>OAWW01000746.1_pt1 | contig 23046 bp, 27 predicted proteins | sample 1517191 | NCBI WGS metagenome assembly OAWW01 (sample SAMEA2580253, study PRJEB22360) | human gut metagenome | biome: human gut; feature: human-associated habitat; material: faeces | place: Denmark | collected 2008/2010 | reverse complement strand
TGGGAAGATACATCCGCATCTCTGGATGTCCTTCTCAGCATCGCTCCCGAATGCGGGATCAAGACCTCTGAAACGAATGATCTGTTGAAGCCGATCGCCCGGGCTGTCAGTCAGTGGCGGCAGGCGGCAGAATCATTCGGCATCAGCAAACAGGAACAGGAGCGCATGGCATCTGCCTTTGAGCACAAAGATGGGTATATGGCAGCAGTCTTGACATAAGAGAGGGATTGAACTCAAGCTTGTTTGCCCAATCCTCGGAACGTTCAACCCTGTGATGATCATTTAGAATCCAGGAGTCCCCGGAGATGGCCAAGGCCGATTGACTAGGATATATATTGTAAACAATAGTAATCATGAATAACGACTGGACGGATGAAGAGTTAAGGGCAGCAGTAGACGTTTATGTTGAGATGCTTCAAAAACACCACTCCAATAAGCCTTTTACAAAAAAGCATTATTATGAAGAGCTTCATCGTAAATATGGACGCACGGAGAAATCTTTTGAGTATAGGATGCAGAATATATCCTATGTCCTGTCATTAATGGGTCGAAACTGGTTGCCAGGATTAAAGCCAGCTAAAAATATTGGAGCCAAGAATGCGGCGAAAATTGAAAAGATGCTTGCTGAAGCGGAAGGAGTATCCTTTATTCCCGTTGCGAATTTTGAAACTGCTGTGCGTGAAGAATTGGACAAACCATTACTTCATGAACCAATAGGGAATGTAACTCCAAAAATCATACAAACTAAGATCTCGGCTTACCAACGTGACGCGAAGGTAAAAGCATGGGTATTGAAAGTAGCTAACGGAATTTGTGAAGGATGTGGAAACGTCGCCCCTTTTTATGGCACGGATGGTATCCCATACCTAGAAGTTCATCATATTAGACAGCTTGCTGATGGTGGTTCCGACACGATAACGAATGCAGTTGCGTTATGTCCAAACTGCCATCGAGAAATGCACTACGGCATAGATAGAGATAGGTTGATTTCAAAACTTTATAGCAAAGTGCCTCGATTAATTCGGGAATAATCTCATGAACGATTTACCCATGCGGATCCTTTTCACGAATGCCTTTCCGATCTGTAAGATTGCTTCCGGGGCGCTACGGAAGTAGTTTACGAGGAGAGGCACCAAAGGGACTTTCCCTTTACCGGAACCTCCCTGCGACAGCTAAAAAACAGCTCGACTTCATGATGAAGAAGAGCTGCTGAATGTCGGCCTTATCCGTCCCTGGCTTCCAGCGTCCTGACGATCTCCTCTGCTCCACGCTTGTACACGGTTACGGCCAACAGCTCTCCGTCGCGGAAGACAGCCCAGAAGCGGGTGCCCTTGTACTTCTCAATCGTCAGCATCAGGCAACACCTCCTTTCCGGGATGATGGCGGGACTTGAGCAGATGTCTCAGTACGGCTCCGATATTGACTTCATACATGTCCCGTGTGTGCCTGTTGCAGGCTATGACATACAGGTACCGGGCATCAAGGATGTCGATGCCTTCACCACAGAGCCGGATGCAGCTTTCCAGTGTATCCAGTTCCGTCTTCGGAATCGGCGAATCCAGCAGGATGCTTTCGTCCTCGTTCAGAGACTTCTGCTGTTCTTCCGTCAGTTCCGGGAGATTCGCCAGAGCCGTCATGGACGGCCCGTGAATCGTCAGCTTGCTCAACCCCAGCGAAGGATCGTTCTGATGACTGCTGTAAAGCGACACCGCCTTCTCGATCCGGGCCAGTAGCTCCGCATCCAATTCCAGATACACGTACGGAGCGTCCGTATCGTATCCGCTCGTGGAACGCAGTTGCGCGATGATGGGCATCGTCTTCATGTCTCGTTCTCTTCCTTTCCTGTCGGAGTTACTTGCGGAAGAAGGCGATGGTGCCCAGGATCAACAGCACGGCGAGCAGGTACGGAGCTACGGCTACCAGAGCCGACAGGATTCCGACTACGACAGGCCCCAACAGACACAGCAGTACGAGCACTACCAGGGCGATGAGGAGGTCTTTCATGTTCATGACCGTACCTCATGCGGTAACCCTTGTCCGGGATGATCGACGAGCCGGAGCGGCAGAGGACACCCATTGCCTGAGCGCCTGCCGTCCGGCATAGGTAATCAGCCAGCAGTCGGGACGGAGCAGGAATTCCTCTTCCTTCGTACGGATGATGAATTCTCGCCCTGCCAGACCACGGACGGCATGCCTGACGCTCTCCTGCTCGATGCCATGGCATTCCGCCATGATCTCCTCGTCACTGCGTTCAAAGTCGCCGTGAAGGTACAGAAGAATGGACAGTTCCAGACCCGTCAGGGATGGAGTCCGCCCCATAGGCTTCACCCTCGGATGATGTTTTCTTCTCATAGTCCTCTCAGGTCAATTGTTCAGGGTGTAGCTTTCGGCCAGATCCCAGAGTTCCCGGTTCAAGCGTGTGTTGCCATCAATACCGTTGAGCGCCCGCAGGGAACGACGGCGGTAGACGACGTCCTTCTGTGGCTTCAAGGGAACTCCTCCCCGGATCAGGTTTTCCTGAACCCGGTTGAAGCACTGCCAGACAGTAGCCTGACCTCCCGCCGTAAATCCAATGTCGTTCCAGCGCCGGGGCGACAGAAGAGCTTCGGGACGTATCCTGTCTTCATAGTCGTTTCCCAGGCGCAGCCGGGCCGCTTCATGAACGAAGTCCACTTGTCGCTTATAAGGGAGTTCAACTCCCTGCATGAGACGAATGTCGTCCATGATCCGGGGCGTTTCTTCGGCTAGCCGGAGACTTGCGGCAATCACCTCTTCTCCGGTATGGCCCATGTGACGGATGTTGATGGCGGCAATGCGCGCCCCGACAATCAGACCGTTGGTACACACCAGCCGGAAGATCCCGGCCATGAGCGGTTAGGAGCACCTGCCGTTGTGGCTGTTGATCATGACCACTTCGATGCGCTGGTCACGGTTGTGTTCCAGCACATCCCGGTGAGCGAAGCGAATCAGGTGCTTACGGGTAGGAGTACCGTCCGGTTTCCGGGTACATTGTTCCTGAGCTCCGACGACGAGGAACCCGGCTTCTTCCATCTGGTCGAGCAGGGAGTCGGAGGAAACGAAGCGGTATTTCTTCGAACGGCTGTCATCTTCGCGGTCGGCGAAGACGGAGGGTGCGACACGCCGGACCTGGTTTCTATCCAGCGGGCTGTTATCTCGGTTGCGATAGAGTTCGCGTGTGGATGTGTGAGTATTCATGTTCATTGATGGTTGGTTTGTTGCAACAACAAGCCCGCCTCCCGGAACAAGGCCGGGAGGCGGGCACAGGCAGGAGGCAGAGAAGCTGCTTCCTCATGAATATATGACGTGGAGGGATAGAGATTTTTCAAAGTGATCGGTTCAGCAGAAATTGATCCTTTATTTTATTTCATGTTGATTTACTGATCAATTTTCGCTAAATCTATCATACGCATTACGCATGTCTGCTCCGCTTATCAAACAATTTGGAACTGTTCCCATTCATACACATATCCTCAAGTCAGTTCTCGAGGACTACAAGGCTCCTATGGCCAGGATTGCAAGACTACAAAAAAAGGGACAGCTTCTTAATCTACGTAGAGATTTGTATATATGCCTTCCTGAAGAAGGTTCTCCCTCTCGGGAGTTGATCGCCAACCATCTACTTCACCCCTCTTATGTTTCATATGAAACTGTCTTGTCGGCGAAAGGAGTCATTCCTGAACGGGTACATACCACCAAGTCCGCATGTATGAAGAGAAACAAGGTATTTGAGAATGCTACTGGACGCTACGAATACCTTCATGTGTCTGATGCCTATTTCCCCATTGGCCTAATCAAGCAAACGACTAATGAGGGATATTGTTATACATCAGCTTCAACGGAAAAAGCGTTGTGCGATCTGATTATTTCTTTTCCAAACCTCCGTATCCAATCAGTAAAAGCTATGCGCTTCTATTTAGAAAATTATCTAAAGACAGATTGGAATATCATCTCAAATATGGACACCAGTATTATCCGTGCATGTGCTGAAACAACAAACAAGAAAAAAAATGAACTGAAGCTATTGGAAAAGGCTATTTGTTATGAACGTGGTTGATGAAATTTTAACCTCCTATAAGGTAATGCAACAGATTGCGTTTCGTGTCCTTTACAACAAGGAAGCAAATCAAAATAGGACCAGGAGTCATCAGTAATGTCTGAGAATAAACAGGAGCTGGCATATTCCGTGGTTTCGTACTTTTGCGGATGTGGTGGTCTCGATTTGGGCTTTCGCGGTGACTTCAGATACCATGATGAAGACTACAAGCGATTACCATTCGTAATCCGAGCGGCATACGATTATGAGCCGCTTTGTGTCGAGACTTATAACGGTTATTTCGGAGAAGGACATGCTTTCGTCAAAGATCTTTCCACGGTTGATGTGAATTCTGTTCCGAAAGCGGAGGTACTTATTGGTGGTTTTCCTTGTCAGGAGTTTTCTTCTTGTGGCCCTTTGGGAGGTCTACAGTCTGAGCGAGGGAGACTGTATCAGACGCTTATTACATATATGAATAAGCATAAGCCCATGGTTGTTGTGGGTGAAAACGTCATTAACCTTGAGCGTATGGAAAATGGAGAGGTATTGAAGACCATTAAGACCGATCTCACTAACGCTGGGTATAAAGTCGAGGTTTGGAAGATGTTCGCTCCTGACTATGGAGTTCCACAGCGTAGGGCGAGATTATTCTTTATCTGTGTAAGGAATGACATTCACGAAGTAAATGGATTTCCTGAAATTCCAAAGCCTAGATTTGAAGGGAAGCACAGGAGCATTGAGTGGGCTATAGGTGATTTGGTCAACGTAACAGATGAAAGTGTACCAAACCAGAGCCAATATTTCGGTGCTTCCCGCGCGAAAAAGGGCAATGGGCAAGGCGACGAGAGCAACAAAAAAGATTTGCCTGCCTATACAATTCGGGCAAATCCAAAGTCGAGAGTTCAGTTCCACTACTCGTTGGACCGAAGGCTGACCGTTCGTGAGTGTGCGAGGATTCAAACGTTCCCCGATAATTTTAAGTTTATTCATGCCAAGACAACAAGCATCTCTCAAATAGGGAATGCGGTACCACCAATGCTTGCGTATATAGTGGCAAAGACCATAGTGAATTATCTGAAAACTGTGAAAGAAGAAAGAAATGTGTAATATGAACACACTCGATATAACACCGACTCCGAGAATCTTGCGGACATTGGGTGAAATACCGTTTCAGACGTGGCAATGTGTCGCTGAACTGATTGACAACTCTATCGATGCGTTCCTTTCTGATAAAACCGCAATACCGGAAGAAGACGAGCGGAAGATTGTCGTGACGTGGGCTTCCGACTCAGTCGCTACGGATGACCGCGCTATCGAGGTCACAGACAACGCTTGCGGTATGTCGATAGAACAGCTACAAAATGCTGTTCGCGCGGGATATTCAAGCAACGATCCCGTTGGTAATTTGGGGCTTTTCGGTATGGGATTCAACATCTCGACCGCGCGCTTGGGTGAAGTCACAACCATTATGACTACAAGGAGAGGGGACTCCGATTGGGTCGGTATCAAGATTGACTTCCAAAAGTTAATCGATACCAGGCGTTTTGATGCTCCTATCATCCACATGGCGAAAAGTAACCCCGCTGAACATGGTACAAAGATAACCATCTCGCGACTTCGTCATGGCATACTTACTGAGTTGCCGAATAAAGAGAATGAAATTCGACAACGACTAGAGGCGATTTATGCATCACTTCTAAATAATCAGGAAATCGCTATATACGTCAAAGGCAGACAGTTGCGCCCGCGAAACCATTGCGTTTGGTCTGAGTCTCGCTATGTGCGCTACAGCGACCAGAATGTATCAGCCCGCATGATGATAGATCGAAATCTTGGCGACGCTCTCTTCGACTTGAGCCGGAACTGCTATTTGACTGCCGATGAAGCGGAACAATACTATGTTGACCAGCAAGAGGGACGTGACTTACCGGCCCATATCATAGAGCGAGGTAAGAGGTTAACTGGCTGGCTTGGAATTCAACGGTACGCCGACCCAAACGATTTCGGCATCGATTTCATACGGAATGGGCGAAAAATTCTCATATCCGATAAGTCACTGTTCCAATACGAAAACCCCATCACCGGTCAAAAAGAACTTCAGTATCCCTTGGAATTGGGTACTTCGGTAGGTGGTCGTATTGTTGGCGAGTTGCACGTTGACTACCTGTTGCCGACATACCAAAAAAACGACTTTGACCGTTCTGATAACTCTTGGGCTCAGACAGTAGAGGCGATTTGTGGTGTGGGTCCTTTCTTACCTAAATCAAGAAAGGCTTTGGGATTTTCCGAACAGAATCCCTCTCCTCTCTGTGTTTTAGTCAACGCCTTCCGTAGGGTTGACAAAGGCACAAAGTGTCTCTTTGCTCCTAACGATGTGGCGAAAAGATATGCCGCCGAGTTTAGAAAAGGGATACGCGACTACCTAGACGACATTTTGTGGTGGAAAGCCGCTCAAGAGGAAGACCAAAAGCAGAGCACCGGGGGTGCGAGGGCGACTACCTCAGTCAATACGGGAGAAACTCCGTCTGACGATATTAGCGCATACATTAGTGGGACGGTAATATCGCCGCCACAGGTAATCGTTCGTGGTAACCCAACAGACGACTCGCAACCGAGCTCGCTGCCGGTGACTACTCCCCAACCCGTTCCCTCGCCGGAAACGTCTAAGTTGGATGAGTTAATTCAAAGGGCTATTTCCGTAAGCCAGTTGAGTGGGCGTAACTATAAGTTTGGTAACACCGGCTCGTTAAATGTGAGGGTGTATGAGTTAAGCCGTGGCTCAATATTTTATCGCGGTGAGAAAAAGCCATGCTTCTTTCAGTCTGACGGCATAGACTGTGACTTTGTCTATGACCCGTCGCATCCGTTGCTCGCTCAGTACCCAATAACCGCGAAGATGCTCCTATTGCAATATCTGTCGGAGAAACTGAAAGCTCGTGATAGTCTGCCTGATTTGGTATCGGTATACGCCGAACTAGTGGAAACGACGATGCAAGAAGCCAAAATAGATCGTCAATCGCTTCAAGATAGAGCAAGTAGCGCGTTTGACCTTCTGAGAGAAAAGCTAGCGGTTGCTCTCAGAGACCGCGCTGCTGACGTGGTTAATTGTGTCCATGAATCGGCGGGAGAGGTCGAGGAAACTGTTACGAACCTAATTCAGTCAAACACTGCCTTGCTCACAGCTTTCCAGTCTGGAATAGAAGAAGGATATGATGCTATTGATTATGTACCGCCTAAGACGTTGTATAGACTGATTGAACGATTCCCAGAGGATGTGTTTGATGGAAAAGTGCTTCAAACTCCCTATATAACAATCAATTTGCAAGATGAAAAAGCGACCCTCCGTGCTCGAGATGAGTCCAAAGACCGTGCCCTATCATTTATCAAGGACGCTCTTAGGGTAATTTCCGGCTATAGCCAGCGTGTTCAAAAGAACGAACTCGCACGCGCGTCGTTGAGCGTGGACTTCTTGCTTAAGGAGCTGAACGCATGAATTTTTACACGGATGACATATCTAACGGGTATAACTGGAAAGGCCTTGAACGGGTAATTGCCCGATTAATGGAACATTTGGGTTGGAATGACACCACTGTTATCGGTGGAGCAGGCGACAAAGGGTGTGACATCCTCGCCACACGACCAGAAGGTCACCAGATTAGGTCTTGGGTTGTTCAGGCTAAGGCTGTTTCTGGCGACCGCTATATAGGACCTCAAGCTTTGAAAGAGGCTATTGACGCTTTGTCATTCTATGACGCTAACATTGCCGCTGTTGCCACTAACGGGGAGTTTACCAAAACCGCTCGTCAACGTCAGAAGCAGCTTGAGAAGAACGGATACACCCTAAAACTTTGGAATGGCGCGTTTATCCAAGCCCTTATAAACCAGATGCCCGTCGACCATGCTAGTCGGCGAGGATTGAGGCGGTACCAAGACAAGATTGTCCAAAAGGTACTTGCGGCATTTGAAAGAGGAGACAAGCGAGCGTTTTACATTGTCGCCACGGGACTTGGCAAAACGGTTATCGCCGCGACTATTGCCCGTGAACTTTGGGAAAAGGGATGTCGGCGCATTCTCGTACTGTGCCATGCCACTGACTTGGCTCTTCAGTTGGAACAGGGCTTTTGGTCACAAATAAAAAAGGAGGTGCCAACTTCGGTATTCTTCGATGGTTTGCCGCCACGCGACACGGAAGGTATCTCCTTTGGGCTTTATCAAAGCCTGTATGGTTATCTTCCGGGAATTGAGCCAGACCAGTTTGATGTCGTGATAGTTGACGAAGCGCATCACGCACTCGCGCACGGTTTCAGAACTTGCCTGGAACATCTAAAACCAAAGTTCTTGATCGGCATGACAGCTACTCCTTGGCGCGGTGACGGGCAAAGCCTTACAACTGTTTTCGGAGAGGCTTTGGAAAAGGTATCGCTTGTTGATGGTATGGCGATGGGTTATCTCTCCAAAGTGGATTACCGAATTTTGTGCGACAACGTAGACTGGGATAATATGGAGCGGATAAGTAAACAGAATCTCTCAATCCGCGATCTGAATAAACGTCTATTTCTGCCTCAACGTGACGAGGCCGTCATTTCGGAGATTAGGAAAGTTGTCAAGGATATTCCTAATCCAAAGATAGCTATATTCTCGCCTTCCATTGAACATAGTAATCGTTTCGCTGATATGCTTTCAGCGGCGGGAATTCCCTGTGCCGCTCTGTCGAGGATTGATAAAGCGGAACGGAGGCGGAGGCTTTTGGCGTTCGCAGCGGGAACTTATCAAGCGGTTAGCGCGGTAGATGTCATGAACGAGGGGATCGACATACCCGACGTCAATATCCTCTTATTCTTGCGGGCTACGCACTCACGTCGGATATTCGTTCAGCAGCTTGGGCGAGGGTTACGCTTGTCGGACGGCAAAGAGAAAGTCATCGTATTGGACTTTGTATCGGATATTCGTCGTATGGCCGATATCATTGAAATGAACAGAGAGGGAAAAGTCAAAGGAGCCGAAAATGAGGTCATTTACCTTCAGGAAGGATTTGTATCTTTCTCTGACGCGAGAATGGAGAGTTTCGTAAACATGTGGCTTGAAGATATAGCGGATTTGGGTGGCTCTGACGACGAGACTAATCTGAAATTTCCAGAGGGATTTTGATATGACACAAAAACTGCCAAACAAGAAGAGAAACCAAATCGAGACACTCATATACGCTAGAGCAGATGAGATGAACTACAGGACTTTAAGCCGTCCTGAGAGTTCTCTATTTTTGGACTCTCTTGTTGAGGATTCCGCTGTTGGTGGCGTGTTGCGGGAATACTACCCAAAGGAAAAAGTTCGCACATACATCAAAGATGGAATTCTCAATGCCTACATGAAACGGTTTACGAAATGCGCTCTCAATGGGGTGTCTCCGACTGACACCATTCAGCGAATATACGGAGTACCATCGTTTGTTATTCAACAATGCACAGGAAAAGACTCACGGGTATCGGTTTCTCGCTCTGATGACGGTCGTATTTTTGTCATCAGTGGTGGAACCGTTCTAAAATGGGAAACTGCGCTGAGGAAAGCTCTAGAACTAATAGCGAGAGAAGCAGGACTATCAGTAGATGGGAAAACGCCTGAAATATGCCTTCATCTTGTTGCCACGAATAACAGTCTCACTGTGGCAGATAAGAAACATATTAAAACCGCGCTCGGAGCCGTTGGAGTAGCGGCGGTATTCTGTAACGATTGACTTTGTGGCTTAGGAGATGCATATGTCTAGGACTTTAGAAATGACCCATAAGATTATGTCTGCGGTGAAGTCCAAAAATACGAGACCAGAACTCGCGCTTCGCCACGCTCTTTGGGCACGCGGTTTGCGTTATCGAGTAAACGTAAAATCTCTCAAAGGCAAACCGGATGTGGTTTTTACGAGGGCGAAAATTGTGGTTTTTTGTGACGGTGACTTCTGGCACGGACATAACTGGGCAATCCGAGGCTTATCGTCGTTAGAGGAAGAACTGGATAAATATACGCAGTTTTGGCGGGATAAAATTCTCGGTAATATCCAACGAGATAAGGAGCAGACCGTTCATTTGGAAAATGAGGGGTGGAACGTGATAAGAATTTGGGAGAGCGATATAAAAAAAGACGTCGCAAAGTGTGCGGATATTATTGAAGAGGCGTATCAAAAGGCCATATCAAAGTAAGAAATTCTCAATGAGAAAGAAACTGTTCCCAAGTACTGCCTCCATTCGAGAAGGCTAAAAAGAAGCCTACCGTATGGTTGGCTTCTGAATGGATCTCATTCCTTTACTGCCTGTACCATCCGGAGCATTCCTTCATGTACTGACACCACGAGCATTGCATCCCGGGCTGTGGATGGAAACGTTCGGTAGTGATGCCTTCGTAGGCAATCCTGTACAGGTCGGTGATGCGCTGCTTGCGCTGTTCGTTGGCTGGTGGGGTCTTGACGCGGATCACCTGGGGAGTCTTTGTCTTGACCAGGTAGATCAGATCCAGTGACGGAGGCGTGTCTCCCGTGGCTTCTTCGATCATCATCTGGTAGGTGACCAGCTGAAGTTCGTGATCGAAGGCGGCATGCCCGGCGTCCGGTTTGGCGGCAGCGGATTTGTAATCTACTGCCGTCAGGTCGTGCTGGACGAGGTCGATGACGCCTCGCACGGGAACCGGCAGGCCGGGGATGATAGCCGACAGTCCTACTTCCACTCCCAGGGGCATCTGTGAAACAACCTCGTTGGAGGCCATGTAGGCCTTGACCGTGTTCCAAGCGCAGGAACGGACTTTTTGTCTCGTTTCTTCGTCGGCGTAGTCCACAGGGCCTTCCGCCTTCTCCAGCTCCAGAAAGTGGGCGGAGAAGGCTTCTTCCATGGCCGTCTCACTGCTGTCCTCTCCCCGCCACCGGGCGATGTTGAAGGACTGGAGTGTGGCGTGGATGGCCTTGCCGACATGTAGAGCGACCGTCGTCGGCTTCCGTATTTGTGCCACTTTCTCGAAGAAGAAACGAAGGGAACACGACAGGTACGATTTGGCCGAGGAGGGAGACAGGTAGTCCGGGCGTATGGCAGAAGTAGGAGAAGCTTCCGAAGGAAACTTCTTCACCAATGCGATAGCTGGGGGCAGGGAGGATGAACGTATGGGACAGGTTACGGGAGCGATCATGGTCAGTACGGGTTGGAGTTGCCGGCATAGGTCGTAGCGGGACGGCGGGTGTAGTTGTTCCTGCCTGATGCCGAGCGTTTGGATGTCGCACCGGAGCGGTTCATCAGCTCGTCGATCAGCCCGGAAGCTTCCATGCGGTTGAGCATGGCAACGACCTTGTTGAATCTACGGGTAGCCAGTTCGTTCAGGGCAGTGCCATCCAGCCCGACTTTCCCGGCCAGTTCCAGGATGAGCGACTGTTGCTTTTCCGAGCACTTCCATGCGGGAACGGTTGCAACAGAGGTCTCGGGAGCTCCTGCAGGTGGCGTTTGTCTCACAGATGATGCAGGTGTCGTCTGCGAGCAGGAAGCCCCGGGAACTGGCCTTTGTGTAGCCTGTGTGCCGTAATGTTCGTCTGGGACGAATCCGACTTGCTGGATTTGAGCATCGACGGCAGCCTGAAGGGAGCCGTAGAGGCGTTCGGTTTCTGAAGCCAGTTCGGATGTGTGGGGGATTTCGGTTTCGATGGAGACTTCGAACTGGTGGGAAGAATACCCTGGCAGTCCGAGGCGTTTGCTGTAGTTGGCGATGAGCTTGATAGCCATGATGGTTGTTCTTTCGTTGTTGATGGGTGGATACGGTAAAGCCGCCATGCCCGGTATGGGAACATGGCGGCTTTTGTGAATAATGACAGGCAGGTAAGTTCCTGTGTCTGGTATATATGACGGTGAGGGAGGTGTTATTTCAGAAAAGAAGAATCTTCACATCCCGTTGCCCCGGGAAAGTGGACATGAACTTGTCGTACCCGGCTCCATAAATCGTGGAGGCGCTTTTTTCCCTCTGTGCTGATAGCTGTAAACGTTCGTAATACATTGATACGCACATTATCGTGTCTGACAGCTAAAAAAGCAATACCTTGCCGTTCCGTGCCAGGAACGGCAAGGTATTGCTTTAGGTTATTCGGATAGAAGAGGGAAGCAAAACTTAAATGCTTTCCTCTCACTCTCCCATTGGGCTGCAGTGAATACATCCGGGCTTATTTCCAGGAACTCGAACGGTATGTCCAGTTTCTCTCCATTAGCCCCTAGCATATAACCTTCCTTTCTGTTGATACCAAGCTTCACGTCATTTTCTGCATCAAACTTGGAATAATCCTCTATTACTTTATAACCTGATAGTTCTCGCTCAAGGTTGCAGAGATAGTCATAAGCTACTATTCGGAATGACATATGCCATACGAAGGAAAGTGCAAGCACTACTCCCAATACCCACACAGTGATTTTCGCACTCCGGGGCCAAGGTTGTTTGGTTGATTTGTCTTTCATGATGTTTTCCTTTCGTTGAGTTGTTCAGAAAACACTCAATTATTGTAGCCTACTATACAGCAGTGTGTTGTGTATCTATACCATGTGATCTTGATGCTTCCCATCAAGAGATCTCAAACTCCTGATAAATAGGATCATTTTTTTCAATATCTTCAAGATCAGGCATAATGATAGGAACATCCTCCTCCGTTGGCACTAAGGCGGGAGTCTCCATGGGAATGTCTTCAATATCAGATGGGTCTTGCTCCTCTGTATGTATTACATCCGGGATATAGACAACAGGAGGATCAGGAATGAGGATATATGCAAGCGGCAACACAATAGCTAACAGTACCACCAGCACCCACACCGTCACCTTGGCGCTCCGAGGCCACGGTTGTTTAATTGATTTGTCTTTCATGATAAGAATCCCTTTCTTTTCATTACCACTTCATCGGGGCTGGTATGGTTTCATTGTGCTTTCTATGATAAGCGACCGGGTTTGCCAGCCACCATATGCCTTGAATGAGAGCAAGGATGAATTCGGAAATCCATAAAATCCCAAGCGCCGGATTAGGATTAATGAATGCAGCAACAATGATCACAATATATATGATCCCCCATCCCCAGCTTCCATTGTAGAATTTATGAGCTCCAACGGGCCACAGAAAAATAGCCAGCAAACCTGCAATGATACTGCTTTTATGTCGCCCATGAGCATGGACGGACCGAACGGGTGCAGCCTGTGTTTCTCCTCCTTTCGCTCTGGAATGCTTCCGGAACGATCCAAAGCCTTTGAATATAAGAATAGCACCTATTAATATCAGAAAGCGCCAGAATCTCACTTGAGGCCATAAATTGATGCAGATCACAAAAACCACAATTAAACCGGCTCCTATTGCCATATGTAACCATGCATCCTGAAGGAAGGGAGAGGTTTTCCTTTCCTGGCCATTGTTCAGTGCAACGGGCAATGGTGGTAGTGTTGCAGTTGTTGGTGGAGACGGTGGAGCTACATACCAGGAGAACGCATCTTCACAAGCTTTCCATGTTGCCCAACTGGGAGTCCATACCAGGGAATTCGGCGGAAGCTTTCTATCCTGATATAGCTTCTTCAGTTCTTCTTCCGAGAACGGTCCTTCCTGAGTACCATTGGGGCGTGTTATATGATAATCGTTCATGATTTTGTCAGAGTTTATCAGTCGCTTCCCTGATAAGAACCGTCATTGAAACATACTGAATTTCAGATTGTATGCATATACTTATGCACTTTCGCATTATGAGAGAAGCATGCGATATTACTTTATCGTACTATTGTCTTTTTGCATTGAAGACTCCGTATTGCTGTTCCATCCCAATAGAGATTCCATGCAAGGATGGATTTACCAAATAGGTTCCATTTATTTCTTCCCCGGTAATAACTCCTTCCCATTGGATACCTGTCATGGTGTCGTTATCGCCGGGAGAGGTGAATGTAATAGAATTCCCATTGGTCATGCCACTTATTTCACCACTACCTCCCAATTCATTACCTTTAATCGAAATATAACCGGTAATTATATTATCATTTTGTTGTATACTTATTTCTATTGGAGCACTGCCCCCATATGTTGTATTTATACATACTCCTTCCCATATACCCGAAACTACACCCCCAGTATTGGACTGCTCCATAAGATTTTCATTAATAACGGCTATGTAATCAGCTGGTATTGGTGGTGGTGCTATCGATATTGGCAAGGGAGGAGGTACTGCATACCAGGAGAACGTATCTTGACAAATTTTCCATGTATCCCAGCCGGGAGTCCATACCAGAGAGTCTTGCGGAAGCTTCCTGTTCCGGTAGAGTTCTTTTAATTCTTCCTCCGAGAACGGTCCTTCCTGCGTACCATCGGGGCGTGTTATATGATAATCGTTCATGATTTTGTCAGAGTTTACCAGCCGCTTCCCTGATAAGTGCCGTCATTGAAACGTCCCGAATTCCGGGATCGTGGTACTTCACCAGCTCCGCCACATTGCGGGCAAGGCATGCGGTATTGATTTGATTCCGTTCGATTCCAGAGAGCCCTTCCGCTGCCCGGCGTTACAACTCCGCTTCCTCCGCATTTTTTGCAGATCTCCATGGCATTGTTTTCGTAAAAGTTATTGGCCGCACGAATCATTTGTTGCAACTGATAGTCCGAATTGTCGCCCCCACCCATACTGTTCTGTATCCACGCATTTGATTCATACTGGGGAACAGCGGGCTTCTTCGCACCAACCGAAAGGATGATGATCACCAGCATCAGTCCAATAACACAGACAGTATAATGGTTTATTCCGTACGTTTGCCCTTTTACCTGTAATGCCCGCAATCCCCATCGATGGATCTGATTCAGAATTTCATGGTTCTGCATCCAATCTGACAAGGACCTGTATTCCTTTGCCGTCGATGCCTTCATTTCATCTGGAGAAAAGGATTTCTCATGTTGTTCCGCATGAGCAGACGATGTGTTCGAATGGGATGCCGTACCTTCTGAACCGGGATGTGGAGGAAGAGGCGGCAGCTTGGCGCTGGAAATAAACCATTCAAAGGCGTCTTCACAGGGACGCCATTGATCCCATCCTTCTGTCCAGACGTAAGACCCGGGGGGAAGAGTCCGCTGATGATAGAACCCTTTTAGCTCGTCTTCGGAAAAAGGTCCTTCCTGTGTGCTGCCCGGTCGAGCAAGGTAATAGGAAATCATAAGCATCAAAGTGTAGATTCATGAACTGAACGAGAGAAAGCGCATCAGAAGAATAATGGCAACAGTCCTCCCAGAATGAGTATTGAAACAAGCATGAGGCCCAGGATGGCAAAGGAACGTTTCCATGAGCATTGGAAATTCCGGGCGACTACAAGGATGACCAGGATTTCAACGAAGAGAAAGAGCCATGACTGATTCACCCAGTTGCCAAGCATATCGAAGATGGCCAGACCAACGCACCACGGGATCAATGTTTTCCGGTTTATTGTAGCATCCTTGGGAGAAAGCAGCACAATATACCCGTACAACAATAGACCGGAGATGATGCTGATGAGGAATGGAAACGCCTCCCCAGGAGAAGAACCTTCCACGGTTTTCATGAATGCGTAGTATTCATCCAGTTCTCTCTGTGCTCTCGTATCCCCGACATTAGCTTTCTGCTGTAAATGACCTATCGACCATTCATTGTTGCTCTGAGCCCTAGCAAGCTGCTGGCGCAACGCATTAGCCTGGGCCGTATCTCCTTTTCCCTCAGCTTCAGCAATAGCATTTTCCATCCGTAGGACTCCTATAGCACATTCCTTGGCTGTAGTGGCTCCTCCCATGTACTGCTGGTAAAGCTGCTGTCCATATCTCTGATTAGCCTGCGCAATACCTTTCTCCATATCTTCAGCCAAACCAGACTTTTTCGGAGGAGAACCGGGCTCATCTTGAGAAAACGCCTCAGGAGTATAAAAAAGGAAGCAAAACCCCATCAGCAGAGCAGTAAGAATGCTCCTTTTTATCCCAAGTCTTTGTCTTTGGCGTACTGTATTCATTGTTATGTTTGTATTTGTGTTAATTGCCTCCCGGCAGGATTTTGCCTGCATGATAAGATGTGAAAAGAGTTAGAGCCAAAATACTGAAAAGAGTAACGTAAGAACGTCCCCAAGACCATTTAAAGTCGCAAGCAGTCCGAATTTCGACCAGAATTCCAAGGCTTATCATTAAGAATGAATACCACACTCCCCAAGGGAAATTGAGTGATCTGTCAAGGATTCCCCAGAACCTGAATTCATGGATAAAATACGGTATCCAGCCACCAAATGTTAAATTGCAGCACATGTCAGCTACTGCTATCCCGGCACTCCATAGAATAAGTCTTTTGTATCCACCATTTTTCCCGACAGCTGAAAACACGGCAATAACTACAAACATTACCACTCCCAGAATTATGCTGTACAAAAGGCTTATCCATAGCCAGTCTCCTCTGGCGCCTGCTCTTTTCAATATCTTCACGATATTATCGTGATCTTTATCCAAAGCCAATTTGAGGGCAGTCTTGCCAAATTCATTTTGTGCTTCTAGATGAGCTCCCGCATCAATCAGTATTCGGACTACTTGTTCATGGTCGTTGGCCGAAGCTATCATCAGGGGAGTTGTTTCTTCGAATCCTTTGACATTAATGTCGGCTCCTGCATGAATAAGCATCTTTACAATTTCAGCATGACCTTTGGCCGAAGCTGCCAGAAGAGAAGTGATTTCATGTCCGCTACTTGTTGCGTTAACATCTGCCCCTGCCAGAATCAACATCTGAACGATGGTATCATATCCCCATGTGGCGGCCAGCATGAGAGCTGTTGTACCTTTTGCATCTTTCGCATGAACATCTGCCCCGGCATCAATCAGTATCCTGGCAATTCTATCATGTCCTCCCATCGAAGCCCATATAAGGAATGTTCTGCCTCCCTGGTCTCTGGCGTTAATATCAGCGCCTTCCTGTATCAGTCTTAGAACCTCTTTGTCCTGGCCTTTCGATACAGCAAGATACATGAACCTGGACAATTCATCGATCGTGTAGTGAGGGCCCAAAGTGTCTCCCCATCCTTCATTAACTCTTATATCCCCGCCTCCGCTGTATATCTGTGAGGAAGCATTGTAGGTACTGCAGAGACACAACAAGGCTGCCATCAGAATAATGACCCGGGGAAGCCGAATTTTTCGTCTGTGGACTCCTGTTCCCATTATCCTTTATCGCGTTTATATCTCTACACCCAAAATCACTGCTGCCAGAATTCCCCCGACAAGAGAAATTCCCATACTGATGCCTAATACCCCGAATGATTTACCCAGTGTGAAATTCAGAACTTTATGAGCAACCAGGACAATGGCCGCCAATTCCAGCAAAGCAAGAAAACCGGAGTCTATCACGGCAAGGATGAGATCGACCACGGCGAATACAATGGCAATCGTCTTGAAGTCCTTGATTGCAGCCGGTTCTTTATGCTCGGACAACCAGTAGAGCGCCAGGAAGATCGAATAACCAAACAATCCGGAGCAAATCAACGTAAACAGAATCTCCCTGCCTGGTTCAGTTTTGCTAAGCTCCCGAGCGCTCTTCCCGACAAGGATGGCGCAGGAGGACAATAGGGAGGTGGTCACAATGGCCAGTCCAGTCGCTAACCCGATTTTATATATTTCATTCTCTTCATGTGATCACATGTCGTTGGTTATTGATTGCAGAACATGTCTTTTGACCCGCTTCCAGTTGCGGCAGGCCAACGTTCGAATACCGGAATCCGACTGGCTGATCAGGATGCCATGCGCTGCCCGTTCACGTTCCAGAACGGTGCGGCGTTCCTTCTCGGTGAGAGTACCGGGATGAACGACCTCGACGATCACAGGCGTCATCTTCCCGTCGGGGAAACAAACCATGCACCGGTGTTCTACCGTTTCCATCCCGTCCGGCCAGGTAATGACTCCGGCGCTTTGCACCTCCTTCAGGGAATGCCATTGAAACCCTTCCGATGAATCATTCCCATGGCAATCCGGATGACGGCAGTCCGCGCAGCGGTACCCCAGCGGCTCTCCGCATAAATCGTCCACCAGAACCTTGTGTCCGACAGCCAGCCCTCCCTGACGATCGGCCTCCAGACTCTGGACGACATAACGGTGCATGGCCCGTTCGACGAGCATCAGTTGATGGCCTCCGCACTGGGGACAGGTGAACTGGATGATACTTTTCATTGCCGGCATCTCGTTTACATTGCCTGTATATCTCCTTTTTACGATTTTAGTCAACCTGAAAATCTCATTTTAATCTCAAAAATAGGGATGCTATATAACCGTATTGCCATTCCTGAGCGATAGTGCTACATTCCGAAACATGGCGGGAGTGAATCAGGATGAGCTGAAAATGAATGTCAAGCTGTGGCTCAAGGCCAACGGTTTCGACTACGCATGGCTCGCCGAACGATGTTTCGTTACGGAAGCGACCGTCCGCAACTGGATGGCGAAAAAGCCCATTCCCGCCGCCAAGGAACACATCATCCGGGAACTCATCAAGCAGCTCCCGCTGACTCTCCCGAGCCGGGTGCAGGTGGAAGAGGAGACGCTGATTACCCTGAAGCTCGACCCGGATACCCGCAAGGTTCTTGAGAAAAAAGCCTTCTCCCAGGGCAAGACCCTGAAGGAGTTCCTGGCCGACGAAGTGCCGAGGCTCGGCAATCCCCCGCTTGCCTGATTGTATGGACGCCTCCGGATTCGCATTGCCTCCGGGATCTCTGCTGGGCAATTACAAGTTGCTCAAGGCGCTGGCCCAGGGAGGCTTCGGCATCACCTACATCGCCTGGGACAGCCAGCTCAGGCGCAACATTGTTCTCAAGGAATGTTTCCCCCTGGGGTTGTGCAGCCGGGATTCGGATACGGGAGAGATCATCCCGTTGCCTCATACGTCCCGGCAGGCTTACCGGACGGCTATGGATTCACTCCGCAAGGAAGCGCAAACGCTGGCTTCCCTGAACCATGAACGCATCGTCCGGGTCTACGACGTCTTCGAGTCCCATGGCAGCATCTTCTATGTGATGCCGTGGCTGGAAGGCGGTTCGCTACGGGAACGCATGGACGAAGCCGCTTCCGGGAAGAGCACTATAACCCCGGAGCAAGCCGCCGAGTGGCTTTTGCTCCTGCTGGGTGGCCTGGACTATCTGCATGGCAAGGGCATTTACCACCGCGACATCAAACCCGGCAACATCCTCTTTGACGAACGGGGGCTGCCGGTGCTGATCGACTTCGGGGCGGCGCTCAACAAGCCGGAAGTGACCTGTACGATTACTCAGGGAGAGTTCTCGTATGCCTATGCCTCCCCGGAACAAATCACCGGGAAAGGAGCAATCGGCCCATGGACGGATTTCTATGCGTTGGCCGCGACCTGGTACGAGTTGATCTCGGGAATTTCCGTCGAACCGGCCGACAGGAGGCTGATGCGGGATGATGTCGCCCCGCTCTCGGGCATGGCTCTTTCCCAGCCATGGCCCCGGGAACTGCTGGCATCCATTGACCGGAACCTGCGGCTCAGGCCTGAAGAGCGTTGCCAGACAGCCGGACAGTGGAAGGAATGGCTGCAACAGGGGAAACCCGGAGGATTACGGGAAACGGGAGCTTCCGGAAAATCCGTTTCCTACGCAGTCACTGTTGCCGTCATCATTCTTGTACTTGCCGGCGTATGGCTATGGCAACAATCGTCCCAGACTGACGTCCCTTCTTCTGCATCCCATCCGTCCGAACAATGGGCAGCCAGGACATCTCAGGAATTCAAGGACGCCCTGTACAGAAAAATCCGTGCCTACTACAAACTGGATGACTACCTTGGCAAGGCGAAGGAATACGAACGAAAAGTCGAGACAGTGCAACGCCAGTGCCTCAAGGAGATGGATGAATTGAAACAGGAGATGGAAAAGGAGATTCTGTCCCTTGCGACCTACAATGACGCCATGGATTACCTCGACATCATCGGGAAGAGACATGATGCATTGATGAAAAAATGGGGGGCAACCTGTGATGAACTGAATAAGGGGTATCTCAACGAAGTCATCTTGCCCCTGTCAAATATCACTGATAATGTCATTGCCACCTATCCGGCTGAAACCAGGGAGGAAGAACTATTGCTTCCTGCCATGGAAGACAGGATTCAGAAAGAATGCAATGATGCGCTAGTGGCAGAATTTTTCTGGAAATTGAATGATGTTATCAGTAAGGACTCCACGGATCAAATGAGCTTCCTGATGAACATGGCCCAGAAACGGGCACAGGAATTACCTGTTTCTCAAGAATGACGATACGTCAACAACCCATTGTCAATAATGGGTGTCAGAAAATCAAAAAGTGCGGGGGAACAGAATACTGCTGCTTTCTTCAAAGAAAATACATCACCATATACCGAAGCGTTTAACGGCCTGAGACTGAAAATTACTTGCGGCTCTTCCTGTTCTCCAGCTTTTTGATATCTCGCTCCAGTTCTTTCACATAGTCCTGTTCCGCCTGGTGTTCAGCCTCCAGCCTGCGGCGCTCCTCATAAAGCCGGTATTGCCCCCGGACATGCGCCTGGGCCTGCTTCTTTGACCGCTGCCCCTTGCCTTTCAGTACACGCCTTCCCATGAGACGAAGCAGTTCGTTAAGCTCGTCTTCCCATTCATGCAGGAATATCTCACGGCGTTTTTTTGCCTGATCCTCGACAAAGTCCAGGCACAGGGAGGTCAAACGATTGAAATCGCTGATTTCTTCCTCCTTTGCGACCGTAACATCGCTGACATGGATTCGGTCTCCGGCCCAGCTGGTCAACCCCATGTTGGGCGCTGATGCGTCTGCCCGCATCATCATCAATTCCGCAGCACTGTGTCCGGTAATGGCATAGTGCAGTTTGTTCTGAATTGAGCTGAAAAACTCCGTCGTTTCCTTTCCGGACGGCACATAGTCAGCCGCCATGGCAAAAACATCCTTGATGCGCAGGTACATGCCCGTTCGCTGGCACGAATGTCCCGAATACGCTCGAGCAATTCATCAAAGTGGGCCGTCAACGGTGTCGTTCCGGGAATCGGCGGGTTCTTCAAACGTTCGTCATCAATGGCAACCCCCTTGATCATGTATTCCTTCAGGCGCTGGGTCGCCCATATGCGAAATTGAGTGCCCCGTATGCTATTCACCCGGTAACCGACGGAAATGATCATGTCTAGGTTGTAGAAGATGACAGAACGTTTCACCTGTCGTTCTCCTTCCAATCGAACTGTAAAGAATTTCTTTACAGTTCCATCCTCTTGAAGCTCACCTTCTTGCAGGATATTCGCAATATGTTGTCCGATGTTCTGTTTACTTGTCTGAAACAGTTCGGCCATCATCTGCTGGGTCATCCACAAGGTCTCATCATGAATGCGAAGATCCAGACGGATGTTGCCATCCGGAGAAGTATACAATAACAGCTCTCCGGGAACCGGGGTTTCGTCTTCTGTCGGCAGATGGGTCATACCTTGTCTTCTTTTCGATCAATCCATATGGCAACCCGAATAACGGCAGTCATTCTGGAATAATGAGCCCAATGAAGCATAGCAAAACCGGCATGCATGCAAAGCTCACATCGTCCGACGACTTTCATCAAAAGGTATCGCTCCCATAGGAACATTTCTTGAAATAACAATTCTCGCTATTTCAAGAAAACACATAAACTTGAAATAGTGGGAGCAACCTCATTCATGTTATGGACTATCTAAAAGAAAGCCCCTGTAACAAGGAGCTTTCCGATAGTTGCGGCGTTACACCCGCCACACATCCTCCGGGGGTGGAGTCAGCTATACCCCGTCACCCGGCATGGACATGCTGACCATGCGGGCGCTACGGCTCAGCCATGCGAACAGTTCCGGGAACATCTGATCGTTGATCTGCATGGGAGGGCGCCCCGGGCTGATGCAGGAAAGCTCCGACAGATCGGCACGACCGATACCGAAGACGAACACACTGAGCTTGCGGTCAGCCGTCAGTACCTTCAATCGTCCCTCCAGCTCCCGGTGCCGGGCGCTGGTCGGAACCCCGTCCGTCATCACGACGAGCCAGGGCTGGTAGTATTCCACTCCGTGTTTCCGATAGGTACGTTTACGGCTGTCGAGTTCTGCTAGAGCCAATTCGACGGCTTTACCCAAGAGCGTTTCATTCTCCTGTGACGTGGAGATCTTCAGACCTGCGTCAGATTCCCGGATCGGACCGAACTCCTTTACTGTTGCTACCGTCTGGGCGAAAGTCATCACTGCTACATCAACGGCCAGTTTTGCCAGAGGATCAGCCAGAATGTCGCTGATGAACCTTTGAAGGCCGGCATTAAGTTCATCCATCCGGGTGATGAGATTGTCTCCCGTGACGATATTCCAGTTGATTCCGTCAGCGTACTCCTGACGGAGGACTTGTTGATGGTCGCCCCGGACGATTCCGTTCATACTGCTGCTGGCATCCAGCAGGAAGAGAACGGGAAGCCGGGCGTTGGTGTTGTTGCCGAACGCGCGCATAGCGGCGAGCTGTTCCTGTTTGGTTGAGTGTGTTGTTGATGTGGACATCATGATTCGATTTAATGGTTGGTGGTTGGATTCCGGGATGCCTGATTCAGTGCGCTACGACGCCTGATGCAGAGCCTGCACAAGGGACGGGCATGAGATTGTCGTAAACGCCGTGCGGCATCGTCAGGAGCCTCCCGGAAGCGAATCCCGCAGTCTGTACAGATGTTAGGTATCATCTGCTCCATCAGATTGCGGGGCGGACAGGAACGGTCATGCAGAAGATCCCGGTACATGGGATGGTTCCTTCTGCCTCCCGGTTCCATATCCCTGAGGTATTGATGGAAACAACGCGTCAGATACCCCGGGGAGACGCGTGGACGCAAATCGCGACGCTGGACACAGGTAAGATTGTGACCGAGAGCGTCGCGGAGCTTGCGGGGGAGATACGACCAGACATAGCGCCCGGGCGTATTGGGCGGGTAGAATCCCGCCGGAGGCTTGTACGAAGCAAACGAGTACGGCAGTAT
>OAWW01000735.1_pt1 | contig 23364 bp, 28 predicted proteins | sample 1517191 | NCBI WGS metagenome assembly OAWW01 (sample SAMEA2580253, study PRJEB22360) | human gut metagenome | biome: human gut; feature: human-associated habitat; material: faeces | place: Denmark | collected 2008/2010 | reverse complement strand
CCGACGGACAGTTCGTACTGGCTGGCAACATTCTGTACAGACAGCGCGGAACCCACATTCATCCTGGCAACAACGTAGGCAGGGGTGGCGATGATACCTTATTTGCTTTAGTAGACGGAGTTGTTAAGTTTGAAAGAAAGGGCAGAGACAGAAAGCAGGTTTCTGTTTACCCAAGAGCAATCAACGAATAATTCTGAGGGGCCCCATACCTGGTGTATGGAGCCCTTTTTTTAGACAGTGTACCCGAAAAGACGGGGCATACAAAAACCATGCGTTCCGGATGACGGAGCGTGTGCCACACCATACAGGAGGTGCTGTTATATGTTTGCAGATCGTGCAAAAGTATTTATCAAGTCCGGTAAGGGCGGCGACGGCCATGTGTCCTTCAGACGGGAGCTTTATGTTCCTAACGGCGGTCCTGACGGCGGTGACGGCGGAAGAGGCGGCGATGTGATTTTTCAGGTTGATACAGGAAAAAATACACTGATCGATTTCCGTCATATACACAAATACATCGCAAAGGATGGACAGGAAGGCGGAAAACGCCGCTGCCACGGAGCAGATGCCGATGATCTGATCGTTAAAGTTCCAGAAGGAACTGTGATCAAAGATTTTGAATCCGGCAAGGTGATTGCCGATATGTCAGGAGACAACAAACGGGAAGTAATCCTAAAAGGCGGCAAGGGCGGACTTGGAAATATGCACTTTGCCACCTCTACCATGCAGGTGCCAAAGTATGCCCAGCCCGGACAACCCGGACAGGAGCTGTGGGTACAGCTGGAGCTCAAAGTCATTGCAGATGTAGGCCTTGTAGGTTATCCAAATGTAGGAAAATCCACCCTGCTTTCCGTTGTCAGCAATGCAAAGCCCGAAATTGCCAATTATCATTTTACTACATTAAATCCCCATCTGGGTGTAGTGGACTTAGGAGACGGAGCCGGTTTTGTTATGGCCGATATCCCCGGACTGATCGAGGGAGCCTCTGAAGGCGTAGGGCTGGGCCACTCCTTCCTGCGCCATATTGAGCGTACCAAGGTGCTGGTTCATGTGGTAGACGCTGCCTCTGTGGAGGGCCGTGACCCATTGGAGGACATCCGCACCATTATCAGAGAGCTTGAGAAGTACAATCCAAAGCTTTTGGAGCGTCCGCAGGTAATTGCTGCCAATAAGATGGATGCCATGTATTCCGAAGAAGACCAAAATCAGGTCCTGGATGCATTAAAGTCTGAATTTGAACCCAAGGGCATCCGTGTATTCCCAATCTCTGCAGTAAGCCGTCAGGGTGTAAAGGAACTTTTATGGCATATCAATGATCTTTTAAAGACGGTTGATCAGACTCCTGTCGTTTTTGAAAAGGAGTTTGAAATTCAGTATCAGGGAGACAGAAGCCTTCCTTATACCGTTACCAGAGCTGATGACGGCGCCTATGTGGTAGAAGGACCGAGAATTGAAAAAATGCTTGGCTATACCAACCTGGATTCTGAGAAAGGCTTTGACTTTTTCCAGAAATTCCTGAAAAATACAGGTGTTTTGGATGATCTGGAAAAGGCCGGGATCAATGAGGGCGACACGGTCCGGATGTACGGACTGGAATTTGACTATTATAAATAATGATATCGGGGTCAAAAAATCGTTTGGCCCCTGTGATTCAAGTATAAAGGAGCAGCTATGACAAGTAAGCAGAGAGCCTATTTAAAGGGCCTGGCTATGAATCTGGATCCTGTTTTCCAGATTGGAAAAGCCAGCCTCACGCCTGAAGTAACCCAGGCTGTGGCTGAAGCACTGGAAGCCAGGGAACTGATCAAGATTACTGTATTAAAGAACTGTCTGGATGATGGGCGTTCCATCGCTGATGTACTGGCGGAAAGAACCCATTCTCAGGTGGTCCAGGTAATCGGACGCAAGATTGTTTTGTACCGTCCTGCAAAAGATGAGGCGAAGAGAAAAATCGTACTTCCTAAATAATGCAGGAGGTCTATTATGGCAAATATAGGAATCCTGGGAGGCACCTTTGATCCCATACACAAAGGACATCTGGCACTGGGACAGCAGGCATATGAGCAGTTTAAGCTGGATCAGATCTGGTTTATGCCCTCCAGCCTTCCGCCTCACAAAAGAGCGCAGAAGGTGACTGAAGGAACCGAGCGTCAGGATATGGTAAAGCTGGCTATCAGGGATTATCCGTGGTTTCAGTATTCTGATTTTGAATTCAGGCGTCACGGAAACAGCTATACTGCTCAGACCCTTATGTTATTAAAGGAAGCATACCCCCATGATAAATTTTATTTTATAGAAGGGGCGGATTCTCTGTATGAGATCGAGGACTGGTATCATCCGGAAATGGTGATGCAGGAAACAACGATCCTGGTTGCGGGCCGCCCATACAAACATACCCACAGGCCTCTTGATCTTCAGATTGCCTATTTAAAGGATAAATACAGTGCCAGAATCGAACGGATACATTTTGAGGAAATGGACATTTCTTCAGAAACTGTCCGCAAAGCTGCGAAACAGGGCTGCGATCTGACTAAATGGCTTCCGGACGAAGTAGCGGAATATATAAAAGCTCACGGACTGTATCAGTAAGACAGGGCCGCAGCAAAGAAAGGCGGTTTCGGATGAAAATGGATCACCAATGCAATCAGGTTTTAATGTTTCGGAAAAAACTTAAATCCAGACTGGATCCCATGCGCTATGAACATTCACTCAGCGTTTCCTTTACCTGTATGAATCTGGCTATGCGTTATGGGTATGATATAGATAAGGCTGAGCTGGCAGGTCTTCTTCATGACTGCGGCAAGCGTTTTCCAGATTCGGTTATTTTAAAAAAATGCCTAAAGCATGGAATTCCCGTTACAGAAGGAGAGAGAAGGGCTCTTGCAGTGCTCCACGCAAAGTACGGAGCCTGGCTGGCCCGGCATAAATATCAGATTGAGGATTCTGAAATTTTGAATGCCATTGCCTGTCATACTACCGGAAAACCGGAGATGACCGTTCTGGATAAGATTCTTTATATTGCAGATTATATCGAACCCAGACGTTACAAAGCAGACAACCTGCCTCAGATCCGCCGTATGGCTTATGAGGATCTTGATCAGACCATGTATGCTATTTTAAAAGGCACGTTGGAATATCTCCAAAGAAAGGGCGGCTGTATAGACCCCATGACACTGCAGGCATATGAATACTTTAAGGCTCAGATGAAAGGAAATGAAGAATGACTTCTAAGGAAATGGTTAAAATCGCCTATGAGGCGCTCAGCGATAAAAAGGGACAGGATATCAAAATCATCGATATCCAGCTGGTATCTGTCCTTGCAGACTATTTTATCATCGCAGATGGAAGCAATGTCAATCAGGTTCAGGCAATGGCTGACAATGTAGAAGAAATGCTGGCAAAGGTTGGATGTGAATGCAGACAGATCGAAGGATACCAGAGCGGAAACTGGATCCTGATGGATTATAAAGATGTGATTGTCCATATCTTCTGCAGAGAGGATCGTTTATTCTACGATCTGGAACGTATCTGGAGAGACGGAAAGACATTTGTAGATGTAAATGAACTGTAATATATGATTTATAAAGGTATAATAAGCCGCAGCTTTTCGCTAGAATCCGGGATGGGGATTTTTCGAAAAGCTGCGGCTTTTATGCTGCTTTCATACCTGAGTACCCAGCACCGCTGGCTACATCATCCTGAGCAGACCAATGACCTTTCCTAAAATATCTACATGATCAGTAATGATCGGCTCCATAGCATCATTTTCCGGCTGCAGACGATAATGATCCTTCTCTTTATAATAACGCTTTACAGTAGCGGAATCATCCAGAAGAGCTACTACAATCTCTCCGTTTTCTGCAGTAGAACGCTGTTCTACGATCAGTTTATCCCCCGGAAAGATCCCTGCACCGATCATGCTTTCTCCTTTTACATGAAGCATGAAAATCTCTGCATTGGGAAGGGCTTCTGCAGGAAAGGGAAAATAATCCTCAATACATTCTTCTGCCAGAATGGGTTCTCCCGCGGCCACTGTGCCGATCACAGGAATATTTACCATCTCTCTCCGGTTAAAATTAAACGTATCATCCAGAATTTCAATGGTTCTCGGTTTTGTAGGATCACGGCGGATATATCCCTTATCCTCAAGTGCAGCCAGATGAGAATGAACGGAGGACGTTGACTTTAAACGAACAGCCTCGCAGATCTCCCGAACAGCCGGGGGATATCCCTTCTTTAAAATCGTATTTTTAATATATTCTAATATTTCCTGCTGTTTTGCAGTGATCTTATCCTGTTCCATAATCCTTACCTCCTGTCTGCTGTATAATACGGGCATCATTTGCTGATATTATAGTAACATATGTTCGAAAAAAATGCAAACCTTTGTTCGGATTTTTCTGCGCCCCATTGACAAACGTATGTTCTGATGCTATAGTATAACTGCATCTATAAGAACACATGTTCGCATAACATACGTTTTACAGAGGAGGAGCTGGTATGAGACAAACCATTCAAATGACAAGGCGGCGCTTTTTTGCATCCTGTTTTATGCTTCTGATTCTCGTGATCGCAGTGACAGGGTACAGTATGCTGACCACACTAGCAGAAGAGGAGCCAGTTCAAGGGCTGCCTTATTACAGCAGCATCGAAATCCAGGAGGGTGACAGCCTGTGGAAAATTGCAGACCGTTATCGAAAAGGAAGCCGGATGACTACACAAGAGTATGTAAAACAGCTCCAGAGGATGAACCGACTGACAGGAGATACAATCCATGCCGGCGCGCACCTTACCATTGTTTATTATAAATAACGGCACCTCTGAAAACAGCCTTGCATTTTTTCCACACTTATGCTAAGATATAACTATGGTTAGATTAAACTAACTTATAATTTTGCAGATGTGAGGTATACTATGTGTAAAGAGACTCTCGAAATGATGCTTTGCCTTAACCGAAAGGAGCTGGAAACACAGGTTGTAATGCAGTGTGCTCCGCTTTTAACAGGTATAAAGATTTCAAACCTTCTGACAACTGATCAAAACAACCGGATCCATACAGCACGTCTGTTCAGCCGTACGCCGGTATCCTGCTTTTTGCTTTGCCAATCCCAAGGAAAGGCTGTTTTTCTCTTATATATGAAGGAGCAGTTGAAGGCATATCTGGATCTGCCTTCTGTCAAGGGACTGATGAAACGTTTTGGTTATACGGGGATGAAGCTGGATGAAATCCTTTCTCTTGTAGGCCAATGCTATAAGGACCATATGGAGGGCAGAAGAGAATTCCCCCATGAAATCGGCCTGCTTCTGGGATATCCGGCAGCGGATGTAGAGGGATTTATAGAAAATAAAGGTCAGGATTCTCTTTACAGCGGTTATTGGAAAGTATACTCCGATCCGGAAGAATGCCGGCGTATTTTTAATAAATATGATCACGCCAGAGAGCGTGTGATCCGTCTCATGGCTGGAGGTATGACCGTCAGACACATTATAGCGCTGCACCACCCATATTATTACAGCACAGCGGCTGTATAGCAAGGAGGACTATATGAAAACAATTCTCATTATATACTGGTCACAGACCGGCAATACAGAGGCCATGGCTCATGCGATCGCCCAGGGGATAGAAGAAGAGGGGAACCAGGCAAAGCTTCTGGAGGTATCTGAAGCGGAGCCAGAGATATTAAAAAAAGCCAATGTATTTGCTCTGGGCTGTCCGGCTATGGGAGGAGAGGTTCTGGAAGAGGACGAGATGGAACCATTTGTAACAAAGTCTGAACCGTTTGTATCCGGTAAAGTAATCGGCCTGTTTGGTTCCTATGGATGGGGTGATGGGCAGTGGATGCGCGATTGGGAAGCGCGTATGGCTGCGGCAGGAGCCAAAATCCAGGGTGGAACAGGAGTAATCTGTCAGGAAGCACCGGATGAAGAAGCACTGGAGCGATGCAGGAAATTGGGACGGGAATTAAGTAATATATAGGGGGGATATCATTTCTTCCCCCCTGATTCTCGAAGCTGCACCTTATTACGGGCACTACGCCGTCTTTCATCTTCAAGCGCCGCATAATGACGTTTTGTTGTATTTACATCTGAATGTCCAAGGACATCTGCCACCAGATAAATATCACCTGTTTCACGATACAAACTGGTACCATAGGTACTGCGCAGTTTATGGGGCGTAATTGGCTTTAAAGGGGCCACTGTGCGGGCATACTTTTTTACCAGATTTTCCACGCTGCGTACAGCCATGCGTTTCTTTTGGAGAGACAGGAAGAGTGCATCTTCACTGCCTGTTTCCGGAATGATACGGTCCCTTTCCTCCAAGTAATCTAAAAGAGCCTCCTCAACCTCTGTTCCAAAATATACCGTTACTTCTTTGCCGCCTTTTCTGTAGATACGAATACCTCCATTTTTAAAGTCAATATCAGCAATATTTAATCCCACACATTCTGACACACGGATTCCCGTACCAAGAAGGAGCGTCATAATGGCCAGATCTCTAAGTTTTGTCTTATTATGATATGCCTTTTGTTTTTCTGTCAGATTTTCTCCTTGTTCCACCTCATCCAGCAGAAGAGCAACTTCATCTATATCCAGACGAATGATTTCTTTTTCATGAATTTTGGGTAAACGGACTAATGCAGCCGGATTATTTTTAATACGTTCATTTCGGTAAAAATAATTATAAAAGCTTTTGAGTGATGAAATCGTTCTTTATTCATAATTTCCTGATTTTTGTCATTAAACCGATATTTCAGATATTCCATATATTCTTCAAAATCTGTTACAGAGAGCTGATCTAAAAGATCAAGAGAAAGATCTGTGATAGCAATCTGTTTCAGCGCCGGATTTTCTTTATGGAGAAAATCAAAAAATATATGCAGATCATATGCATATGCAATTCGGGTTCGTGAAGAAGTCCTGGGTTCAATTCCACGGAAGAAATCTGCGCAAAATCCCGGAAGATCCCGGATCAAACCGCGAAGGCGTATAATGTTTTCTTTGTCTTTTTGTTCGTGATAGGATAATGTACTCATAATAAAAACTCCATACAATTCATTTTATAAAAACAGTTGGAGTTATGTGATGAGAGACAGTGTTTCAACTATTCGCGAAACACAGCTTTAACGAATAGTTGAAGCAGGAATTACTAATTTTACTAAATCATCGACTTTCACTGATTTTCAGCTATTTTCAGCTATTTTCAGCTGCCCCTGCTTCCTTCTGTTTTATATCACATACTCTTCATTATTGTCAAATGAATAAAACGTCCCGGACAATTTTTATCCGGGACATATTCGTATCTTACATCTGTGCAGATAAACTTATTTTATTATAAAATCGTCCGAAGTAATCCATTTAAAAATCCGGCAGCCTGTTTTTCGTCCGGACCATCTATCTTTAGTACAAGGTTTTCTCCCTGTCTGGCGTTCAGACTCATAAGTGCCAGCACATTTTTGCAGTTTGCCTCTCCTTTGGCGCTGGATATGGTAATCTGACTCTGATAATCTGAAGCCGCGCGGCTTAAGCTCATAGAATTTGATGCATGAAGTCCCTGTCTGTTTGAAATAACATATCTGTAGCTTATCATTTTTATCATCCTTTGCGTTTTAGTGTTTAAATTAAATCTTCAATATTACAGAAATAGACGGCATTGTTGTTTGATTTTAATCTTTTATTTATGACATTATTGAAAATCTCTATCCTTATAGTAACACAATTGTCTGTTAATGACAACCATTGATTATAAACACTTGACACCGGAGGAACGGACGATTAGAATAATTTGGTACAAATTTATGAAAGAAAGGATTATAAAATGAAACTCCAGCGTTTATTAAGCTTGGTCCGCCAGGCTCTCGATACATATCATATGATACAGGACGGAGATCATATTGCAGTGGGAATTTCAGGCGGAAAAGACAGTCTTGCACTGCTCTATGCGCTTCACCATTTAAGACGGTTCTATCCCCAAAAATACGATCTTACAGCCATCACTGTAGATCTGGGGCTTGGAAATCTTGACCTGGATCCGATAAGGGAACTCTGCAAAGAATTTGAAATTCCCTATTATGTGCTTCCCACAGAGATTGGAACCGTTCTCTTTGATATACGAAAGGAATCCAATCCCTGTTCTCTCTGTGCAAAAATGCGCAAAGGCGCCTTAAATGAAAAAGCCAAAGAACTGGGATGCAATAAAATCGCCTATGCCCATCATAAAGAGGATGTGATGGAAACAATGATGATGTCCCTTTTTTATGAAGGACGCTTTTACTGTTTTCCTCCCAACACCTATCTGGACCGGATGGATCTGACTGTAATACGTCCTATGATTTTCGTATCGGAAGCAGATGTTATCGGATTTAAAAATAAGTACCAGCTTCCAGTATGTAAAAATCCATGCCCTATGGATGGATACACCAAACGCCAGTACATCAAAGAACTGATCCAGAAACTGCAAAAAGACAACCCCCATATTAAGGATTGTCTTTTTCGTGCTATTACAGACGGAAATATACCCGGTTGGAGCAAAGCTGCCGATTCTGCAGATGCTTAAATCCCTGGTCCCTGGTTACTTACGGACTCCCCGGGCTTTGTATCTTTAGAGGCTCCCGGTAAGGCAGAGATACCGGGGCCTCCGCCCGGCTGCTGGTCTGAGGATGCCCCAGGTCCTGTACTTCCTGCTTCTCCTAAAGGCCTGGAAGTGTCCTCTTCTTCCTTTTCCTCAGAAAGCTTATTTTCCAGAGATCCCGTTTCTTTCTCTGATTCGGTTTCCTTACTGCTGCCCGGTTCCCAAATTCCCGGTCTCTTCTCTTCCTCTTTTGTTGTTTCTTTTTCACTTTCCTTTATACTGATCGTTTCCCTTGTTTCTTCCGTTTCTTCTAAGCTGCTGCTCTCCTCTTCTGTTTCCGTTTCTTCTGCAGAAGTCTCCGGAATTGTCTCCTGTGGCTTTGAAGCCTCTGTTTCCTTTGGAGCATCGGCGCCGCCTGTCTTATCCTTGGAATCTATTTTTCCGGAGCCCGAAGAAGATTTGGAGGGTGCAGCTGCTCCCTCTTCATATAGCCCTGTTTCTTCCGAAATGTGGGCACTGATCTTTTTTAATCCGGAAGATGGATGGTATGGCGTATCCTCTCCATACAGGAACTGATGCAGCTGGATCACATTACTCTCCAGAGTAGTTGCGATCACACAGTCCATTTTTCCAACCCGCTTTGTCTCCCTGGAAAAAGGAAAACCTGCCGTATCTGCAATATGAAGTTGATCAATATCTTTTACCAGAGGCAGCACATCTTCAATCCCTACACTGGTAGAAATCTGAGGTAAAATAGCTTTTGCAAGATTAGTAAGCGTGCCTGCATCTGCCTGTCTTGCTTTTTCCAACGCCAGAGCAATCACCTTCCTTTGGCGCTCTGTACGCTGAAAATCCGTATCCATAAGCCGCAGACGGCTGTATGCTACCGCCTGAACTCCGTCTAAATGATTGGCTCCGGCCTGTTTAAGCTGCGTCGATCCAATACCCGTGGAATTGACGGTTTCTGTAATAAATCCATTGATATATTTGAACTCTGCCGGAGTAATTTCCAAATCAATACCGCCTAAAACGTTAATCGCTTCAGCCACTGCCTTCCAGTTAAAGGCAGCATAATCATCTATTTTTAGATCCAGGTTTTCTTCCAGTGCATCTACGGCCTGTTTTTGCCCGCCTTTAAAATAAGCTTCGTTGATTTTATGGTACGTTCCCTTGGAGTCAATTTTTAAATATGTATCTCTGAATACACTGGCTAACCGTATCTCACCTGTTTCTCTGTCCAGTGTGCAGACCATCTGTACATCTGCCAGCGCTTTTTTCGTATTACCGTCACGGCTGTCTACACCAAATACAGCCACTGTCCAGATCCCTGTAGGACGATGAAGGTATAGAAAGCTTCCATATGCCGTAACCGCTAAAAGAAGGAATATCAAAAGCATCGGCCATTTTTTCTTTCTTTTACGACGTCTTTCTCTGACAGAACTGCCTTTCGGATTGCGGCGGGATTTCTCTCCTGTCCTAAACTTATTTCGGGAACGGCTATAGGATTCTCTGTGGTTTTTGGAAAAACCTCCCGCTCTTTTCGCGGATCGTCCCTGGGATGTACCTCTTTTGGAAGACTCATCTGAAAACGGTATATCCAGTCCGTCTTCACAGCCATACTCGTCTTCAAAATAAGCGTCATCTATGGAATCAAAGGATTCCCGTTCCCGAAAACTGCGGCCGTCATGGGAAGAGGCCCTGGAGCGGGAAGGCACGTTTCCGTAAGAGCCCGCCCTCCTGCGCCTGGACTGCATTCGTAAAAGTTCATCCTCATTATCATGGTAATTCATGGATTTTCACCTCTGTTTCATTTTCTTTCATAACAGCTATTCTACCACAGGAAAACAGATAAATACAGCTGTAAAGTCTTACGGAATCATTAAATCTGATTCATTGTCCACTGATGGTAAAATTTGTAAATATAAAAATATCCCCTTTCAGACAGACAGATGAAATACCAAAAAACTGCTGCCAGAAAGGGGCATATCAAAAACTTCATAAATTATCGTGATTGAAATTACTTCTGATCCTTCCATTGCTGTTTCAGCTTTGCAAAGGCCATAATAGCCTCTACAGCACCATCAGGACCTACCGAACTGCTGTTTAAACACAGATCATAGCTTCTGGGATCACCCCAGCGCTTGTTGGAATAATAGTTATAATAGCTGGATCTCTTCTTATCTGTCTTTACAATAACCTCTTTTGCTTTGGAATCATCCAGGTTATACAGCGTCTTAATCCGCTCCAGCTTATCTTTTTCATCGCCCGCGATAAATACGCTCAAAACATTGGGATAATCTTCCAGGGCATAATCTGCGCATCGTCCAATGATCACACAAGACTGTTCATCTGCCAGATGCTTGATCGCATCAAACTGCGCAAGAAAGATTTTGTGATTAATAGGCATATCCGAGTATCCTGCGGCTGTATAGCCCATAGAATAAGAATCCATCACCAAAGAATATAAAAAGCTGCTGGTAGGACGTTCATCGTGCTTTTCAAATAATTCCTGACAGAGGCCGCTATGCTTTGCTGCCTTTGAAAGAAGCTCTTTGTCATAGCATTTCACTCCCATCTTTTCCGCCAGCTTTTCTCCGATCAATTTTCCGCCGCTGCCGCACTGTCTGCCGATCGTAATAACAAGATTTCCTGACATTCTGCATACCCCTTTCTCTGGCCTCACAGCAGGAACCAAGCTGTTCCCTGCTCTCTCTGCCATATTTGTATTATAACTCAAAAATTCAGAAAAGTATATAGAAATATACAGAAAATTCTATTTTAAAAGCACATTATTAGACAAGAGTGATAAAATCCACTAATTGTGTCTAATTAATTCAGAGTCTTAAGCAGATTTTCAAAGTAATCTGGAAGGGGGGCGGAAAATTCCATATAAAGACCTGTTCTGGGATGAATGAATCCAAGGACACCTGCATGGAGTGTCTGACCTTTAAGACCGGAAATCGGACATTTAGCCGGGCCATAAACGGCGTCTCCCAAAAGAGGATGATGAATGCTGGCCATATGAACACGAATCTGGTGGGTACGTCCTGTTTCCAGTCTGCATTCTACGTGAGTAAACTGCCTGAAACGTTTTAATACACGATAGTGGGTCACTGCTGATTTTCCCTTGTCATAGTTGATGCTCATCTTTTTCCGTTCCACCGGATGGCGGCCAATGGGAGCGTCAATCGTTCCCTCCTCTTCTTTTATGACGCCATGAACGATCGCCTGATAGCGCCTGGTAATAGAGTGTTCTTTTAACTGAGCCGCAATCGAATTATGTGCCATATCGTTTTTACATACGATCAATACGCCGGTTGTATCCATATCAATCCTGTGTACGATCCCCGGACGCATGACTCCATTGATACCGGAAAGCTGCCCGCGGCAATGATCCATCAGTCCATTGACCAATGTATGGGAATAATGGCCTGCGGCGGGGTGGACAACCATTCCCTTTGGCTTATTGATCAGGATCACATCCTGATCTTCATATAGAATGTCCAGTTCCATATGCTCCGGCTCTATTTCTGGTTCCACCGCTTCTGGAATATCCATGGAAAGAATATCCTCATCTTCTACCACATAGCTTGCTTTTACCGGCTTTCCGTTTACCAGGATCCGTCCGTCCTTTAAAAGCTTCTGGATGTAGGAGCGGCTCAGCTGTCCGGCAGCTTCGGCCAGATATTTATCAATACGCAGACCGCCTTCCTGGTCGCCTACACAGATTTCCTGTTTCACTGCGTTTTCTCCTTTCCATGAGCCTTTCCGGGCTGGAAGCAGTCCAAATCTTCATCATCATAATAAAAAAGCACTAAAAGCACCAGTCCTGCTGCCGCTATGGTAACGTAGCAGTCTGCCACATTAAATACGGGAAAATCAATCAGGCGAAAGTAAAGAAAATCAACCACATAATTCTGGGTCATCCGGTCGATCATATTGCCGACTGCCCCTGCGGCTACCAGCATCAGGCATACTGCTAACGGACGATATTTCGGTGTTTCCGGCATCCGCCACATCATATACAAGATTGCTGCCAATACGGCTATTCCGATCAGGAAGAAAAAAAACTGACGGTTCTGCAGCATTCCAAAGGCGGCACCTCTGTTTTCAAGATAGGAAAATTCAAATACACCTTTTATTACGGCTACCGGCTCCTGGTTCTTAAGAAACCGAACCGCCAGCCCTTTTGTCCACTGATCCAGCCCCACAAGAATCAAAAAACCGATTAAGAAGCTTACCAGAAGGGATCGTTTTTGTCTGCTCATCATTGTTACTCCTTCATATCAATCGTATTTCTGCCCCGGTCAAAGGCATAATCTTTTTTACAGGGAAACAGCCTCAAAACCGGCACGGATTTCATCCTCTGAAAGGGAATGATCCACATAAGCATCTCCGATTCCATTTAAAAGGACAAATTTCACCCTTCCTGCTTCCATCTTCTTATCACTCTTTGTAGCATCAAATACTTCCTTCCAGATCAGGCCATCTACAGTAGTTGGAAGTTCAAAGGACGCCATCGTATGTTTAATATCATCTGCTTCCGTTTCACTCAAAGTACCCTTTAAACAGCTGATACGGGCTGCTGCCACACAACCCAGGCCGACACAGTGGCCGTGAAGCATAGTAAAATTCTTTAACTTTTCCACAGCGTGGCCCAATGTGTGGCCAAAGTTTAAATATGCCCGTTCTCCCTGCTCTGTAGGGTCTTTTTCCACCACTGCTTTTTTTATCTCATTGCTCCGAAAGACCATCTGCCGGCATGTCGTAAGATCACGGGCCATCACCGCATCACGATGTTCCTTTAACCACTCATAGTATGCCTTATCCTGAATCAGTCCATGCTTTATCACCTCTCCCATTCCGGAAGAAAACTGTTCCGCAGGAAGCGTCAAAAGTGTTTCCAGATTGGTATATACCAGTCTGGGCATATGAAAGGCACCCACCATATTTTTGTAATCCGCAAAGTCCACCCCCGTTTTTCCTCCGATGCTGGAATCCACCTGAGACAGCAGTGTGGTGGGGATCTGGATGAAGTCGATTCCTCTCAGATAAGTGGCAGCAGCAAACCCGCAGAGATCTCCTGTCACGCCTCCTCCCAGAGCTGCCAGCATATCTTTTCGGTCAAAATGCTCTAAAATCAGATGTTCATAAAGCATCCGAACCGTATCCAGGTTTTTATGTTCTTCACCTGCTGGAAAAATAAAAACAGAAACCATGCTGCAGCATTGGCTTAGGATTTCTTTTACCTTGTCCAGATAAAGGAATGCCACATTAGAATCTGTAACAATACATATTTTGCGCTTTTCCAGATGAAATGCCGCCAGTTCCCCCTTCAGTCCTTCAAAGGATGTTTCCATACAAATATCATAAATGGGATCTCCATCCCTGCAAACCGTCAAACGTTCCTTCATACGTCAAGTTCCTCCTGATCTGTCTGAATTTTGTGTAGTATGAACAGAAAAACGGGGGCTGCTGCAGGAAATAAAATTCTCCCAGTGGCAGCAGCCTCCGCAAATCCTGTCCCTATGTAGTTTAAATGTGAATGGTCATACCTGCCATCTCCATACCGGACACATCACCGGCTGCCAGCATGTCCTGAAAATCACCGGACAGCTCCACAGAATTAGGGGTTACAATGAAAATATAGTTGGAAATTCTCTGAAGATTGCCATCCATGGAATAAGCAGCTCCGGATACGAAATCAATGATCCTCTGTGCTACCTCCATGTGGATTCCTTCCATATTAAGAACCACTGCTTTTCCAGATAAAAGGTAATTACAGATATCCTTGGAACTGTCCATAGAGGTAGGCTTTACCATCGTAACCTCCATACCGGAACGGCGCATGGGAACCACCTTTGGCGTAGGACGTCCCAGAAAACGGGATTTGTCCTGAGGTTCATCGTAATACTCTTCATCATCCGCAGTATTCTTCCTTGAGAAAAAGCTCTTTTTAGGCGGCTCATCTTCAAAGTCATCGTCCAGGTAGTAATCCTCACCCTCCTCTTCAGGATTTAATCGCATGGTATCCATCAACTTACCTAACAGACTCATTTTACTCTCTCCATTTCCTCTCTATCAACGCTGCCTTACACAGCGCCGTAATGCCGCTCACCAAAAATACCGGTGCCGACCCTTACCATGGTAGCGCCTTCCTCAACAGCGACCTCATAATCTCCGGTCATACCCATAGAAAGCACATCCATAGTAACATTATCAATGTTTTTCCTACCTATGTCAACAGCAAATTCATATAATTTTTTAAAAATTTCCCGATTTTCCTCTGGATTCTCAACAAATGGCGCAATTGTCATCAATCCGCGGATATGCACATGAGGGAAGGTGCTGATCTCCCGTATGGCCGCCTCGGCATCTTCCATAAAAAAGCCATATTTGCTCTCTTCTTTTGCCACATTGATTTCCAAAAGAATATCCACTTCCATATTCTTTTTTGCAGCCTCCTCCTCAATCTGTCTGGCAAGGCGCAGGGAATCCACAGAATGGATCAGGACGGCCTTTCCCAAAACCTGATGAACCTTGTTGCGCTGCAGATGTCCGATCATATGCCAGCGCACATCATCAGGAAGGCTGCCATATTTTGCCTGGATCTCCTGAACCTTATTTTCACCAAAATCCCTGGCTCCTCCCTCATAAGCTTCCTCAAGCATGGGAACAGGTTTTGTCTTGCTTACCGCAATAAGCGTTACCTCGGACGCATCTCTTCCCGCTCTTTGGCAGGCCTCCTCGATACGCCTTCTTACTATTTCCAGATTGTCTCTTATCTCTGACATCGTTTCATCCTCCTCTGTCAAATCCTGATTTAAAACAGCGATCCTATTGATACAGGATCTGGCCTTCCGTAACCAGAGAGGCATCCAGCACAATATGGTCATATACAGACAAACCGTAGCTTGCTCCTTTTTTTATGGTATAGTATTCGCTGTTGGAATCCAGAATTTCAATTTCTTTAAATACGGTATATCCCTTGTTAATGTTAAAAACACCCTTTAAAGCCCTGGTACTTCCCACCTGGAACCGCTCCTGGGAATCAGGCTTTACAATATAGTCGCCGGCTTTTAAGGGGCCGTCCTCCTGAACAGCAATATAATAAAATTCTTCATCATCAAAGCCGATTTCTATAGGGGTAAAGACAGCTGTTGTTCCATTTGCATCATAGATTTCTTTATTTACACCGCTGTCTGTACTGTCCCCGCCCTGAGTGACAAAATCTCTTGGGATCTGATAGAAATTTTTCTCAGTTACTGCACTGACAGGGATTTTAAGCCCCTTTGCCTGATCCTGGCGAATCTCAAAATTCACAAAACGGTCTGTGATAAACTGTGCCATGTATTTATTAAAATCCAGCTTACCGAAAACAGAGCCGTCCTTTCCCGTAAAAATGGAAAAAGAAGCGGTGGTTTCAATACTGTGATCCTTAAATTCCACCTCAAGCGAGGACTTGTCCCCATAGAGGGCCCTGTCCTCCTCTGTAAGAGGGAATACAACCGACCAGTTTTCAGAAGTTGCAATCTTATAGGCAGGTGTTCCGCTCTCGATCAGATCTCCTGATTTATGAAAGGTTTTCGTATAGGCAGACCGGTCAAAAGATGCCGTCTCCACTTCCTCAGGCTTAAGACTTTCATAGGAATCAAAGCCATAGGATACCACACCTGACTGAGGCGATACCACCTGTTCAAAGACAATGCCGGATTCCCTGGCAATCTGATCCAGCTGATCCAGAGCACTGAAGCTGGAATACTCCATCACTGCCGCTTCCAGGGTATAACGGGCATCATAAATCGCCCCGAAATCCTCGTCCGAACGGCTGGTAACAAAGGAGGACAGCTGTTTTTTTAAATCAGCCAGGTTTTCATCACTGAGCGTCTGATTCTCAACCCCATGCTCCTTTAAAAGGGAATCCAGGCGGCCGGTTTCGTCCAGAGAATAAACCCTGGAACCTACGGAGGCACGTTTGCCTTCCCGTAGGTAATAGTTGATATACCCGCTGTTATCCGCATTATAGACTTGTTCTTCTCTCAGGATCAGTCCTGTGTAGGGACGGTCATTTACAATACCGCCTTCTGCCACCTCATAAAACTGGATTTTTTCATGTCCCATATAGATAAAAATATTGATCAGAAGATACAGAAAGATAACACCGAATATCAGCTTGCCGATATCATTGCGTGGCCGCCGGTAAGGAATGATCTTTCTGTTTTTTCTGTGCTTTTTACTGGCCATGAATAACGGCTCTCCTTTTAAAGTCTTGTTTCGTAAAAAAGCTGCCCTCCGCACCAGGCGTACTTCAAAACCTCGTGCGGCAGGCAGCCTAAGTTCTGTCTGCTATTTTATCACAGAATATGTATCATTACAATGAAATAATCACATCACCCTTTGCATTCTCCGGAAGCTCATCCGCGTCCATGGAAATGCTTAATACGAAAGTAACATGATATTTGTCACTGAGTTTTTTCAATGTCTCGTAGGTCTCGGAAATGTCCGCTCCCTCTAAGCACGCCAGCTTTAAGAAGCTGTCAAGATACATAGTCTCAAGATCATGATCCTGAGAAAGAATGCCACAGATAAATCCTAAAAATCCTTCGCTGTGTGTGATCGGAAATTCGTTCACATTGATAAGACGGATCCGGTTGTTCAGCTCATACATATGCTGAGCGCTCTTATCCAGATATACAACGGTGCCGCTGGCTCCCTTGATTGCTGCATTGGCCATGTCTAACAGATGTTTTGTCTTGCCTTTACCTTTTTTTCCTGCAATAATCTGAACCATACCTATCTCCTCCTTGAGTTATATATGTTGTATAAAAAATCAATTAAGATTACCTTGATTATAGTACAAATTCATGCGGAACGCAATCACTATTTGACGATTTTAGAAATTATATTTGTCATATTATCATAAAGATGGGCGCGGCTGTCCGATTTCAGCACAACAGATATAAAATTTCCTTCCGAGGCATTATCCTTTGATGCAATAATTAAGCAATAGCCGGCTGCTTTTGTGGTACCCGTCTTTCCGCCTAACACGGTAACTCCCTCCGGCGTATCCCGTTCCCCTGTGATAAACTGGTTGCTGCATTTCCAGGTTCTGGATACACTCTCTCCGGCCCCATTAATGTAATCTGCCGTGTACGCCTTCGCCTCAATAATCTCCCGAAATTGGGGGTATTTGAAGGCCTCGTTGAATATCAGATAGAGATCATAGGCTGTGGTATAATGATCCTCATCATGAAGTCCGTGCGGATTTACAAAATGGCTGTCCACTGCGCCCAGACGTTTCGCTTCCTCATTCATCCGGTCTGCAAATGCCTCTATACTGCCATCCATATGAACCGCAATGGCTGCACCCGCATCGTTTCCAGACGGAAGCATAAGACCATAGAGAAGCTGCTCCAGCGTAAGGGTATCACCCGCCTTAATGCCACAGAGTGTAGCGCCTGACTCTGTAATTACCGCTTCATCCGTAACCTTTACCTGATCCTCCAGATTGCCGTATTTGATCGCCACCAGAGCAGTCATTACCTTTGTAATACTGGCCGGATACATGGTCTCAAAGGCATCCTTGCTGTAAAGCGTCTGATAGCCGTTCAGATCAAAAAGCGCTCCCGCCTCAGAGGTGAGAAAATCCGGGTCAAAGACACTCTCATCGGATACAACGCAGAGATCTGAGGCGAAACCTTCCATGACTTCTTCCTCTGAACCTGCCAAGGCAATCGCCGGAAGGCGCTTTTTCAGAGAATACGCATCAGAAAAGCCGCCAAAGCAGCCTCCAAGAACCAGCCAATATGAGGGCACTCCAAGCTCTGACATACCCCCGCTTCATTATCTGTCAACCTCTCTCCATTCCATATCACCTCTGTCAAGAGCCTTGATCAAAAGCTCCGCAGTCGCCAGATTGGTAGCCAGCGGAATGTTGTAGGTGTCGCAGAGACGGACTACATCATTTACGTCCGGCTCATGTGACTTGGGCATCAGGGGATCTCTCAAAAAAATAACCAGATCCATATCGTTATGCTCAATCTGAGCCGCCATCTGCTGAATCCCGCCCAGATGACCAGCCAAATGTTTGTGAATATTAAGATTTGCAACCTCTTCTATGAGTCTTCCGGTTGTTCCGGTGGCATACAGAGAATGCTTGCTTAAAATCCCTCTGTATGCGATGCAGAAATTCTGCATCAGTTTTTTCTTTGCATCATGTGCAATTAAGCCAATTGTCATATTCAGACCCCTCCTTAGGAATTAGTAGTGTCGTGGTACCCGCTGCAGTCCTACATTGAGCACAAGCCCCATACCAATAAAAATACTGATCAGCGAACTGCTTCCAAAACTGATAAACGGAAGCGGAAGTCCGGTATTGGGAAAAATACCTGTAGCAACTGCGATATTGGCAAAACTCTGAAATGCAATGAGCGTAGCCATACCGGTACATAACAGCCTGCCGGCCATATCTTTTGCCCTGGCTGCCATCATAAGACATTCATATACAATCAGTAAAAACAGCAAAATCACGATGGCGCAGCCGATAAAACCAAGCTCCTCACCGATAACGGCAAAGATAAAATCAGTCTGCTCCTCCGAAAGAAAATTACCGTTTTTTACAGATGCAATCGTAGTGTTGTAAAGCCCCTTTCCATGCAGCTGACCGGAACCGATCGCGATAATGGAGTTATTCTGCTGATAACGTGCCTCTCCATACTGCTCCGGGTAAAACCAGGCTAAGATACGTCCCGCCTGGTATTCTTTAATAAACGGGATCATACCATGAAGAAGAAGGTACACGCCTGTCGCAATCATAGGGATGACAACTGCCAGTGTCCCCACGATCCAGCGGTAGCTGATGCCGCTGGCGAACACAATCCCCAACACGATCACCACAGTAACGAGACAGGTAGAAAGGTTTGGCTGTTCAAATATAAGCATGGCCGGAACGGCAAAAAGCGCTGCCGCCAGTACCACGGTAGAAACCTTGTCTACCTTCTCCTGATATTTCATAAAATACCAGGAGAAGGTGATGATAAGGCCAATCTTTACAAATTCCGAGGGCTGGAGCTGTCCCAAAACAGGAACCTCGATCCAGCGTTTTGCATTATTGACGGATCTGCCCCAAAACAGCACGGCCAGAAGGCTTCCGATGCAGATCAGATAAATGACCGTGCTGAAATTCAGTATCTTATGGTAATCTACCAGTGAAAGACAAACAGCAATAGCCATGCCAGCCAGTATGCCAAACATCTGTTTTGTCACTGCTTCCGAATCCATATTGGTGGCACTGCGCACAACCAGTATGCCAATGACGCTTAAAGCTGTCATATAGGCAAGAAGCCGGAAGCTGTAATTTCTGAAATCATAATCAAAAAGCATATCAGTAAAGCCCCTTATTGGAAATGGAGCGTATGGGTATATCTGCCTGGAGCACCGGCAGCCCCCGGCAGGAGGCGGAACCGTCTGTGTCCATCAAAAGGCGGACATTGTCCTTTTCTATCTCCATGTATTTGGAAATGACACGGATCATGTCATTTTTGATCAGCCTTATGAGTTCCGGCGAACAGCCTGCCTTATCTGCCACAAGGAGAAGCTTCAGCCGGAATTTGGCCGTATCTTTGGAACGTCTGGTCTTCACGTTGTTTCACCCCTCCTATGCCCGCTTCAGCACCCGGGCCAGCCTTACAAGAAAGCCTCTGGCCTCGCCGGGGGATTCGATGGGGATATTCTGCCCTAAGAGCCTGCGGCATACATTCAGGTAAGCCTGTCCGGCGGCGGACCCTATTCCTACCAAGGGTTCTCCCTGATTGGTGGAGACTACGATGTTTTCATCATCCGGAATAGCGCCAAGGATATCCACGGCTAAAATATCCCGTACATCTTCTAAAGACATCATGTCTCCCCGGCGTACCATATCCGCCCGGATCCGGTTGACTACCAGCCCGATTTCAGTAATGCCCGCGTGTTCCAGCAGGCCGATGATCCGGTCTGCATCGCGAATGGCTGAAACTTCGGGAGTGGTCACCACCAGAGCCCGTCCCGCTCCTGCAATGGCATTGTAAAAGCCCTGCTCAATTCCTGCGGGACAGTCCAGAAGGATATAATCAAACTCCTCCTTCAGGTCTTCTGTCAGCTTAACCATCTGCTCCGGATTTACCGAGGATTTGTCCCTTGTCTGGGCCGCGGGCAGAAGGTAAAGGCTTGGATATCTTTTGTCTCTTATCAGGGCCTGCTTCATACGGCAGTTTCCTTCTACCACGTCTACAAGATTGTAGACAATGCGGTTTTCAAGACCCATCACCACGTCCAGGTTGCGCAGACCGATATCGGTATCAACCAATACCACTCTCTTTCCCAGAACGGCCAGTCCTGTTCCCACATTGGCAGAAGTAGTCGTCTTGCCTACCCCGCCTTTTCCAGAAGTAATCACAATGACTTCACTCATATAGACCTCCTGAAAAAATGAACTTTACCCATCTATTGTACATTAAATTTTGTGAATTTACCAGTATTTTTTTCCATTCAAGAAAAATTTAATACAGTTCGGCAAAATTTTACATATATCAGCCCATATCCCCAAAAATGGATCGTCCTTTTACAGGCCGGAACGCTATTTCACCGTCCCTGATACAGGCGATCATGGCTCCTCGGCCGAACCGGCGGTGTTTTTCATTTGTTGGAATCGGACAGTTTCCGATACGAAGCTGAAAAGGCATCATGGAAAAGGCCATAACTACTGCCTGAGCATTTCCGGAAACACCTGCCGTCACAGAACCCTTTAGCTCGCCCAAGACGATCACATTTCCCTTTGCCGTGATCCTGGCCCCATGCTCCACATCTCCGATCACTATAATGCTGGACTCTGATTCCAGGGTATCTCCCCTGCGGAGTGTTCCACGGTAAAACTGTCCGGTCTGGGCACTCAGCTCCATAAGCTTTTCATTCAGAGCTTTTTCGCAACGTTCGATCCGCTGGGCATCCGTATCCAGAAGACAGAGCACATCAATCTGTGAATTTTCCGTAATAGTATTTACCACAGCCATCTCCTCTTCAGGTGTAAGCCTGCGCCCTTCCAGTGTAAGAGTCATCTGAACTGCCCCCCAGAAACGGGCGCTGTCTTTAAATTTTTTTGCAATAGCGGCAAGAAGCTCCTCAAAGGGGAGATTTGGATCCAGCAGCACAGTCATGCCTGCCCGGCTGCTTTTAATGACGATCCCGTTTTGCATATGATCACCTTCCTCCTGTATGATATCATTCTTCAACGGAGCTGTTTGATGCGCTTAAGGCTCCTGAGCCCACAATTTCTTCAAAGCTCGTATAGCCGTAATAGTATTCATAGATCTGTTTTCCAAGAGAAGCCGCATTGGTTCCCGCATAGCCATATGGGATATTGACCGTTACCGCGATCTCCGGATTGGAATAAGGAGCAAAGGAAACGAAAAATGCATGGTTGGACCGGCTCCGATCCTCCTGTGCCGTACCTGTCTTTCCTGCCACTTCTACATGGGAGCCTGCGAATACGCTTTTTGCAGATCCCTCTGTAACCACCCGGCGGATACCGGACTGGACAGCATCCCAGGTAGAAGTCTTTGCTTCAATCTGTGAACTGGTTTCAGGGGTATAATCTTCAATCAGATTTCCGTCTGAATCCGTAAGCTTGTCCAGGAGGCTCAGTTCAAAGACCGCACCGCGATTTGCCACAGCGGAAATGTAGCGGGAAAGCTGCACGTTACTGTAGGAGTTGGTTCCCTGTCCCATAGCTGAACGCTCCGGATCCTCTGTGGTCAGATGAGGCTCTGTTTCAGGAAGTTCAATACCTGATGTGTGATCCAGACCGAACATGGATGCATATTTGCGGATTGCCTCAAGTCCCTTTTCCGAAGAATAGGTTCCATCCTCTGTAAGGCTTAAACGGTGTCCAAGCTCTGCAAAGACCACATTACAGGAATTTTGGATTCCGGTCACAATATCCTCTACTCCGTGACGTCCCGGGAATACCCAGCAGTTAATAGGCGGGCTGGACAGATCATAGGAGCCTGTACACTCAATGGTATCGGTAAGAGATATCACGCCCTCCTCCAGAGCTGCCACGGCAGTAATCGGCTTAAAAGTTGAGCCCGGCGCCTTGATGGCCTGAGTTGCATTATTATAAAGAGGATTGGACATATCGTTCTGGAGTTTCGCAAAATACGCCGCATCCACACTGCCTGACATCTTGTTATTATCATAGCTTGGGTAAGAAACGAGGGCTAACACCTCTCCGGTGCGCACATCAGTCACAACCGCTCCGGCTGTACAGGGATCTAAGGCCAGCTGCGCTGGAGTCAGCTCCAGATTGGAAATTTTCTTTTTAATAAAGTTGTAGGCATATACACTGTCTCCTCCGGCTAAAGCCGCCTGTGCTCCGGGATCCGGCTCCAGTACGCCCTGGTCAAAGAGGGCCAGACAGAGTTCGCTGCCTCTGATCACCTCGTTATTGATCAGATAGCGGAACATACGCTTAGTAAATTTCCCATCTTCCTCCAGATGAACACAAATGTAGTCAACCAGCTGTGCAAAGCTGTCATCCGCATTGGAATACTTGTTCTCCGAGTCCAGCTTTGTAGTGTCGATCCAGTTGCCGGATATACCGCTGTAGATATAATCCCTGAGGCTGATGGTTCCTTCTTTCCAGGAAAGATACTCCTCTGAACTGGTATCAATCTTATCACGCTTGATGATTCCTGTTTCTTCGGAAGCCAGAAAACTGTAGATATAATTCATATAGCTTTTCATATCCTCCGGAAGATCATTCA
>OAWW01000706.1_pt1 | contig 24176 bp, 23 predicted proteins | sample 1517191 | NCBI WGS metagenome assembly OAWW01 (sample SAMEA2580253, study PRJEB22360) | human gut metagenome | biome: human gut; feature: human-associated habitat; material: faeces | place: Denmark | collected 2008/2010 | reverse complement strand
TATACTAAAAGGCTAACATATTATATCTTTTTTTTCTGCAATGCCGAACTGTGCTGTTTTGTTTCTATAAAAAATACAAATTAGATTATAGTTCTTGTGGAACTTGATATAATTATATGGAGAATAGCTAAATAGTAGTCTATGAGTTGCTTATGAATAAGAATGACTTTTATTATATTTTGAGTACTAATATAGAGACTCAAATTGTATTATTTTGATGAGTATTCGTTGGAAAAAACATTTTATTAGGAGGAAAATAAAGAAAAAATGGGGTTATTATATCATTCTTTAAAAAATAGTTTTATATTTGCACAGACATAAATATGATATTGGTGAATACAAACAGTATTGGATTTATTAAAAGACAGAGTTAACCAAGTTCCACAAGAACTTATTTGAAATCTTCAAGTAATAGCATCGAAAGTTTATCCTTTTCTTTATTCCGTCATGAATTAAAGCATCTATAAAACGTGAAGTAGTGAATCATTATCAGATTCCTACAAGGGACTTTTATTCTCACCGCAATGAGAAGTTTTTCTCATTGCAATGAGAAAATATTCTCAAAGGCATGAGTATTTTTTCTCATTATGGTGAGTATTTTTTCTCAAAGGCATGAGAACATGTTGAGAATATAATGATCTGTATCTATTTGTATATTAACTTAATAATAGTAGTATGCTTTCCGTTTTATACTACTGTTTAAATGGTTGCAAAAAACGCTTTATCCCTAAATTATATATATTCACTTGTTTGTATGGAAAGGTATGCTTGTCTCTTTAAGAATAGAAAGTGTGTATAGTACAACTTTATTTTTCTATTCATATAGAGACTGTTCATAAATGACCAGTTGAAACTGAAATCTTAGGGTTTTATGTGTGAGTTTGGGTAAACATAATCATTGTTTTCATCGTTATAGCCTATAAATATAATGGATTTATAATATGAAAGGGTTATTGTTAATTGGGATTTTTATGTTTTACTCTATTTCCAGTGTTTGGGGACAGGATGTAATAAAACAATATGCAGGAACAGCAATGCTATATCCTGTTCAGGAAGATTCATTCCATCTTTCTACTAGTGATATGGTGCCATTTTATATCAACCATTTGGGAAGACATGGAGCCCGGTTCCCAACTTCAGGGAAGGCACTGGATAAGGCTAAAGAAGCACTTATACTGGGGCAACAGGAAAACAGACTAACAACTGATGGGAAAATATTACTCTCTACATTACAGCATTTATCTGATAGTTTTGAGGGACAGTGGGGAAAACTGTCAGTGTTGGGAGAGTTGGAACAAAAGGGAATTGCCGGACGTATGATGAGACATTATCCTCAATTATTCAGTAATTCGGCTAAAGTTGAGGCTATAGCAACCTATGTTCCTCGGTGTATAAATAGTATGGATGCATTTCTTACTCGTTTGATGCAGGATAATCCTTCTTTACGTATACAACGAAATGAGGGGAGGCAATACGATGATATTCTCCGCTTTTTTGATTTAAACAAATCTTATGTAAATTATAAGAATAATGGTGATTGGCTTTCTATATATAAAGCATTTGTACGGAATAAAATATCTTCTGCTTCTATCATGAAGAAATTTTTTATTGAACCGGAACGAGAGACCGATGAAGAAGCGGAAGAGGTTGTTATGGCTTTGTTTTCCATAGCTTCCATACTTCCTGATACAGGGCTATTGACGAATTTAGACGACCTTTTCACAATGGAAGAATGGCGTAGCTATTGGCAAACTCAGAATTTGAGACAATATATGAGTAAAAGCTCCGCACCTGTCGGAAGGATGTTGCCTGTTGCCATTTCATGGCCTTTGTTATCAGATTTCATTTATACTACTGATGAAGTAATAAAAGGCAAGTCTGATAATGCTGCGAACTTTCATTTTGCTCATGCGGAAACGGTGATCCCTTTTGTGGCATTGATGGGCATAGAGAATACGGATGTTCAAATTTCCAATCCTGATTCAGTTTCCCGATATTGGAAAGATTATGAGATATCTCCAATGGCTGCTAATGTACAATGGATTTTCTACCATGATAAAGCCCGTGGGGTATGGGTTAAGATTCTTTTGAATGAAAAAGAAGCGAAACTCCCCATTGCAACTTCTCGTTTTCCCTATTATCCCTGGGAAACCGTTTGCGCATATTTTAAAGAACGAATAGAAATGGCAAAAAGGATACTTGTCAAAAACTAATTTGAATCTATTTCTTGTCAGCTATTTCAAAGGGAACGCGTACCGAAACCCCTTTCTTCATCAGATTAGTTAGGTTGGGGTAGAGACGTTGTTTGAATGATTCCCAATTACGGAATTTCATTTGTGTCCATCCGGCTTCTGCCAATGCGAAAGCGCGGGGATATGCCATATAAGTTGCCCGGTTAATGTCTCGTATCGCTTCTCCCCATAAAGTTCCCATAACTCCGGTGATATGAGCCTGATCTTCGGCAGGCACGCCATATCCCGGGTCGAATTGATACGACTTTTCCAAAGTAGTAACGGGCATACCCCAATTGTTGAACTCGGGAAAATCTCCTTTCAGTTGCGGATAATCCAGATAAGCGTACTCACCTGGTGCCATGATAAGCGGATTACCGTGTTTTCGGGTAAGTTCAAGACAGGTAGGTGTCAATCCTCCACGCCAGCTTACTAAAGTTACGTTCTTGGGATAAGGAAAGAGATAGTCGTTGGCAGGCGGATAAATATTGTCCAGTTCGCACCAAAGTATAGGAGTCTTATTGTTCTCTTGGACGAAAGAAAGCATACGGCTGAAAAAAGGAATCATGAGCTGTGAAGCTTTCTGATAACCTAGCTTTTTCATCATGGCCTGACAACGGCTACATTGGGTCCAGTTCTTTTCTATCACAGCTTCGTCGCCTCCTAAATGTATGTAATCGGATGGGAACAAGGAAGATATTTCTTTGATGATATCCTGATATACGGAATACACTTTCTCATTGTTCGCGCAAAGCATTAGATCTGTAGTTTTGCCTACTATCTTAGGTAGCGTATCGGTGTGTGTACATCCCAATTCGGGATAGGCGGCTAGTATAGCTACTGTATGTCCGGGGATATCCAGTTCGGGAATGACTTCGATATTCCGTTGGGCGGCATATTGAATGATTTCGGCAAGCTGCTCTTGCGTATAATAATCTTTGCCGACTAATTTAGGATGTTTTTTTATTTCGACTCTCCATCCCTGGTCGTCTGTCAAGTGCAACTGGAGTATGTTGTATTTGTAACGTGCCATCTGGTCAATGAAGAACTTCACATCATTTACCGGAAGGAAATGACGGGCAGGGTCGAGCATCAATGCCCGATGAGGGAAGCGGGGGGCATCATCAATGCGGATTGGAGAAATCTCCTTGTGTGCAGTGGCGCACGCGTCACCTAATAGAAGCTGATCCATCGTCATGACTCCATAATAGACCGCTCCTGCGGTAGCTCCGCTGATAGTGATCCCTTTGGAGGTTATTTTGATACGATAATGCTCTTTTCCTTCCATTGCAGGATCAACCAGCAAACGGATGTCCGCACGGCCGGATTCGGATGCAAGTGGAACCTTTGCCTGCATCCTGTCTTGTAATATCGTTTGCAGCGTCTTTGCTGTAAACTGCAATTCCGGCTGATTCAAATAGATAGCCGTCTTTCCGGAACGGACGGTAAAAGGTTTCCCTTTTACCGGTGTGATCTGATTGGGCATGGGCAACAAAGCCGAAGTATTATTCTGGGCAACCAGATATCCGGCTAAGAAAAGCAAACAAAGGCAAGTATAAATTTTCATGGTCGATATTGGGGGTAAATGTGTTCATCTGAATGAAATAGATTCAGTGCTATTGTCTGATTTGGGTTAATCCATTCTCTTTGTCATATTTAAGTTGATAGCTACGTCCTTTTGCAGTCTTGAAAGAGATTGTTTTACCGGCATATTTTACGGTACAATTTTCTCCCGCCTTGGATAGAAGGGTGGCTTCTTGCAAGAGCCCGTCTTTCCATATCATATCTATCTCGAAATTTCCTTTGGCGCATACACCTTGAATCGAACCGTCTTTCCAGGCATCCGGCAATGCAGGCAGCAGTTGGATGAATCCCATGTGGCTCTGCAACAGCATTTCTGTGATACCTGCTGTGCCACCGAAGTTTCCATCTATTTGAAAAGGTGGGTGTGTATCCCAAAGGTTATCTACTGTTCCGTTTTTCAACAGATTACCAAAGAGGGTATAGGCGTGATTTCCATCCTGCAGGCGTGCCCATTGGTTCAACTTCCATCCCATACTCCAGCCGGTAGCACCGTCGCCACGATGCACCAATACAACTTTGGCAGCTTCTGCCAGTTCGGGAGTAGTGATAGGAGAAACAGTGTGTCCGGGATGCAGACCGAAGAGATGATTTACATGGCGATGTTCGTCTTTCGGATCGTCGATATCGGTTGACCATTCCAGTAACTGACCATAACGACCTATTTTATAAGGAACGAGATTGGCAAGCACATGTTCCCATTGTTTGCGTTCTTTTTTGTCTATTCCCAACTCTTTGCTCGCTTGGATGGCATCCAGCAGGATTTCACGGACAACTGCATGCACAAATGTAGCTCCCTGATCGACAGGCCCGTGTTCCGGTGAAGTAGAGGGGGCAGCCGTATACGTTCCGTCCGGTTTATGCCAGAGATAGTCAACAGTAAAGTTGGCACTGCTCTTAATCAGTTCATATCCTGTTTCTTTCAGGAATTTCAGGTCTTTGGTATAGTCATAATATTCCCAGACGTGAGTTGCCAGCCAGGGGCCTGCCATCGGATTAAAGTTCCAGGACATGTCCTGACTTTCTAATGGGGTGGTAAAGCCGAAGATGTTGGCGGAAATAGATGCTGTCCATCCTCTTGCGCCAAAATAAGACTGAGCGGTCTTTTCTCCCGGTTTCACTAAGGTACGGATGAAATCGATTAACGGAAGCATACATTCATCCAGGTTTGTAGAGCAGGCTGGCCAGTAGTTCATTTGGATATTAATGTTATTATGATAATCCACACGCCAAGGACCGTCTATGTTGTTATGCCAGATGCCTTGCAGATTGGCAGGCATATTTCCCGGTCGGGAACTGGCTATCAACAGATAGCGTCCGAACTGGTAATAGAGTTTCTCCAAGTAGTAGTCAGGTTGTCCTTTCCGATAGTTTTTCAGTCGTTGGGCAGTGGGCAGATTGGCTGTTTTCACTGTAGGATTCAACTCAAGTTTCACCCGGTTGAACAAAGAAGCGTAGTCTTTGTAGTGTTCGTTCAGTAAGTTGGCATATCCTTTGGCTACGGCATCCTTCATCCATTGCTGTGTTGTTTCAAGCGGGTTAACGCCGACATATGTTTTAGGATCGGTGAAGTCCGGTGCGAAATTCATTTTATAATCGGTATCCGCAGTGACATAAAATATAACTTCGTCTGCTTCCTTCACTGTAATCCGCCCGTCTGCGTTGTTTAGGCTTCCTCCTTTTACTGTGGCCTGAATACGTACTGCATATTTCATTCCGTTATTGTCAAGGGAGGCTGTATAAACAAGGGCATTATTACCGTCGGTAGAGAACTGTCCGGTAGATACCGGGTTGGGTGCATATCTGAAAGTGAGATTCTGTTTGCCCGGTTGGTCGGCACTGAAACGCATCACCATCACATTGGCAGGATAAGAAATAAAATAGTTACGCTGATATGCTACGTCATCTTTTTTGAACTGAACCACCGCCATTGCCGAATCCAGTGATAAGATACGTTTGTAGTCGCTCATGCCTATTGTGCTTAATCCCGTTTCTACATAGAATTCTCCCATTGTAGTGAAGTTACCAAATCGGAAAGGCTTTTCTCTGGAAAATTCATAAGGGACTTCACTGTTGAAATTCTCGCGTGTCAGTTTTTCCGCTTTTTTCTGGTCTCCTTCTACGAACGCTTTACGTATTTCGTCCAGGATATGGGCGGACTGTTTGTTCACATTCCAATAGTAATCTGCTCCTTTGGCTGTATTAGGGCCGCCACGCCAGAGTGTTTTCTCATTAAAAGTAATGCGTTCTGCTTCTACTGAACCCAAAATATTAGCACCGATGCTTCCATTGCCGATGGGCAATGACTGTGATTCCCAACTGGCATCCTGTTGGGCACTGTGCCAGACTTCTTTTCCTTGCAGTGTATTGGGAGAATCAAACCAGATAGAAAGTCCTTTGGTGTAATCCGTACTTTCTGCATGGCCTGTAAAAATCGTAAATAAGGCACAAAATAGGAGCGAGTGTTTCTTTTTCATTATCGTGGCGTGTTTTTTATTAGATAAAATATATATTATTAATCTATGTGTATCACAGCTTTTTAGAAGATGATGGTGCAAAAATAACAAAAAAACAGCTATATACAAACAATATGTTATGTAAACAGAAAAAAGACTGTTCGCTTCAAAAGGAACAGTCTTTTTCTATAACCTGGTATTAAAAAGGTTATTGTTCCCTGATTTTATTCTTTTCCGCTTTGATCCGGATTTTGTTTCAGATAATAATTAATTCTTTCGGTCCAAGGTTTGTTTTCGAGTGGGAAGACATTACACTGTTCTGCCCATTTATTCCATTTAACTTCTAGTTTCTTCACAATCTTTGGATATTGGGCGGACAAATCTTTGGTTTCGAACGGATCTATCGATAAGTCGATTAGCTCCCATGGTTCATTCCGGCTGCCCCGTACCAGTTTCCAATGGTCGGAAATAATGGCGCAGGAACTTTGATGCTCAAAGTATAATTCTCTGGGCTTTATCTTTTTTCCATGAATTGAAGGGAGTAAGCTCTTGCCGGGCAAATTCTCTTTGAATTCTGACGGATAAGTGGCTGTGGCAATATCCATGCAGGTAGGCAGTATGTCTATAATGTGGGCAGGTTGTCTGCAAATCTGACCTTTCATCTTGTTTTTTCCGGCATCGCCATAAGATAAGATAAAAGGGGTACTTGTGCCTCCCTGAAAACATTGTGACTTATAGCTTCTATAAGGAGTATTGCTCAAATCAGCCATAAGCTGCCCCAGATATCCGCCTTCCTTGGTTGCACCGTTATCGCTTAAGAAGATAAATACGGTATTGTCCAGTATCCCTTTCTCCTTGATGGTTTCCACCAGTTCACCGATTCCGCTATCCACAATTTCGATCATGGCGGCATAGGTTGCCATATCGGTAATCCACTGTTCCTGTTGCTTTGGGGTAAGCGTTCCCCAGGAGGGACGTTTCCCGCCAAATTCTTTTTGGTAGACAGGATAATCCATCTCGTCCGAAATGAACTTCAACTCCTTTAACCTGTCGAAACGTTGTTTGCGCAACACGTCATATCCCACTTTATATCGGTCTCTGCATTTTTCTACACGATCGGCAGGAGCCTGGAGGGGTAAGTGAGGGGCATAGTGAGCTACGTACATAAACATCGGTTTGTCTGTAGGGTGTTGCTTGACAAAACTGACGGCGGAATCGGTGATGGCAGTGGTATAGTAATAGTCATCGGGGAATTCAGTGATTCGGGTCAGATTGCTGTATACCGGTGTCGGTTTATAATAACTGCCTCCTCCGCTCAGGCAACCGTAATATTTGTCAAATCCCCGTTGGGCCGGATAGCTGCCGTTGGGAGCATCAAAAGCTCCGTCCACTGTGACATGCCATTTACCGCTCATATATGTGCTGTAGCCATTCGCTTTCATCACCTCGGCAATGGTGGGGATGTTTTTCGTAATTTGTCCTCTGTATCCGGGGCGGTGTTCATCTACTGCCGTCATCCATCCCATGCCGGCTTCGTGCTGATAATGCCCTGTCAGCAAAGCAGCACGGCTGGGGCAGCTTCTTCCTGTATTTTTGAACAGGCTGAAGCGTACCCCGTTTTCTGCCAGACGATCTATGTTGGGAGTCTGGATTTCACTTCCGTAGCAACCCAGATCGGAGAATCCCATGTCGTCACATAAAATCAATACAATATTGGGAGGAGTATTTACCTGTGCATCTGTACTGGCGAAACTCGCTCCTAATAAAAATGAAGTATATACTATTCTATTTATCATAACTGTATTTTAATAAGTTTGTGTTTTTCTGTTTATAGATAGAACCGTGCGCATTATTCAAAGTCACTCTGTTGCTTTTCTACTTCTTTCAGTTTCAGGCGGTTCAGTTCCTGTTGCAATTCAAGTACACGCTTTTCGCAATTGGATGAGGCGGCATTCACCTTATTTCCGGCATCTTTGCTTGCGGATTGTGCTTGTGTCAGTTCTTCTTTGTCTGCTACCAGCGTATGTTCCGAAGGAAAAGTAGGAATAATCAGTTCTGCCGGAACCGGCGTATGTTTGCCTTGCCATACCACCGATGCGCGGATTTTGATTTCTCCCGGTGTGGTGGTAGATCTTACCAGCACCGGAGCAGTTCCCCAAAGTACCGGACGTGGATTGGTGAATGTTTCTTCGTCGGCAACCAGTTGGCCCTGTCCTTCGATTTCGAACTTTATTTCATAATTATTCAAACGCTTGATGTTTCCGTTTTCATCTGCGATGGCTGCAATGACCGTCACGATGTCCGATCCGTCCGCTTTCATCTGCACTTTCTCGTCATCTGCCCAGAGCAACAGTTTTGACGGGCGGCGTGTAGGCGTTACTTTGTGTGTCGCAACCACTTTCCCGTCCATTAATCCTTCTGCCAGAAGGTAAGAATCTGCCTGTTTCTTTTGGCGTGACAGCTTTTTATCATACATGACATCAAATACATCTTTGAATGTGATGACGGGTGAAGGCATTCCGGCTTCATTTGCCGGCTTATGATAAGTATACTCTTTGCCTCCCTTGCAATAGGTGAGGCGAACTTCGTCGCAGTTGCTATATATCGTTACATCTTTCGGAGAGAAAGGAGTCATGGCATTAGCTATGTAAATCATCGGTCCGTTATCTGCGATCAATTCCTTGTTGGGTTCGGCAGGACGCTGGGAACAGAACATATAATAAGATAGCTTCGGTTGTCGGAAGGCATCCATGATACCTCCGTAGAACGGATCTGGATGATAGCCTCTCTGATGATCGAACGAGTGCCACAGGCAACCGCCCATATGTTGTCTGGTAGTTTTGTATAGTCCATCATAACTGGTGAGTTGGTAATCGTTTTTGGCATATCCCTGTGCCTGAATCAGCATCGGTACTTCTCCCCAGCTACGATTGACCCGGCTTGGTGAGTTGTGAGAGTTCCAGTCATCCACATTATCTCCCCATTCGCGGGTGAAATAACTGATTTTCGGGTCCAGATTTTCAGTATTAAAGGCTCCGCCACCTCCGTTCATCGGATGGGTAAAGTGTATCGGGAAGTATTCGTGTCCGCGTGCTGTTACATCACATCCGGCATAACAATATGGATACGGATATTCTTCATTGAGAATGTCTACTACATTTTTAGCAAAATCCGCCGGATACCATGTTTCGTTCAGAATCGGCTCCCACATCCATACACTGGGGTGGTTGCGGTCACGGCGAACCATATTGCGGATATCACTATACACTCTTTGAGCAAAGATCGGTTGATCATTCCAGAATTGCCATCCCGGTGTGTTGACAATAACAAACAGTCCTAATTCATCACAAGCATCCATAAACGCCGGATCTTGCGGATAGTGGGCGTTGCGGATAACACGCATTCCGGCATCACGCAACTTCTTCGCGTCCCGCCAATGAAGGCTGTTGGGTAAGGCGTTGCCTATCACTGCAAAATCCTGATGACGGTTGGCTCCCATCAGAGGATAGGGATAAGGTTTGCCATTCAGCCAGAATCCGTCTTTTCCTTTAAATTCAATGCTGCGAATACCGATGCGGCGGTAATATCCGTCAATGGTGTTACCGGCTTTATCCTTTATATAAATGTGTAGTTTGTAAAGGTAGGGGCTGTCGGGTGACCATAAATGAGGTGTTTCTACAGTCACTTTGCAGGAAATTTGTTTTGCAAGCCCCTTGCTTACCGACAAACCGGCCTCCTTAGAGAGAACACGTTTGCCGTCGCGGTCATAGAGTTCATAGAGTATTTTACCACCGAAGGACTTTCTGGAAGTGTTGCGTATATGTGCATCCAGTTTCAACTGTGCGGATTGCTCGGAAACTTTGTCGAAAGAGACAAACAATCCGCCTCCGGCTGTCTCGTTCTCATAATTCGGATCGGTGATGAATACCTTGTTGTGAACTATCATCCAGCAATCCCGGTAAATTCCTCCGAAGTATGCAAAATCCAGTGCATCTTGCGGTTTGCCGGGAGGGTAGGAGGGATCGTCACTGTTGTCTGCCCATACAGTGATTACATTGTCTTCTCCATACTTCAGACTGGAAGTGACATCTACGATGACAGGCAGAAAACCACCGAAATGCTCTTTCAGCAACTTTCCGTTCACCCATATTTTTGACTTTCCCATAATGGCTTCGAAGTGGAGGAATTGTTGTTTCCCTTTCCAACTCTCTTCGGGAGTGAAGTGTTTGCGATACCAGATTTCACCCTGATAGTTGATGCATCCGCTCGCTTCAGTGGGGAGATATTCTATGCCGTCGGGCAATGATACGATGTTCCAGTCTTTGTCATTGAACCCCGGCTGTTCCGCTCCTTTGATATTGCCTTTATAAAATCGCCAGGCAGGATTCATGTTATACACTGTGCGGCCTGTGTTGGAAAGCTGATAAAAGCCGGCTGTGGAGTAAGATGGCTGGTAAGTGTCGGCGTTAGCTACCAGTGTCCCAGCCAATAACAGACCACTGAGTAAGATTTTCCACCATGTTGAAGTACTTTTCATAATTCTTAGATTTGCTTGATTGATCTATCTTTATATATTAATGTCAGACTGTTTTGTTTCGCATTAGAATTTCGTTCGGGCAAGGTACAAATTTCCCGATAGTTTGAAGCATAGGACGCCGAGCTTTATTTTTTATTAAACATTAGCCCGGTTCGTCCTACACTTTTTTACCATATCCAAGATGGCTTTATCTATTTTATTTAATACCTATCGGCCCTTCATTGGCTTGAATCGGCCATCCTGGATTCTGGTAAATAATAGAAGTATTCAGATCGTTAGGATTTGAGGCCGTAATTCTGAAGTGCGTGATAGCGATAGGATTCAGATAATGCGCTTCACACCATGTGTATCCTGCATCATACATCAGATTGTTTGTCTTCACAGCGCGGTAAGGACATAGATATTTACCGCTATTAGCATAGCTTGATACATTAGAGGTCTGTCCTTCCGTTCCTTCCTGTATCAGAAGATTTTTTCCGTCCTGCATGTATTTATCCTTTAAATCGGATTCCCATAAGTTAACTCCTTCGATTACAAATTGCTTAACCTGGTCCAGCGCTCTCCAGCGTTTTAAGTCTAACATGCGCAAACCTTCTGCAAGTAGCTCACAACGCCGTTCACGGCGGATGTTGTATAGTAGAGGAGAGACTGTTTTACCTGCCGAATATACGGCCCAGTCCAGTTCTTTGGACAGATCGGTATTGTTCACGGTCACTGTATAGTCTCTTGGCAATCCGGCTCTTTCGCGGAGATCTCCCCAATATCCTGCTGCCTCCGAACCAATGGAAGTTCCATTATGCTCCATACAGTCAGCCTCGATGTAATTGAGATAAGCCTCGGCTACGCGGTATACCGGACACCCTTCAATCGCTGTGTTGCCATCCCGGTACCAGTTTCCTGACAATCCTTTACGTACCTGATAGCCTGTTACGCATCTCTTTTCCGTTATATCCAGAAGTTGCGGAACCTCCGGAAGCAAATCGGGAGTACCATTCATTACATTCGGGCTGAGAGTCTCACCCGATGTCATCAGGAATAGTTGTAGGCGTAGATCTCTGTTTTTGCGTACATCCGATAATGACTCGTCCCCTTTATACTGGTCGGTTGCATAGATCGGCTTACCGTCACGGCAGAGGAAACTCTCCACATATTGCCGGGTAAATCCGGTATTTCCACCCACGCGAATATAGAAAGGAGCTGAGTGCACAATCTTATAGTCGAGCAGGTTATACGCACGCCACAATAATATTTCTGAATATCCTTCCAGGCTATTCGCTGAGAACTGAGCAAAATAGGGGTTGCTCATTTTATATTTGTCTTCGTCTGTTTTAACTGTTTCATCCATGCAGTCTTTTGCTGTATTCTGTACCAAGGCTGCATTGCCTATCACTTCTTTGGCTGCTGCTTTGGCCTCCTTCAGAAAAAATGCGATTTCCGTATCGATATTAAAGTCCGCAATGTCTTCTGCCTTTCCCGGCCATCCCGGACCACCCGGTACTAGAGCGGTGCCTTTGTGATAAGTCAGCCAGGAAGCCTCGTACAGGGCTGCTCTGGATTTCAATAACAGAGCTGCATTTTTGGTAATTCGGTTCTTTCCACCGGATATAGTATTGGTCAGCAAGCCGATTGCCAGATCCAGGTCTTCCAGGATAAAACGTGCCACTTTATGGCGGGGTTCCCGTTTACTTGCCTGAATCAGAGATACACTTTCATCCGGCAACGTATTCTTTATAATCGGGAAGTCGCCGAAGGTCTCCAGTTTTGACAAGTAATTCTTGGCGCGCATAAGGGGGATAAAACGAAACGTATAAAAGTGGAGTGAGAGAAAAATCGGGGAAAGCGTTGATTTACAAAGGGTTTGAGGATGATGAACGAAATGAGAGGGAAAAACGAAACGTTACATTCGCTTTACATTTGCTTTACGTTTGGGTTCGATTTGAACGGTGTTTGAAGGGTATTGCTTTACATTGGGGCTGAGAATGTTATGTTTTTGGCTGTCCTGACCGCTGTGTGGGGCATTTCGTGGGCTTCTGGGCGCGTATGGGTGCTCATGTGGATGCTTTATCGTCTGGACATGGAAATGGGCGCTGGTGGGGCTTAAAACGGCTTTTTTTGGGGGGGGGTGAATGAAGGGGGGGGGCTCGTCCTCTGATTGAATGAAGGAGGGTGTGGCTGCGGCCATGCCTTTTATTTTGCTTGTTTCTTGATTTTTATGATTGTAAATTCTTCCATATAGTTATTATTTGGTATATTTGCAAGCGAAAACGAACATTTTAAGAAACAGAAAGGAACGGTTATGACAAAGGTTATACATGTGCATTTGATACATGGGCGGAAGAACTACTACTTCGGCTCAATATCGGCGATTTATACGGTTTTGACAGAGGACGAGGTGGGTATAAAGAAAAGCTCGCTGCTGCACGCCGGACTGGCTGATGGAGGTGTTATACTCAATAAAAAGGCTATGATCCGGCAGGGAGAGTTGATAAGAGGACCCAGAGCGGACAAAGAGCAGGAATAAGGATGGCTTAAACGGCTAAAACGTTGATATAACGGCATTTGAACGGCTTGAACACTGATTGGAACAGTGGTCAAGCCGTTTTTGCGTTCTGACTGCTCCTGAGAGGGGCGAAAAATGGCGTTTTTCGGGTTTGGGGTGACACTTGGGGTGACGTTTGGTGTGACAAGGAAAAACGAAATGTTCTACTTGGTGTGACATTTGGAGTGACAGTTTTAACATGGAAAACAAGTGATTGACCCCCTATATAACTCCGAATAAATTGTGATTGATGTCATTTTCGGGCGTTTAGGGGGTGGGGATAATCCCACGTTTTGGCATGTTCTGACCTTTTGTTTAATGTCGGGAACGCCCTGTTTATCGGGGTTTTGGCTGCTTTACTACCCTATTATACCTATGTATGTGCGTGCGCGACACGGTTTGCGGTGTGGAGCGTGTGCGTGTTGCGTGTAACGTGAGTATCAGACGAGGCGGACGAGTCCGACGATGGTGCTCAGGCTGCGTATGTCGTCGCGTGGGAGGAGGAAAGGGTGATGAACACTGTTGTTTTCCGACACGCATAGAATGCTGTCGGCATGATCTACGCTTTCCTGCACGCGTTTGACGAGTACCCCCTGGCTCGTTTCGAGGACATAGACGGTACCCCATTGGAAGAAGCGGATGTCTGTGATTTTGCGACAAGCGAGGAGGTCGCCACTATAATATAGCGGCACCATGGAGTCACCAGACACCCGGATAAGGAAGTTTGCCCCTTTGTTCTCAAACTCCGGTATGACATAGCGCTCGCAGTCCTCCAGACGTACCCCACCGCCACTTTCGGCAGGGAAACCGGCGACTGCATCGAGCGGTATGAGTGGGATGCCCTCGCTGCTGCCATGGGGAACCTGGTGGGCTATCTCAACAGTGTGCTTAGAAGTCGGCGCATTATTATTTTCTGTTTCCTGAAGCATTGCTCCCTCACCAGTGAGCAGCCATGAGGAATCAACGTATCTACACTTTGCGTATATAAGTTCAGCATCAAACGTATTACGAGCAATCCATGCACTTATTGTTTGGGCAGATACGCCCAAAAGCTTTGCAAATTGTGCTTTATTGCCTTTCGTATAATGCCTTATCAGCCCCTCTAACATCTTTGTTTTATCCATAATCTGCATACAAATCTACACTTTGTGGATAAAAATATCCCCAAAAGTTTTGTTAGTATCTACATTTTGTTTATCTTTGCAGCGTGTTTAAGATTAAACGCGCGACCAAAGATAGTGAAAAAGGCCGAGAATTACAAATTTTAGCAATTAAAGAATATGAACGATAAGGAATTTGCATTGAATGCGGCGATGAACAGAATGCGCAAGAAGTTGAACCACCTGACGGGTGACATTGAAAGTTGGAAAGAGGACATGGTGAATGACTATGCAGAGTTTTTCCGCTGGCACGCCGACGATCTGTATGAAGCAATGGCCGCAAAGGCGATACTTGAGCCAGTGTATGATACGGCCAAGGGACTTGGTCTTGCGGCACTTGAGGAGTCTTTGCGTCACAATATAGAACACCTGACAGACGACCTGGTATATGGTGATTTAGAGCGTCAGAGCACAGGCAAGATGAGCAACATGGCATACGGACTGGAGCTGAAGGCGAAACAGAAGATGATACAGTTCTTCAGTGCAGTTCAGACGGTAATAGCCGAGGGTAAGAAGATTGAAGGAGGCCGTATCAGCCCAAAGGGCGCCACTGGAGAGTCAGCCGCCGCACTGGATAGTCGGCAGGGGCGGCCTCGGATGACGGCGGGAAAGACCGCAGGAGTGGCAGGTTTGCCATGCGCTGGATAGCCATGTGGGGTTCGACTCCCCTACACTCCACGAACAAAAGTAATAACGAACTAAAAACAGAGGACAATGAAAAGAGTGATAACAGTAACCCGCTCCCAGCGGGAGTTTTTGGCAAAGGCCTTCGGTGTGACGAAGGAGATGGTGAGCTACGCATTGAACTTTCACCCGGTGAAGGGTCAGAGTGACTTGGCAAAGAAGATACGCAGCCTTGCCGTTCAGCGTGGCGGGTTTGGTGACGGCTCCTACGAGCGAGGTGGTGCATGACGCGGACAACATGATGCGCCAGCACTTCGAGAACGGTTGGATGTGGGAAGGCGACAAGAACACGGGCGTACTGGAGTTGAAGGACGAGAAAGGCGACGTGGTGGAACGCATCGAGAACGCTGGGTTTACAGACATTAAGACCGTGCAGGAGAAGGTGGAAGCCATGTGCTGCGCCACTATGTAAGGAGAGAACCGCAAGAAGGAAAACAAAGATAAAAGGAAATGGAGTACTACAACAAGATATTGTGCGTGACGTTTGCCGAGCTGACCGGTGGTGTTGAGCCGGTGATGAAGGCGAGCACCTTGCGTCAGAACGTATGCAGGAGCAACATTGCTTGTGCACGTCGTGGCGGCGGCGAGGGGACTCAGGCACTGTATGTGTGGAGCAGTATTCCGGAGAAGTACAGACGGCGGTTTGTGGCGACATACGGCGACCCAGAAGAAAAGATGCGAGAGGCTATGACGAAGGCAAGCATAAAGATAGATGCGAAGGCGCGTGAGTATTACGAAGCCTACACCTATATGGACAAGGACGGGCAGGAGCGCCACCTGACGGAGAAGATGATAGAGGAATATACCATCAACGCCTCGGTGCTTGGCGAGCTGGAGAAGATGGCGGCAAGACGCCAGGCCATCCGCAGCAGCTTGAACGCTCCGATGTCGGGTGCGTGGGACTTGATACTTGACAGTTCGGAACGTATGCGCGAGAGCTACGGCCACACGCTCCCGGGCACATTGGCGCGACTGAAGACGCGACTGAAGGCTTGGAAGGCCGATGGCTACCAGAGCGTGGTGAGCGGCAAGCTGGGTAACTCTTCGGCACTGAAGATAACCGGTGACTTTCTGAAACTGATTGTGGCTTTGAAGCGCAGCAAGGTGCCGGTGTATACCGACGCGCAGCTTTTTGAGAAGGCAAACGAGATAGCCGAGGAAAGAGGCTGGAAGCCGATAAGAAGCCTAAGCGGTATGAAGAAATGGCTGAACAGCCCGTCGGTGGAGCCTTTATGGTATGACGCCGTATATGGCGAGCAGGCAGCCCGTCAGCGTTACGGCAGAAAGCACAAGACGGCACTTCCGACCCGCAGGGACACGCTATGGTATGGTGACGGCACGAAGCTGAACCTTTACTATAGGGACGAGCAGGGCAAGGTGCGGACGACCCAGGTGTATGAAGTGATCGACGCGATGAGCGAGGTGCTTCTGGGCTACTGCATCAGCGACACAGAGGACTATGAGGCCCAATACCACGCCTACCGCATGGCAATCCAGAAGAGCGGACACAAGCCTTATGAGATTGTATATGACAACCAGGGCGGCCACAAGAAGCTGGACTCGGACGGCTTTATCGGGAAGATTTGCCGCGTACACAGACCGACACAGCCCTACAACGGCGAGTCGAAGACGATAGAGAGCGTGTTCGGACGGTTTCAGGCTCAGGTGCTGCACAAGGACTGGCGCTTCACGGGTCAGAACGTGACGGCGAAGAAGGCGTCGAGCCACCCGAACGTTGAGTTTATCGAAGCCAACAAGGACAGTCTGTACACTCTGGAGGAGCTGAAAGATGCCTATGCCGCAGCCCGTAAAGAATGGAACGAGGGTGTGCACCCTGCCACCGGCGAGCGTAGGATAGACATGTATGAGAAGAGCGTGAACGAGGAAACCCAGGAAGTGACGCTGCACGACATGGTGGACATGTTCTGGGTGTTTACGAAACGCATGGCGACATTCACGGACCAGGGCTTGCAGGTGACGGTGAAAGGCGAGAAACGGCAGTACGAAGTGTGCTCATCGCCTGGCGTACCCGACCACGAGTGGCGAAGGAAGCACACCTACGAGCGTTTCATCGTGGCTTACGACCCTTACGACTTTGCAAGCATCAGACTCTATACAAAAGGCACAGACGGTTCGCTGCGCTTTGAGCGGACGGCAGAACCCTACATACTGATACACCGCGCCCTGCAAGACCAGCAGGGGACGGACGATGCGAAGTTTATACGTCAGGAGCAGGAAGCCAACCTTCAGGACCGCATAGAGCGGACGGTAGCCGGCCGGACGATAGCTGCCGAGCATGGCACGGACGCGGAGCAGCAGGGTCTGCACAGTCCGAAGCTGAAGGGCACGACGGCAGCCGTGCAGCGGCAGATAGACCACCGCATGGAGCGTTACTCGCAGCCTCCTGAGCAGTACCAGCTGGGAAGACACACGAAATCGCTGAGCCTTGATGACTGGCTGGACGTGATGGAGGGCGGTGATGATGGCGACACGCCGAGAATACCGCTTCCGATGGAGAAGAAGATTGCATCAAAACTGTAGAATCAATAAAAACAAACGATATGAACGAGAAACAGAAAGAACAGATACGCGAGGCCCTGCGCCTCTATGTGATGAAATATCCGAGCCAAAACAAGGCAGCAGCCAGTCTGGACGGTACGAGTGCGGGAACGGTAAGCTCAGTGCTGAGCGGCAAGTGGGAGAACATCAGCGACGACATGTGGCGAAAGATAGCCTCGCAGGTGGGAACCGCCACCCCTGGTGCCTGGCAGATGGTGGAGACCACGGCAGCAAAGGAGATGGCCTATGCGATGACTGACGCCCAGGAATGGAAGAACGTGACCTGGGTGGTGGGCGAAGCCGGATGCGGCAAGACCACGGCAGCGCGGCTTTACGAGCGTGAGCACAGCGGTGCCTACTATATTTTGTGCTCGGAAGACATGAAGCGCAGCGACTTTATCCGCGACATTGCGAAGAAGATAGGCTTGAGGACTGACGGCATGACGATAAGAGACATGCTTGACGCAATCATCGGCGCGCTGATACAGACAGAGAACCCGGTGCTGCTGTTCGATGAAGCTGACAAGCTGACGGAAAGGGTGTTCCACTACTTCATAGACCTGTATAACAGGCTTGAGGACAAATGCGGCATCGTGTTTTTCTCGACCTCTTATATCAAGCGCAGGATGAAGATGGGACTGCGTTATGACAAGAAAGGCTATAACGAGATACACTCCAGGATAGGACGCAAGTTTTTCGAGCTGGAGCAGACAAGTCCGAACGACGTTTATGCGATCTGCGTGGCGAACGGACTGACCGACCGCAAGAAGATAGCTGAGGTGGTGAAGGACGCCGAGCAGTATGACTTCGACCTGAGGAGGGTGAAGAAAGGTGTACACAGAGTGAAGCAGATGGACGCTTGAACGGTGTTCAAATAACATTCAAACGATATGAAAAGAGCGATAAGCGTGAGCGAGCTGCTTGCGATGAAGAAGCAGACCTACAAACTGAGCGACGAGTGGCGCGAGGCGTTTGGCGAGCCAGAGAAGAACGGCGTGTGGTTTGTGTGGGGGCGAAGCGGAAGCGGCAAGACGAGTTTTGTGCTGAAGCTGTGCAAGGAGCTATGCCGATTCGGGCGAGTGGCTTATGACAGTCTGGAGGAAGGTTCGAGTCTGACGATGAAGAATGCCTTTATACGAGCCGGGATGCAGGACGTGGCACGCCGAATGGTGCTGTTGGATGCCGAGAGCATGGAGGACCTTGACAAGCGGCTGTCGAAAAGGAAAAGCCCCGACACGGTGGTGATAGACTCCTACCAGTATACGGGCATGAGCTTTGAGGACTATCTGGCTTTCAAGGCCCGGCATCCCAACAAGCTGCTCGTCATCATCAGCCAAGCCGAGGGCACACGCCCGAAGGGGCGTACAGCGGTGAGCGTGATGTTTGATGCCTCGCTGAAGATATGGGTGGAGGGCTATAGAGCCATATCGAAGGGGCGATATTTCGGGGACAAGGGCTACTACACCATCTGGGCGGAGCGAGCTGAAGAATATTGGACCAATAACGACAAGAAGCAATGAGTAAGGACATGAACGACTACCGGCAGGGTGACACGATATACATCCTGCTGAAGAAGATCCAGGCGGAGAGCGTGATGGACGAATGGCTGGAGGGCAACTGGCAATGTGACCTGACGGTACACCGCAGCCAGAAGAACAAAGGATGTGTGGTGCTGGAAACTACCGACCTGATGTTTGCGGCACGGATTATCCAGTGGCACACTTATGAGAGAGTAACATATAAACGCGAGAAACAATGAGCAGTAAGCATCGAATGATATGGCTGACGCCACCAGTTTACGGCAGCAAGGAAGAACGGATCGAGAGCCGAGGATATACTTGCGAATACTGTCATGGTCAGGGCGGTTTTTTAGGCGACCGGAACAGCCCGAACGACAGCGAATGGAAAATCTGCCCCGTGTGTGAGGGCAGCGGCAAGATGGACGCCGAAGTGACCATCAAGTGGAAACCCAACAAACGAGAAAATGACAAACAAAGAACCCATAAATATTGACACAATGAAAGTTTTAGACGAGTTGAAAGCGTGGCTGAACGCAGAGCGCAAGGCCCGCAACGAGAAAAAGGCTGCACAGAAGGCTGCTGCCTTAGTGAGAGAGAGCGAAGCGATAGTTCAGGCTCGCGAGTTCAGCGGTGAGATGTACGTGTGTTTCAACAACGTGCCTATACTGCCAGCCGACGGGCTGACCTGGGACGTGCCGACGGCACTTGCCGTGGCGAGAGAGGCGTGGCTGAAATGGAAAGAAAAGGAGGCGGAGCATGAACCACGTCGATAACTACGGGAAGTTCTACAAGCTGCTGAAGCTGCTTCCCGGCGCAGACAAGGAGACCTTGGTGCGGCAGTTTACCAACGAGAGAACCGAGCACCTGCGGCAGATGACCCAGACGGAGTATGAGCTGATGTGCAAGGAAATGGAACGTGTGGCAGGCTACGACGAACGGCGTGCCGCCCAGCTGAAGGCGAAGCGCAAGGCGCGTAGCGGCGTGCTGCACCAGATGCAGCTGTGGGGTGTGAACACGGCAGACTGGAAAGCCGTGGACCGCTTCTGCGAGGACAAACGGATAGCGGGCAAGGCTTTCCGCTTCCTGGACAGCGTGGAACTGTCAGATCTGAACACGAAACTGCGTGCCATGAACCGCAAGAAGAAAGAAAACGAGTAATGAACCCATAAAAAGAAAAGACAATGGAAACAAAGAACGAGACAGTGGACCCTTTGAAGGGTATGACAAAGGAGCAGCGTGCCGAGCTGTTAGCACGGCTGCAGACCGAGGTGAAGAACGACCGCATGGCGAAGCGCGAGAGCTACGAGGCACTGCGTGGGCAGTTTATGCATGACGTGCTGGGCAGAGTGGAGAACTTGGAGAGTGAGGTTTCGGGCTTCAAGAAATGGCTTGACGACGAGGTGACAGCTTTCACGAAACTCATGCGCGAGTATGGCGCTGTGAAGAACGAGAGCCAGCAGAGCTACACGATCACTGACGGGGACTTCAAACTTGAGGTGAAGTTTAACAAGGTGAAGGGCTTTGACGAGCGTGCAGCCCTCGCAGCCGAGCGCCTTGTGGACTACCTGAAGCGCTACATGGAGGCGAGCGAGAAGGGTGTGGAGGACCCGATGTACCAGATGGCGATGACGCTTCTGGAGCGCAACAAGACGGGTGACCTGGACTACAAGAGCATCTCGAAGCTTTATGAGCTGGAGGACCGCTTTGACGAGGAGTATGCAGAAATCATGCGTCTGTTCAAGGAAGCCAATGTGGTGCAGGCCACGGCGACGAACTACTACTTCTCTAAGCGCAATCCGGAGAACGGTGTGTGGAGCCGCATAGAGCCGAGCTTCTGCCGATTGTGATGATGTGCTGGCCCTTTTTGAGCCTTTCTGAGCCTTTGGAGGGCGCAAGATGAATAAAGCCACCTAAATATGAGCGATTTAGGTGGCTTTTTGCTTGCGGTTTAAGGGAAAAAGTTTAGTTTTGCAGACTATGAAAAAAGGAAGGAATAAAGAGCTGATAAAGCTGAGGGACGAGGCTCTGTACCGCCGTTACTATTACTGGACGGAGGTACAGCGCCTACGTTTTGATGATGCCCTGAAGCTTCTTTCAGAACGTGAGTTCTTTATTTCGGAAGAGCGCATCATGAGCATCATCAGACGCAAATGCAGGGAGGGCGGTATGGTAAACGTGAAGCCCCTGCCGAAGGTGAAGGTTCCTCGTCTGAGCGCGAGCCAGCTGGAGCTATTCCCGACGCTGTGAGAGAAGAGCAGACTCGTCGTGGATTGTGAACGAAAAGATGTACTCATAGACCTTTATGCCACCGGGCATAGAATAGAAACGCGACTTGGTGCGTATCATCGGCGACATATATCCGAATGGGCGGAAACACTGCAATGCGGTGTAGAGGCTGTTTGCCATTTGCAAACGCTCTGCCACCTTTGACTCGGTTCCCGATCCGTAGTGCGTGTCGTCATAGCAATCGACGGCGAGACGTACAGAGAACTGCACCTGCCCCTTCTGGGCTCCCATGCCGACATTAGTCCAATCGGCTTCGAGATTGCCGATGAGGATGCACGGAAAGGTGACTGGGTAGGCATCTTCCTCTATGCCTGCCTCCAACTGACCACAGTCTTCGTCAACGAGTGAGAGACCGGTCATTTTGTTAGTGATGAGTTCGATAATGAGTTTGAACAATTCTTCCATAATGATTTTATTTTTCTGAGTTTAATATCTTGATAATTTCCTGTTTTGTGCGTTCGTGTATCATGTCCTGCAGCTCGCGGCTATCTCCGAGGAACTGTCGCTGTGGGATATGTACGGAGAGTTTCTTCTTTTTTGTGAGAGCGAGGGCACGCCACTTCTGTGCGCGTGGATTTGCAGCAGCCTCGTCGGTACGTTTCTTTTTGCTTTTCTTGGAGGCGTTTCGATTGATGCCCGCCTCTCGATAGAACATGGCCCATGCAAAGCGTCGCATCTTAGGCGTGACAGAGGGGTGCAGCGTTCCTCCCCAGTTGTGTATGGGAGCATATAGCAGGTCGTTTGCCACCTTGACGCGATAGTCTGACGACGTGTACTTTATGGACGCGAACAGATGGTTGCGTGAGGAAAGGAGCGGTCCATAGCGCGATGCTGCCGTCTTGCCTCCTGCGAGCTGCCGTTGGGTGGTTTGCCAATGGTGCACCCCACCATTGACAAAGGCACTGATGCGGAAACTGTTCTGGAAGAAGTCCTTTGCCATACGCCCTGCAATGACGGGGAGGCGCCTTCGCATAAGATGGTCGATTTGCTTACTATGCGATTTTAGTTGTTTTGAGAAATCCTTTAATTCCATACCATTGGGAATAAGACGTAAAACATGAGTGCTGCGATGCTGCCGCCGAGAACGGTGCAGAGCCAGTCTGTCCAGTCCCAGAGGTTGCCATTTAGGCGGTCTTTGAGTTCGAGGCACGATGCAGCGACGGCTGCGGCATATATGGCAGCATAGAAAGAACCGGCAAGTGTGGCGACGATGAAGCCACCGATGAGATGCTTGTATCGGTTAGACGCTGCGAAAAAAGAGAAAAATTTGTTCATAACGCTTGTTTATTAAATTATTATTATTAACTTTGCGACAGCTTCGATGAGAAGTTAGCATGTGCTACGGCACGTTGCATCGCGGGGAGGTCTGCAAAGGCTTCCCCGTAGTTATTTTTAGTTGTAGTAGAATTTACGGTCTTTATAGAACAATCTGACATTGCCTTTTTCGTAAATCCAAACCTCGTTGACTTCCTGTCCTGGCAAATGTATTCTTGCCATGACCGCTTTTCGTATGAAGCGGTCGGAGCATCCCTTTGTATTATTGATAACAACACGTGAGGACTGCTGTAGTCCATGGGATAGCATGTGTCCGACTTTCTTTTTGTTCCACGGCTTGACAAAGCCCTCATACTCGTAGAATACGCCATCGACAGAGAAGTCGGGGCATTTGTTTTCGTATTTTGTACCAATGAGCGAACCATAAATTTGTTTGTATTCCTCGGACTTGCAGTGTAATCGCGGAGTCATACGAACCTCGTGTCCCATTTTTGCGAGCTGTAGGCAGATGCGCTTCATGTCCTTGTAGTCGGCTTTGTCCTTGTCGATGTCGGGATGCACATATAGTTTGCCCCCATTTTTGAAATTATGCTCCAACTTAAAACCGTCCGATGACATACGACTTATGCAGGCGTTGATGTACGGGCAGTTATAGCAGTCCTTTGCCCTATTGGTAAAGACGCTGCGCAGTGTGTCCTTGAATCCCGGCTTGTAGAAACTACATGAGGCGCATGATTTTGGGAAGTAGGGATGCGACTGTGCGAACACAGCCCCGTCAGTTCCTGGATTGGAATCGAGTCCGGGCTGCGGGTTGCTTGCCTTGTCGGAAGAAGGCGCAGCAGTGCATGGTTCGTCGGTGGATGTAAGCGAGCACTTGCAGTTCCATCGGTCGCCCGGTCGGTGTTCGTTCCAGAACGGGTCGTTGATGGGTCGGACCGTGTTCCAAAAGAGCTGATGGTCGGCGCCCGGATTGGGCGATGTGGATGGCATCCATTTGAGGTTGGGCAGTACGTCTGCCTCCCGTAGGAACTGTTGCCAGTCGGCTGCCTGGTGTGCCCGAATAACCGCCGTGTCGTATTCGGTGCGCAGCCATGCCCCACACTGATGCGAGGCGATGGGCAGAACATCGTTTGCCCACTGATTGAACGGCTTTAAATTGCCGTTTGAATCGGTGAGAAGTCTTGCCATATCAGATTGCATACGGTGGACCTTGAAGGCAGAGAAGACCTCGTTGGAATGGCGTAGCGCCTGACGGAAGTCGTCATCCAGGTCGGGCACATCGGCTGCAGCCATGCCCTGGGCTGTAGCCTCATTGAATCTGCGCAGGATGGCACGGAACAGTTCGGGC
>OAWW01000663.1_pt1 | contig 25900 bp, 30 predicted proteins | sample 1517191 | NCBI WGS metagenome assembly OAWW01 (sample SAMEA2580253, study PRJEB22360) | human gut metagenome | biome: human gut; feature: human-associated habitat; material: faeces | place: Denmark | collected 2008/2010 | reverse complement strand
GATCGAGGGCTTCCTCAAGAAGTCCAAGGAAGAGCTGTTCAACCTGCGCTTCCAGGCTGCCACCGGTCAGCTCGACAACACTGCCCGCCTCAAGGCGGTCAAGCACGACATCGCCAGGATGTACACTGTCCTGCGCGAGCGTGAGCTCGGCATCAGCCAGGAGCCTGAGGCTACCGAGACCAAGTCGGAGGAGAAGTAAGCATGGCTGATACTACAGAGCGCAACTTCCGCAAGGTTCGTCGCGGTTATGTCGTGTCCGAGGCAATGGACAAGACCATCACCGTCGAGCTCGAACAGCGTTCGACCCACCCGCTGTACGGCAAGGTCGTCCGCTCCACCAAGAAGGTCAAGGCCCATGATGAACACAACGACGCCCATGTTGGCGACCTCGTGAGTATTATGGAAACTCGGCCTCTGAGCAAGACCAAGCGTTGGCGTCTCGAATCCATCATCGAGCGCGCCAAGTAAACAAGTTCGGCAAGGCTCCGCGAGACACCCTGCCTGCGCTGGTATAGGCAGGCAGGGTGCTCGGGGAGAACCAGCTCGGCTAAGGAGAATCAATGATTCAGCAGGAAACGCGGCTTCATGTCGCCGACAACACGGGTGCGAAGGAACTCCTCGCCATCCGCGTGCTCGGCGGATCGAAGCGACGCTATGCCGGCATCGGCGACGTGATCGTCGCCTCCGTCAAGGACGCCATTCCTGGCGGGTCGGTCAAGAAGGGCGACGTGGTTAAGGCCGTTGTCGTCCGTACCGTCAAGGAATCCCGCCGTGCGGATGGTTCCTACATCAAGTTCGACGAGAACGCCGCCGTCATTCTCGGCTCCGGCCGTGAACCGAAGGGCACTCGTATCTTCGGACCGGTCGGTCGTGAACTGCGCGACAAGCGCTTCATGAAGATCGTGTCCCTCGCCCCGGAGGTGATCTGACATGGCAGCCAAGATTAAGAGCGGCGACCTGGTCAAGGTCATCCGCGGCAAGGATCGCGGCAAGGAAGGCACCGTCAAGCAGGTGCTCAAGGACGATCGTCTGATCGTCGAGGGCGTGCAGATCGTCAAGAAGCACGTCCGCGCCACGCAGCAGGGCCAGCAGGCCGGCATCGTGGCTGTCGAGGCTCCGATTCATCGCTCCAACGTGATGGTCATCGATCCGGAGACCAAGCAGCCCACCCGCGTGCGCATCGTCGAAAAGGAAGAGGCTCGTGACGGCAAGGTGAAGACCGTGCGCGTGCGTGTCGCCAAGAAGTCCGGAAAGGAGCTGGCATGACCGATACCACTGTCGAAGCGCCGGCAACTCCGCGCTTGAAGCAGAAGTACAACGAGCAGATCGTGCCGGAGCTGGAGAAGGAATTCCACTACTCCAACCCGATGCAGGTCGCTCGCGTCCAGAAGGTCGTCGTCTCCATGGGCGTTGGCGCCGCAGCTCGCGACTCCAAGCTCATCGAAGGCGCTGTCAAGGACCTCACTCTGATCACCGGCCAGAAGCCGAAGATCACCAAGGCCAAGAAGTCTGTCGCGCAGTTCCATCTGCGTGAGGGCCAGGCCATCGGCGCCTACGTCACCCTGCGTGGCGAGCGCATGTGGGAGTTCCTGGATCGCCTTCTGACCATGGCTCTGCCGCGTATCCGTGATTTCCGCGGCATCAACGGCGACCAGTTCGATGGTCAGGGCAACTACAACTTTGGCCTTACCGAGCAGTCCATGTTCCACGAGATCGATCCGGATTCGATCGATCACCAGCGTGGTATGGACATCACCGTGGTGACCAGCACCAAGGACGACAAGGAAGCTCGCGTGCTCCTGAAGCACCTCGGCTTCCCCTTCAAGGAGAACTGATATGGCAAAAACCGCTCTTAAGAACAAGGCGGCCGCTAAGCCGAAGTTCAAGGTGCGCGCCTATACGCGTTGCCAGGTCTGCGGTCGTCCTCACTCCGTCTACCGCAAGTTCGGCCTCTGCCGCATCTGCCTTCGTGAGAAGGCCCACCGCGGCGAGCTGCCCGGCGTTACGAAGTCCAGTTGGTAAATATCGACGCTGAAGGTCCGCGGCCCGATCGCCTCTAAGGCGTGAGGGCGGCGGAAACCATGGCGAGAAAGGGCGTTAGCCCAAATGACAATGACAGATCCGATCGCAGACATGCTTACGCGTCTGCGTAATGCGAGCGCGGCAAAGCACGAGACCGTGGATATGCCGTACTCCAAGTTCAAGGCGAACATCGCTGAGATTCTGAAGCGTGAAGGCTACATCAAGGACTTCACCGCCAAGGAAGCCAAGGTTGGCCAGACTCTTGAGGTCACCCTCAAGTACGGTCCGAACGGCGAGCGTTCCATCCAGGGCATCAAGCGCATCTCCAAGCCGGGCCTGCGTCGTTACGCAAAGTCCGATGCTCTGCCGATGCCGCTCGGTGGCCTTGGCATCGCAATCATCTCGACTAGCTCGGGACTGCTGACCCAGAAGGAATGCCTCGACCGAGGCATCGGCGGCGAGATCGTCGCTTTCGTTTGGTGAGAAAGGAGAGCTGAAACATGGCATCGCATATTGGTAAGCTCCCCGTCACCATTCCGGCTGGCGTGGAAGTCAAGATCGACGGTCAGTCCTTTACCGCCAAGGGCGCTAAGGGCACTGACTCCTACGAGATTCCTGAAGGCATCACCGCAGTGGTCGAAGGCAACGAAGTTGTCCTCACCCCGGCTGATGACCTGCGTCCGACCCGTGCAAAGCACGGCCTGGCTCGCTCCATCGTGGCGGGCATGGTCAAGGGCGTGCACGAGGGTTATGCCAAGACTCTGGAGATCGTCGGTACCGGTTACCGCGCCCAGATGAAGGGCAAGGGCATTGAGTTCTCCCTCGGCTATTCCCACACCATCACCGTCGAGCCGCCGGCAGGCATCGAATTCGAACTGCCGAACCCGAACCAGGTGATCGTCAAGGGCATCGACAAGCAGGCTGTTGGCCAGTGCGCCGCTAACATTCGTAAGCTTCGTGCTCCGGAACCCTACAAGGGCAAGGGCATCAAGTACGCGGATGAGCACATTCTGCGCAAGGCTGGAAAGGCTGGTAAGTAATGAGCGTCCAGATTCTCGGTAAGGGCAAGAAGGTCGCGCTTAAGCGTCGTCACGCTCGTCTGCGCAAGCACATCAGCGGTACCCCGGAGCTTCCGCGTCTGGTGGTTACCCGTTCCAACCGTCACATGGTTGCCCAGATCATCGATGACACCAAGGGTGTCACCCTGGTGAGCGAATCCACTCTGACCAGCGATTTCGCCGGTTTCGAGGGCACCAAGACCGAAGCCGCCAAGAAGGTCGGCGAACTGATCGCCAAGAAGGCTCAGGACGCTGGTATCACCGCGGTCGTGTTCGATCGTGGCGGCAACAAGTATCATGGCCGCGTCGCAGCTGTCGCTGAAGGCGCCCGCGAGGGAGGTCTGGCACTGTGAGCGACAACGAAAAGGAAACCCAAGTGGCTGAAGAAACTCAGAACACTCAGGCTGCCGCTGAGTCCAACAACGAGGACCGCAAGTCCCGTCGTGGCCAGCGCGGTGAGGGTCGTCGTGGCGAGCGTCGCAACCGTCGTGAGGAATCTCACGAGAACGAGATGCTCGATCGCGTGGTGACCATCAACCGTGTGTCCAAGACCCACAAGGGTGGTCGTACGTTCAGCTTCGCCGCCCTCGTGGTGGTTGGCGACGGCAAGGGCACCGTTGGTGTTGGCTACGGCAAGTCCCGTGAGGTCCCGGCTGCAATCGCCAAGGGCCAGCTGGATGCCAAGAAGCACATGTTCACCGTGCCGCGCATCAAGGGCACCGTCACCCACCCGGTGATCGGCCACGATGCCGCTGGCACCGTGCTGCTGCGCCCGGCTGCTCCGGGTACCGGCGTTATCGCCGGCGGTGCAGTCCGCGCCGTCATGGAATGCGCTGGCATCACCGACGTCCTGACCAAGTCGATGGGCTCCGCCACCGCCGTCAACGTGGTGCGCGCAACCGTCGACGCCCTCAAGAAGCTCGAAGAGCCGGAAGAGATTGCCGCACGTCGTGGCATGTCTCTCGAAGAGGTGGCTCCGGACGCGCTGCTGCGTGCTCGCGCCGAAGGCATCGCCGAGGCCCGCAAGGCTCGTGAAGAGGCTCAGGCCAAGGCTGCTCAGAAGGACGGTGAGTGATGACTAACCTGAACATCAAGCTGCACCACGGTCTGGTGAACTCCACTCCGAAGCAGCGTGCTGCGGCTCAGACTCTGGGCCTGAACAAGATCGGCAAGACCGTGACTCGTGAGGACACTCCGGCCCTTCGTGGCCAGCTGCAGGTCCTCCGTCACCTGATCACCGTCGAGGAGGCTGACTGATTATGGCAGACATTCTGCAGATGCATGACCTGAAGCCGGCTCCGGGTGCCAACAAGGATCGTATCCGCGTTGGCCGTGGTGAAGGCTCCAAGGGTAAGACCTCGGGCCGTGGCGACAAGGGCACCAAGAAGCGCTATCAGGTTCGTCCGGGCTTCGAAGGTGGCCAGCTGCCGCTGTACATGCGCCTTCCGAAGCTGCGTGGCTTCAAGAACCCGTTCAAGAAGGAATACCAGGTCGTCAACGTGGCTGCTCTTGCGGAACTGTTCCCGCAGGGCGGCGAGATCACCGCGGCTGATCTGGTTGCCAAGGGTGCCGTCCGCAACGGCTTCCCGGTCAAGGTCCTGGGCGACGGCGAGGTTTCGGCTGCCTACACTCTCAAGGGTGTCAAGGCTTCCGCTTCCGCCAAGTCCAAGATCGAGGCTGCTGGCGGCTCCATTTCCGAGGACTGATTCCAACGGAATATAGCTGACTGAAGCTCAGACATGAGGCTTCCCCCGCTTTAGGGCGGGGGAAGCCTCATTCGTTTGCAGTCAAAATGCAATCATGCATGGAAAAACAAAAAAACAGACGAATAATGACGAAAACGCCATATCGGTAGACGCCGTACGCTAGACTCGAGCGTTAGAGTCTGTTTTTGCACGTGTGCGCAGGTGCGCACGACGATGGAAGGAACCCCAGGTGAGGACGTTAATCCAGGCCTTGAAGACCAAGGAATTGAGGAATAAAATCCTCTTCACCCTTGGTATCATCATCATTTATCGTATCGGTTCATTCATCCCGACCCCTGGCGTCGATTACACCGTCGTCCAGCAGTGCGTCGGCAAGATGAACAACGCTTCTGAGAACTTTATCGGTCTGGTGAACCTCTTCTCCGGCGGCGCCATGCTGCAGCTGTCGATTTTCGCATTGGGCGTCATGCCGTACATCACCGCATCGATCGTCATCCAGCTGCTGCGTGTGGTCATCCCTCGTTTCGAGGCACTGCACAAGGAAGGCCAGTCCGGCGAAGCCAAGCTGACCCAGTACACCCGTTACCTGACCATCGGCCTTGCCGTGCTGCAGTCCACCACCATCCTGGTGACCGCACGTTCCGGCGCGCTGTTCAACTACCAGTGCTCCCAGGTCGTTCCGGACGGTTCCGTGTGGAATCTCGTGGTCATGGTGCTCATCATGACCGGCGGCACCGGCCTCATCATGTGGATGGCCGAATTGGTCACCGACAAGGGCCTCGGCCAGGGTATGTCCATCCTTATCTTCATGTCCATCTGCTCCGGCTTCCTGCCGCAGCTGTGGGAGATCGGCTGGGGCACCAACGGTACCGATGGCAATTGGGGCAAGTTCGCCGCGGTCGTCGGCACGCTGCTGGTCATCATGATCCTTGTCATCTACGTCGAGCTTGCCCAGCGTCGTATTCCAGTGCAGTACACCCGCCGTATGATCGGCCGCAAGATGTACGGTGGCTCCTCCACCTACCTGCCGCTGAAGATCAACATGAGCGGCGTCATCCCGCCGATTTTCGCATCCTCCATCCTGGCCGTGCCGACGCTGATCGCGCAGTTCGGCAATTCCGACCAGTCCTGGGTCAAGTGGATCAACTCCAACCTGGCCAACACCACATCCGTGTGGTACATCGCACTGTACGCGCTGATGATCGTGTTCTTCTGCTTCTTCTACACGGAGATCACCTTCAACCCGGACGAGACCGCCGACAACATGAAGCAGTACGGCGGCTTCATTCCGGGCATCCGCGCGGGAAGCGCCACCAGCAACTACCTGAGCTACGTGATGAACCGTCTGAACACGGTCGGCGCCGTCTACCTGCTGTTCGTGGCGCTTATCCCGACGGTGCTCATCATGGCGCTGAATCTGAACACCAAGCTGCCGTTCGGCGGCACCACCATCCTGATCATCGCAGGCGTCGGCCTCGACACCCTGCGCCAGGCCAAGGCCCAGACCGAACAGTTCCAGTACGCTGGCTTCCTGTTCGAGGACACCGACCACAAGGAAGGTAAGTAACCACTTGAATCGTGATGCCGTTTCCGTTGATCGGGAGCGGTATCACGATTTTTATGTTAGGTAATCCATCATCCGAAAATCCCCGTTGAGGGGAATGAACGAAACGGAGAACAACACATGCGACTGCTGATCATGGGCCCGCAGGGCGTAGGCAAGGGCACCCAGGCCGCTCTGCTGAGCGAGCACTACGGAATCCCGGCGATCTCCACCGGCGATATCTTCCGCTACAACATCAAGAACAAGACCGAGCTCGGCGTCGAAGCGCTCAAGTACATCGACAAGGGCGAGCTTGTGCCGGACGAGCTGACCAACAAGATCGTCAAGGACCGTCTGGCCATGGACGACGCCAAGAACGGCTGGATTCTCGATGGCTATCCGCGCAACGCCTCCCAGGTCGAGGCTCTCGACGCCATCCTGGGCGAGCTGGACACCCCGCTTGACGCGGTCGTCGCACTGGATGCAGATCACGACGTGCTCATGGAGCGTATGAAGAAGCGCGCCGAAATCGAAGGCCGCTCCGACGACACCCCTGAAGCCATCGCCAAGCGTCTTGACGTGTACGCCAAGGAGACCGCGCCGCTGCTGGACATCTACCAGAAGCGCGGCCTGCTCAAGACGTTCAATGGCGTCGGCGCCGTCGACGAGATCCAGGCCACCATCGTGGCGGAGCTTGGCTGAAGGAAAAACCAAGCAGAATAACATATTTCCAACGAAAGCGGGAATCGCGACACGCCGAACGTGTCTTGATTCCCGCTTTCGTGTATTCTTGCAAGTTGGTGTGTCTTCGGGCACGCATAGTAATCGCCAAGGAACGGAACGAGGCTCATGGCTAAAGACGGTGTGATTGAAGTCGAAGGACAGGTAGTGGAAGCACTGCCGAACGCGATGTTTCGTGTTGAACTCGAAAACAAGCATATCGTGCTCGCAACCATTTCGGGCAAGATGAGGAAGAATTACATCCGCATCCTGCCGCAGGATCGTGTTGTGCTGGAGATGAGCCCCTACGATCTGAACCGCGGCCGTATTACGTACCGTTACAAGTAAAGGTACACAAGCAAAGGAAAACCATGAAGGTCAGCCCTAGTGTGAAGAGGATCTGCGAGAACTGCCGCGTGATCCGTCGTCACGGCCGCGTCATGGTGATCTGCGTCAACCCGCGCCATAAGCAGCGTCAGGGCTGAGAGCAGATCCAGCGGCATAAACAGTACAGGCGCTGAGTCACAGCCCGTGAAAGCGGGATGAACCCCGGGTACGCAGGCCCGGGCCGGGAAACCGGACGACTCGGTGCAAGACCTGCGGAAAACAGAAGGAATCGCAATGGCACGTCTTGCCGGAGTCGACATCCCCAATGAGAAGCGCATCGAGATTGCCCTCACCTACATCTTTGGTGTTGGTCGTACTCGTGCCAAGGAAACGCTTGCCGCGACCGGTATCAATCCGGACATTCGCGTCAAGGATCTGACGGATGAGCAGCTGATTACGCTGCGTGATTACCTTGAGGGTAACTACAAGATCGAGGGTGATCTGCGTCGTGAAATCGATGCGGACATCCGCCGTAAGATCCAGATCAACTGCTACCAAGGCCAGCGTCACCGTAAGGGACTTCCTGTGCGCGGTCAGCGCACCAAGACCAATGCTCGTACCCGCAAGGGCCCGAAGCGCACGGTCGCCGGAAAGAAGAAGGCCACCAAGTAGTCGGTGGCATGATTCGGGCCACGGGATGATTTTCATCCCATCGCCCGAACGTCAACAACAAAGTTCGTTACTAGGAAACGAGGGTCAATGGCAGCGCCTAAGCAAGCCGCTCGTAAGCCCCGTCGTCGCGACCGCAAGTCGGTCCCGGTCGGCCAGGCTCACATCAAGTCCACTTTCAACAACACGATCATTTCGATCACCGATCCGTCCGGCGCCGTGGTGTCCTGGGCGTCCGGTGGCGATGTCGGCTTCAAGGGCTCCCGTAAGTCCACGCCGTACGCCGCTGGCATGGCCGCCGAATCCGCAGCCCGCAAGGCTATGGAGCACGGTCTCAAGAAGGTCGACGTGTTCGTGAAGGGCCCGGGTTCCGGTCGTGAAACCGCCATCCGTTCCCTGCAGTCCGCCGGACTCGAAGTCGGTTCCATCACCGACGTCACCCCGCAGGCACACAACGGCGTTCGTCCTCCGAAGCGCCGTCGCGTCTGAGCACTAGAAGAAATCATCAATCCAACGCCGCTTATGGCCGGTGAGTGCACCACCGGCCTGAAGCTGAAAGGATAACCACAGTGCTTATCGCACAGCGTCCGACACTTACCGAGGAATCTCTCAACCCTCAGCGTTCCCGCTTCACCATCGAGCCTCTTGAGCCTGGTTTCGGCTACACGCTTGGCAACTCGCTGCGCCGTACCCTCCTGAGCTCCATTCCGGGAGCGGCTGTGACTTCGGTGCGTATCTCCGGCGTCCCGCACGAGTTCACCACTCTGCCGGGTGTTGAAGAGGACGTTACCGAAATCCTGCTGAACATCAAGGGCATCGTGCTCACCAGCGAATACGATGAGCCGGTTGTCATGTATCTGCGCAAGAGCGGCAAGGGCGAGGCCACCGCGGGCGACATCACCCCGCCGGCCGGCGTCACCATCGCCAACCCGGACATGCATATCGCTACCCTCGCCGAAGATGGCGAACTCGAGATCGAGTTCACCGTCGAGCGTGGCCGCGGCTATGTGCCCGCCCAGATGAACAAGCAGGATAACGCCGAGATCGGCCGCATTCCGGTCGACTCGATCTACTCCCCGGTGCTCAAGGTGAGCTATCGTGTGGAAGCCACCCGCGTTGAACAGCGCACTGACTTCGACAAGCTCATCCTGGACGTGGAGACCAAGCCGGCTATCTCCCCGCGCGATGCAGTCGCATCCGCAGGCTCCACCCTGGTGGAACTCTTCGGTCTGTGCCGTGAGCTCAACACCCAGGCTGAGGGCGTCGAGGTTGGCCCTGCTCCTGTGGCAGAGGAAACCAACCCGGAGATGAACATCCCGATCGAGGACCTGAACCTCACCCAGCGCAGCTACAACTGCCTGAAGCGCGAGGGCATCCACACGATCGGCGAGCTGGTCGCCCACACCGAGCAGGATCTGCTCGATATCCGCAATTTCGGTATGAAGTCCATCGATGAAGTCAAGGAGAAGCTCCAGTCTCTGGGACTCGCCCTCAAGGCTTCCCCGCTGGGTAACTTCGATGCCAATAATCTCGAAGGTGGCACGTTCTTCTCGCCGGAAGACGAGTGATCCGCCACTTTTGACCTAACCGCTTCGTTGGATTCGGACGTTCGGGCAACTGCCCACCTGAATCCAACGGGGCTTTCAAGGAGAAACAATGCCTACACCAAAGAAGGGTCCGCGTCTGGCCTCCAGCCCGGCTCATGAGCGTCTTATGCTCGCGAACATGGCCACCAGTCTGTTCCAGAACGGCCGCATCACCACCACCCTGCCGAAGGCCAAGCGTCTTCGTCCGCTGGCCGAGCGCCTGATCACGCTCGCCAAGCGTGGTGATCTGCACAACCGTCGTCGCGTGATGCGCGTCATCCGCAACAAGTCCGTCGTGCACAAGCTGTTCACCGAGATCGCCGAGCAGATGGAGCAGCGCGAAGGCGGCTACACCCGCATCGTCAAGATCGCTCCGCGTCGCGGCGATGCCGCTCCGGCAGCCATCATCGAGCTCGTCACCGAGCCGGTGAGCCCGAAGCAGGCCGTGGTGAAGGAAGCCGAAGCCGCAACCAAGGTTGCCGCTGCCGAGGCTCCGGAAGCCGCCGCTGAAGAGGCTACCGCTGAGAACGCCGAGTGAATCGCTCTTAGCTGATTGAAGGCCGGGAATCGCAAGGTTCCCGGCCTTTGTCATATCTGCTGCCAAGACTGTCGCGCCACATGCCTCACTATGCCAGCCATTTGCTATGCTCAATGCCGTGAGACTACGCATCGATTTGGCATATGACGGTACCGGCTTCTACGGATGGGCGAAACAGCCCGAAATACGTACGGTACAGGGCGAAATCGAACGCGTGCTGCATACCATTCTTCGCGTACCGGAAGGAGACCCGACCGAACCGCTGCGCCTTACCGTGGCCGGACGAACCGACACCGGCGTGCACGCCTCGCATCAGGTATGCCATCTGGACGTCAACGAGGACGTGCTCAAACGCTGCGTCGGCCACATGGACGTGCCGCCCGTCATCGCGCTTACCCGCAGACTTCAGCGCATGCTGCCGGCCGATATCGCAATCCGCGGCATCGCACCCGCTCCGGACGGTTTCGACGCGCGTTTCTCCGCGTTGGAACGTACCTACGTGTACCGAATCGCCGATAGGTCAAGCGAGGTGGACCCCCGTACCAGAAACTTCGTATTGCATATCGACGATGAACTTGACCTCAAATCCATGAACGAAGCCGCTGCGATGACGATCGGCCTGCACGATTTCGGCTCGTTCTCCACCCCAAATCCGGGCGGCACCACCATACGCGAGGTGAAGACCGCGTATTGGCGTCGCGTGCCGCAGCGGACGCTTATCGACGACGGCATGACGATGGGGGAGCGGTACCGTACGCCGACCGTGGAATCGGGCCTCGTCTGCTTCGTGATCGTCGCCGACGCGTTTGCACGCAATATGGTGCGCTCCCTCGTCAACGGCTGCGTGCAGGTCGGTATCGGCAAACGTTCCCTCGACTGGTTTGCAGGAAAAATGGCGGCTCCGCTGCGCGAAGGCTCCACAGGACCGATCGCGCCGCAAGGACTGACGCTGGAGCATATCGAATATCCGGCCGACGACCAGCTGGCGGTCCGCGCCGAAGCCATTCGCGCCAAGCGCACACTGTAGCTTTATTGCGATTGTCATAGCCATGTTACGGGCGATTGTCATGTCCATTGCCGAGACATTGTCGTAACAGACCGTTTCGTTTTCCGGAAACGCTGGTTCGTTAGGTTTTTCTTCCATCAAGGCACGATGCCTCAGATTGGCATGCGTTCGCATGGGGTGGAAGGGAGCGTGGAACGATGATTGAATCCGCCGCACGAAGGTTGGCTTCGGAACTGGTCGATCGTCGGGAGTCGATCAACCGTGAGCTGAGCCGTAATGGCGTACGGTTCGGCATCTACAAGAACGGCGAGTACCATGACCGGCTGTTTCCGTACGATCCGATTCCGCGCATCATCGAATCGGACGAATTCGACAGAATGGAAGCCGGACTGAAACAGCGCGTCAACGCGTTGAACGCCTACCTGCGCGACATCTACTCCGACAAGCAGGCCATCAAGGACGGCATCGTGCCGGAAGAATACGTGTACACGTCCGCGGGATACTTTCCGCAAGTCAACGGCGTGACACCTCCGGGCGGCGTGTTCGCGCACGTCGCCGGCGAGGACCTGGTGCAGGGGCAGGACGGGCAATGGTGGGTGCTGGAAGACAATCTGCGCATTCCATCCGGTGCCAGCTATCCGCTGTTCGCCCGCGATATCGAACGCAGAATCACGCCCAGCCTGTTCCGCAACGTACGTGTGCGCGACAATCGCGATTATCCACGACTGCTGCGCCAATCCATGGATTTCGTCTCCACCGACGGCATAGCAGTGGTGCTCACCCCCGGCAGGTACAATTCCGCGTTCTTCGAACATGCATACCTGGCCGAGAAAACCGGCGCGGCGCTCGCGTTCCCCGAAGACCTCGAAGTCGTGGACAACAAAGTGTACTTCCTCGACTATGCCGGCAGGAAACACCGCGTCGGCGTGGTCTACCGCCGTCTGTCCGACGAATATCTCGACCCGTTCGCGTTCAACCCGGATTCCGTGATCGGCGTGCCGGGAATCCTGTCCGCCTACAGGTCGGGCAATGTGGCGATCGTCAACGCTCCGGGCAACGGCGCGGCCGACGACAAGGCCATCTACTATTTCGTGCCGAACATGATCCGCTATTATCTCGGCGAAGAGCCGATTCTGCACAATGCGCCGACCTACATGCCGATGTTCGACAAGGACCGCAAGGAGGTACTCGACAGGCTCGGCGAACTGGTCATCAAGGATGTGGCGGAAGCGGGCGGCTACGGCGTCGTGTTCGGCTCATCGCTCGACCGGTCGCGGCGAGAGGAACTGGCCGAACGCATCAAGGCCGAACCGCGCCGGTTCATCGCGCAGGAGGTCATCCAATTCAAGGACATCGACGTGGTGGACCCCGAAACCGGACAGATGAGCCCACGTAAATGCGATCTGCGCGCCTTCGTGGTGACCGGCAAGAACACGCACGCATGGTATTCGGGACTGACACGCTACTCGTCCATACCGGGCCAGATGATCGTCAACTCATCACAGGGCGGCGGTTTCAAGGACACCTGGGTACTGGCCAAAGAGACCGGCGTGGAGCATGATTACGCACCCGGCTCGGAGGTCGTGCGCGTGCTGGAGCAGTCCCGCAAGCACTCGCTGGCACTCGTCACCGCGTCGAAGGCCGACAACCTGTTCTGGCTCGGCCGCTACACGGAACGCGTATTCACCACGCTGAGCCAATTCTTCCCCTTCTACGACCGTGTGATGGACACGGATGTGGACGCGTTCCGACCGTTCGCCCGTGCGCTCGACCTGCCGGAGGATTTCGAGGATTTCGACGCGTTCATCCACAGCTTCCTGTACGACGAGAAGAATCCGGATTCCGTACGCAGCGCCATCGTCTACGCGTTCAACAACGCGGTGATTCTGCGCCCCGAACTTGGTTCTCGTTCGTTGCAGCAGGTGGAGTTGGCCATGAGCTCCATAGTGGAGGCATCCGAATACGGCGGCACGGACGCGGACATCTTCAAACACCGCGACATCGCGGACAACATGCTCGCCTTCTGGGGAGGTGTGGAGAATTCCCCCCGTCGAACCGACTCTGAAATCGTTCATTTTCGTGGGCAAATATCTGGAACGTCTGGATCTGTACACACGATTCGGATATTCCGTGGAAGAGCTCAAGGCGCCGCTCGCCAAACTGGGCAGCTACATCCTGCCGTTGAACGGTCTGCCGGTACCGCAATGCTTCGCCGAAGGATTGCGCTGGCTGGTCGGCCAGCTGCCGCAGCGGGGATATGCGGAGCTTGCGGAAAAACTGGGGATGCTGCTGAAAGATTTCGATGGGCGCATCTCCACGAAGGATCTGAAGGATCTGGGCATGCTCAACACGATGGACATGGACGCCGCGCGACTGTGAAGAATACGTGCCACAGCCATCGCACGGTGCGTGTATAACGGCTGGAACAAGGCCCACGGCGTGGAAAACGCCGAAGGAACGACAATAATCGCTGAGGAGACGATGTGAAGAAACTGGTGTTTGACTATGAGATGAAGCTCTCATTCAGCTCGCCCGTGACCGACCATCGCTTCCAACTGCGCTGCATTCCAGCCACCGGCCCACGCCAGCAGGTGATCGACGTGGCAGTCAAAATCGAACCGGATGTGGAACTCGAAACCACCATCGATTCCTTCGATTCCGTGGTGATGACCGGATTCATTCCCGAACCGCACACCATGTTCAACTACTCGGTGACCGGCATCGCCTTCGTGGACAACGCGCATATCAAATCCGAAATCTATAAGCCGCTGTACCGCTTCAATTCGGCGTTGACAGTGCCGGGGCCGGCCATCGAAGCGTTGATCGGCATCTGCCGTGAACGCATCGCGTCCCTGCCTGCCGACTGCACGCCGATCGACCAAGCCCGTGAGGTGATGGACGAGGTGTTCAAAACGTTCGTCTACACGCCGGCCTCCACCACCATCCGCACCACCGCCGAGGAAGCGTTCGCTCAACGCAAGGGCGTATGCCAGGATTACGCGCACGTCATGCTGTCCGTGTGCCGGCACGTCGGACTCACTGCCCGATACATCGCGGGATTGCTCGGCGTCGAGGGCGCCACGCACGCATGGGTCGAAATCTACCATGATGGACGTTGGGTCGGTTTGGACCCCACACACAACCGTATGGTCGACGACAACTACATCACCATCGCCCATGGCCGCGATTACCGCGACTGCATGCTCGACATCGGCATCTTCTCCGGCTGCGACGTCAAGCAGGACCAGTGGGTCAACGCTTCCGTGCACGAGCAGGGATACTGATTCCCCGACGTTTTCTCGATGCCGGATTCCGTATTTCGGCAGATGCAAAGCAGATAAACAAAAAAGGCCGAAACGCCATTGTTTCAACCTTCATTGCATGCGGATAAGGCGAGATTCGAACTCGCGGAGGGGTTCGCCCTCACACGCTTTCGAGGCGTGCTCCTTAGACCGCTCGGACACTTATCCATTCGTCACCTGAAAACAAGCAACTTGATAATTGTGCCACAGTGGTGGCGATTGTCAAATCGGACTGGCTGCAACGGTGTGATTTCCGGCGTGTCTTGCTTTGCGCCCGACTGTGCGTCCTTAGACGAACAGCGCTTCGTCGAAGGAAGGATAGCCCCAATCAAGCGCCAATTCGACACGGTCCGCAATCAGACCGGCAAGCACGCCCAGGGATTGCGCTCGCGAATCCGTCGACTGTTTTGCATTGGTGACGCGTGACTGGGAATGATCGTTCGCGGCATTGGAGCTTCCGGCGATTGCCGTTATCTCGCTTCGCGCGCAGTTCATTTCGATGGTGGCGTCGGTCGGTGCCGTAAGGCCGGTGGCGGAATCGAGCATCGTGTCGGGGTGGGCGAGCAAGGCGGTGGCCTCGTACGTTTTCCTACGATCGTCAATGGTGCCCGAGAAGGATGCGAACCGTTGCGATGTGGTCTTATGACGATCGCTGATATCCAGCGTCGCATGGCCGCTGTTGCGGGCCGCCAGCACTTCCATGGCGAATCCGGCACGGTCTTCGGCCTGCGCGGCGGTGGCAAGGGACTTGGAATCGACGTCAAGCGATTCGACATCGTCAAAACGCGACAGCGTGATCGGCGCGACGGCCACCGACAGTTGATCGCCCAGTGCGCGAGCCATATGACGTGCCTGCGCGCTGCGCAACGCGCCTTCGGCAAAACGCGCCGGACATTGCGCCGCGGTGTTCGTCCATGCGGAGACCGCCTGCTGCGCCGAGAAATAGCGGCGGATGATGTGCTGATGCTGGTCGTGTGCGATCTTGTTATCGGCGGTGGCATCGAAATAGGCCTTCTCGCACGGGCTTTGCCGTTGTTCGGCTTCAGCCCTGCCTGCGATCCTGGGCATGGAGCATGCCGTCAGCGCCGGCATGAGGATAGCGGTGCAAAGCAATGCGCAGACGCGTTTCGCGATAAAAGAAACCGAGCGGAAAGAAGGGGTACGTGTCTGCATGAATCATTAGACTAATATCTGACTGTGACCATTGGGCCATGCGCTCGGAATAACTTCATATAGGAGGTCTTGGAAATATGGAACTGGACCTGGCAGGAATGCACCAGCTCGCCGCTGGGCAGGGAATTGATCCCGAGACGCTGGATGCCGCACTCTCGGAAGCATTGCGACTGGCATATCTGAAAACCCCTCACGCTGCGAAGCACGCTCGCGTCGAGCTTGATCCGCGTGCGGGAAGCTTCACCGTATGGGCCCAGGACGAGATTCCTGGCGAGCCGACTGAAGACGATCCCCACCCCGCGCCGACTCTGGGCGAGGAATACGACGACACTCCGCACGATTTCGGCCGACTGGCCGCTGCGACCGCTCGTCAGGTGATCAGCCAGCTGTTCCGCAAGGCCGAGGATGACAAGGTGTTCGGCGCGTTCTCCGGTCAGAAGGGCAAGCTCATCACCGGCATCGTGCAGCAGGACGTCAAGGACACATCCAACGTGCACGTGGCCGTCGGCGACGTCGAAGCCCTGCTGCCGCGCCGCGAGCAGGTGCCCGGCGAACGCTACCGTCACGGCGAACGTATCCGCGTGTACGTGGTGAACGTGGCCCGTGGTCTGAAGGGCCCGGAAATCGTGGTGTCCCGTTCCCATCCGGAGCTGGTCCGCCGCCTGTTCGAACGTGAGGTTCCGGAACTGGTTTCGGGAGCCGTGTCGATTATGGCCATCGCCCGCGAGGCGGGCGCCCGCACCAAGATCGCCGTCCGTGCCAACACCGAAGGCGTCAACCCGAAGGGCGCGCTGATCGGCCCCGGCGGAGCCCGAGTGCGCGCCGTCATGGAGAACCTCGGTCCTGAGAAAATCGATATCGTCGACTGGTCCGCGGATCCGGCGAAATTCGTCGCCGCGGCGCTGTCTCCGGCCGTCGCCACCGGTGTGCAGGTGATCAGCGAGAAGAACAAGACGGCCATCGCCTTCATCCACGATGACCAGCTGTCCCTGGCCATCGGCAAGGAAGGCCAGAACGCACGTCTTGCGGCCAAGCTGACCGGCTGGAAGATCGGCATCGAATCCGCTGAGGCGCATGCCAAGAAGATGGCCGAATCGGCGGACCATTCCGATGGGGAAACCGAGGAATAAACAACACTTCCGGTAGACAACAAGCCCGTGGACGTACAATCCACGGGCTTGAGTATGCTGGACTCGACAATCCAAAGCGTGACGGCCATGCCGTCATGCCCAGGGAAAAGACGAGGTATCACGAACATGGTTGCACGATGAGAAGGAACAAGCTCGCCGTGAATCAGTAGCGGTCGCGCCCGTATGCGCGCGGCCCAAGATAGGAGAATTGAGTGCCGAAAGCACGCGTATATGAACTTGCCAAGGAACTTGGCGTTGACAGCAAAACCGTTTTAAGCAAACTTGAGGCGATGGGCGAATTCGTGAAGTCCGCATCGTCTACCGTTGAACCTCCCGTTGCACGCAAGCTGAGGAACGCATTCGCGTCCAGCGGACAGGGCAACGCATCTGATTCCAAGAAGCCGGGCCATACGGCCAAGAAGCCTGTCGAACCGGCATCTCATTCCATGCCAAAGCCGGCCGCTCCGTCAGCACCGAAGCCGGCTGCCCCCGCAGCGCCGAAGCCGCATCATGCCGCTTCCAAGTCCGATGCCCCGAAGCCGGGCCATCGCGCGCCGCGTCCAGGCGAATCCCGCCAGCATGGCAATCGTCCTAACGGCAACGCCCCGCGTCCGCAGGGTGGAGACCGCCGCCAGTCCGGTCGCCCGACGGCCGTTCCGGGAGCTCGCCCCCAGCATGGCAACGCTCCGCAGGGCGGCAACAACGCCAATGGCGCGAAGCCGCACACCCCGGGACCGCGCCCGGGCAACAATCCGTTCAGCCGCAAGCAGGGCATGCACACCCCGACTCCGGGTGATATTCCGCGTCCGCATCCGATGAACCGTCCGAGCGTCAACAATGGCGAAGGACGTCGTGGCGGCCGTCCGGGTCAGGGCGGTGGCCAGCGTGGCGGCTTCCGTGGTCGTCCGGGTCAGGGCGGCGCGAAGCCAGGCCAGTGGGGCCAGCATCGTCCGGGTCAGGGCGGTGGCCAGCGTCCCGCCGGCGGCGGCAATCGTTTCGGTGGCAATGGCGGCGGTTTCCAGGGCGGCAACAGCGCTCCGAGCAATGGTCCGGCACGTGGTGGCCGCGGCCGCGGCGGCGCTGCAGGCGCGTTCGGACGTCAGGGAGGCAAGTCCTCGAAGGCGCGTAAGAACCGTCTGGCGAAGCGTCAGGAATTCCAGGAGATGAAGGCTCCGGTCATCGGCGGCGTGCGCATTCCGACCGGCAACGGACAGGAAGTCCGTCTGCGTCAGGGTGCGTCCCTCGCCGATCTGGCCGAGAAGATCAACGTCAATCCGGCGGCGCTGGTCACCGTACTGTTCCACCTTGGTGAAATGGCCACGGCCACCCAGTCCCTGGATGAGGCCACGTTCCAGATCCTCGGCGAGGAAATCGGCTGGAACATCAAGATCGTGTCCGCCGAAGAGGAAGACAAGGAGCTGCTGCAGCAGTTCGACATCAACCTGGACGAAGAGGAACTGCAGGAGGACGAGGATTTGAAGCCGCGTCCGCCGGTCGTCACCGTCATGGGCCATGTCGACCACGGTAAGACCCGACTGCTCGACACCATCCGCCGCACCAACGTCATCGAAGGCGAAGCCGGCGGCATCACCCAGCGCATCGGCGCATACCAGGTGACCGTCAACCTTGAGGGCGAGCCGCGCAAGATCACGTTCCTCGACACCCCGGGCCACGAAGCCTTCACCGCAATGCGTGCCCGTGGCGCCGAACTCACCGACGTCGCGATCCTCGTGGTCGCCGCCGACGACGGCGTCATGCCGCAGACCGTGGAAGCCATCAACCACGCCCAGGCCGCGCATGTGCCGATCGTGGTGGCCGTCAACAAGATCGATAAGCCGGGCGCCAACCCGGACAAGGTCCGCGGCCAGCTTACCGAATACGGTCTGGTTCCGGAAGAATACGGCGGCAACACCATGTTCGTCGACATCTCCGCGAAGCAGGGCACCAACGTCGACAAGCTGCTCGAAGCGGTGCTGCTCACTGCCGACGCCGAGCTCGACCTGCGCGCCAACCCGGATATGGACGCCCGTGGCGCCACCGTCGAAGCCCGACTTGACAAGGGCCGTGGCGCCGTGGCTACCGTGCTGGTGCAGTCCGGTACCCTCCACATCGGCGATGCCATCGTTGCCGGCACCTCCTACGGTCGTGTCCGCGCCATGCTCGACGAAAACGGCAACCACATGCAGGAAGCCGGTCCGTCCACCCCGGTGCAGGTGCTGGGTCTGACCTCCGTGCCGACCGCAGGCGACCTGTTCCTGGTGGCCTCCGACGACCGTACCGCACGTCAGATCGCCGAGAAGCGTCAGGCCACCGAGCGTGCGGCCCAGCTGGCCAAGCGCCGCAAGGTCGTTTCCCTCGAAAGCCTCAAGGAGCAGTTCGCCAAGTCCGAGGTGGATATGCTCAACATCGTCATCAAGGGCGATTCCTCCGGTTCCGTCGAGGCTCTGGAAGATTCCTTGATGAAGATCGAGGTGTCCGACGAGGTCGGCATCCAGGTGATCCACCGCGGCGTCGGCGCCATCACCCAGAACGACGTCAACCTGGCCACCGTCGACAAGGCCGTCATCATCGGCTTCAACGTCCGTCCGAACCGCCAGGTGGCGGATCTGGCCGAACGCGAAGGTGTGGAGATCAAGTACTACTCGATCATCTACAAGGCCATCGAGGACATCGAAGCATCCCTCAAGGGCATGCTCAAGCCGGAATACGAAGAGGTCGTCACCTCCCACTCCGAGATCCGCGAGATCTTCCGCTCCTCCAAGTTCGGCAACATCGCCGGCGTCATGGTTCAGGACGGCGAAGTCAAGCGTGGTACGAAGTGCCGTATCCTGCGCAACGGCATCGCCACCGTCAACGACCTCGAGATCTCCTCGCTGCGTCGTTTCAAGGACGACGTCAACTCCGTCAAGGAAGGCTACGAGGCTGGCATCAACCTCGGCACCTTCAACGACATCGAGATCGGCGATATCATCGAGACCTTCGAAATGCAGGAAATCGAGCGTAAGTAGCTGAGTGCTTCGAGCTTCGTATCGATAACCAGGTAAGGAACGCCCACAGCCGGTTCACGACTGCGGGCGTTCCGTGATACAACAAGAACTTTTCACCAAAAGGACAGCAATGGCAGGAACCAATCCCCGCGCCGCGCGCATCGCGGCGTTGATTCAGCGTGTGATCGCATCGTCCATGGAGGCGCAGCTGCACGACAAGCGACTGGCCAACGTGACCATCACCGAAGTGCGCGTCACCAACGATCTGCAGATCGCGAAAGTCTACTGGACCCAGCTCGGCCACGAAGGACACGAGCAGGGTGAACGCCGCCGCGCGCAGCAGGCCCTGAACCAGGCCAAAGGACGCCTGCGTTCCCTGGTAGGCACCAAGGCCGGACTGCGACTCACCCCGCAACTGGAATTCATCTTCGACGAAGTGCCGGGCGAGGCCCATGAGATCGAGGACATCCTCGCGCTCGCACACAAGCGCGACGAAGAACTCGCCAAGTCCCGCGCCAACGCGCAATACGCCGGCGACGCCGATCCGTACAAGCACGACGAGCCCGATGATGACGACTTCGACGATGATGACGATGTCGAGGTCGAGGATTGGGACGATGACGACGAAGCCTGACAACTCCGGTCTGCTGGTCATCGACAAGCCGCAGGGCGTCACCAGCCACGATGTGGTCGCGGCGGTGCGTGGCGCCCTGCACATGAAACGCGTCGGCCATGCCGGCACGCTCGACCCGATGGCCACAGGCGTGCTGGTGGTCGGCTTCGGCAACGCCACACGTCTGCTCAACTACATCGTCGACCACGACAAAACCTACCTGGCCACCATCAGACTCGGCCAGCGCACCACCACGGACGACGCCGACGGCGAACTGCTGCCGGGGGAGGGAACTATCGCCGAATTCCCTTCACGACAGACCGTTGAAGACGCCATCGCCCATCATTTCACCGGGCGCATCGAGCAGGTGCCGAACTCCTATTCAGCCATCAAAATCAACGGCCAGCGCGCCTATGATCTGGCCCGAGAAGGCAAGGATGTGGACCTCAAGGCCCGTCCGGTGACCATCTCGGAATTCAGCGTTTCGGCAGTGCGATACGGCTATGCTTCGACCACATGCGCGGGATCACCGCTTGCCGATGCCATCGAAATCGCCCCGGAGGAATCCTGGCATGCCGAAACCGACGGGCAAAACGAACCGAACATGCAGCCAGTCATGGAACTCGACGTGGCCGTGACCTGCTCGGCTGGCACCTACATCCGCGCACTCGGCCGCGATCTGGGCGCCGAACTCGGCCTCGGCGGCCATCTGACCATGCTGCGCCGCATCCGCGTCGGGCGTTTCTCGGTGGACATGCCGAACGTCATGACCGCCCATACGGAAGCCAAAACCTTCACCAACCGCGAAGGCATCGAAGTGACACGCAACCGTGCGGTGCTTGACGATGCCGAGCATGCCGTTGACCACGCACTCGACCTGGTCGCCAGCGCGGCCGCTTCCATGGACATGCTTCCCGTCACCGAACAGGAGGCGACGGACCTGCGGTTCGGCCGTAGAATCGCCCACGACATCCATACGACCATGGCCGCGTACGTTCCCGAAACCAACGATCTGGTGGCGATCGTGGAACGCGCCAAACGTGGCGAGACCAAGCCGGTCGCGGTCTTCAACTGAAACAATCAAGACCGGCCGGCACGCAATACGAACACGACAAACACACGGACAATACGCAAAGAAGGACACATGAAGACGATCACTCTTACCCCCGATGCCAGCGGCATGGTGGATTGGCCGACCCTGAGCAACGACAAGAAGTCCGTGGTGACCATCGGCTCATTCGACGGCATGCATCAGGGACATCAGGCGGTCATCCGCCGTGTGGCCGAACTCGCCGAACAGGAGCAGGCGTTCTCCGTGGTGGTGCTGTTCGACCCGCGTCCCGCGCTGGTGCACGCTTACGCCGCCAAACATGACGGTCAGGAACCGCCCGCAGGCACGCCTGACACGCAGGCGCTGACCAGTGTGAACGAACGGCTGCGCGCCATCGACGCCATCGGCGTGGACTACACGCTCATCGTGCGCTACACCATGGCATTCGCCGCGAAATCATATCGCTTCTTCCTTGGCCAGATGGTCGGCAAACTCGGCATGCGCACGCTGGTGCTCGGCTCCGACGCCGCCATGGGCGCGAACCGCGCCGGAAACGTGAAGGCCATTGAGAATCTGGCGCTCGCCACCGGCGTGTTCCAGCTGGAGGTCGTGGACGATTTCGGTCCGGGGCTGACCCGAGTGCCGGTCAATGCGAAGCCGGTGATGCCGTCCGAACCCGGCGAGCCTTCCGACCCTCTGGAGGGGGCTTCCAAGGCCGAACGACGCGCATGGAGCAAGAAGCATCAGGCCAAGGAGGTGCGCACGTGGAGCTCCACCAATGTGCGCTATCTGCTGAGCCAAGGCCGTATCAAGGACGCAGACGCGATACTCGGCCACGCGCATGCCGTGGAAGGCACCGTGGTGCATGGCGAGGAACGCGGCCGCACCATCGGATTCCCGACCGCCAATCTGAGCGAGAACGTCGCCGGATACCTGCCGGTGGACGGCGTGTACGCCGGCTGGCTGGTCGATTTGGGGGAGAAGTCCGCTGACGGTGGCGAAGAAGCCGGGGAGAAGCCGGCCGACGGCGTATCGCAGCAGTATGACGCTTCGTCCGTCAACGCGCGCGTGGCCATGCAGTCGCCACACCGCTGGCCGGCGGCCATCTCCATCGGCACCAAGCCGACGTTCAACGAGGACGGTGACGCCGAACGCGTGGTGGAAGCCTACGCCATCACCGATGACTGGTTGGACCTGTACGGCCATCAGGCGCGCGTGGAATTCGCTGGATTCCTGCGCCCGCAGATCAAATTCGATTCGGCCGACGATCTGGTGGTCGAGCTGAAACGCAACGTCGAGGAGACGAAGCGCCTCACCGCTTGAGACGGATCGGTTCGATTGATTTGATTGGTTCGATTGACGCGAATCATTGACGCCATCCGTGTTTTGTTACCCAAACGGGCTTTCCCGGGTTGCAAAAAGCGGATGGCGATGCCGTTTGGGCATCGGCGACCTATCGCAGAATCGCGGCCAACGCGTCCTGCAACGTATCCGCCTGCACCACGCCCATTCCCGGCACGGCGACGTTCTTGCGCAGCGTCGGCACAACGGCGGTGGTGAAACCAAAAAGCGCCCCCTCTATCGCCATGGTGAAACCAAGACGCGCCGCCTCACGAAGCCGATATTCCAGTCTCGGCACCGGGCGCACCTGCCCGGTCAACGAAATCTCGCCGATCGCGCACGTCGTACGGGGAATCGGTTTCGATTTCGCAGCGCTCGCCAACGCGGCCACAATCGCCAGATCGCAACCCGGCTCACGCGCCTGACCGCCGGCGATTGTGGAAATGTACAGGTCGTTGGCCAGCAGATTGATGCCACCGTGACGATATAACACCGCCACCAGCATGGCGATACGGTTGGAGTCCACACCGTTCGCCGCACGACGTGGCGTCGGCAGCACCGACCTGGTGACCAGCGCCTGCACTTCAATCGGCAGACTGCGATGCCCATCCAACGTGAACGTCACGCACGTGCCATCCACCTGCGTCGCCGCAGAACCATTGCCGGTTGATAGGAACAGGCCGGACGGATCGGTCACCTCCTCAATGCCCTCGCCGCTCATATCGAAACAGCCGACCTCATCGGTCGGTCCGAAACGGTTCTTCACTGCACGCAGCATACGCAACGCGGTTTCGGCATCGCCTTCGAACTGACAGACCACATCCACCAGATGCTCCAACGTACGCGGACCTGCGATCGAACCATCCTTGGTGACATGACCCACCAAAAGCACTGGAATATCAAGGGTTTTGGCGGTGTCAATCAGCGCGCTCGCCACTTCGCGCACCTGCGTGGATCCGCCGGAGATGCCATCGACGTCCTGCGAGACGATGGTCTGCGCCGAATCGACGATGGCCAACGCCGGCTTGAACTGTTCGATAAGCCCCAACACCGTGGACAGATCCGTGGTGGAGGCGAGCAGCAGATTCGGCTCCATGGCGCCGATGCGCGACGCGCGCATGCGGACCTGCGCCTGCGATTCCTCGCCGGAAATATACAGTACGGTATTGCGCTCGGCGGCGAACGCCGTCAGCCTCGCCACATTGCCGGCGGTTTCCAGCAGCAATGTCGATTTGCCGATGCCCGGCTCTCCTGCGATCAGCGTGACCGATCCCGGCACGATGCCACCGCCGAGCACGCGGTCGAATTCCGAAAATCCTGTGGCGATTCTGGAGATGTTCTCCGTGTCTATGTCGGTGATCGGCCTCGCCGCGGACGATGCGACCGGATGCGATTGCGTGCGCGAGGTCCGTCCCGGAGCCGCGGTACGCGAGCCTGCCGCGGGACGGGCTTCATGGAATTCCTCAATGGTGCCCCATTGACCGCATTCGGGGCAGCGGCCGAGCCACTTCGGGCCGCTCCAGCCGCATTCGGAACAGAGGAATTGCGAGGACGTCTTTGCCATATCGCCGACAATACGGAGGTTTTGGGACAAGACGTTCGCGGGTGGCGTACTCGTTGCACAGACATTGCGCTGAAAACCGTTTCGGGAACTGGATTCCATGACTTCGAGGGGATGGTTGCGCGTCTTATGGCTGTGAAAGAATGACAAGCATGTCTGATACGCAGAATTCCTCTTCGCATGGCAAATTGATTGCCGCCGTCGTAGCAGCCGCGCTTGTGGTTGTGCTTGCTCTGATTTCCGCATTTGTGTGGCCTGGTTGGGCCTTGAACAAGAACGGACAGGCCGGTCAGGCCGGTCAGACGAGCCAGCAGGCTTCCACTTCGAACGGTACGGACGGCGACAAGACGGAGCCCACCAAACCGTCGATCGATGCCGTGGCATTGCCCGACGGGGCCAGCGAGCTGCTCAAGGCCATGCCGGATTCCGTATTGAATTACGCGCGTACCAAGGCTGACGCCAGCACGACGTGGTCCAGCACCTCTCCCGTCGAGGAATACGCGTTGACGTATTCCACCGGCAAGAAAGGACAGGACGTCACGCTGGAAGTGGGCCAGTGGAACGACGGCGACAAGGCGAAATCCCAGTACGACACGCTGGCTGAAGCCATGACCGGCAAGGAGCTGGGAAGCGGCAACGTGAAGGTCTCCGGCAAGACGACCGGCGCCTACAGCGCCAAAGCCGATCCGGACGACGATACCAAGGCCGTTGCCGTGTGGCGCAACGATACGGTGGTTTTCTATGCCACCGGCGCGAAGAACGACATCCAGCGTTTCTACCAGCAGTTCCCCCTGTAACGTCGACGGAATCGTCTCGATGGCGAATCGCGGCCGGCTGATGGAATATCACGCGGAAAACGAAACGTGATTTTCCACCATATGAATGCCTGCGCGCGTATTCGTCCCCGAAGCAGTGTAGTATTGGGCAAGTTGCAAACTTTTACCCTTTGAGTTTAAGGAACGGAGGCTGAGATGGGCTCGGTCATCAAGAAGCGCCGCAAGCGCATGAGCAAGAAGAAGCATCGTAAACTGCTTCGTAAGACTCGCCACCAGCGCAAGTAGTCTTCAGGCGCGTGTGAAGCGTCCGCTCAAACAAAATCCCGCGATTCCTTTCGGAGTCGCGGGATTTTTGCTATCTGCGCGGCGGTGTCGGCCGGTATATTCCACACCAGCCGACACGCCTGCCTGTCAGGATCTCACTTGTTGGGGTTGTCCATCACGCGCGGGCCGTTCGGATCGCCGACGATGACCTGGTCCACCATGTTCAGGAACAGGCCGTGCTCGACCACGCCGACCGTGGTGATGAGGTCCTGCGCGAGCTCCTGCGGGTGGTCGATGCGCTCGAGGTGCAGATCCACCACATAGTTGTTCTCATCGGTGCGCACCGGCTCGCCGTTCGCGTCGAGACGCAGCACCGACTTGTAGCCCTTGGCCTCGAACTTCTTGACGACCTGGCCTGCGCCGAACGGAATCACCTCGACCGGCAGCGGGAACTTGCCGATGGTGTCCACGACCTTGGACTCGTCCACGATCCACACGATCTTGTTGGAGTTGGTGGCCACGATCTT
>OAWW01000650.1_pt1 | contig 26419 bp, 20 predicted proteins | sample 1517191 | NCBI WGS metagenome assembly OAWW01 (sample SAMEA2580253, study PRJEB22360) | human gut metagenome | biome: human gut; feature: human-associated habitat; material: faeces | place: Denmark | collected 2008/2010 | reverse complement strand
TGATTGCGTTCTGTGCGTTGCGCAGTACTAGGGAAATCTTGATTTGCTGCCCATCGGATGGCTTGAATCCATCTGCCACGGCGTGGACCTCGCCATTGAACGTCGTGCCGCCGTCCCTGTTGTCTATTTTGGATATTCCACTGATGGGGAAGGCGGCGGTTCCCTGAGCCTTGGCGACGTTGTATGTATCCGGATTGAGCACAGTAAAATCAACCGTTTCTGGGGCGGTGCCTTCGCCTGCTTGACCGGCGTCATATACAGTCTGATTCGGGAATGCCATATTCAGTGCTTGCGTCTGCGAGAACACGATGGAACCGTCTTTGGCCCGCCCCGTAATGGTAATCTGCGGATACTGCACCTGCTGGGTCTTACTGGTGTTGCGCAGGGCGAAAGCGTAGTGGACATACCCTTGCTGGTCCGCCGACCAGCCGGATTCCACTATTTTCAGAGGATTGTCGGTGACGGTGTCTTGATTGTCTCCATCAGCGCCGTCAGTGCCGCCTACTCCGCCCGTGCCATTGGCATTGTCGGTTCCTGACCCGTTCGAGGAGTGCCCGCCATCGGCCTTATCGGTTGATTGGCTGCTGGATTGTGTCGAGGAATCGGGTGATGTTGCCGACCCGATAATGCCAAGTTGGCCTGCCAACACAATGCCTCCCGCAATGGCGGCGATTATCAGTGCCGCTCCGGCAATGGACCACAGCACGATGGCGCGTTTGCTCAAGTGCAGACGCCGGAATAGTCGAGACGCCGACGCGCTGCCGTTCGTTGTTCTCGTTGATGGCGGATTTGCCGATGATGCGTTCGGTATGGGCGGATTGGACTGGGAGAACAGCGCCTGGCGAAACTCTTGGATGCTCTGTGGCCGTTTGCTGGGCTCGAATGCGCACGCATAGCCGATGACGGCGCGTAGTCGAGCCGGTACTGCGGCATCATCGGCAAGTCGCTGCTCGTAGTCGCTGGCATCGGGATATACGCCGGTCAGCATGAATCCGAGTAGCCGGCCCAGCGAGAATACGTCGGAACGCGCGTCGGTTTTGGCAAAGCCATATTGCTCAGGCGAGGCGAATCCGTAGGTGCCAAGCGCCGTGGTATCCCGTGAACGGTTGCTTGCCTCTGACCGGATGCGCGCAATGCCGAAATCGATGAGATGCGCGCCATCCCGAGCCAGGATGATATTGGCCGGCGTGATGTCGCGGTGGATAACGCCGTGCTGGTGAAGCTCCTGCACGGCTTCGCAAATTTGGTCGATAAGCTGCACGGCCACATTCGGCGCAAGCCGCCCGTTTTCCTCCGCAATTTGCGCAAGCGTGCTGCCCGGCACGTAATCGTAGACGATGACGAACCGGTCGGGCAGCTCGTACGTCGCTTCCACACGCGGCAGACGATTACTCTGGCAGGCGCTGAGCGCCGCCCACACATTGCGTTGCGCTAGGGGAGAGGGAATCTTCTTGCGTACGAACGGGCCGTTGCCGTCAATGCTCACCAGTTCGGTGACGCCGGAAGGTCCGCGAGCGAGCGTGCGCTCAACATGGTACGCATCGTCGATGCTCATCGCATGCATCGCCTGCTTATCGTCCATGTCTCTCCTTGATGCCCTCTTACTTGCGTCTCACTGGTGAGTGTTGTTGGGCCGAATGTCGTCAATCGGCCGGTAGCAACGTCGCCTCTCCCATACGATACAACTCGTCGTCCGTGGCAATGCGGTCGAATCCATTGCGTATACACCAGATGATAATCGCGTCGCGTCGCTGTTTGCACCACAGTTCGGAAACGCCTGCAAGACGAAGTAGCCGTTGGGTTTCACGTAATGTGCACTTGAGACCAAAAGCCAGCATAATGGCGTGATCTCGGCCGGGGCGGCTTTTGCCGGAGAAAATGTCATAAACCACTGTGGCGTTGAGGCCGGATGCCCGCACCACGTCGGCTCGTCTCAGGTCATGGGCTTCCATACGGTCGAACAGATAGTCGGTCAGCGTGCGTGCGCTGACGAGTCCCTCATCGAGATACTGCTCAATGCTGGCGCTGGCGAGCAGCCGATCCAACAGTTCCTCGGTCAAATGTTCTTCGGGGATGTCTGCCATTGCCCATGCTCCTTGTCGCTGTGTTGCGGGTGCTGTGCTGCGCCAGCGTACGCGGTTGCTCGATTCCCAGCGTACAGGACGCCGACTTTTCGGAAACACGCCGAAAAATTCAGTTGTCAGCTGATGTATGGCCCGCGCGTGTCGCCGACAATGGTCGATGCCATCCGTGTAGGTGCGGTGGCGGAAAGGATGTTCATGCGCGGTATCAAGCATCGACAATAAAGCTAACATGCATACAAAATGCTAATTTGCGTACATAATAACAACGCCATACACTGGTTTCGATGTATCGCAGAGCAAAGCGAGCAATAAGAAGGGACGCAATGATGAGCGAACGATACCGGCTTGCCATGGCAGTCGGATTGACCGTAACGGTTGCCGGGCTTGCCTCTTCTGTGCTGGTAATGCTGCTGCTTAAGGAAAGAAGGGCATCATGACAACGCCATTTGATCAACAACCTCAGCCGGTTCCACCGTCCGAAGGCACGAATGACGCACCGGAAGATCGCGCGAATGCGCCTACCGTGCCGAATACTGTACCGGCTGGCCAACCGAACGTAGCGTCTGATGGTGCTACCACTACTCCGATGACTCCGGCTACGGCATCGCAGCGGCCCGCCGGCGCGCCATTTGATCGTGTATATGCGGTCAGTCCGCAACAGCTGTTCCAAGTTATTCACGACCAGCTGACTACTGGCGCCACGTTTACCTTGGATAACGAAAACACCCAGACCGGAGCGTTTTCCTTCCACTCCTATGATGGGGTGAACTGCACGCTAACCGTAGTCCCGCAGGGTGCGGCAGGGGCCGCCATTCGTCTGGAGGCGACTGGAAACGAAAGCGCCAAGCGCGTTGATGAGTTCCTCGCCGCTCTGGACAAGCGTATTGGTGTGGCTCCTGCACCCGCCACACATGGTGCCGGTGCTGCCACTGGTTTTGCTGGTGCCGCTGCGCCTGCCGTGCTTGCTCCGAATGCACAAGGGGTGAAGAAGACTTCCAAGCTGGCTGTGTTCGCCATTATTTGGGGAGTGTTGTTCGTACTCGCCCAATTTGTGGATGTTTCTGGCCGATCCTGGGGCGGACTGCTGTTCGCCACGGTGATTCCGGCACTGCTCTCAGGCTTCGCCGTATACGTGACCCGCCCGAGTGGCAAGGTGCAAGGCCGAGTGCTGGCCTGGGTGGCAGTCGGTATCACCGTTGTGGGTCTGGTAATCGGTGGCGTGTTCGTAATTCGTGACGGTGCGAAGGCCAAGGCTGATCGGGCGGAATTGGAAGCATCGCTCGCCACCAAGTGCGAAGCATATTCATGGCCGGAGTCGGATATCGCGGCGCTGCTGCCGCAGCCGAAATCCACAAAGGGTGAAATTAAAAGCGAGTCTTCGGACTACTTCTCCATCGAGGTGTGCGATACCGACGCCAAGCAGTATGCCGACTACGTCAAGTCCGTGCAAGACAACGGTTTCACCGTGGACTATAGCAAGTCCGCTGACATCTTCAATGCCAAGAACGCCGATGGATACAGTGTGAGCGTTTCTCGTGACACTGACGACGAGACCATCATGTCCATCACTATCCAGGTTCCGGAAAAGAAGGAAGATACGTCTACGGACGGCGACGCCGCGAAGCAGGATGATAAGAGCACTGATACGGGCACTGATTCCAGCGATGCCAACAAGCAGAGCGACCAGTCTTCGGATCAGAAGGCGCAGCAGAACACCAATGACAGTGCTGACTTCAAGTCCACGATGGACAGCTACGAGGCCTTTATCGATGAGCATGTTGCCTTCATGAACAAATATCAGAAATCCGACAACGTGGTCAGCATGGCTACCGACTATGCCAGCATGATGAAGCGTTACTCTGAGTTCTCCCAGAAGGTAGACGCCATTGACGAAAACTCCCTCAGCAGTGAGGATTCGGCCTACTACACCGAGGTCATGACTCGATGCATGCAGAAGCTCGCATCGGTGGGCCAGTGATCAGACTGGCGTATCGAGGTAACGGTTTTCCAAGAAAGGAACGATGACGATACATGGGTATACGCGGCAGACAGTACACGCCAATGGATGAGCCGGTCTTCAACAAGGCCATCCCCGGAACGGAGGCTCTGGCCGGGGCGCTGAAGGACACTTTTGGCGCATTCCGTAGTGGGCTTGGGATTACCGAACCCGTGGTTTCGGTGAATTGCGAAGGTTGTGGCGCTCCGCTTTCCGGTCATCGCAAAGAAGTCGTTCGATGCGAATACTGCGATCGCGAAACGCAGCTATAACCAACATGCCAGCATAACGGCCGGTCTTGCGATTGCATAGTCGCAAGACCGGCCATGTGCATTGAGATATCGAGGAAAACAGATGGCAGTTATTAAGGCGTTCGCCGGCGCGCTCGGCGGTACATTCGCGGACCTGTGGCGTGATATCATCACCGCTGGTCCGTTCACGGAACACACCGTCGTTGTGCCGGGCATTCCCCGCGGAAGCAACAACGATCGCGGTTCGAATGAATACGGTTCCGAGGGAATAATCACCAATGGTTCGCGTATCTATGTGCCAGAGAATACTGCGGCGTTCATTTTCTCTGAAACAGGTATCGAAAACGTCATCACCGAGTCGGGCGGTTATGAATATCGCAACGGGGAACAGAGCGTGCTCGCCGGAGACGGCATCGGATCGTTCTTCAACCAGGTCGCCGATCGATTCACCTTCGGAGGTCAGCCTGGCCGCACCAAATATGTGGCCTTCGTCAACCTGCGTGAGATTCGTGGCATCAAATTCGGCACTTCTGCGCCGCTGGTGTATAACGACCGGTTCTATGGCGTCGATTTGGAAATTCGCGCACGCGGATCCATGTCGCTAAAGGTCACTGATCCAGTTCGATTCGTTCGTAACTTTGTGCCTGCCACTACCGTGTCGTATTCATTCGATGATGAAGGGCCACGTAGGCAGATTCTGTCCGAATTCGTACAGTCGTTTATTGTGGCCATCAATTCGTTGTCCAATGAATATCGTATTTCGCAATTGCCCGGCAAGGCGAATGACATCGCAGCATGCGTGCGTGGCGATCGAGCCAATGCCGGTACATGGAATGATCGTTTTGGCTTTGAAGTGTCCAGCGTGGGCATCGAAAGCATCGAGTTCACCGAGCAATCACGTCAACTCGTGCAGCAGTTCGCCTCGAATAAGATGAATGTTGCCGCATACGAGGGCGTTTCCCAACAAGCTGGCAATATGGCTGCCCAGCAGCGCATTGCGCAAGGTATTCAAGACAACGGCTTTGGCGATGGCGGCATGTTGCTTGGTATGAATATGGCGCAAGCCATCAATCCTATGACTGCCGCCCCGGTTCAAGCGCCGGCACCTGCGCCGGCACCGGAAGCCGCTGCTCCCGCCTCTCACACGGCATCCATGTCTGTGGAAGAACAAGTCGAGGCGATGAAGAAATTGAAGGAATTGGTTGATATCGGCATTCTCTCCCAAGAAGAATTTGATGCAAAAAAGCACGAAATTCTCGGCCTGTAAACGGTGCATTCATGCAACTCGAAACAGCTGATAATGAGGGAAACGCTGGTGCGACACGGACAAAATGGTGCTCAGGGCTTCGAACTGGGTTGTTCAATCCGTTTCGATATTTCGGCGACTCAGCGCTTGTTCGGGCCGCCGTCCGGGAACATCAAGTAGGTGATGATGCCGGCGGCGGTTCCACTGGCCAATGCGCCGGTGATGACGGCGAGAGCCTGCATCGCCGTGCTGAGCGTGGGCTTGCCCGTTGCGGCAGTCTTTGAAGCCTTCAATGTGGCGGCACTGGGCTTGCGTTTCTCGGTGGCGGCGTTGTCGGCAGCGTTGCCACAGCCTGTATTGACTGGGGCATTGTCGGCAACGGCCTCGCCGTCTTGCTCTTGGGCGCGCCGTTCGCGAATGCGTTGCTCAATGGGATCGTCGACCAAAGTCTTGATGATGCGTGCCAGATCGCGGTCTTCACGACGTGCGATCTCGGCGCTGAACACCGTACGTAAAGCGAGATACTGCAGTTTGGTCATCGGGCTTTTGCCGGTCTCCAAGTTAGACACCGTCTGTCGCGCGACTCCCAGCTCGTCGGCCAGTTGCTGAGTCGTCCATCCGGCTACCTTGCGAATCGGACCCAGGTTCTCCTGAAACTTATCAATCCACCATTGTTCGATTTCAGACGTCGCCATTACGCACCTCCTTCCACGCTGTCACCAGTGTACGTTACCTGTACCGAAATCAATCCAAAAAACAGTGTTCATGTGAAATTCACTGCGTATTTGCGCTTTCGCCGGCTTACCGAGATTAGCCTTAGACAAGGAATAACAGAGTAGAAGCAGAAGGTATGCGCGTATTCGATTTCGACGGAACCATCTATGATGGCGAAAGCCTGTTCGACTTGTACCTGTATTCCGCCCGCCACGACCCGAAAGTGTTCCGCTATATCGCCCCCGTGCTGCGGTACGCGGTCAAATACAAGCTTGGCCGGGCCACGCTTGAACAGATGGAATACGGCGTGGGCAAGATGACCGAAGGCTATCTCACGGAACTGAGCCGATCCAAACGGGTGGCGAGCGTCGAACAGCTCGTGGACGATTTCTGGGACCGATATTACGCACGTATCAAGCCTTGGTACCAGCCTGAGTCGGACGATGTGATCCTCACCGCATCCTTCGATCTGACGGTGGGGGAGGCCTGCCGCAGACTCGGCGTGAGGAATCTCGTGGCCAGCGAGGTGGATGTGGGGACGATGAAGGTCACGTACCTCAACTTCAGCACCAACAAGGCCAAACGGTTCCGCGAACTGTACGGTCCGGACGTCGTCATCGACGAGTTCTACACCGACTCCAAATTCGATCAGCCGATGATCGACATGGCCCGGCACGCGTTCATGGTCAAGGGGAACACCATCACGCAAGTCAAGTAGGAAACAACAGAAAACAACACAACGTAACCAATAACGAAAGGGGAACATATATGAGCATGCCGCTCGATCTATACGTAATCCGGCATGGCGAATCCGAAGCGAACGTCATCGTCCAGGCGGGCGAGCAGGGCGACAATTCCCTGTACACGCAGGACAACGTCACTGTGCCCGATCGCTCCTGGAGACTCACCGCCACCGGGCGCAAGCAGGCCGACTGCATCGGTCGCTGGCTGGTCAGCCAGCAGCAGCTGTTCGACCGCTACATGGTCTCGCCATACGTGCGCACCCGCGAAACCGCAGCCACCATGGCCCTGCCCAAGGCCAAATGGGAGGAGAACCGTGTGCTGCGTGAACGTTCTTGGGGTGAAATCAACACCATCACCAAGGACGAATTCAAAAACAACTACGCGCGCAACTGGAACTTCAAGAACACCGATCCGCTGTACTGGCGTCCGCCGGCAGGCGAGTCGATTGCCGATGTGGCCGAGGACCGTGTGCACAACATCCTGACCTCGCTGAGCCGCAAATCCGATTCGGAATCCGTGGTCATGGTCACCCACGGCGACTTCATGCTCGCCCTGATGCTCACCATCGAGGATCTGGCCGACGAGGAATTCCTGCATCGCGCCGACTCGGACGACTGGAAGATCACCAACTGCACCTGCCTGCACTATACACGCCGCGACCCGGAAACCGGCCGCACCTCCAAGCGTGTGCGCTGGGAGCAGACCGCCCGGCCCGTGCTCGACGAGACGACCGGCCGCTGGGAGGTCAAGGTGGAGCCGTGGCGCGAATTCAAGCGCCCGTATCTCTCCAATGGCGATTTGGTGGATGTGGTGCAGGCCGTCGACCCACACCTGCTGGAGTATTACGGCAAATAGCCTTTCCCGGAAGAGAGACTTCACAAAATCTTCGTGAGCTAGAATGGTGCGTGGTGCGGCTGGTTGTGAATGCCGTGCCCCAAGCGAGAGCGAGGAGAGTAGTAATGTCCAATATCTTCCAATGGCAATTGCATGGCGACGGCAAGACGCTGGCGCCCGGCGAGGTAGTCGAGCCCGATGAACGTCTGACTTGGGTGCGCACCGCCGGTATCGGCGCACAGCACGTCATCGCCATGTTCGGTGCCACCTTCCTGGTGCCGATTCTGACGGGCTTCGACCCGTCCACCACCCTGTTCTTCACGGCTATGTCCACCGCACTGTTCCTGCTGATCAACAGGAACGTGCTGCCGAGCTATTTGGGCTCGTCCTTCGGCTTCATTGCACCGATCACCGCGGTCTCCACCGCCAACAAGGGCATTGCGGTCGCCAGCTTCGGCATCATGGTCACCGGTATTCTGCTGGCCCTGGTTGGCGTGCTCGTGCATTACGCCGGCTCCAAATGGATCGACATCATCATGCCGCCCGTGGTCAACGGCGCGATTGTGGCCATCATCGGCTTCAATCTGGCACCTTCCGTGTGGACCAACTTCCAAGCCGCGCCCGACACCGCACTGGTTACCCTGTTGGCCGTGCTGCTCGTGGCCGTGCTGTTCAAGGGCTTGCTGGGCCGCCTCAATATTTTGGTCGGCGTGATCATCGGCTATGTATATGCCTGCATCCGTGGCCAGGTCGACTTCTCCGCCATCGGCGACGCCGCATGGATCGGCTTCCCGAAGTTCCCCCTGCCGCAGGCCGATTTCTCCATTCTTCCCATGTTCATCCCTGTTGTGCTCGTGCTTGTGGCTGAGAACGTCGGCCATGTCAAGTCCGTGGCCCAAATGACCGGCCGCGACTACGACAACCAGATCGGCACCGCCCTCATGGCCGACGGCCTGGGCACCACGCTCGCCGGCTTCGGCGGCGGCTCCGGCACCACCACCTACGGCGAGAACATCGGCGTGATGGCCGCCACCAAGGTGTACTCCACCGCCGCCTACTGGTGCGCCGCCGCCTTCGCCCTGATCCTGAGCCTGTGCCCGAAGTTCGGTGCCGTGATCAACACGATCCCCGCCGGCGTGCTCGGCGGCGTGACCACGCTGCTGTACGGCATGATCGGCATGATCGGTATCCGCATCTGGGTGGAGAACAAGGTCAACTTCGACAAGCCGCTGAACATCATGGTGGCAGCCATCACCATGATCATTGCCATCGGCCAATTCGCGTTCACTGTTGGTGGCATTTCCTTCAACGGCATTGCCATTGGCACGATCGTGATTCTTGTGGCCTACCACGGCCTGAAGGCCATTGGCAAGGCAACCGGCACTATTGCCAAAGACGATCCGGATATTTTGTAGTGTGTTTTAGGGCTACTGGGCTGTATCTTGGCTCAGCCCTTTTGCACAATGGCCCCTACCTTCACGGGTGGGGGCCATTTGCGTGTTCCATGGAGCGGTGCTCGCCTTACGTGGTGGTAAAACCCATGGGGCGGCAAATATCCCATGGGGTGGTAAAACCCTCATGGGGCGGTAGGTGAAAATGGCTTTATTCTGCGGTTTCACAATTTCTTCAAACCGCCCCATGGGCAAGTTACCGCCCCGTGGGGTCATAAGTAAAGAGTGGGATGACAGTGTGGCGAGCACCAAGCAAAGTAGGGGGCTTACGCTAAGCTCGGAAAGCTTGCGTAATTTGCGTAACCTTTGACATGAAAGGCCACTGTGCCCCGTAATAATTTCGATGATCGTGACGATTCCGCTGATTTCCAGATGAACGACAGCGCGGAATCCCGCCCCCTTACCTTTGGCGAACTTGGCGTACCCGGACCGCTGGTGCGCGTGCTTGCGGCAGATGACAAGAAGACCGCATTCCCCATTCAGGCCGACACCCTGCCCGATTCACTGGCCGGCCGCGACATTCTCGGCCGAGGGCGCACCGGCTCCGGCAAAACCCTCGCATTCTCCATTCCGCTGGTCACCCGCCTCGGTTCCTACGATTCGTTCGGCGAAATCGCGATGGAGGAGTTCCGCAAGGAAATCAAGCGCCGCAAGAAGGCCAGCCTGGAAGAGCGCCGCGCCGACGACTTCCTACCGCACCCGCGCGGCCTGGTGCTGGCCCCCACCCGCGAGCTCGCGAACCAGATCAACGACGTGCTGATGCCGCTGGCCCACACGTTCGGCATGAACACCACCACGGTGTACGGCGGCGTCAAGTACATCCACCAGATCCGCGATCTGAAGGCCGGCGCCGATATCGTGGTCGCCTGCCCGGGCCGCCTTGAGGACCTGCTGCGCCAGCAGGCGCTCACGCTCTCGTCCGTCGAAGTCGTGGTCATCGATGAGGCCGACGAAATGGCCGATATGGGCTTCCTGCCACCGGTCAAGCGACTGCTTGAGCAGATTTCGCCCGACGCCCAGCACATGCTGTTCTCCGCCACGCTCGATCACGGCGTGGATGAAGTGGTGAACACCTTCCTGCACGATCCCAAGGTGCACGAGGTCGATTCGGCCACCGCCGAACCCGACCTGATGACCCACCACGTGTTCGAAACCACGCGCGGCGACAAGCACGAACTCGTGCGCATGCTCGCCTCGGGCGAAGGCCGCCGCATCCTGTTCACCCGCACCAAGTTCCAGGCCAAGAAGCTCGCCAAGAACCTGACGCAGAACGGCATTCCGGCCGCCGAGCTGCACGGCAACCTGAACCAGAACCAGCGCGATCGCAACCTCGCTGCGTTCGATTCCGGCGATGTGCGTGTCATGGTGGCCACCGACGTGGCCGCCCGTGGCATAGACGTCGGCGGCGTGGAGCTCGTGGTGCAGGTCGAGCCGCCGGCCGACCCGAAGTCCTTTGTGCACCGCTCCGGTCGTACCGCCCGCGCCGGCAAGGCGGGCGACGTGGTCACCCTCGTGCTGCCCGAGCAGCGCCGCGAGACGCGCCGCTTGCTGAACCAGGCCGGCATCAAGACCAAGATGATCGAAGTGACCCACGATTCGCCCGAAGTGCTTGAGCTTGTGGGCGACCGCGCCGAGCGCGTGGATGGTTGGAGCCTCGACAAGTCGCAGCCCGTGGGCAACCCGCGCAAGGGCAAGAACAGGGGCGCCAAGAACGCGGCGGGCGACGAGTCCGGCCGCGGCGGCAAGCGCAAGCACAATCGCAATCGCAACCGTGACGAGCAGAACGTTGCCGAGACCGAGTTCCAGCACGAGAACGCAGGCGGCGAGTTTGTTGCCGAAGGCGAGCCGCAGCGCAAGCACGGCGACAAGGCCAGCAAGAAGGCCGTGAAGAAGAACCGCAACCGTGCGGAACGCCGTGCAGGCATGAGCAACCCCGAGGCCGAGCGCCGCGACTATCTGTTCGAGCATGGCGATGACCGCCGCGAGGAGCGCCGCAAGGGCGACCGTCGCGACGGATACGGCAAGAACCGGTACGACGAGCGTCAGGACAATGGCCGCGACCAGCACGGCAAGAACCGTCGCAATGATCGGTACGGCAAGGGCGACAAGTTCGATAAGCGCGACAGGGCCGGATACGGTCGCAACGACGATTTCGGCGGCCGCAGACAGTCCATGCGCAACACCCGTCAGGGCGAAGGCGGCAAGCGCATCCATCGCAAGAACGAGAACCGCATCGTACGCGACGAGCGTTCAGAAGGTGCCAAGCGTCACGAACGCCGCATGATCGCCAAATACGGCAACACGGAAGGCCCGAACCGCCGTCATTCCAAGAAGAATCGCCACAATGCGCCATTCCGTATGAAGTCTGGACGCCGTTAGTCCGACAGCGCGTATGAATCAGGCCCGACGACCTTTGATGGTCGTCGGGCCTGATTGTGTTATAGGCCGGTGTTTGCGATGCGGATGCCTGTTCGCCTGCCTAGCGGCCATGACGATTGCACTTATCGCCGCAGTCGTTGTGATCGTGGCCATGCCGAAACGGCGGTAATGGCCTGTACGCACCCTAGAATAACGGATATGACGCAATCGCAGCCCCGATCCAAACGCACGCCTACCCTTGAAATCCACGGGAGAATCCTTGACGCGGCAAGGCGGATCGTGGAACGGGACGGTGTGGACGGTCTGACCATCCGTGCGCTGTCCGCACAGGCCGATGTGTCGCCCACCAGCATCTACCAGCACATCGGCGGCAAGCAGGCGGTGTGCGATGCGCTCATCGACACATACTTCACCGATCTGCGCGAACAGCTCATCGCCATTGACGAATCCGACCCCGTGCTGCGCCTGCGCAGGGCGGGCATAATCTACCGTGAACACGCGCTGGACGCCCCCGGCATTTACGCGCTGGTCTGGATGGGGCAGGCGTCGGACTCGGCCCAGCACTGCCTGGACGCCATCACGCAGATCATTCGATACGGCCAGGCAGCATCTGTATTCCGCGGCGATGACCCCCATCTAATCGCATCCTCCATCTGGGTGTCCATACACGGGTTCATCCAATTCGAACTGCGTTCCGCACAACCCCGCACACGCGGCCGCGAACGGGTCGACCGGTCGTACGGTTACCTGCTCGACCTGCTGATCCGAGGCATTCAGAGGTGAATGAGTTAGCTCCCTCTGATGAGGGAGCTAACCATTGATACGCTGTACTGCCATCGGCGTTGCGGATGGTGAAAGTGGGGGATTGCTCGATGTTGAGGTCCACGGTCAGGGAATGCTGGGCGTCGGCGCTCGTCGAACGATAGACGAAGTGCTTGTTTTCCAGCTTCACGGCCTCGGTACGCGCATCCAGCAGCCATGGGTTGCGACGGCGCAGCGCGATCAGCGCCTGATGCAGCCGGTATGTCGGCTCTCCCAGCGTGGACAGTTCGGCAGGGGAGCCGGGGAACTTCGGACGTACGTCGTCATCGCCGCCGAAACGCTCCTGCTTGACGCCCACATAGCCCTGTTCGTCGCCGTAATAGATGCTTGGCACGCCGCCGACCGTCATGAGCACCGCCAATGCCAACGCCGCCTTGGCCGGGCCAATCTGCGATGCGATACGCGTCACGTCATGGTTGCCGATGAACGTCTGCGGCACGAAGGAATCCAGGAACGCGTTGTGCCGCTTCAAGTTCCAATCCAGCTCGAAGAAGTTCTCCGTCTCCAGCGCATGCTGGATCGACTTCCATAGCTCGTATTGCGTGATCGAATCCATCGTGGATTCCTCGATGATGCGCGGGTAATCGCCATGGATCACCTCGCCGAAAATCCACGAATACGGGTGTGCGGCTTTGACCTGCGGCAACACGCGCGCCCAGAACGGGCTCGGCACGGCATACGCGGCGTCGAGGCGCCAGCCGGCGGCTCCGCGATCCAGCCAATGGCTCATCACATGGACCACATAGTCAACGGTCTCGTCAGCCGAATGGTCCAGCGCCACCAGATCCCCGTGCCCCTCGAACACATCCAAAGCGGGTTCGCCATTATCACCGACATGCGCGCGGACCAGACCATGCCACGGGTTGTCGGCCGGATTCAAGCGTCCGGCGGTCTCGTCAAGCGCCGCCTGAACGGCCGGATGATTGCGGCTCACGTGATTGAACACGCCATCCAGCATCACCTGCAATCCCATGTCCCGGCAGGCCGCGACAAGCTGATCGAACGCGGCATCCCCGCCCAATCGCACATCGATATGCATATGGTCGAGCGTGTCGTATCCATGCGTCGCCGACTCGAACACCGGACCCAGCAGCAGGCCGGACGCGCCTAGATCGCGCACGTACTCCAGCCAGGGAATTATCGCGTCAAGGCCGCGGCCATGGAACTGGCGCGGGCCGGCGGGCCTGATATCGGCACCGCAGAAGCCCAGCGGATACACGTGCCAGAACACCCCGTACTTCACCCAATCGGGCATTGTGCGGCTCGAATCCGTGCTTACAACCACTGTGCACCTCCTGATTGATACCGTGTCCATTTTCGCACATCGCGGTGCGAATCCCGGGTAATCGGCATGAAACGCAGTCCGTGAACATGTGGCCAAGCTCACATATTGGGACATTTTCCTGAGGCGCTACATGCCGTGGCTACGCTTCCAACCAGTGCCATAAGCAGACGAGAGATACCCCAAAAGGGTCGCAATGAAGAGAACCTTTCCCGCAAAGGTTATTGAAGAGGAACAGAGGGTTATTATGACCACCGCCGCAGACCAGGCCCCGGCACCTGGCAAGTTGGAATTCAAGGACGATTACACGCCGGACGAAGCCGAACGTGTGATTCGCAATTCGAAGGGACTGCCCGTAGGCGTGCGTCCCAAAATGGTATGGACATGGAAGAAGGCCCTGCTGTGGGCCGCCATCGCCATCGTATGTGCCTGCGGATGGGCGATTCTGGCCGTCTCGCGCGGTGAGCGGATCTCCGCCATCTGGTTCCTGGTCGTGGCGCTGAGCTCCTACGCCATCGCCTACCGCTTCTATGCCTATTACATCCAGATCAAGATCATGCGCACCGACGACGCGAACGCCACCCCGGCCGAGCGCGTGCATGACGGCGCGAACTTCGAACGCACCGACCGCCGCGTGCTCTTCGGCCAGCACTTTGCCGGCATCTCCGGCGCCGGACCGCTCGTCGGCCCGATCCTGGCCGCGCAGATGGGCTACCTGCCCTCCACTCTGTGGATCATCCTCGGCGTGATTTTCGCCGGCGCCGTGCAGGACATGCTGGTGCTGTGGATCTCCGCCAAGCGCCGCGGTCGCTCTCTGGGCCAGATGGCCACTGATGAAATGGGTAAGTTCGGCGGTATGATCCTATCCATCTTCCTCGTGGTGATGACGGCCATCGCCATGGCATTCCTGGCGCTCGTGGCCATCAAGGCCATGGCCGCCTCGCCGTGGGCCGTGTTCTCCATCGGTATGACCATCCCGATCGCCCTGATCATGGGCTGCTACCAGCGTTTCCTGCGCCCCGGCCGTGTCATTGAGACCACGCTGCTTGGTTTCGTGCTGCTCGTGCTCGACATCGTCGCCGGCGGATGGATCGCCTCTATCCCGGCCGTGGCCGCCGTGTTCACACTGGACGCCAAGCAGCTCGTCATCGCCCTGGTGATCTACTCGTTCGCCGCCGCCGCGCTGCCGCACTGGCTGCTCGTCACCCCGCGCGACTACCTGTCCACGCTGATGAAGATCGGCACGCTCGTGCTGCTCGTCATCGGCATCATCATCGCCAACCCGTCCGTCAAGGTGCCGGGTCTGACCGAACTGGCCTCCACCTCCACCGGCCCGACCTTCTCCGGCAACCTATTCCCGTTCCTGTTCATCACCATCGCCTGCGGCGCCCTCTCCGGCTTCCACGGCGCGGTGAGCTCCGGCCTGACCCCGAAGGCCGTGGAGAAGGAGAACCAGATTCGCATGATCGGCTACGGTTCGATGCTCGTCGAATCGTTCACCGCCGTCATCGCGCTGATCGCCGCGATCACCATCTCGCAGGGCGTGTACTTCTCCACCAACATGTCCGCCGCACAGATCACCGCCGCATCCGGCGTGAGCATCTCCGCCACCTCCACGCCGGGCGAACAGGCCGATGCCGCCGTCAAGGCCGTGGAGTCGATGAAGGTCTCCGACATCGAAGGCAACCAGATGCAGGTCACCTGGGATTCCGTGGACGAGAACGGCGCGGCCAAGACCTACGAAGGCGCCGCGGCGCTTGAGCAGGCCGCCGCCGACATCGGCGAGACCTCCATCGTCTCCCGCACCGGTGGCGCCACCACGTTCGCCATGGGCATGGCCAACTTCCTCAAGTCCTACCTGGGCGGCCACGACTCGATGGCCTTCTGGTACCACTTCGCCATCATGTTCGAAGCCCTGTTCATCCTGACCACCGTGGACAACGGCACCCGCGTGGCCCGCTACCAGATCGGCGAAATGCTCGGCAACGTGCGCAAGCTCAAGAAGTTCGCCGACCCGACCTGGAAGCCCGGCAACATCATCACCACGCTGATCGCCACCGCGCTGTGGGGCGGACTGCTGTGGATGGGCGTGTCCGACGCGAACGGCGGCATCAACGCGATGGTGCCTATCTTCGGCATCTCCAACCAGCTGCTCGCCGCCGCCTGCTTCGTGCTGATCACCGTGTGTGTGGCCAAGATGGGCTACTGGAAGCACCTGTGGATACCGGTGGTACCGCTCGTGTGGGACATCGCCGTGACCTTCACCGCCGACTTCCAGAAGATCTTCGGGCCGCTGAGCTACTTCACCACCGCCTCCAAGTATCAGGCGCAGATCGACTCCGGCGAGCTGACCGGCGAGGCGCTGACCAACGCCAAGGCCGCGCTGTCCAACGCGTATCTGGACGGCGTGCTCTCCGTGTTCTTCCTGGTCATGATGGGCGTCTTCGTGGTAGTCGGCATCGTGGTCGTGGCGCGCACGTTCGCCGCTGGCAAGTACGGTGCCGAAACGACGTCCGAGGAGCCGTTCGTGGAATCCCAGTGGTTCGCGCCCTCCAGCCTGGTCGCCACCGCGCTTGAGAAGAAGGTGCAGCGCGAATACAGCGCCAAGCTGCATGAGCTTGTGCGGAACGGGCAGGTTGCAGCGTAGTGCGTCATTGGCTCCCCTTTTTTCAAGGGGAGCCAATAATCAGCGAAAGGAGACAAAATGCTCGGCAAACTCGTTGCCGTATGGCACGGCATCGTCTGGTATCTGCGTGAGATCAGCGGCGAGGCCCGCTACGACCATTATCTTGAGCATTTCGCGGCCGAGCATCCCGGCGAAACACCGATGAGCGAGGTCGAATTCATTCGCGCCCGCGAGGAATACGACCGTCTCCACCCCAATACCAGTTGTTGCTGCTGACAGGCCGCAATAGCATAACAACACCATAAAACCCGCGCGCCATGGGAACTACGTAGCCATTCTTCCGTTACAATCAGTGTGACGGCTTCCGCCCCCGAAGAAGAAGGTGTTAATTCCCCTTGGACGTCTCACTGGCGCATTTCCTCCAACAAGTGCTTTCCAACCCGGCTCTGACCGTCACAACGTTGCTGACGCTGGGAGTCATCTTCGTCAACGGCTGGACCGACGCACCCAACGCCATCGCCACCTGCGTGACCACACGATGCATGCGCGTACGCTCCGCCGTCATCATGGCGGCCATCTTCAACTTCCTCGGCGTCTTCATCATGACGCAGCTCAACGCCTCCGTGGCCTCCACCATCAGCAACATGGTCGATTTCGGCGGCGACACGAACGCGGCGCTCATCGCCCTATGCGCGGCGCTGTTCTCCATCGTCGTATACAGCGTGGGCGCCTCGCTGCTCGGCATACCCACCTCCGAAAGCCACAGCCTGATCGCCGGCCTGTCCGGAGCGGCCATCGCCATCCAAGGCGGCATCGGCGGCATCAACATGGGAGAATGGGTCAAGGTGCTCTACGGTCTGGTCGCAAGCCTCCTGTTCGGCTTCGCCGTCGGCTGGTTGGTATGCAAGGCCGTGACCCTGATTTGCGCTGGCATGGACCGCCGCCGCACCAACGGGTTCTTCACCTACGCGCAGATCGTGGGCGCGGCGGCCATGAGCTTCATGCACGGCGCGCAGGACGGCCAGAAGTTCATCGGCGTGCTGTTCCTCGGCATGGCGTTCTGCAATGGCCAACCCAGCGTGACCGGTGTGATGATTCCGATCTGGCTCATGATTCTGTGCAGCACCATCATGGGCGTGGGCACGTCCGTCGGCGGTGAACGCATCATCAAATCCGTGGGCCAGGACATGGTGAAACTCGAGAAATACCAAGGCTTCTCGGCCGATCTGTCAAGCGCGCTGTGCCTGCTCGTCATGACCGTGCTCGGCATCCCCGTCTCCACCACGCACACCAAGACCAGCGCCATCATGGGCGTGGGCGCGGTACGCCGCCTCTCCGCCATCAACTTCGGCGTGGTGCGCGACATGATGCTCACCTGGGTGTTCACCTTCCCTGGTTGCGGTCTCATCAGCTTCGTAATGGCCAAACTGTTCATGGTCGTGTTCTAGAAAGGAATCCACCCATCATGGCGAGACAAAAAGACACGTTCTACTTCGAAGGATTCCGCCGCAGCGCGGACTACGCATGCCAGGCCGCGAAGCTGCTGTCCGAGGTCATGCACGACTTCAATCCGGGCCAGCTGCGCGAACGCATGGACAGCATGCACGCGATTGAGAAGTCAGCGGACGAGGTGCGCCACGACATGATGGACGAACTGGTGACCGCGTTCATCACGCCGTTCGACCGCGAGGACATCGACGAGCTCGGCCACGTGCTCGACGACGTGACCGACAGCATCGAAGGCGTGCTCAACCGCATGTACTACGACAACGTGACCGACATGCGCGACGACGCGGTCCAGATGTCGGATATGGTGGTGCGCGCCACGGAAAGCATCTGCGAGCTGGTCAACGAACTGCCGCGATTCCGGCATTCCAAGACGTTGCGCGAACTGGTGTTCGCCATCAACACGATCGAAACGGACGCCGACCACCTGTTCATCGAGTCGATGCGCACGCTGCACACCACCTGCACCGATCCGCTGCAGGTGTTCGCCTGGCATGACGTCTACCGTCACCTCGAACAGTGCTCCGACGACTGCGAGCGCGTGGCCAACACCATCGACAGTATCGTCATGAAAAACAGCTGAGGTTGGTTTTTCACAACCTCCCTCTGATGAGCCGAGCCGTGAAGAAAACGCCGGAGGCGTTTTTAGGCGAGGGTGAGTGACAACGAGCGAATAAGAGGTCAGCTGCAAGCTGTCCTGAATCGCGTTCGAGGTGGCATCGCGAAGCGATGTCGGAGGGAGAGGCCTACTTGACCAAAAGCCCCTCACCTATGGGCGTTGAGCCAGAGGATGGCGAGTTGGGTGCGATTGGTCAGGCCGAGCTTGTCCAGTATCGCGCTGATGCGATTGCGGACCGTGCCTTCGCTCAGGAACAGTCTGGCGGCGATGTCGCGGTTATCGAGGCCCTCGGCGACCAGCGCGGTGATCTCACGTTCGCGCTCGCCAAGCAGGCCCTCGATGGAATCGGCGGTATCTCTGGAATCGTCGGAATCGGCAGGATCCGGAGTTCGTTCGGTGAGCTTGCCGAGCACTTCCGCGCCGAGCACCACCTGACCGGCCATCACCGCCTGCAGCGCGGGCCCGACCGCCGCCACATCCTGTTTGATGAGATAGCCCTTGGCGCCAAGTCCCATCGCCTGCGCGATATACGACTGGTCCGCAAACGTGGTCAGGAACAGTATGCGCGCGGCCGGGTCCGTGGCCAGAATCTCGCGCGCGGCATCCAAACCGCTGGTGCCGGGCATCTGAATATCGATCAGCAGCACGTCCGGTCGGCTCGCCGGTGTCTCGAAATAACGGCGCACGGCGGCGTCTCCGTCATTTGCCATCCATAGCACCTCGGCCGTGCCGGTGGCCGTCAGAATCGTCTCCAACGACTGGCAGACGATCGGATCATCATCCACGATTGCGATTCTCATCAATCCCTCGATTCCATGGTCCAACGCTTCTTCGGCACGGATACGAACACACGCCAGCCGTCCTCATACGGCCCGCAGACCGCGGTGCCGCCAAGGGCGCGCACGCGCGATTCGATATCCGCCAAACCCATGCCGCGCATCAGCTCATCGGCCGAACCACGCATATCGGCAACGCCGTCGGCGGCGAGTCGCGAGCCGACGTGCGTGGCGCGCATCGCACGCGGGCGGGCAGCGGCCGTCCGGGACCCATCGGACTCGGACACGGCCGGCCCCGGATCCTGAATGACCAACTGCCAGAACGCGGGGAAGTCACGCAACGTCACGCTCGCCTCGCGCGCCGCGCTGTGATGCACCACGTTCGACAATGCCTCGCGAATCACGGTCGCGAAACAGCGCGAGACCGGCGCAGGCGCCTTGGCGATATCGTTGGCCAGCGTCACGGCGAAACCGGGGGAGATGCCGTCGAACGACGTGACGGCATCATCGATCTGCGCGGCGAAATCAGTGCCATCATCCTCAAGATCATGCACCGAACGGCGCACCATCGTCATCGCATCATCCAACGTCGCACCCAACGTGGCGAACCCTTGCGCAGCGACCGTATCGTTCGTCGCCTTGGCCACCGTTTTGCCGGCCTGCGCCTGCATGATCGCGCGGGTCAGCAGATGGCCCACATTGTCGTGGATCTCCCGGGCGATACGCGTGCGCTCGCCGAGGGTCGCCATGCGAATCGACTGGGCGCGTTCCTCATCGATGTCGGCGATGCGCGAACGAGTGGCCCGCGAGGATTCGCGCGCCCTGTCCTGCGCGTGCAGCAACGCGCGCCGCGCCTCGTCCGAGGAGGCGCGGGCCCGGCCCAGAACGAATCCAAGCAGGGCGACCAGCGTCATCACCAGCGTCTGGAGACGGTCGGTGCCACGGGCGAACCAGAGCGCGATCAGCGGCAACACCCATATCCAGCGCGCGGCGGCCGAAAGCCACGGGGCCGAACGCATTGCATCGGCAAGGGAACGGCGAGAGGCCGCGGTCCGCGAGACACTGGGGGAGCGGCCACTTGCCGCAGTCCGTGCCCCAGCCCGGGCTCCGGTCGAGGCGAGGGCCGGCAGCCGTGCAGTATCGTAGGCGATGAGCGGCATGAACGCGCACCATGAAGGCACCGCCACGGCGATGACGAGATACGCCGTACACAAGACCCAAGACCATTGCGCGGGACGCAGCCATTCCACCAATCCGGCGACGGAAACGGCCAACAGCAGGCCGGCGATGAACACGCCATCGGACCGTAGCCCGACAACCAGGCCCAACACGAGTAGCAAGCCCATCTCGGCCAACACGCGCATGGCACCTCCCCGGCTCGACGCTCTTCCACCACCAGTCTAGCGGTGTGCGGAACACGACGAACTTGACGGGCGTGCGGAATTACCCGCATGACGGTCCAAGACAACGGGCCTACACTTCCCGAATAGATGAGGCACAAGCGTCGGATGTCGTCGACACAACCGTAAAGGGATGATACCGATGATTACGCAAAGCCACAGGGCGTCCAACTATTCGATGGACGAGATCAGCCTGATGCCGGTCGATAAGGTGTACAAGGCCATGCAGACCGACGCCGAAGGACTGTAATGACAAATGTCACGCCTGTACGGCCAAGTCGTGACGTTTGCCTGTGGCGGCGTCCGGCCCCTTCTTGGGATGATGGAATCGCCAAGGAAGGGAGTGACTATGACAACCGACAACAGAGCTTCCGAACACGACTCGACAACCAACCCGGCTCTGGCCGTGCACGTCAGCCAACTGGTCAAACGCTACGGCGACATGGTGGCGCTCGACTATTTTGACCTTGACGTGAACCAGGGCGAGATTTTCGGGCTGCTTGGACCGAACGGGTCCGGCAAAACCACCGCGATCAACTGCATCCTCGCGCTGCTCACCTACGATTCGGGCACGATTCGCGTGTTCGGCCAGCCGATGACGCCGACCTCCTACGCGCTGAAACGTCGTATCGGCATCGTGCCGCAGAACGTGGCCGTGTTCAACGAACTGACCGTCACCGAAAACATCGACTACTTCTGCTCGCTGTACGTGCCGAAGAAAACCGACCGCGCGCCGCTGGTCGAGGAGTCCATCGAATTCGTCGGACTCCAGGACTTCCGCAAGTTCCGGCCCGGCAAACTGTCCGGCGGTCTGCTGCGACGCCTGAACATCGCCTGCGGCATCGCGCACAAGCCTAACCTGATCTTCTTCGACGAACCCACGGTCGCCGTCGACCCGCAAAGCCGCAATTCGATTCTGGAAGGCATCCAGCGGCTCAACCAGGCCGGCGCCACGGTGATCTACACCAGCCACTACATGGAGGAGGTCGAACAGATCTGCGACCGCATCCTCATCATGGACCACGGCCGGCACCTGGCGCTCGGAACCGCCGACGAGCTCAAGAACATGATCGACACGGGCGAGCGCATCACCATCGAAACGCTCGATCTGGCGGATTCGGCGATGGCCGAGGTCCGTGCGCTGCCGTGCGTGATCGAAGCCACCTACGACGGCAAGGAACTCGACGTGCGATGCCGTCGCGGCGAACACAACCTGACCGACGTGCTCGACGCGGTGAAACGCTCCGGCGCCAACATCGGCCACCTGACCAGTCGCCCGCCCACCCTCAATGACGTATTCCTGGAACTCACCGGCAAGGCGCTAAGGGACTAACAATCTTGCCCCCGCTAGCGGGGCTCCCGCGAAGCGAGTGGGGGTGGCCTTGCAACAACCACCCTCAGTCGGCTTCGCCGACAGCTCCCGTCAGCGGGAGCAGGTAAGGAGACATCATGTGGACCACATTTCTGGTCGCATTGAAAGCGAACTTGCGCAACCGGTCGGCGTTGTTCTGGATGACCGTGTTCCCGATCGTGCTGGCGACCATGTTCAACGGACTGTTCGGCGGGCTGGCCGAAGCATATGAACTCAAGCCGGTGCCGATGGCCGTCATCGAAGACACCCGTTGGCAGCAGGCGGACGGTGCCCGCACCTTCGTAGACGCGCTGGCCGGGGAAACGGAATCGGCCTCAGACGACACGACCTACGCCGGAATCGACCAAAAGCTGCTGACCATCACCACAGTCGGCACCGTGAAGGAGGCCGAACAACGGCTCGCCGACGGCACTGCCAACGGCTATCTGACCGCCGACAATAACGGCCGATTGGCGATGACCGTGAGCCGGGAAACCGCCGTCACAGCCAAAGACTCCACGCAAAGCAGCGGACTGGACATTAGCCTCGCGGCCCTGCGCGGCGTCATCGACCTGTACAACCGCACCGACGCCGTCACCCGGCAGACCATCGCCGACAATCCACAGGCCGCGCTCAGCCGGAACTTCTGGAACAGCGTCGGGCAGAACGTCGACATGACCCATGAGACGACGCTCACGCATTTCCAGCCTGACGCGATCGCCCGATACTATTACGCGCTGCTGGCCATGTCCTGCATGATGGCCATGGGATACTCCATCAGCACAGTCGCCGCCGCACAGGCGAACCTGTCCGCGCTGGGCATACGGCGGACCGTAGCGCCGCTGAGCCGGGCCAAACAGCTCGTCGCGGGCTTCCTCTCCTGCTGGCTGTGCTCGTCGGTCGCCCTGTCCATCGCATTGGCCTATATCCGGCTCGCCTGCAACGTCTCGCTCGGCGGACGCGAACCGGCAGCGATTTTCGCGGTCATCATCGCCTCGTTCATGACCAGCTCAGCAGGCACCCTGCTCGGCGCGGTACCGAAGCTTTCCTACGACACGAAATACGGTTTGTCGAGCGGAATCGCCTGCATATTGTCGCTGTTCACCGGACTGTACGGCGGCTTCGCCATGCAGATCAGTGACTGGATAGCACGCAACGCGCCCATCCTCGGCACCATCAACCCCGCGCAACAGGTGACGAACCTGTTTTACGACATTTTGTACTACGACAGCTACCAGCCGTTCATCACCACTTGTGCCATTTTGCTGGCGATGAGCGCGGTATTCCTCTTGGCTGGCATCGCAATGCTGAGGAGGCAACGCTATGAACACCTGTAAAGCCACATTGCGTGTACTGTTCTCGCACAGGGCCTACCTGTTGATTTACCTCGTGTTCGTGGGCATCATGATGCTGTCTATCAGCTGGTCGATGCTGTCTGGCACATCCGATTCCGCAGCCGCGGCATTCGAGCCGGCCAAAATGCGTGTCGCCGTCATCGATCGAGACTCGGACAGGGGCGGCATCGCGTCATCGATGCGCACATACCTGTCGGATTCCAGCGAACTGGTGAACGTTGACGATGCTAGTGAAACTCTGCAACAAGCCGTCGCCTCGAACTGGGTGGATCTGATCGTCATCATCCCCGATGGTTTCGCCGACGATTTCATTGATGCCGCGGCGACAGGCGAGAATCCACCAAGCGTGGACACGGTCACCAGCTATACGTCCGGCGCAGGCTCGATGGCCCGGATGAACGTCATCGGGTTCCTTTCACTCACGCGTACGGCACTGATTGGCTCGCATACGACGGTCGATAGTGCGGCGCTCGCAGCTATGGCCGGCATCGACATTGGAGACACTGCGGGTGATTCGTCTGAAGATGGCATGGGCGGGTTTGGTGAATTCTCGAATCAGGACATGCTTGATATGCTGCCGGCCGGTCAGATTGAGAAACCCAGCGTCGGCGATCTGTTCGAGGCATCGAAAGCGGCTGCCGCATCGGCGAGTGACATGGACGCGAACCATAAGGTCGCTGTGATCGACACGGCGAGCGCGGACGCGGAAAGTGCTTCGGACACGGCGGCCAGCGGATTCGGCAACACCATGAAAACCGCGCTGCATCCGCTGTTTTTGGCGATGACCGTCTGCGGATCAATGATTCTGGGCACATTCACCACCGGGGAGGTTCGCCGTCGTCTCACCGCATCCCCGCAACGTATGTCGTCGATGGGACTCCAGCGGTTGCTGACGCTCAGCGGATTCGCGCTCGTCGTATGCGTCGGCTATCTGGTGCTCTCGATCGGTCTGATGATGGCGGCGGGGCTCGATCCGTTGCACCTGAGCGTCGGGGGAGTGCTGATGACGTTCGGCGCGACCTGCGTGTACGCGCTGATGACCGTCGCCTGCGGATTCATGCTCAGCGAGTTCGGGCTCTCGGAAGAGGCGGCCAACGGGTTCGCCAACATCTTCGGCCTGCTCATCATGTTCACGTCGGGCGTCGCATTGCCGGTTGACATGATGCCCGGCGTGATGGTGACCATAGCCAAGTTCCTGCCCGGCTGGTGGTATTGCACCGCGATCGACAACGCGCTCGGCTCCGGCACGGCGGAGGAAACCGGCATAAGCGTCGCCGGCTGGGCCGGCTCGCTGGGATTGGTCGCACTGTTCGGCGTGATGTTCATCTGCATCGGCCTGGCCGCCGGCCGGTTCCGCCGCTCCCGCCCCGCCCTGGCCGCGCCCGCCACCACGCAGCTGGCCGAGTGAGAAATCAGCCTTTCAACCGATACCGCTGCACCGGGTCATCGGCGAACTTGACTCGGGCGACCCGCCCTTCCTTCATCAGCTCGCGCATGCCGGACGTGGCGGCCAGCGGAGTCAACTGCAGTTCGCGCATGATCTCCTTGACGCTCATCGCCGAATGCCGCTCCAGTACGGTCATAATCGCCTTGACCACGTCGCCCGGCGAACTGTTCGCCATCGTGCGTTGCTTGGTGATGGTCATCGTGAACGTGTTGATGTCGTTGCGCGTGGTCGCCGGCTCGATGCCGGCCTCGCGCAACGCGGCGGCGATGCGCTGGTAGCCGTCGCCGCCTTCTGGGTTCACAAACCCGCCGCCCGGATACGGCGTGGACTCCAGCAGCGTGAACAGGAACTGGTTTCGGGTGGAGACGAACGGCGCGCCCGTCACCGGATGCGGACTCGCCAGCACATCATGTGTCACCATGCCGTACAGGCCACCCGGATTGGTGATCTCGATGCGATCGGTGAACACGCTGATATGCACCTGCGTGCCGCGCGCATCGGGCGAATAATCACGGTGGGTGAGCGCGTTCGCAATCGCCTCGCGCAACACGAGCGGCGGATAATCGGGCTTCTTCGCGCCAATCCAACGCATCAACGAGTCGACCGCATCGTCGATCATCACCGGAATCGAACCGACCACCGACTTCGAGGCGACCAATCGCTCGTCGCCCCGGAACACATCGTCCCGGCTCGTCCCCGGAAACACGGCTATCGAAATGCCGAGCCGCGGATAGAACTTCTGCGGATAGCGGCCCAACGCCAGCAGTCCGGCCAAGGTGGGACGCAGTATTCCGCCGACCTCCGACTCGTCGGAATCATCATGGCGCAACACCTGCAGATCCAGCAGCACATCGATGCCATCTCGGTCGGCGAACACGCGCGGATGCTGTTCGCGCACGCGCGCCAACAATCCGGCAACAAGCTGCGGGTCTAGGTCATCGGTCGTGGCGCCGGGCACGATATCCAGATCGTATGTGGGCTGCAGATGCTCCTCGATGAGCCGGTCGACCTCATAGGAGGTCATGCGCCGGTCGCCGTCGCCGGTGCGGATGAACGAGCCGCCGTGCGGTCCGAGCGCGGTGGTGAAGCAGGGCTTATCGCGCGGCAGCATTTCGTCGATGCGCGCGAACACCAGATTCGCGCCTTCGAACGGGCAGGTGACGATCACGGGCCGCACCACCGGCGTCATCTTCTCGCACGCCTGGCTCAGCGCCTCCTGCATGGCGCGCGCGTCGAATCCCTCGACCGGCGTGAACCCGTTCTTTTCGGACAGGCCAAGGATGATCCAGCCGCCGGAGCCGTTGGAGAACGCGGACAGCGTATCGGTGATGGTCGAGGAGATCTTGCGCTTGCATTCCTTGACCTCGCACTGCTGCGTATCGTTGCCGATCAGACGCATGAGTTCGATCAGCTCAGTCATTTTGGCAGTATAGTCATCGACCATGGCGGCCTCCTTGACACCATTGTGCCCCATAATCCGCCGCCCGCTCGCCTCCAGCCCCGCCGGTTCACCCCAATTCATCCAGAATTCATGGG
>OAWW01000617.1_pt1 | contig 27673 bp, 30 predicted proteins | sample 1517191 | NCBI WGS metagenome assembly OAWW01 (sample SAMEA2580253, study PRJEB22360) | human gut metagenome | biome: human gut; feature: human-associated habitat; material: faeces | place: Denmark | collected 2008/2010 | reverse complement strand
CCGACTGTATGCTCCCCGTTACCCGGGGGCATAGCCGTTACGGTAGCCCTGATCGTAGCCCGTCCGGTAGGCGGATGCGCGGCGGCGTGCCGCTCCCCGGGACACGGTGCCGGCCTCAGCCCCGCCTGCCCTGCCTGTCGTATCCGGCGCCGCACCGCGGGACGTGCCTCCCCCGGCGTTCCCGGCGTCCTCTGTGCGCTTTGCGCGCCCGGCGTTTCCGACATCCCCGACGTTCACGGCATTCCGGTAGGCCGGTATGTTTTGCCCCGGGGCGCCGCCCGCCCGGGCGGGTACGGGCTCCGCGGCGGTCGCCTCCGCCGACAAGAAGAGCAGGCACCCCGCAAAGAGCCCTGCCGTCCTCCGTATGATATGTCGCATTCTCTCCAATCGCGGTATTTTGACCGCACAAGTTACGAATTTTTACGCGAGTGCAAAGCGTTGATCCGAAAAAATACCCCGCGGGTATTCTGTTTCGTCGGTTCCGGCTTCTCTGTCCCGTTGCGCCCTGCCGGTTTTGCCCTTCCGGGCTTTTTCCCCGCCTGCTTCGGTATCCTTGCCCGCGCCGTTGCAGGGTATCGGGGAACGCTGCCCGTCGTCACCCGCAACCGGCATTTTGCCCGCGAGGCCGGCATCACGCGGACAGAGGTTCTGCCGCCGCCGGAATAGGTGCCCTCCCGATCGGCCGGTTTGTCCCGGATTGCGGCCTGCACCGTGGAAAAAGCGGACGAAAAATTGCAAAATCCGGCCGGATTTCGTATACTTGTACATGTAAATCCCGGGAAGGCGGGTTGCCGGCCTGAACTCAAATTCGGGCAGTCTTTCCCGGGACTGCCGGACGAGAAATTTTTGACGAATGAAACAATTTTCCCTCATACTCTTTTCCCTGTTGGTTTGTTCTTCCTCTGTCCGCGGCGGTGACGCTATGCCGGGCGACCTGCTGCGGACGCTCAATGCGGCGATCGACAGCAGCGAAGTCTATACCGGCTATAAAAAGGCGCGCATCGAGGAGCTGCGGCTGCGCAAGACCGGTGCCCGGAGTACGGAGGACATCTACCAGATCAACTGTGAGATCATCGACAACTACGAATCCTTCCTGTGCGACTCGGCCGAATATTACGTCCTGCAGAATATCCGGATCGCCCGCAGCCTCGGCAACCCGGATCATCTCTCCGAGAGCAGGCTGCGGCTGGCGTTCCTCTACTCCCTTTCGGGGCTTTTCCTGCAGGCCAACGACATTTTCCGGTCTATCGACTACGGACGGCTGCCTGCCGACCAGAAATGCCGCTATTACTGGAACTCGATCCGCTATTACGAGAACCTGATAAAATACACCAACGACAGCCAGCTGTCGGACGAATATAAGGGGGAGATCGGCCGCTGCCGTGATTCGCTGTTGTCGCTGCTGCCCGTCGGTTCCACGGACTGGCAGACCGAGCGGGCTTTCCAGCTCATGGAGCAGGGACAGCCGGACGGGGCGCTCGAAATATTCGAAGGCATATTCCGTTCGCGCGATCCCCAGACCCATCCCTATGCCATGGGTGCGATGTGCCTGGCCAAAGCCTACGGGCAGGCGGGCGACAGCGCGATGGAGGAACGCTACCTGATCCTGGCCGCCACGATGGACATACGCCTTGCCGTGAAGGAGAACGAGGCGCTGCTCGCGCTGGCCACGCGCCTGTTCGAAAAGGGCGACATCGACCGGGCATACTCCTATATCTCCTATGCGCTGAACGATGCCAATTTCTACAATTCCCGTTTCAAGAACACCGTGATCGCGCGCCTCTATCCGATCATCGAGAGCAGCTACCTCTATAAACTCGACAAGCAGCGGCACAACCTGCGCTTCTATTCCACCATGTCGAGCCTGCTGGTGCTGGCCCTAGCCATCGCGCTGTTTTTCTATTTCCGCCAGACGAAGGTCATTTCGCGTGCCCGGCGGGAGCTGGCGGCGCTTACGCAGGAGCTCATCAGCCTGAACCGCAACCTCGACGAAGCGAACCTGGTCAAGGAGCGTTACCTGGGTTATTTCATGAACCAGTGCGCCATCTATATCAACAAACTGGACAAATACCGCCGCGATATAAACCTGAAGATCAGGAATAAACAATTCGACCGCCTGCATGACCTTTCGTTGCAGGCTCCCGGCAGGGAGGAAGAGGAGTTGTGCCGCAATTTCGACCGTGCCTTCCTGAACCTCTATCCCAATTTCGTGGAGAAATTCAACGCCCTGCTCAATCCCCAGAGCCGCTATACGCCCGAAGAAGGGCGCCTCAACACCGAACTGCGCATCTTCGCGCTGATCCGGCTCGGGGTTTCCGACGTGAACCAGATCGCCGATTTCCTGCGCTGTTCGCCGCAGACGATCTATAATTACAAGAGCAAAATCAAGAAAGCCGCGCTCAACGGCGGCGACAATTTCGAGGAAACGGTTCGCAAACTCGGTTCCTTGTCGCTCGACGCGTTTCCATCCTGTTTACCGGCCGACAATGCATAACCGCTTGCAAGTCGTCGTTTGTTAGTTGTTTGTTCGGAAGATTGTTCTTTTCCTGTTTATTTCCGATCCGGTGTGTGCCCTGCTTTCAGCCTTGTCGTGATTCGGGCGAAATTCTGGGGTGCTCCCCGTGTGACCCGGCATGCCAGCCTGGCCGGTGCGGCCTGCAATTTCCTCCTTTCTCCCGATGCTCCGGCGTCCGTCTGCCCCTTTCCGATACGCTGCACCCTTCGTGGATTTCCTCATAGCCTTGACTGACCGGGCAAAAAAGAGACCCCTGCCTCAATCGCATGAAGCAGGGGTGATATATTCCGTATGGAAGCTTAGTATCTCCTGTTGCCGTAGCCGCCGCCGTAACCGCCGCCACGGTTGCCACCGCCGTAACCGCCGGCAGGTCTGTCTGCCTTGGGCTTTGCGACATTGACCCCGATGGTCTTGCCTTCGAAGTCGGTGCCGTCGAGCGCGTCGATCGCAGCCTGTCCTTCGGTCTCGTTAGGCATCTCCACGAAGCCGAAGCCACGCGAGCGGCCCGTTTCGCGGTCGGTGATTACGTTAGCCGAGGATACCTCGCCGTACTGTGAAAAAAGGTTCTGCAGGCTGTCGCTTTTCGTACCCCAGCTCAGATGTGAAACATAAATGTTCATCGTTCTTGTTTTTAATTATTGTTTGTTTATGATTGATATACGTACTGCGGCCAATCCGCGCGTCCCGCGTTCAATTTCAAATGTTACTTTGTCTCCTTCGGCAATGGTGTCAGGTGCGGAAGAGATGTGGAAAAAGTATTTTTCGCCGCTGTCGGCATCCTTTATGAAGCCGTAGCCTTTCGAGGCGGTGAAGTACTCGACGCGCCCTGTGGAGGGCAGTATTTCCATTTCCTCCTGCTTGGGTGTCGAAATCTCGATCTGCGAGACGTCTATCTCCGTCTTGGGTTTGACATCCTGGGGCGTGGTGTGCAGTATGCCGTTCTCGTCCACATAGGCTATCATATCCTCGAAAGAACTCGTACCGCCGCTTTTGCGTTCGTCCTTGCGTTTTTGCTTTTCCTGTCGTTTTTGCTCCTTGAGCTTTTCCCGGTCTCTTTTACCTGTCGTTATTCGTTTTGCCATTCTATGTTGTTATGCGGCTATCGCCCCTGTCGCGGGACTGTATCCGTCGGTTTCATCGTGTTTCCGCTGTCCGATACCTGTGTTGAAAGCAGAAAAGGTGCCAGATTCGGCGGCCTTTCCCTCGGTATACGGAATTATGGGACATGGATTTCGTGCTTGTCTGTAAAAAAATCACCATCATTTTCTTTTTGCATCACCTCCGATGCCTGTTGCCTCCAAGAGGCCGTTTATGAACAAAGAAGCTGATAATGAGATCTATTCTGAGATGGGACAGTCCGCCAAAGTACCGCGGAAACAAATACGCACGAAAGAAGAATTCAATATAAACCCTTGTTTATGCTGACAAAGGTAATCAAATTATTCGGTTATTCCTATTTTTTGCGGATTAATGCATCGATATTCCGCAGAAATGTATTTCCGCCCCGTTCTCGGGGCGGGAGCGGCCGCCGGCAGAAAGCCCCGGGACTGCGGCCTTAGTAGCCGAGTATCCTCAGCATCGAGCGGTAGGATTGCTCCTTGGCGAAGAGCCTCGTATAATATTCGTTGTCGCTCTTGTCGCGGTCGATGATGATGTGCTTGGGTGCCGGGATCAGGCAGTGCTGGATGCCGCCGAAACCGCCCAGCGACTCCTGGTAGGCACCCGTGTGGAAGAACCCGATGTATTGTGTGTTACCCGGTTCGAGCTTGGGCAGGAATATGGCGTTGGTGTGTGATTCGGCATTGTAGAAATCCTCGCTGTCGCAGGTCAGCCCCCCGAGCAGTACGCGCTGGTATTCGCGATCCCAGTTGTTCACCGCCAGCATGATGTAACGCTGGTTGATGCCCCACGTGTCGGGCAGGGTAGTGATGAACGACGAGTCGATCATGTACCAGTTCTCGCGGTCGTTCTGCTGTTTCTGGTTGACGATCGAGTAGAGCGCCGCGCCGCTTTCGCCTACGGTGAACGACCCGAACTCGGTGAAGATGTTGGGTTCCTCCGTGTCGTTGCGGTGGCAGATGTTCTTGATCTGGGCGATGATCTCCTCGGTCAGGTATTCGTAGTCGTATTCGAAGTTGAGCGAGTTCTTGATGGGGAATCCGCCGCCGATGTTGAGGCTGTCCAGCTCGGGGCAGATGGCTTTGAGTTCGCAGTAGACGTTCATGCACTTCGACAACTCGTTCCAGTAGTAGGCCGTGTCCTTGATGCCCGTGTTGATGAAGAAATGCAGCATCTTGAGCTGGAACTTCTTGCTGTTCTTGAGCTTGGCCTTGTAGAAGTCGAGGATGTCGTTGTAGCGGATACCCAGCCGCGAGGTGTAGAACTCGAACTTGGGTTCCTCCTCGCAGGCGATGCGGATGCCGACCTTGCATTTCTTGGTGAAGGCGTCCTCGAACAGGTCGAGCTCCTCCTTGTTGTCCAGCACGGGGATCGTGTTGACGAAGCCGTCGTTCACCAGCTGGGCGATGTTCTCCACGTACTGCGGGCGCTTGAACCCGTTGCAGATGATGTAACGGTCTTTGTCGATGATGCCGCCGTCGTAAAGCGCATTGATTATATGTATGTCGTATGCCGACGACGTTTCCAGGTGGACGTCGTTCTTCATGGCCTCCTCCAGCACGAACGAGAAATGGCTCGACTTGGTGCAGTAACAATAGTTGTACGAGCCTTTGTAGTCGACCTTCGCCATCGCCACGTTGAACATGCGCTTGGCGCGGTTGATCTGTTGCGAGATCTTCGGCAGGTACGTTATCTTGAGCGGCGTACCGTACTGTTTGATCAGTTCCATGAGCGGGATGTCATGGAAATTCAACTCGTTGTCTTCGACCGAGAACTCATCCTGCGGGAAGTCGAACGTCTGTTCGATGAGGTCAATGTACTTGTCTTTCATGGCTGGTTCGTGTAAGTTTCGGCAATCCGTCTTCGCTACATCCGTAATTTCGGGCCAAAGTAGCTTGTCCGGATTTTTTGAAATTTCGGGATGCAAATCAAACGAATATTTTTCGTATAACCAATAGTTTGCCCGATTATTTTGAAAATCCGTGCCGAATTTTGCTTTTTTCATCGGAAAAGGGTATTTTTGAACCGGATTTTAAAAGTGGATTTCAATCGTGTTGGTTCAGACCATATCGCAATATCTCGGGTCGCACAAGCGGCTCGTCGTGCCCCAGCTCGGGACGTTCATCGTCAAGGAGCCGGGCGTAAGCATTGTTTTTTCGGAGTTGCTCAAACGCGACGACGGTGTGCTGCGCGGCCTGCTGCGAGAGGCGGGCGTCGGTGAACTGGAGGCTGCGGGCGAGATCGACCGCTTTGTCTTCGAGGTGCGCCATGCCGCCCAGCACGGGCAGGAGTTCCGGCTCGACGGCTTCGGGGTGTTGCGTCCCGGCCCCAACGGGACGATCGCCTTCGCCGCGGCCTGTGCAGTCCGCTGCGGACGCAGCGCCGGGTGCCGCCTCGGTTCCGGCCGGGACGCGGCCCGCACCTGCGGGGCAAACACCCCCGAAACTGCCTTATTCCGAGCCGCGCGTGTCGCCCTCGGCCAAGATGAACCCCGACCCTTCGGTGCGGGGCCTGCGCTACGGCAAGCCGCCGAAGACTACCGCCGCCTACACCTATGTCGACCGGCCGCCGCGCCGGCGCCGTGCCGACCGTTTCATTTGGGTCGCCGCCATCGCCGCCGCCATCGCCGTCGCCGCCATCGCTTTCGGCTATCTGCGTGAAGCGAACGACAAGGAGGCCGAAATGCAGTACCTCGAACAACCCGCCGACCCGCAGCCCGCAACGGACACGGGCGCGGCGACGCCCGAACAACCCATAACGGAATAAATGACGGACATCACCACAGTCAAGCAGCGCTTCGGCATCATCGGCACTTCGGAACTTTTAGACCGGGCGCTGGAGGTCGCCGTGCGTGTGGCCCCCACCGACCTGACCGTCCTTGTCACGGGCGAGAGCGGCGTGGGCAAGGAGTTCTTTCCGCAGGTCATCCACGCCTATTCGGCGCGCAAACACAATAAATATATAGCCGTCAACTGCGCGGCGATTCCCGAAGGTACCATCGATTCGGAACTCTTCGGGCATGAGAAAGGCTCCTTCACCGGGGCGCTCGAAGCCCGCAAGGGCTATTTCGAGGAGGCCGACGGGGGGACGATCTTCCTCGACGAAGTCGCCGAGTTGCCGCACCCGACCCAGGCGCGCCTGCTGCGCGTGTTGCAGACGGGCGAGTTCATCCGCGTCGGGTCGTCCAAGGTGCAGAAAACCGATGTCCGCGTCGTTGCCGCCACGAATATGAACCTCCAGCAGGCCATCGCTTCGGGGCGTTTCCGCGAGGACTTGTACTACCGCCTCAGCACGGTGCCGATCACGGTGCCTTCGCTGCGCGAGCGGCCGCAGGACATCCCGCTGCTGTTCCGCAAGTTCGCCGCCGACGTGGCCGCACAGTACCGTATGCCCGCCGTGACGCTCGATGCCGCAGCGCGCGAGATGCTGATGCATTATTACTGGCGGGGCAATATCCGCCAGCTGAAAAACGTGGCCGAGCAGATCTCGGCCATCGAACAGACCCGCCTTATCACGGCCGATGTGCTGTCCCGCTACCTTCCGCCGCAGGACGGCGGGACGCCCGCGCCGATGGGGGGCATGCGCGCGGATGACACGATGTCCACCGAACGCGAATTGCTCTACAAGGTGCTGTTCGACATGCGGGCCGACATCAACGACCTCAAGCGGATGATGTCCGAGTTGATGCATAACCCCCAGGCACCCTGCGGGCCTGTGCACGACGTCAAGGCGCTGCTGCCGACCACGGCACAGAGTTCCGCCTCGGCCTATGCCCCCGCGGCGGTCTATGCCGGGAGCGAGGATGTCACCGACGAGCCGCCGCGCGAGATGACTAAGGCCGACATGCAGCGCGAGCAGATCATCCGCGCCCTGCGCCGCAATAACGGGCGCCGCCGCGAGGCCGCCGCCGAATTGTTCATGTCCGAACGCACGCTCTACCGCAAGATCAAGGAGCTGGGCATCGAAGAGAATTGAATGGACATGTATTGCATGCAAGTTTAATAGATTTTATTTATGCTGCCACAAAAATATATCATTGCCGTTCTGGGTGATGCCTATGAAGGAAAAACAACGACAATCAATAAGACTTTCAATAAATTGGCAGGCAGTAAAATAATCTCTGGCGTTACATCGGTGTGGGGGCCTTTGCCGTCTCCTTCCAATGTGGTCGATTTTTCTCTTACGGGGATTACCAAATACGGGCTTACAGGATTTTTAAGCCAGGGAGACCAAATATGCTACACTTATGTAAATTTGGAAAAGTTAGTGCAGATGGGGTGTCAGGTGATTGTATGCGCTTGTAGGAAGCGTAATCCGGATACGTTCAATGCCGTAGCGAAAGTAGCGTGGGAATATGATTTTTCGATTATTTGGATTAAGTTTGATCGACCGAAAGATGTTTCTAAAGACGAATATACGGATGAATTATCCAACAAGATATTCTACTTATTCAAATAGTGTCATTATTTCGGCGAGCGGTTGTTTTGCTGAAAAAGAGCCGAATGACCTTCTGATGGTATTTTCGATGAATGAAGTTTAAATAAAAAAGAAGTGGCTTCCTTGCGGGTGCCAGAACAATCGATATGATTTTTAAGATGAAGATAAAACTTGCAATCACGGCCCTCTGTGCCGCCCTGCTGACCGGGTGCGGCGTGGCCATCAAATATTCGCTCTCGGGCGCCTCGATCCCGCCCGATGCCAGGACTTTCAGCGTGGCCTATTTCCCCAACAACGCCACGATGGTTGCGCCCATCCTCAGCTCGACGCTCACCGATGCGCTCGTCGACATGTTCACCCGCCGTACCCGCCTGATGCAGGTCGAAGAGGGCGGCGACTTCGCTTTCGAAGGCGAGATCATCAACTATACCTCCACCACGGCGTCGGTGTCGAGCGACGAGGTCGCCCTGCTGAACCGCCTGACAATCACCATCAAGGTGCGTTTCACAAATGCCCTCGACGAGAAACAGTCCTGGAACAGGACTTTCACGTCCTACGAGGACTACGAATCCACACGTCTGCTGACCGAAGTCGAGGGGGAGCTCATCCCGCAGATCGTCGACAAGCTGGTGACGGACATTTTCCAGGCTTCGGCTTCGAACTGGTAAATCTTCGCGGCAATGGCTGACCTGAAACAATATATCGCATCGTCCGGCGCGGGTGAACTTCCCGCAGAGGCGGAACTCGACGTGTTGCTCGCGCGCTGCGAGTGGTTCGACCTGGCGCGTATCGTACGCGAAATCGCCACGGGCAGGCCCGATTCCCGACTGGACGTGACCGCCCCGTGGCGTGCGCAGAGTTCGCTGCGCATGGCTGCGGTCGATGCCGATGCCCTGTGCCGGCTGTCGTCCGACGACATCATCGACCGTTTCCTGCGCGAGGAGGATCTGCGCATCGTGGCCGCCGACGGCGAACCCGAGGAGGAGGTGTGCACCGAGGCCGTGCTGGACGACGACGACCAGGTCGTGAGCGAGGAACTGGCGGAAATCTATCTTGCCCAGGGGCTTCGGGACAAAGCCATAGCGATTTATCGTAAATTAAGTTTGCGAAATCCCGAAAAAAGTGTTTACTTTGCCGAGCTAATTGGCAAACTGGAAAACAATAATTAAATTTCAACGATATGTTATACACGATTTGCATTGCCTTGATACTCATTGCCAGCGTTCTGGTGATCCTTGCGGTATTGGTGCAGAACCCCAAGAGCGGCATGGCCGCCAATTTCGGCGCGTCCAACCAGGTCATGGGGGTGCGTGAAACTTCGGATTTCCTTGAGAAATTCACTTGGACGATGGCTATCGCTATCGTTGTGCTGAGCCTCGTGGCTACGCTCGCCATGGACAAGGGGCGCGTCGCAGAGAGCAATAGCGAAATTTCGAAGGACGCCAAGGCACTTCAGGAGCGTGTCCTTGAGACCGAGGCGCCCGCCACGATGCCCCAGGCTGAGATTCCGGCACAGGCTCCGGCCGAAACCCCTGCGGAGCAGCCCGCCGAATAGGGTAGTATCTCGGAGGCTGCCCCTGACGGACGGGAAGCAGAAGACAAAAGACTGCGGAAGCGATTCCGCAGTCTTTTTTGTATTGTGCATTTCCTGTATACATTTCCTGCTGGCTTTTCTGCTTCCACCGCCTGTTCCCCGCGTTCCCCGCGTTCCCGGTGTTCCCCGCATTTTCTCCGTTCTCTGCCCACCCCCATCCTCCTCTGCTTCTGCCTTTGGCTTTTTCGTCTGTCCCTGTTTGCTCCCTCCTTCCTTTCCGGCTTTGCCCTTGCAGCCTATGCTTCTTGTTCCGCGTAACTTGTTCATGTGCGATCTTTCATTTTTTTGCTATCTTCGTTTGCCGTCCTACTACTGCATCCTCTTCGAGCCTCTTCCTGGGGCCTCCTCTTCCTGGGGGTGTCCACTTTTTGCCTCCTCTCCGCGTTCCACGCTTCTGCCCCCCCCCTTTCCTCTGTGATAGCCTCGGAATCGTAATAAATGTTTTTAATGGCTTTGACTCTTTGAAAATAACTTTATCTTTGGTGGGTTATAAAATAATTTTTATCTTTGTAGGTCAAGAGTTTTAATCAATATATTGCGTATGTATGTATATTTATTTTAAATATATTTCTGAATGAAAACCAAAACTTATGTAAAAGGCGTTGCCGCATTGTGCGCCCTCGCGGCGGTCGCCTGCACGGGCGTCCAGCAATCCCGGGGCGATGTGGCCGTCTATCTGGCCGAGTCGCAGCCGCTTGAAAAGCGTGTCGAGGACGCTCTTTCGCGGATGACGCTCGAAGAGAAGGTCGGGTTGCTGCATGCGCAGTCTAAATTCTCATCGGCGGGCGTCCCGCGGCTGGGCATCCCCGAAGTCGTGCAGCTTTATATCGGCGACAAACTCTCGTCGCAGCCGCGTCCCGTGAAGGAGCTCAAGGGCTTGAAAAGGTACACCTCGCGCCCGGCCAGAGCCGAACCGTCACGTTCGAAATCGACCCCGGGATGCTCGCCTGTTACGACGATGCGAAAGGGGTCTGGGGCGCTGAACCCGGTGAATTCACCGCTTATGTCGGCGCCGCGTCGGACGACATCCGCGGAACCGTCGATTTCGTGCTGAAATAATCCCCGCTGCGTGGGCGTCGCGGAACCGGGCGCTGCGGAATGAATGCGTGCAGCGGAAAGGCGGCAGCCATTTTCCCGCGGGCAAGACCTCCGGGGGGGGACGCGTTCCCCGCTGCCCGGAATGGCAACAATCCCCGCAAACTCGATGGTTTGCGGGGGTTGTTGTTGCTGGCATCAGCAGCCCCGGGGTATTCCGCCGCAATGCGACTGCGGGCCTGCCCGTTAACGGAATCTATCCCTTGATTCCGATCCAGTAGAGCACATGCCGCCGCAGGGGATGTCCTTCCGGCAGGGTAGGGTGGTTGAACTGGCCCACGCACTCCATGCCGATTTTTTGCATGACCCGCTGCGAGCGCAGGTTGGCGACGGCGGTGAAAGCTATTATCTCCTCGATGCCGAGTTTTGCCGCGAGCGTAAGGCACGCCTGTGCGGCTTCCGGGGCGTAGCCGTTGCCCCAGGCGTCGGCACGCAGCCGCCAGATAACCTCGATCTGGCCGCACAGTCCGTCGAACGTCACGCGGTGCAGCCCCGTGTAGCCGAGCTGCGATCCGTCCGAAATCCTTTCCACGGCGTAAAGCCCGAACCCTTCCGTTTGGAACTCTTCGCGGATATGCCCGAAGAATGCTGCCGACTCTTCCCGGGTCAGCGGGGCGGGGAAATACTCCATCACGCGCGGGTCTGCGTTCATGGCCGCAAACGCGTCGAAATCATCCTCCCTCCATGCACGCAGTACGAGGCGGGATGTCTGTGCCGGAAAAATCATGGTTTTTAATCTTTATCATGTGAATGTTGCGTCTCGAATAGAGGCGGAACCGAGCGCAGACCCTGTACCGTCGTTTTGAGCCTGCCGGGATTTTGCCGTGCCGTCCGGTCGCTGTTTCCCGTTAGCGTCATCTGCCTGCCGTTATCCGGTTACCTACCGTTATCCGGTTACCTACCGTTATTTGGTCGCCGCAGCCGGGCTTTGTCGTCGCTTGCCGGATATTGGCCGGGTAATCCGACCGGGTTTGTATATCTTCCGCCGGCTTTGCCGCTGTTTTTGAGGCCCTGCTGCTTCTCCCCGGCTCCGGCCTTACTCGGCCACCTCTTTTTTCGAGCGCTTGCGGGTGTTGATCGTCAGGTAGCGTTGCAGGGTCTGTTGCAGGCGCACGGGGTCGATGTTGCGGCGGAGCTCCCCGCCCTGCGCGATCGAGATGCCGCCCGTCTCCTCCGAAACGACGATGATGATGGCGTCCGAGATTTCGCTCATGCCGATCGCGGCGCGGTGGCGGGTGCCGTAGGATTTCGGGACGTCGCTCTGCGTCACCGGCAGGATGCACTTTGCGGCCACGATGCGGTCGCCTTCGATCAGTACGGCGCCGTCGTGCAGGGGGGCGTTCTTGAAAAATATGTTTTTTAACAACGACGTCGAAACCTTGGCGTCGAGGGCGATGCCGCCCTCGGCGATCAGCCGCAGGTCGCTCTGCTGGCCGATGACGATCAGCGCACCGGTTTTCGTTTCCGACATTTCGCGGCAGGCCGTGACGATCGGCACTACGTTGGTCTGCACCGTATCGTCGCCCGTCGAGAAGATGCGGGTGATGAAGTTGAAGTGCTTCTGGCGCATCCCGATCACCTGCAGAAACCGCCGCAGTTCGGGCTGGAATACGATGATCAGCGCAATGGCCCCGACCGAGATCAGCTGTCCGAGTATCGTCGACAATAGTTCCATGTTGAGCGTCCGCACCACCACCCACAGCAGGTAGATGGCGATGATCCCCGAGAGGATATAGGGCGCGTTGGTACCTTTGGTCATGCGATAGATCCAGTACATGATCACGGCGACCAGGATGATGTCTATGAAATCGACGAATGTGAACGGAACGAAACCCATTGCTTGTGTGTTGCTGTTAGTTTGCCTGCAAATGTATAAAAAATTACGGACATTCCGCTTTTGCGCTCCGATTATGTCTCCCGGCTGCCCGCCGCCTGCGTACCACCGCCCGTTACTTGGTGTGCCTGCCGTCGCCCGTCGCAGCATGTTGCCTGCTCTGCCGCCCGAAAAAAAAAGCCGCCCCGGATCGGATCGGGACGGCTCGGCGGGGAGGGCAACGCACACTCCCTTATTTCTTGACGGCTTTCTTGTCCGCTGCGTAGAGCTCGTTGACCTTCGCAAGCACGGCGGGCGTGATGTTGAGCGTCGAATCGGCGTCGATCAGTGCCGTGGCGTTGATGATGAGCTTGTATTTCTTGTCGCCGTTGATCTCCTGCACGGCGCGGTGCAACAGATCCTGCGCACGGTTGGTGAACACGTAGTTCTCTTCGTCGAGCGCCTGGGCCTCTTTCTGTGCGGAACTCTGGTATGAAGCCACACGCTTTTCGATGCTCTGCTGCTGGGCCTGTGCATCGTTGGTGGTAATCAGCCCTTTCTGGTATTTTTCCTGCAACTGGGCGGCTTCGGCCTGCAGGTTTTGCTCTTTCTGAGCCCAGCTCTTCTGAGCTTTCTGGGTCTTTTCCTGCAGGGCTGCGCCTTCATTCAGGAAAAGGTCGCATTGTGCCAGTACGGCTTCGACCTGCACATAAGCGATATCGCTTGATCCGACTTCGCGAGCAACCTCCTCCTCGGCGGCCGTCTCGGTGGTTTTCGTACCGCAGGCTGTCATGGCGCAAGCCGCAACGAGCGCCGTAAAAAGCATTTTTTTCATGTCGTTTTTTATCTGTTTTAGTTAAATATTCGGCTTTTGAATCACAAAGGTAAAAAAAAATCTTTATTTTTGCCCCACGCCTTGTAAATTTTGAATTTCATGTACGAATACATCAGCGGAACGGTCGCCGAGGCGACCCCGGCATATGCGGTCATCGACGCCGGAGGTGTCGGTTACTACCTCCATATCTCGCTCGAAACATTTTCGGCCGTCGAACATGCGCAAAACGCCCGTCTGTACGTGCACTACATCGTGCGTGAAGACGCCCAGATCCTGTATGGTTTCGCGACGAAAGTCGAACGCGAATTCTTCCGCCATCTGATCAGCGTTTCGGGCGTGGGGGGCAATACGGCGCGTATGATTCTTTCGACCTATTCGCCGCGCGAGTTGCAGGGGATCATCACCTCGGGCAATGCCGTACTGCTCAAAAACGTCAAGGGTCTGGGGCTGAAAACCGCCCAGAAAATCATCGTCGAACTGAGCGGCAAGCTCACCGGACTGGCCGAGGGCGATACTCAGGCGATCCCGTCCGCAGGCGGGGAGGCGCTTGACGAGGCGCTTTCGGCGCTGGTCATGCTGGGATTCGCTAAGGCTCCGGCCGAGAAGGCGTTGCGCGGCATCATGCGTGATAATCCGGCCGTTTCGGTCGAGGATTTGGTGCGAATGGCCTTAAAAATCCTATGAAAAAGCTTTTTTTATCAATAAAAGTGTAAAAAATCCCCCCCCCACAATTTGGCAGGGCAGATTATTTGCTATACATTTGCGGCATCGTATTTTTATACGCCGTAATATTTGTTAAACTTGCTTGCTAAATGGAAGAGGCGCTCCCACTTGGATTTATTATCCTCTTGCTCTGCATCGTTTGTGGTGCCGTCGCCGTCGCAATAGGGATCTATGTACTGAAGCAACGGCGGCTCCAGCGGCTTAAAAACCCGCGGAAAGACTATTACCGCTGATTGCAGAAAGAGATTTATGACGGCTGAAGCCGTCTTTTTTTTGTCCCCGGCACGCTAACCGGGGCTTTTTTTACGTTTCATGCTTTGAAATCGGATTGTTTTTGTAAATTTGCACGATAATACGACGATGAAAAGACTATTGATCATATGCCTATCCGCTGCGCTCGTGTCGCTGGCCGGCTGTTCCGACGACGAAGACATCCAGCCCGCGCAGAAGGAGAAGATAGTCTCTTTCCTGACCGGGACGCACGCCCCCCGGCTCGTCGCCGAGGAGAACCTGGAGGAGGGCAGCAACCAGCCCTACTACACGGTTTCAGGCGATGCCGTATACCGCTACATTACCGATATCTACAATCCCGACCGGGTCAACTGGCCGGAGGTAACCCCGACCTCGACCGTGAAGATTACCTTCCGCGCCTATGTCTTCACCTATGCGAATATCGTGACGACGGGTTCGGAAAATAACTGGACCGTACCTTATTATACGAACGATGCCGCCCTGAAAAGTTTTCTGGAAGGGCGGGGGCTCAATACCGAATGGTGGACGTTCGAGCCGCTGACGGTGGATATGCGACACCCCGGTATAATAAAAGGGATGGCCGATGCGTTACTTGGTTGCCGCGAGGGCGATGCCGTCGAGGTGTATATGACATACAATATGGCCTATGGCGACGACTATTTCGGCATTATCCCGAAGGAGAGTCCCATAGCCTGGTTTTTTACGGTGGATGCAGTGGATCCGGTCGACCCGGTCGACCCGGAGAATCCGGGCGGCCCCGTGGAACCGGCGAATTAAATGTTGAGTAAAATACAAACCGAACATATGAAATTTATCGCTCGTTTTCTGTACGTGCCGCTCGCCGGCCTACTGGTGCTGACGTCCTGCGCGAAAGAAGAAACGGAATCTTACGACAAATTCGAGAACCAGGCGCTCGAGGCATGGATGACCCAGCACCGCAGCGACCTGGTGGAGAACCTCCAGTCCGAAGGGCTGTACTATATCGACCTGCTCGATGCGGGCGACCTTGCGTCCGATCCGATCAACACCGAGGACATCTGGGTGTCTTTCGATTTTTCGGGGCGCGATTTGAGCGGCAACATCATCCTCACGCGCAATGCCGACGATGCCGTGCTGGCCGGGTCTTTCTCCAAGTATACCCACTATGTGCCTTTCTACCGCTACTGCGGCTCGGAAAACTCAGGACTGATGGAAGGGACGTGGCTGGCCATGCGCCGTACGCTGACGCTCGGCGATACCTATTTCCGGAATAACAAAGACCGGCTGGGCATCACCTCCCCCGAGGTGACGCTGCGCTACGGCTCGAAAATCCGACTCTACATGCCTTCGTCGGTGGTCGGCAACGGCGTCGAGGGTACGGGCGGATATGAGGGGCAGGAAGGTTATTCGCTCAGTTCCAAACGCCCGTTCATCGTGACCATGGAGATTCGCGACACGGTCAGCAACCCGCTCGAACGCGAGGGTACCGATGTGGATGATTTCTGCGAACTGAACGGCGGCCTGCAGATTTACAGTAAGGGCGACGACGACACGCCCGCCACGGAGGTGCCGGAAGACCCCGAGGATCCCGAACACCCCTACAGCGAGACTTCCAAGCGCTGGGTCAGCGCCTGCGACTCGATCCCCCAGGTCTATGTCAACGTGCGCTACAACCCGGCCGAGCCCGGGGATCAGCTCTCCTTCCCTGCGCCTTACCACGTGGGCTACGAGCCCTATGTCAGCGAAGCTTCGGTCAGGGATATCGACATGCAGATCGCCGAGGCACTCAAAAAACGTTTCCACGGCGAGGGTGACGATTACGAGAAGTATGAGGGGGTCAAGACGCTCGAAGCCGACTCCGTGACGCTCGAAGGCACGGCCAAAATCTGGTATATCGGCCGTTTCCTCGACGGGTTCATCTTCGACACGAACATCGACGAGGTGAAGAAGATCATCTACGGCGAGGTCGCGCAAACGGGTACGGCGCTCGAATACACCCCGTCGAGCGGCGGGATGATCCAGGCGTTCTACTACGCCATCCCCAACCTCAAGTTCGGCCAGTGGGCGGAGCTCATCACCACGTCGACCAACGCCTACGGTTCGTCGGGCAAGAGCGGCTCGTCGAGTTCGTCCACTTCGGGGTCGAGCGGTTATTCGTCGAGCTACCTCGATTATCTCAACTACCTCAATTACGCCAATAGCTACTACGGCAGCGGCGGATACTACGGCGGTTACTACGGCGGCTATTACGGCAGCTACTACGGCGGTTACTACGACAGCATGTACGGCTCCGGCTACGACAGTTCCAGCACGGGTACCACCGTGACGACCATCACCACCGAGATCCCGTCGTTCACGCCCCTTATTTTCCAGCTTTACATCGAACCGGAAGATTGATCCGGCTTCGCTGCCGGTGTGGAAAAACCGTCCTTTCGCAATAGAAGGGGCGGTTTTATTTATGTTCCGTTCTTGTTACGTTTTTATTTCACTTTTTAAGGCAGAAATTTTGCAGTTCCGCAAAATTGTATTAACTTAGTGATGCAGAACTTCAACTTAAAATTCAACGGATATGATTATCACATTTAACGAGTTGCGCCGTATCAAGGACAGGTTGCCCAGCGGCAGCTCGCAACGCATTGCAGATGAACTGGGACTCGACGTAGAAACCGTCCGCAATTATTTCGGGGGCAAGCACGAGGCTAAGGAGTGCGTGGGGGTTCATTTCGAACCGGGCCCGGACGGTGGAGTCGTTACACTGGACGACACGACGATCCTCGATGTTGCAATGCGTATCCTTGGCGACCAGAACAAATAGTTGTTAAGAGTTAGTCCGGCCTTCGGGCCGGGTCGTAGGGCCTGCGAAAACGCAGGCCTGTTTTTTTCGCTCTATTTTCCGGCGCCCCTTGTTTTTCCGGCGCCCCTTGTTTTTCCGGCAACCCTTTCTTTCCCCGACTGCCCTTCTTTTCCCGGCTGTTCCTTTCCCCGTCCTTGTCCGACGCCCCTGCTGATTGCCCGTGTCGCTGCCGTATGCCTTCGTCCGCTGCCCGGTTGCTTGCCTTCCTGCTTTGCACCTCCCGTTCCTCCCCGGCCTTTCTGCCAAAATAACACCCTGGGCGCAGTTGCCGGGACGGTCGTACGGGGAAATTCTGTCATTATGCTGACAATTTGGCAGGGATTGCCGTTTGGTACAACCTTTGTTCGATCTACTGGCGTGACCGGCCACCGGAACCGCAGGGCGAAGGGGCGGGGCACAGGGCAACGTAAAAAATATCATTAAACTTATATACGATTATGGCAAAAATTATTGGTATTGACTTAGGTACTACGAACTCCTGCGTAGCAGTGATGGAGGGCAACGAGCCCGTGGTTATTCCCAACTCCGAGGGACACCGCACGACCCCGTCTGTGGTGGCTTTCACGGCGGACGGCGAGCGTAAGGTGGGTGACCCGGCTAAGCGTCAGGCCATCACCAACCCCAAGCGTACGGTCTTTTCGATCAAGCGTTTCATGGGCGAGCGCTACGATCAGGTTACGGCCGATATAGAGCGTGCCCCCTATTCGATCGTCAAGGGTGACAACAACACCCCGCGCGTCGACATCGACGGCCGCCAGTATACGCCGCAGGAGATTTCGGCCATCATCCTGCAGAAGATGAAGAAAACGGCCGAAGACTACCTCGGACAGGAGGTTACGGAAGCCGTCATCACGGTTCCCGCCTATTTCTCCGACTCGCAGCGCCAGGCTACGAAGGAGGCTGGCGAGATCGCCGGGCTGAAGGTGCGCCGTATCATCAACGAGCCTACCGCAGCCGCACTGGCCTACGGTATGGACAAGAAGAGCAGCGATATGAAGATCGCCGTGTATGACCTCGGCGGCGGTACGTTCGATATTTCGATCCTCGAGCTGGGCGACGGCGTCTTCGAAGTGAAGTCGACCAACGGCGATACCCACCTGGGCGGCGACGACTTCGACCACGTGCTGATCGACTACATGGCCGAGGCGTTCAAGGCCGAGCACCAGATCGACCTGCGCCAGGATCCGATGGCCTTGCAGCGTCTGAAGGAAGCTGCCGAGAAGGCGAAGATCGAACTTTCGTCCTCGACCTCCACGGAGATCAACCTGCCGTACATCATGCCCGTCAACGGCATTCCGCAGCACCTCGTTATGTCGCTCACGCGTGCCAAGTTCGAGCAGCTGTGCGACCACCTGATCCGCAAGACCATCGAGCCCTGCAAACTTGCTTTGCGCGACGCGGGCCTCGACGCTTCGCAGATCAACGAGGTGATCCTCGTCGGCGGTTCGACCCGTATCCCCGCGATCCAGAAGATCGTCGAGGAGTTCTTCGGCCGCACGCCCAACAAGAGCGTGAACCCCGACGAAGTGGTGGCCGTAGGCGCCGCGATCCAGGGCGGTGTGCTCACGGGCGAGGTGAAGGACGTGCTGCTGCTCGACGTTACGCCGCTGTCGCTGGGTATCGAGACCTTGGGCGGTGTGATGACCAAGCTCATCGACGCCAACACCACGATCCCGACCCGCAAGTCGGAGACCTTCTCCACGGCTGCCGATAACCAGCCTTCGGTCGAGATCAACGTCTGCCAGGGCGAACGTCCGCTGGCCCGCGACAACAAGTCGATCGGCCGCTTCCACCTGGACGGCATTCCTGCTGCTCCGCGCGGTGTGCCGCAGATCGAGGTGACGTTCGATATCGACGCCAACGGTATTCTGAACGTCTCGGCCAAGGACAAGGGTACGGGCAAGGAGCAGAAGATCCGTATCGAGGCTTCTTCGGGCCTTACCGAGCAGGAGATCCAGCGTATGCGCGACGAGGCCAAGGCCAACGAGGCCAAGGACAAGGAGGAGAAGGAGCGTATCGACAAGATCAACGCCGCCGACTCGAACATCTTTGCCACGGAGAAGCAGCTCAAGGAGTATGGCGACAAACTCCCCGCCGACAAGAAGTCCGCGATCGAGGGTGCGCTGGCCAAGCTGAAGGAGGCGCACAAGAACGCCGACGTGGCGGCCATCGACACGGCCATCGCCGAGCTGAACGCCGCATGGCAGGCTGCATCGCAGGACATCTACGCACAGCAGCAGGCGCAGGGCGCACAGCCCGGGGCCGATGCCGGCCAGTCGCAGTCGCAGGCCAATGCCGGCGGCGCATCGAATGGCGGCGACAGCTCTCAGCCCGAGGACGTTGAGTTCGAAGAGGTGAAGTAATACGCGAAGTGTTCGGGGCACTTCAGCCGCAAGGCTTTCCTATAAATTCCCAGGGGTGCGATCCGGTTTTCCGGGTCGCACCTTTTTTTGCCTATCCCCGTTCCGCCCGCCACATGCCGTAGAGGATCAGTGCCGCGCCTGCCAGTGCCGCGGGGGTGATGCGCTCGCCGATGCAGGCCGCCGCCGTGATGATCGTCACCAACGGGTTGAAATAGATGTAGTTGGTCGTGCGCACGGCTCCCAGTCTGTGCATCGCGGCGTTCCACAGGACATAGCAGAGCATCGAGGCTACGATCCCCAGGAACAGCAGGTTGCCCCACACGGCGGGGCGGGCCAACACCTCTGAAGTGATCGAAAAAGGCTGGAAAACGAATACCGGCAGGATGGTCAGCAGCCCGTAAAAGAATACCTTGCGGGTGATGAAGACGGCAGGGTAGCGGCCGCCGATGCGTTTGATGACCAGCGAATAGACCATCCACAGCAGCGCCGCCGACAATGCCAGCATGTCGCCTCGGGGAGAGAGCCGGAGCACGAAGCGTCCGTTGAGGACGACCAGCACCATGCCTGCGAACGCCAGCGCAGACCCCACGGCCTGCCGCCGCGTCATCCGTTCGCCGCGGTAGAGCAGGCTCAGCAGTACGGCCGTCCATACGGGCGCCGTGCAGACGATCAGCGAGACGTTCGACGCCGGGGCGTATTCCAGCGCCATGTTTTCGGTCAGGAAATAGAGCGAGCCGCCCGTGATTCCGGCCACCGAGAGCGTCAGCTCGTCGCGCCATCCCGATGCCCACAACCGCCTGCCGGACAGGGGCCAGATGCAGATGTAGGCCATGGCGAACCGCAGCAGGAATATCTCCGCCGGGGTCAGCGAATTGGCGATGAGCACCTTCGTCGAAACGAACGTCGCTCCCCATACTGCCACGCTGAAGAGCGCCGCAAGGTGGTATTTGTACTCCGTATATTTTATCATACGGCTTCAAAATTACAGTTTTTTTATCTTCCCGACGCAAATCTTAATTCGTTATTTCCGATTTTCAATTCTTTTTTCCTATCTTTGCGTGCTATTATGCGTAATGACAATAATTACAACAGATAATAACAAAATTTTTCAACTCAAATGCAAAGTAAAGGTGCTATTAAATTACTCGCAGTCCTTTTGGCGCTTGCGTGTGTTTACCAGCTCTCCTTCACGTTCAAGACGCGGAGCGTAGAGAAGAAGGCGTCGGAGTACGCCGCGCAGTTCCCCCTCGACCAGCAGGGCGAGGCCGAACAGCATTACCTCGATTCGGTTCAGAATCTGGGTGTTTATAACCTCGGGTTCAAGAAGTTCACCTACAAGGAGTGCAAGGAGAAGGAACTGAACCTGGGTCTCGACCTCAAGGGCGGTATGAACGTCATGCTGGAGGTGCAGGTCGAGGATGTCGTCAAGGCGCTCGCCGGCGACAGCCAGCACGATCCCGCCTTCGTCGGCGCCATCGCCGAGGCCAACGCGGCCCTGAAGGACGGCACCTCGAAAGACTATATTTCCGACTTCGTGAAGGCCTACCAGCGCCTTTCGAACGGCGGTTCGCTGGCTGCGATCTTCGTCAGCCCCGACCGCAAGGACATCACGCTCGAAAGCTCCGATGCCGACGTCGAGAAAATCCTCAAGAAGGAAACCGATGCCGCCATCGCCGCTTCGTTCAACGTCCTGCGCAGCCGTATCGACCATTTCGGCGTTACGCAGCCCAACATCATGCGTCTGCCCAACTCGCACCGCATCCTGGTCGAGCTGCCGGGCGTGAAGGAGCCGCAGCGTGTGCGCGACCTGTTGCAGGGTACCGCGTCGCTCGAATTCTGGCTGACCTACGATGCCCGCGAGGTGCTTCCCGCACTGGCAGCCGCGGAGCTTTCCCCCGGGGCGTGCCCCCCGCCCGGGCCGCCGCCGATAAGCTCGTCAAGGCCGAGCTGGCCGAGCTCCCCGCCGCCACGCAGCCCGAGACCGCTTCGGCCGAAGCCGAGGCCGTCGGTGAGCAGACCGCTTCCGGCGACGCCGCAGGCCTGATCGCCGAGATCGGCGCCGATTCCGTTGCCGCTGCCGGGCAGGTGGACGCAGGCCGCTACGACCGTACGCAGAACCCGCTGCTGGCCGTGCTCGACCCTAGTTATGCGGGTGGGGCCGCCATCGGTGCCGCCTATAAGGCCGACATGGCTGCCGTCAACGAATACCTGGCGAACCCTGCGGTGCGCGAGCTCTTCCCGGCCGACATCGACTTCAAGTGGGGTGTCAAGGGCGACGATAAGATCGACGGCCGCTACTACCTTTATGCCATCAAGGTTTCCACGCCCGACGGCAAGGCTCCGCTGGACGGGTCGGTCGTGACGAGCGCCACGGAGCAGTACGCCCAGCGCGGCGCTACGGCCGAGGTGTCGATGACCATGAACGGCGAGGGTACGCAGGAGTGGGCGCGTCTGACGGGCGAGAACATCGGCAAATGCATCGCCATCGTCCTCGACGGGTACGTATATTCCGCACCCCGCGTGAACACCAAGATCGACAAGGGTTCCTCGCAGATCACGGGCGACTTCACGATTCAGGAGGCGAAAGACCTTGCCAACGTACTCAACTCGGGTAAGGTTCCCGCTCCGGCCAAGATCATCCAAGATACCGTCGTGGGCCCCTCGCTGGGTCAGGAGTCGATCAACGCGGGTATGCTTTCGTTCGTGATCGCCTTCATCCTCGTGCTGCTCTACATGGGCCTGTTCTACAAGACCGCAGGCTGGATGTCCGACGTCGCCCTGCTGACCAACGTCTTCCTGCTGATGGGCGTCTTGGTGTCGTTCGGCGCCGTGCTGACGCTGCCGGGTATCGCGGGTATCGTCCTGACGATGGGTATGGCCGTCGATGCCAACGTCATCATCTACGAACGTATCAAGGAGGAGCTGCGCGGCGGCAAGGGGCTCTCGCTGGCCATCAAAGACGGTTTCTCGAAAGCCTACTCGGCCATCATCGACGGTAACCTGACGACCATCATCACCGGTATCGTGCTCTTCATCTTCGGTAACGGCCCCGTACAGGGCTTCGCCACGACCCTTATCATCGGTATCATCACTTCGTTCTTCAGCGCCGTGTTCATTACGCGCCTGCTGATCGAGTGGATCGTCGCCAGGTGGGGACATATCTCCTTCTCGCGCAAGTGGTCGGAGAACTTCCTGAACAACACGCATTTCGATTTCATCCGCGTGCGCAAGGTGGGTTATACGATCGCCGTGGTGCTGATCGCCCTTTCGTGCATCTCGTTCGTGGCCCGCGGCCTGAACCTCGGTGCCGAGTTCACCGGCGGCCGTGCCTATGTGATCCGCTTCGACAAGGCCGTTTCGGCCGAGGAGGTGCGCCAGAACCTGGGCGAGGCGTTCTCGCAGCACGCCGGTGCCGACGCTTCGGCGATCAGCTTCGAGGTGAAGCAGTACGGCAACGAGAACCAGATGCGCATCGTGACGCAGTACCGCTACGACGACACGTCGGACGAGGCTACCGCCGAAGTGGAGCAGATCATCTTCGACGCCCTGAAGCCGCTCTATTCGTACGACATCTCCTTCGAGCAGTTCCGTAATACCCAGACCGACGTCAACGGTATCCTCACTGCCGACAAGATCGGCCCTTCGATCGCCAAGGACATGACCTGGAACGCCATCTACTCGGTGTTGTTCTCGCTCATCGCCATCGGCCTCTACATCACGTTCCGCTTCAAGCGCTGGCAGTGGGCATCGGGCGCCACGCTCGCACTGGCCGTCAACGCGCTGTTCATCATCGGCCTCTTCTCGATGCTCTACGGTTTCGTGCCCTTCAACCTGGAGGTGAACCAGGCGTTCATCGCCGCGATCCTTACGATCATCGGCTATGCCATCAACGATACGGTGGTCGTCTTCGATCGTATCCGCGAGTACCTGGGCCTCTATCCCAAGCGCAACCTCAAGGATAACGTGAACAACGCCATCAACTCGACGCTGTCGCGTACGATCAACACCTCGGGTACGACGCTCGTGACGCTGCTCGCCATCTTCTTCTTCGGCGGCGAGACCATCCGCGGCTTCATCTTCGCCCTGACGGTCGGCGTCATCGTGGGTACTGTGGCTACGATTTTCATCGCTACGCCGGTCGCTTACGACCTGATGGCCAAGCGTGCCAAGATCGACAAGGAGTAATACACCTATTTCTTATACGTAAATAAAATGGATTGCACGGTTGGTGCAGTCCATTTTATTTTTAACTTTGCGTCATGGAACTCCAACGTGCAATAGATAGTTTGCTGAAGTGGATGCACCGCTATGTCTCGCCGGTCTTTCTGGCGTTGCTCATGGCGTCGTTCATCCTGTGGTATATCGCCAAACTGAGTTATATCTACACCACCGAACAGAAGGTGCGTGTGGATGTCGACGGGCAGGTTTTCGATGTGACGTGTACCGTCGAGGGGGTCGGTACCAACCTGTTCGGTTACCAGGTCTACATGAACAAGACGCTGCGCATCCCGCTCTCGGCGCTCAAGTACAAGCGCTCGCGCGAGGAGGGGCACGAGGGGCGGATCATCATCGATCCGCAGTCGTTGCAGAATGCGATTTCCGTGAAATTCAGCGATATTAAGATAACCTCTATCGACGCGGTTCCCGAGATAGATTTTCCCGACGGAAAGGAATGATGAAAGTAGGAGTTACGGGCGGCATCGGCAGCGGCAAGAGCACTGTCTGCCGCCTTTTTGCACAGAAGGGCATTGCGGTTTACGATTCGGACGCTGCGGCCAAAAGGCTGATGCAGGAGGATGGGGCGCTGCGGCGGCAGTTGGCCGGCCGCTTCGGCGAGGGGACTTTCCGCGACGGGCAGCTCGACCGGGCTTACCTCGCGGGCATCGTCTTTGCCGACCCGCAGGCGCTGGCCGACCTCAATGCATTGGTGCATCCGGTCGTTATGCGTGATTTCGATGCCTGGGCGGCGCGGCAGGAGGGTAGCTACGTGATCCTCGAAAGCGCCATCCTGTTCGAAGCCGGGCTCGAAGGCAGTGTCGACAAGACGGTCGCCGTCCTCGCGCCGCGCGAACTGCGCATCGAGCGCACCTGCCGCCGCGACGGGTGCGGGGCCGACCAGGTCGTGCGCCGCATTGCCGCGCAGCTCGACGATGATGCGCTGAGCGCCCGCGCAGACTATGTGGTGGTCAATATCTTCGAGGAAGACCTCGAACCAGCGGTAGTCAAACTCGACCGGATTTTCAGCCATGGCAGCAAATAACCCCTTGTTCGATTTCTCACAGCCCCGGGTGATGGCGATCCTGAACGTCACCCCCGACTCGTTTTTCGCCGGCAGCCGTATGCCCGATGCGCCGCATGTCGAGCGCCGCGTGCGCGAGGCCGTAGCCGAAGGGGCGTCGATCATCGACGTCGGCGGCTACTCGGCGCGTCCCGGGGCGGACGAAGTATCCCCCGGGGAGGAGTGGCGGCGCGTGAAGCTGGGCGTGGGTGCCGTGCGGCGGCTGGCCCCCGGCATGGCCGTTTCGGTCGATACGTTCCGCAGCGAGGTCGCTGCCCGGGCGATCGAAAGGTTCGGCCCCCTGATCATCAACGACATTTCTGCCGGGGAACTCGATCCCGCCATGCCTGCCGTCGCTGCGAAATACGGGGTGCCCTACATCGCCATGCACATGAAGGGCGACCCTAAGACCATGCAGTCGCTCACGGACTACAAACGCGACATCACGGCCGAGGTCGTCGCCTATTTCGAGGCCAGGGTTGCCGCGCTGCTCGCCGCCGGGATCGCACGCGAGCATCTCGTCCTCGATCCCGGTTTCGGCTTCGCCAAGACCACGGAACAGAATTACGAACTGCTCGCCGGGCTTCACCGCCTCTGTGCGCTGGGCTATCCCGTACTGGCGGGGCTCTCGCGCAAGTCGATGATCTACCGTGTGCTCGGCGTCACCCCTGCCCAGTCCCTTGCGGGTACCGTAGCCCTGGGGTGGGAGTGCCTGCGCCAGGGCGCCGCGATCCTGCGCGTCCACGACGTGCGGGAAGCCGTCGATACGGTGAGGATCTTCAACGCATACGTACAAAACAGCGGAGAGATATGCCAAATGAAAAAATAACGGGGAATCCGGCGGAGAAGCCTGCGGAAAAGGTGTCGGAAAACGGGGCGGAAAAACCTGCCGGGCGTCGTGACGGACGACGGGGAAGGCCGCAGGGCGGACAGCAAAACCGATCGCAGCAGGGCGCACAGCGGGACAAGCAGCATGATAGCCCGCAGAACAAGCCGCAGGCCGAAACGCAAAGCGGGCCGGGCAGGCAGTCCGAGGTGCGGGAGTGTCCGGGCGGCGAGCACCGCGGCGCAAGGCAATCCGCGTCCCGGGGCGGACGATCCGGTGAACGCCAAAACCTCCGCACGGCAGACAGCCGTAGCGGGAATTACGGCCGCTCCGGGAGTTCCCGTCCGGCGGACGGGACGGCGGTCGGGAAGCCCGCTTTCAACTGGACATGGCGCGACTATGCGCTGCAACTCTCGGTGGTCATCATCGGCATCGTCGTTACGTTCGCCGGCTCGGGGCTGATCGAACGCTGGCGCGTGGCGCGCGAAGTGCGTGCGACGATGCTGCTGGTACATGCCGAACTGGAAACCAACCGCGCGGATTTCATGCAGGTCTGGGACTATCAGCAATGGGAAATGCGCGCCTGCAAGTTCTTGACGGACAACCGCCGTGACCTGAAACGGATACCGTCCGATACGCTGGCCTCTTTCGATCCGGTTTACGGGCGGATCCATTTCTTCCATCCGCGCAGGGATGCTTTCGAGGTGCTGAAGAATTCCGGCCTGATGTCTTCGGTGCCCGACAAGGACTTCCTGCTGGCCGTCACGCAGGGATACGCCGTGCTGGCCGATTTGGAGGAGAATATCTCGATGTACTACCAGTTAAAACTCACTGCCCAGAACGACATGTCCAAGGACTTCAGCGAGAAACAGCGGGAGCGTTTCTATACCGGGGACATGTACGAGCGGTGGGAATGTATTTTCTCGGTGCCGTGTTTTGCCGAATTCATGCTGACAGCGCCCTATTATTTTCCGGAGGGATATATCGAAGGATTGTTGGCGGACGTCGATCGGTCGATACGGGCGATCGAAGCGAAATACAAACTGGATAAAAAACCGACCGATGATTAAAGTTACCGATATACACAAGCGCTTCGGCGACCTCGAAGTGCTGAAAGGCGTTTCGCTCGACGTCGCCCGGGGCGAGGTCGTTTCGATCGTCGGTGCCAGCGGCGCCGGCAAGACCACGCTGTTGCAGATCGTGGGTACGCTTTCGCGGCCCGACGGCGGACGGGTCGAAATCGACGGGCAGGATGTTTTTTCGCTGGGCGATAAGACGTTGTCCCGATTCCGCAACGGACGCATCGGTTTCGTGTTCCAGTTCCACCACCTGCTGCCCGAGTTCACGGCCTTCGAGAACGTCTGCATCCCGGGGCTGATCGGCAAGCACCCCCGTGCGGAGGTCGAACGCCGCGCCGCGGAGCTGCTGGAAATGATGGGTCTCGCCCGGCCAGCTTTCCGGCGGCGAGCAGCAGCGCGTGGCCATCGCCCGGGCCCTGATCAATTCCCCCGCCGTGCTGCTGGCCGACGAACCCTCGGGCAACCTCGATTCGCACAACCGCGACGAGATACACCGTCTTTTTTTCGAGTTGCGCGACCGGCTGGGGCAGACCATCGTGATCGTGACCCACGACGAACACCTCGCCGCCATGGCCGACCGCCGCATCACGATGTCCGACGGCCGGATTCTGTAAGGCTGCGTCCGGTGGGCGGTTCGCGTTGCCGTACGGGTTCCCCGGGTGCCCTGCCGTCTGATATCGCTTCCGGTATCCGGCGGCTTTCCCGGCGTGGCGGGGCTGCTTCGGGCTGTTCCCGAAGCCGTCCGGGGTTGCGGATCATTGCATAAATACAGTTGTATTATGGATACAGAACTCAGGGAGCTGCTCGAACGGCTCCACGACAAATACAACCGTCCCGAGTTTATCGAGTGCGACCCCATCTCGGTGCCGCACCGCTATGCGGGGCGTACCGACCGGGAGATCGCGGGATTT
>OAWW01000609.1_pt1 | contig 27925 bp, 35 predicted proteins | sample 1517191 | NCBI WGS metagenome assembly OAWW01 (sample SAMEA2580253, study PRJEB22360) | human gut metagenome | biome: human gut; feature: human-associated habitat; material: faeces | place: Denmark | collected 2008/2010 | reverse complement strand
CATATCATTTCTGATATAGCGATTCCTATTATATCATCTTAACTTAATGACATTGATTTCAGAGGGCTGCTTCTTTTTTATCAATTTTTTCGTAAGTGTCCGTACACTTACTTACTGTGCTTGCTCATATACTAATCGATCATATACTAATTGTGTAAGAACAACTTTAAGCATAATATTTATATTATTATACCATAGTTTGGGAAAATAAAAAATTATATTTCATCAACGTTTCATAAAAGGTGTGTAGAATGTTATTGAAAGTAGCTATAAAATACTATTGTGTAAAAAATAAAGGAGAAATAATTTATGAAGAAAATAGTATCAAGAGGAGCATGCCTATTATTTGCATTATGTTTGAGCTTAAACGCAGTTGGGTGTCAAAAAAGTAATGAAAACAATAAAATTAAGGAAGGACAATCCATAAGTTCTGAAGAGGCAGGCATGTCAATTAATGCAAATGGCAAAAATGAAACTTTTAAGCCATCAGATTATACATTGGAGGCAAAGAAAGAATATGTTTATGAATATTTAGGGCTTAAATTTAAACTCTCAGACAAATTTAGAAATTATATAGCTGATAAAAAGATAGCGATGTTAGATAATCAAAGTCCTATAGATAAAGAACTAAAGTATGCTATTTTGACATTTGAAAAAATGACAGAAGAACAAAAGAATGCAGTTATAGAAAAGATGGGCGATGGATATAAAAATTGGAAAAATGAGCTTGAAAGAATTGGGACTATTGGTATATTCGAAAAAAATACATCAAAAGAAAAAATATCTAAAATTACAAAATGTGATACTCATACTAAAATAGGAGTTTCAAGTGATGGAAAATACGATTGCTATTTAAGCACAAATAGCGGAGCTGAAAGTAATCTTCTGGATGAATTAAAAAGAACTGAGATTCAGATTATAGATAAAAAAGAACGTCCTAAAAATGGTTTTGTGCTATCAGAAAAAACTGATTTAGAAAATACAGAAGCATTTAACAAAGAATCGGTTAAAGATTTACGTAAACTATCAACAAAGGACATAAATGGCAAGGATTTTACAAGTAAAGATTTTGAGAAGTATGATCTTACTATGGTAAATGTATTTGCAACTTGGTGTACAGCTTGTGTAAAGGAAATTCCTGATTTGGTTGAGGTTCAGAATGAAATGAAAAGCAAGGGTGTAAATATCGTTGGAGTTGTTACAGATACTGTTGGTGATAACGGTAAAAACAAGGAAGCAATTGAAAAGTCAAAGTTAATACATGAAAAGACAAAGGCTTCATATCCTTTCTTAATGCCAGATAAGACAAACTTTAATGGTAGATTGAATGGTATACAGGCTATGCCAGAGACTTTCTTTGTTGATAGTAATGGAAATATTGTAGGTGATACTTATTCTGGGGCAAAGAGTGCAAAGGAATGGAAGCAGGTAATTGAAAAAGAATTGGAAAAAATAAAAAATAAATAAAAGTAAAGCGGTGATTGGTATATGGTTAATAAGTTTTTAAAAAGCCGTGCCTTGTCTTTATTAATTATCTTTATTAGTATGGCGATGATTTACTATGGTCATAGTAATGGAGAAACTAAAGTTGTCTTGGATAAGGCGATAAGAATTTGTATGGAGTGTATTGGAATTGGATAGAATTAAAAATATTATAAATGGTAGTACAAAAAAAGATAAATATAAAATAAGAGATCGTTTTAGGCATTTATTTCAATCCATTTGGTTTTTAATTACTAATTCTTACTTTGAAGGGTTTAAGACTGGTAAAATCTACGGTGGGAATTTAAAGAAAATTTGCGTTCCGGGTATGAATTGTTATTCATGCCCTGGAGCAAAAGGTTCTTGTCCAATAGGATCACTACAGGCAGTAATTGGAAATTCAAAATATAAGATTAGTTATTATATAGTTGGGATTTTGTTTTTTATAGGAGCATTGGTGGGAAGATTTGTTTGTGGATGGCTGTGTCCATTTGGATTGATTCAAGATTTGCTACACAAGATTCCCTTTTTTAAAAAAGTTGAAACATTTAAGTTTGATAAACATTTGAGAAAATTGAAATACATAATATTACTTGTATTTGTAATAATATTACCTTTATTTTTGGTTGATATTTTAGGTCAGGGTTCTCCGTATTTTTGTAAACTTATTTGTCCGATTGGTATGCTGGAAGGAGGATTACCACTTGTTTTATTAAATAAAAGTATGAGAAGTGCGATAGGTTTCTTGTATTATTGGAAAGGAATCATTCTAATAGTTACTTTGTTACTTTCTATAATTATATATAGACCTTTTTGTAAATATATATGTCCACTTGGAGCTATTTACTCAATTTTTAACCCTATTTCAATATTTAGATATAGATTGGATAAGGATAAATGTATTAATTGTGGAAAATGTAAAAAAGTTTGCCAAATGAATATAGATCCAGTTGAGAATTGCAATCATCTGGAGTGTATCAGATGTGGACGATGTAAAAATGCTTGTCCAGTGGATGCAGTTAGTTATGGAGTAAGAAAATAGAGAGGAGTAGTTAGGAAAGTGATAAAAAATGCTATAGCATATATTACAAGAAAGAGAAATAGAACTTTAATAATTTTTATCATAATAACTATAGTTCTTTCTTGCTTGTATTCTTGTTTAACAATAATGAAATCAAGCAATGAAATAGAAAAGGCTTTATATGAAAGTTCTAATTCTTCAATATCAATAACAAAAAAAGATGGTAAATATTTTAATGTTAATCAATTTAAAGATATTGAAAAATTAAAAGAAATTGAAGAAAAAATAATTCAATATGATGGATTAGCGAAACTAAAAGATGCTAAAGTAGTTAGCGGAGAACAAAGAATAAATAGAGAAGATTTATCTGACGAATTTAAGAATGTTGTTTCACTCGAAGCTACAAATAATACTAAAAGAAATATTTTGTTTAGTAGTGGAGTATTTACAATTAAAGAAGGTAAAAATATAGAAGAAAATGATAAGAATTCAATTATTGTTCATGAAGAATTTGCTAAACAAAACAATCTAAAATTAGGTGATGAAGTTGATCTTGAATTACTAGATATTGAAAAAAGTGGAAAAATAAAAAGTCATAAATTTAAAATTATAGGGAGCTTTTCTGGTAAAAAACAGGAAACATATACAGGATTATCTTCTGATTTTAGTGAAAATATGGTGTTTGTAGATTATTCAACAAGCCAAGAGATATTAAATAAATCAGAAAATAATAAAATCGCAAATAAAATCTTAATGTATTCTGGTAGTGCAGAATCTACAGACTTAGCCTTAAACAAATTGAAAGAGCTTAAAATTGATGAGTCAAAGTATTTTGTTGAAAAAGATTCTAAGGCGTTTGAAGAGTCTTTAGAGTCAGTGAGTGGAATAAAACATATAATAAAAATAATGACTTATTCTATTATGTTAGGTGGGATGGTTGTTCTTTCATTAATCTTGATTCTATGGTTAAGAGAAAGAATTTATGAAATAGGTATATTTTTATCTATTGGAACATCTAAGATACAAATTATAATGCAATTTATATTCGAGTTAATATTCATATCGATACCAAGTATAATATCTTCCTTATTTTTAGGAAATGTATTACTAAAAGTAATTGTAGATGGATTCATTAACTCAGAGGACTCAATGATTTCCGGTGGAAGTTTAATAAATAATAGTAGTTTTATGTTAAATATAACAACACTTGGACAAAGTTATTTAATATTAATAAGTATTATTGTTTTATCAGTTGTATTTGCTTCTTCATTAATATTAATCAAGAAGCCTAAAGAAATATTATCAAAAATAAGTTAGGAAAAAATAATGGGTATATTAGAAATAAAGAATGTAGCATATAGTTATGCAAATTCTAAAGAAAAAGTTTTGTCAGGAGTAAATCAAAAATTTGAACTTGGGAAGTTTTATGCGATAGTAGGAAAGTCAGGAACAGGAAAATCTACACTTCTTTCCTTACTTGCTGGACTTGATAAACCTCAAACAGGAAAAATATTGTTTAAGAATGAAGATATACAAAAGAAAGGATATAGTAATCATAGAAAAAATAATATATCTTTAGTATTTCAAAACTATAATTTAATAGATTATTTATCACCAATTGAAAATATTAGATTAGTAAATAAATCAGCAGATGAAAGTATCTTGTTTGAACTAGGTTTAGATAGAAAACAAATAAAAAGAAATGTTATGAAATTATCTGGTGGACAGCAACAAAGAGTAGCTATTGCTAGAGCATTGGTATCAGATGCTCCAATAATACTAGCTGATGAGCCTACTGGTAATCTAGACAGTGTTACTGCTGGAGAAATAATTAATATATTAAAGACATTAGCTAAAGATAGAAATAAATGTGTAATAGTTGTAACACATAGTAAGGAAGTAGCAGATTCTGCGGATATCATTTTAGAACTAAGTGGTAAAAAGTTGAAAAAAGTAAATAAAATGAATTTGGAGGTTGAATAATGATAAAAAATGCATTTGCTTATGTAACTAGAAAAAGCTTAAAATCATTAATTATTACATTAGTTATTTTATCTATGTCAACTTTAAGTCTCATTAGTTTATCTATTAAAGATGCTACGGACAGAGCTTCAAAAGAAACATTTGCTAATATAACAAATAGTTTTTCTATGGAGATAAATAGACAAGTAAATCCAGGAACACCTAGAGGTGGGGGAAATGTAAAAGGTGAAGATATTAAAAAGATATCTCAAACAGATAGTATAGACTCCTATGTAAAAAGAATAAACAGTGTTGCAGATTTAGTTGATCATGATATTATTGAAACTCAAGAGACTCTTGCGAATCAATCACCTGAAAGAGCGAAGAATTTTAAAAGAACAGTTATGTTAACTGGGGTTAACGACTCATCAAAAGAAACAAAATTTGTATCAGAAGCATATAAATTAGTAGAAGGAAAGCATTTAGAAAATGAAGATAAAAATAAAATCTTAATGCATAAAGATTTAGCTGAAAAAAATAATCTTAAAGTTGGAGATAAGATAAAAATAAAATCTAATTTATTTGATGCTGATAATGAGAAAGGTGCAGATGAAACAGTAGAAGTAGAAATTAAAGGTCTATTCGATGGGCATAATAGCGGTGGAGTAAGTGCAGCACAAGAACTATACGAAAATACATTAATCACTGATGTTCATACAGCTGCTAAAGTTTATGGTAATACAGAAGATACAGCTGTATACCAAGATGCAACATTCTTTGTAAAAGGTGATAAGAATCTTGATAGTGTAATAAAAGATCTTGGGAAATTAGATATAAATTGGAGAGAATATAATTTGATTAAAAGTTCATCAAATTACCCTGCATTACAACAATCTATATCAGGTATCTACTCAATTTCAAATAAATTATTTGTTGGCTCATTAATATTTGCAGGAGTTGTAGTTTCATTATTATTATTCTTATGGATGAATGCTAGAAAGAAAGAAATAGCAGTATTACTATCATTAGGTATATCAAAATTAGAAATTTTTGGTCAATTCCTAATTGAGATGGTATTTATATCAATCCCCGCATTCGTTGGTTCTTATTTCTTAGCTCAATATACAGCTGATAAGCTTGGGAATAATATATTGAATAAGGTTACTGGTGATATAGCTAAACAAATAGCTAGACAATCTGCATCTAGCCAATTAGGTGGTGGGGCAGAAGCAGAAGGATTTAACAAGACATTATCAAGTTTAGATATAAATGTATTACCTAAATTTATAATTTATGTAGTTATATTTATGAGTTTAGTACTTCTTGTATCATTGATTATTTCTTCATTCAATATATTAAGAAGGAATCCAAAAGAATTATTAATTGACAATAATTAAAATTTTCGGTGCTTTTTAGCACCAAAAATTTTTTTGCTTTTAAATATCAAATAATATGCTGTATAATATAAGTGTATAGGCTTAAGTGGAGGTATATATGAAAATATTAACTGTTGAAGATGATAATATGATAAGAGAGGGAATAAGTGAATATCTTTCAGAATTTGGATATACTGTTATTCAAGCTAAAGATGGAAGAGAAGCCTTGTCAAAATTTAATAGCGATATAAATTTGGTTATCTTAGACATTCAGATACCTTTTATAAATGGTTTAGAAGTGTTGAAAGAAATTAGAAAGAAAAGCAATTTACCAATTCTAATCTTGACTGCATTTAGCGATGAAGAATATAAAATTGATGCATTTACTAATTTAGTAGACGGATATGTAGAAAAGCCATTTTCATTGCCGGTCTTAAAGGCTAGAATAGATGCTTTAATTAAGAAGAATTATGGACATTTAGAGAAGTTTGAATATAAGGATCTATCGGTTAATTTTAATAGCTATACAGCTAAAATAAATGGTGAAGAAATAGATGTAAATGCAAAAGAACTAGAAGTATTAAAATGTTTATTGGATAATAATGGACAAGTGTTAACAAGAATGCAAATTATTGATTATGTATGGAAAGATAGCGAAGAAATTCCTTATGATCGAGTAATAGATGTATATATAAAAGAACTTAGAAAAAAATTACAATTAGACTGTATAACTACTATAAGAAATGTAGGATATAAATTGGAGAGAAAATGAAAAAATTAAAGATATTTCCAAAAATGTTCATACAAATATTTTCTGTTCTTGGAATAATAATTATATTAGTTCATTCATTAGTTTTTTTTATCTTTCCTAAAACATATTTGGAGACGAGAAAAGAAAAGATTCATAATATGGCAAATGAAATTTCTAGTAATATGAATGGAAAAGAAATAAAATATATAGAACAAACTTTGGAGCTTTATTCTAAGAGTAGTGAAATAAAAGCATTTATAAAAGAAAAAAATAATAAGAATGCAATACAAATCAAAGATAATATAAATGTTAGTTTAGAAAGTGATAGTAATTCTTTGATAATTGAAGAAAGAGAAATAAAGCTTAATGATGGTAAAAAAACAAATCTACAATTTGTTTCTACAGCTGATATGCAAAAAGATGCGAAAGATTTAAGCCTTAAATTTTTACCATATTCTTTATTAATATCAATTTTATTTTCTGCTATTATTTCTTTAATTTATGCAAAATCAATAAAAAATAATATACAAGAAATAAAAATTGTTACTGATAAAATGATGAAACTTGATAAAAAAACGCGTTTAAAAGTTAGCTCTAATGATGAAGTTGGAGAATTAAAACAACAAATTAATGATTTGTATTCTACTTTATTAAGAACAATTGACGATTTGGAATTTAAAAATAAAGAAATTTTAAAATTAGAAAAGTTAAAATATGACTTTTTTAAAGGTGCATCCCATGAACTTAAAACTCCTCTTGCTAGTCTTAAAATAATACTGGAAAACATGAAATACAATATTGGAAAATATAAAGAAAGAGATATTTATATTAATGAATGTATTGAAATCGTTGATAGTTTAACAAAAAATATTTCTCAAATATTATCAGTTCATTCTATAGAAAATTTGAATAATGATGAAGAATATTTGAAAATAAATGATACATTAGAAGACATATTAAAAAAGTATGAAATATTAGCAAATCAAAAGAAAATAACTGTCAATAATTATATATTAGATGAGAATGTTTATATAGGAAAAACAGCTTTAAAGATTATTCTATCTAATTTGATTAGTAATGCGGTAAAATATACTGATGTAAATGGGGTAATTAATATTGGGATAGTTAATGATTGGTTATATATAGAGAATTCATACGGTAACAATAAAATTTCGAATATGGATAAAATATTTGATGTTAAATTTGATTTAAATAAGGAAAATAGTAATGGATTAGGTTTATATATTGTAAGTAATATTCTGAATAATTACAATATAGAATATAAAGCATTGCAGGATGAAGAATTTTTTATCTTTAAAATTAAAATATTTTCTTAAACAAGATATAATTTTGCAATAGTTATTGAAAAATAGAGACTTATTATTAGCCATGGAAGTAAAGGCTTTTTTCTTATTGAAAGTGAACAGAAAATAATTGATACAAGAAATCCTAGTTTTATAAATGAAAGTAAATCATCGGACAGATGATAAAAAATAGGGATACTTTAATTACAAAGTATCTCTATTTTTTATACAAAATTTACAAAGAAGGAGAATTGAATACACGTTGTGATATGTTTTTGCGATATTCAGAAGGCGATATTCCTTTTGTCTTTTGAAAAACACGGCTAAAATACAGAGGATTGTCATAACCAATAATCTGTGCGATTTCATTGATATTATATTGTGTATTTTGAAGTAATGCCTCTGCATTATATATTCTTTTTTTTAGAATATACTGTTTTGGTGTAATCCCAGTGTATAATTTAAAATTACGGATAAACCAACTAGTACTAAAATGATTTTCTTTGGCATAATCATCAATATTAATTGGTTCATTATAATGTTCACAAAAGTAAGAGATTGCGTTATCTATTTCTTCGAAAGCATGTGAATTATCAGAATTGAGAGATGATTTAAAATGTCGCTGAAGTCTGATAAAAATCTGTCGTAAATATATTTCAAGCATTTCTTCATAACCATCTTGGCACATTTGCAATTCTTTTATCATAGAACAAAACAGATTTTGATATTCTGCACCGGATCCACAGTGAAAAACTTTTTTATTAGTAAGTCCATAAGAACGAAGCAGGTTCGTGACATTGTTTCCAGTAAAGTGAACCCAGTAAACTTCAGTTTGATCTTTTGCGTAATATTCGTATTTTTGTGGTTCTTTTGGACGATATAGAACCATATGACCAGCATGAACAATAGTTGCTTCATCATTGTTATCAAAATGAAAATGTGCTTTTCCAGCAGCAATATAGAGTAATTGAAAATCTAGTCTACCACGAGGTCGCCATGTGGGGAGTTTGGGACGTGTATATAATTTATAAGTTCCACACATAGTTATGACAAGAGGTTTGGATTTGTCTTTTCGGTCAATGGTTGAATTGTTTAGATATGCATTATTTGTATACATTATAGCTCCTTACATATAGAATGAATCGAAAATATGAAAGATCGATGCAAAAATTCACTTATATTTACTATATAATTTTACCATTTTACAACTATACTGTCTATTTTAATTTGAAATGATAAAAAATATTTCTATATTTATGTAAATTTGATAGAATTTCAATGAAAGTTCAAAAAAGTGTATGTTAAAAATAATAAAAAACAAAAAAATATATACATTTTTTTGTTGATAGTGTTGTTTTGTGTATGTTTTGAATAATTTATGAAATGGTCTTTGACAATAATTATATATATACTATGTATAAAGAAATTGAGAAAACATTATGGTAAATGAAAGGAGAAATTTTTACATGGAAGAGAGGAGATACCTAAAATGGTATAACAAAGTGGGTTATGGATCAGGCGATATTGCAGGAAATGTTGTATATGCATTTCTGACATCTTTTGTAATGATTTATTTGACAGACACCATAGGCTTAAATGCAGGTATTGTCGGTACATTAATTGCTGTATCGAAATTATTTGATGGTGTATCAGATATTTTCTTTGGTTCTATGATTGACAGAACAAAGAGCAAGATGGGAAAAGCCAGACCATGGATGTTTTATGGATTCTTTGGATGTGCTGTAACATTGTTTGGTGTATTTGCCATTCCAACCAGTCTGGGCAAGACTGCACAGTATGCATGGTTCTTTATTGCATACACATTATTAAACGCAGTATTCTACACAGCAAATAATATTGCTTATGCAGCATTGACATCGCTTGTAACAAAGAATGCGAAAGAGCGTGTTGAAATGGGTTCATTTAGATTTATGTTCTCATTTGGTACCAATCTTTTGATTCAGTCCATCACATTTGGACTTGTAGCATCATTTGGCGGTGGGGCAGCAGCATGGAGAATTGTAGCAATCATATACTGTATCGTTGGTATCATATCAAATACATTGTCATGCTTTTCGGTTAAGGAACTTTCTGATGCGGAGCTTAGAGATGGAAAAGAGGAAGAAGACAGTAAGCTTACATTGGCAGAAACATTTAAGCTACTTATATCTAATAAATATTTTGTCATGATTTGCGTTGTATATATTCTTCAGCAGTTAAGAGCAGCTATGCTTAGCGTTGGAACTTACTTTATGACGTATGTGCTTTTTAATCAGAAACTCTTCGGTGTATTCTCGTGGGCAATTAATATTCCATTGATTATAGCACTTGCTATCACACCTACATTGGTTGCAAAAGCAAGAGGAATGTACAAGCTTAATAAGTACAGCTATGTATTTGCTACAATCTGTCGTTTGGGAATTGTTGTAGCTGGATATTTAGGAAGCATTCCTCTTATGTTAGTGTTTACCGTATTAACATCTCTTGGTGAAGGACCTTGGCAAGGTGATGTTGGAGCAGTTATCGCAAACTGTTCAGAGCATACATATCTTAAGACTGGTAAGAGAATTGATGGGTCTATGTTTTCGTGTACATCTTTTGGTACAAAGCTTGGTGGTGGTATTGGTGTAGCACTTTCAGGATGGTTACTGGATGCAAGCGGATATGTTAATAATGCAGCTGTTCAGTCAGCAAGCTGTATCAGTATGATGAATGTTATGTACTTGTGGTTACCATTTGCGTTTGATTTGATTATCACAATCATTCTTTCATTCATGAATATTGAAGGTGCAAACGAACAGTTAAAAGAAAGTATGGAATAAAGAAATAGCTTCCAGAGTGAATATTTACTTTTGGGGGCTAAATGTAAAATTAGAAAGCGAGGTATGAAAATGAACGCAGATATCAGATGGATTGATAATCCGGAAATATTCAGAGTGAATCAGATTGCAGCACATAGCGATCATGACTATTTCACAAATTATGAAGCGTTGAACAGCAATTCACACAACTTAATACAGTCATTAAATGGACAGTGGAAATTTTGTTTTAGCAGAAATGCGATGAGCAGACCGGCTGATTTTTATAAAGAGGATTATGATACATCATATTTTGATAAGATTATGGTTCCGGGTCATATTGAGCTTGCCGGTTATGATCAGATTCGTTATATCAATACCCTGTATCCTTGGGAAGGTAAGACCTACAGAAGGGGTGCTTACAGTATAGAGAGTGCAGGAGATGGAACAGGAATGTTCAGCGAAGCTGAGTATAATCCGGTTGGTTCTTATATTAAAAAATTTGACTTGGATAAGGAGCTTTGTGGTAAGAGAGTTAGACTGTTCTTTGAAGGTGTGGAGCAGGCGATGTATGTATGGTTGAACGGTGAATTTATAGGCTATGCAGAAGACAGCTTTACACCATCCGAATTTGATCTGACACCATATATCAGGGAAAAGGATAATGTGCTTGCAGTTGAGATTCACAAGATGTGCAGTGCAGCATTCTTAGAGGATCAGGATTTCTTCCGCTTCTTCGGTATCTTCCGAAATGTATCTCTTAGAGCACTTCCGGAAGCACATGTGGAGGATATGTGGTTGAATCCGGTGCTGAATGAGGATAATGTGAGCGGAACATTAAATACAAATATTCGTGTATCTGCTACAGAAAATCAGGATGTGTGTGCACGGATTATATTAAAAAATGTGGATGACCAGGTTATCTTAGAAAGAAATATTGAATTAGAAGATAAAGATGGAGACTTTGTTGGCAGCATATCAGACGATATCAAAGACATTAAAAAGTGGGATAATCATACGCCATATCTTTACAAGGCTTACATCGAATTATTAAAAGCAGATGGAGAAATCATAGAAGTTGTTCCGTACAGAATTGGATTTAGAAGAATTGAAATCAAGAACAAGGTAATGCTTTTAAATGGAGAACGACTGATTATCAATGGTGTTAACAGACATGAGTGGAATCCAAAAACCGGAAGATGCATCGGCTTGGAGGATATGGTTTCTGATATAAACTGTATGACAAGAAACAACATCAATGCAGTAAGAACCTGCCATTATCCGGATCAAATTCCGTGGTATTACATGTGTGATGATGCTGGAATCTATGTGATGGCGGAGACAAACTTAGAGAGTCATGGCTCATGGCAGAAGCTTGGTGCGGTTGAGCCGTCAGTCAATATCCCAGGATCCATTTCACAGTGGAGAGAGGTTGTAGTAGATAGAGCCAGAACAAATTATGAGACGTTTAAGAATCATACATCTATTCTTTTCTGGTCACTTGGAAATGAATCCTATGCAGGTGATGATATTAAGGCTATGAATACTTACTTTAAGGAGAGACAGGATGGAAGACTAGTTCATTATGAAGGCTCCTTCTATACAAGACAGTATGAGGATACCATATCTGATGTAGAAAGTCGTATGTATGCAAAGCCTTATGAGATAAGGGAATATCTGAGCAACCATCCGAAGAAGCCATATCTTCTTTGCGAGTATATGCATGATATGGGAAACTCCTTAGGAGGATTTGATTCTTATATTAAACTGATTGATGAATTTGAAATGTATCAGGGTGGATTCATATGGGATTTTATTGATCAAGCAATTTTAGTAAAAGATCATGTAACAGGAAAAGAAGTTCTACGCTATGGAGGAGACTTTGATGACAGGCCATCAGACTACGAATTCTCAGGAAATGGAATCGTATTTGCTGATCGAAAAGAAAAACCAGCAATGCAGGAAGTGAGGTATTACTATGGCTTATACAGATAAAAGTAAATTAAGAGTTGTATATGGTGATTATACACTTGGTGTACATGGTAAAGAATTTAATTATATATTTTCTTATGCACAAGGTGGATTAGAATCTATAGTAAAAAATGGATATGAATGGTTATATCGCTGTCCAAAGCCTACTTTTTGGAGAGCCTTGACAGATAATGATCGAGGAAGTAAATTTCATATTAAGAGTGGAAGCTGGCTTTCAGCCGATATGTTTATCGATTGTAAAGATGTTCAGGTTTTTATGGATGGTGAAGTACAAAAAATATATGCACCAGATAATAATAGTTATGAAGGAGATGTTTCAGCTGATGAGATCAGGGTTCAATATACTTATGAAACAATCAATACTCCTTCTACAACGGTTGTTGTAACATATACGGTAGATATTACAGGAAAAATTCAGGTGAATGTGCATTATAATGGTGTTAAAGGATTACCTGAATTCCCAGTCTTTGGTATGAGGTTTGTTATGCCAACGTTGGCAGATAAATATTTATATAAAGGATTATCAGGAGAAACTTATCCAGATAGAAAAGCAGGAGCAATAGAAGGAGTTTATGAAGTTTCTGATTTGAGCCTAACACCATATCTTGTTCCACAGGAATGTGGTATGAGAATGGATACAGAATGGGTAGATATTGTAAGACATACGAGTCTCGATAATAGCAGGACAGATTATTCATCTCAAACACTTCGTATTGAGAAAAAAGATGAGCCATTTGCTTTTTCATGCTTACCTTATACAGCATCTGAAATTGAAAATGCATTGCATCATGAAGAATTGCCACCAGCAAGAAGAACGATTCTTTGTATTTATGGAGCAGTTCGAGGTGTTGGAGGCATTGACAGTTGGGGCAGCAATGTAGAAGATGAATATTGTATCAGTGCAGAAGAAGATATAGATTATTCATTTACTATCTGTTAAGCAAAGTAGGGACACATATGAATGTTAAGATTACAAATTAATATAATAAAGATAAAATTTGTTTAATACGCATATTTTGTCTTTATATATATAAACAACTCAAATATTTTTATTATGCCTTGAACATTTTGTTCAGGGCATTTTTAATGAAGACGATAGATAACCGAAAAAAATGATTAAAAGAAATTTTTAACCTGAATCATTAATATATCATAATTTTTTATTTGCAATAGTAATTTCTGGGGGATAGTTTGCAAAACTAACTTCTGGCTTTGACTTAAATGGACTGGAATTTAGTTTTGCAATTCAACGGGAAAACTATGAAATTTGAGGAAGCGATTAAAATTGTAGGGAAAGAATATATCCAAGAGTTTTTAAGACAAGAGCATAAAGAAGCAAAATTACCTATAGGATTTCGAATAAAAATGTGGTGGATGTTTCGATGTAACCAATATAAGTAATTTAATAATGACTTGCAACTAGCTTTAGTTGGTTGCAAATTATTTTTAAAATAATACATAGATAAAATAAGTAATAGTTGACAATGATATATATATAACTATATAATGAAATAAATAGAACACAAAGTAATTAAAAATATATTAAGAAGGAAAATATGAGAAAGAAAAGTATAATAAGTACAATTCTCTTTTTAGCCATTGCTTTTATAGGTTGCCAAAAAAATAATATACAACAGAGTAAGAATTACGAGAATAAGAGCGATGTTAAAATAGTAAAAAGAGAGAAACTAAAAAAATGCACAAAAACAGAATTTTATGATGGAATAGGAAAGGAGGATTGGAGAGAACTTTCTATTATACAAGTAACAGATAAGAAAATAACAGCAACTATTAGTCATTATTTTCTGATATTAGGTCTTCAAAACGGAAATTATAAAATACAAAAAATTGTAGATTTATTACCATATAAAATGAATTATTACTATTCTGAAGAATCTACAGAATTTTATCCATCAAAAAATGGAGAAAAATATTTGATTTATAATGAATATTATACGAATAAAAAAAATGAAGGGGTTCATGCAAAAGATAATAAAAATTTGAAGAGTATTTTAATTGATTTTAATAAAGATCAGGTAAAATATTTAAAGGGAAATCAGTTTGAAACAATAAAAAAAGAGAATGGAATATCACAAAAATATTTGGCTAAAACGGTAAAAACACCTAAAAAATTAAAGAAATATGCTGACAAAAAAGGATATGTAATTGGAGAATCTGTAAAATATAAAAAACGTACTTTATGTATAATGAAAAAAGCAAATGAAGAATCATTATTAAAAAGTAAAATTTATGAGTTAAATAATGGAAAAATAAAACGTATTTTTCAATTTAACTAAAAACAGAAAATTCCAAGATATATATTGCTATTGAAAGATTAAGGGATTAATCAATGATTAATCCCTTAGAATTTTCTGAAAGAGAGGAAGTGGTAAATATGAGTTTTATCGAAATCAAGGGATTATCAAAAATCTTTTTACAAGGGAATCAAAAAATATATGGCATTCGGAATGTAAATATATCAATTGAAAGAGGAACTTTTATGTCAGTGATAGGACGGAGCGGATCTGGAAAATCTACTTTCTTAAATTTAGTAGGAGGAATTGAAAATCCTACATCGGGAGAAGTATTTTTTGATGGAAAATCAATTCATCAATTCAAGGATAAAGAATTGACAAAGTTTCGAAATCAACATATTGGATATGTATTTCAACAGTACCATTTATTAAAAGAATTAACAGTACTTGAAAATATCCGTTTACCACTGGATATAGGACGAAAAGCATATGATCATTCATATGAGGAAGAGCTTTTAGATTTACTGGGGTTAAAGGATAGAACAGATTTTTATCCAAGTCAATTATCAGGAGGTCAGCAGCAAAGAGTTGCAATAGCAAGAGCATTAATAACAAGACCAGATCTTATACTTGCCGATGAACCAACAGGAAATTTAGATAAACAATCAGGAGATCAAATCATTCGTTTTATGAAAGAAACCAATCGCTTATTTGGACAGACGTATATAATCGTGACACATAATAAGGAGATTGCAGACTATACAGATCGGGAGATTACAATTGATGATGGAGAAATCATCAATGATATAGATTTATTGGATGTGAGGGAAAATGAGGTGATCAAATGAAAAATACTTCATGGGTATGGAAAGAAATACGCAGAGAAAAATCAGCAAAGATTGTATTATTAGCAATTTCTTTTTCATTTCTTGTAACTATTCTAATGTTTATAGTTTCTGGAACATTTATAAAGAATGTACAAAAACAAACAGAAGACATCTATGGATATTTTGATCATATCTTATATCATGCAGAACAAAATACAGATAATCTATCATTTTCACAGAAAAAAATTTCAAAAAAATATCAGCCATATGTAAAAAGAATCGGGACAATCACATTATTTGATTATGAAGAAAATCAAAAAAATATTATTTTTGGATATGCTGATCAGAATGCAAAGACATTGGGAAATATTCATTTATTGAAGGGATCTTTTCCTAAGAAGGAAAAAGATATTGTAGTTTGTAACTCATTAGCTTATGCAAAGCATTGGAATAACAAAGTAGGAAAATCTATTGAAATCTTGGGACAGAAATATTACCTTTCTGGAATTATAAATGATTACTCTGTAGCATGGAATCATCCAAAGGATGAAGCTGGAATATTTCCAACAATTCTAGTCAGTAAATCGAATACTTCTTTACAAAATAAGGAATTAGTAAATACAAGACATTTATTGATAGAAAACGAAAAAAATTTTCAAGAAAAGATCTATCAAAAGCATAAAAATTTAATATCAAATGAAAATAAAAAAACACAAGATACAAGTGGAAGATATGAAATACCAACATTTTTGATTGTATTAATGATTGGTTGTGAAGTTTTGCTGGATTTATATGTTTTTTCATATTATTTAGAAGCAATGAGAGAAAAATTATCCATATTAAGATGTCTTGGAATGACCAAGATGGATTGCTTTGTATATATAGGAAAGAAAGTAATCGTATTATTTGCGCTAGGAGGAATATTAGGAAGCCTGATTGGAACAGCAGGGGCAAAATTTATTTTATGGATTTTTTCAAAAGTAACAGGAACAGTATTAGTTTTAAGCATAATAAATAAATATTATATATTCAGCTTTGGGTTTGTAGCAATTGCTGCAATTGTAGCGTGGGTATTTATGATAAGAAAAGTTAGATATTTATCACCGATGGAATTGTTTCGAAAATCAGATCAAAAGATAAAATTTAGAAGTAAACCAAAGAAGGTCAAAAAAATGACAATAATTCAATTGTCTATTCGATATTTTAAGGTGCGTATTCGAAAATTAGTTATGATTGTTTTAATGATCGCAGTTACAATCACGTTATTTTTATCAGTTAATCTATATGTTACACAATATCAGGCACAGTTTGGAGCGGTTGATGGGAAAATGTCAGAGGATTATGATTATGAATTTCTTACGAATCAAGAATTGACAGATACTGCTTACACGGATAAAAAAGGAAGTCAAATAAAACTTTATGCAGTTCCAAACGAAGATTCAATTTTCCATCTTCCAGATTATACAAAAATTGTATCAGATAAACTGATCAATAATATGAGAAAAAATAAAGATATTAAGTCAGTGAAATCATATTTAGAAGTTAATGATCTGTATTTATTAAATGCGCCAGAGGAATCAGAAAATCCATATGTTTCAACATATATGAATGATCGAATATTAGATGATTGTATCGCAAAAGAGTTTTCAATCTCAAATAATACCAGAGGAATTCAATTTTTTGGTTTTTCAAAATCAGAGTTGGAAAAGATGAAACAATCACTGTCAGATGGAGCAATTCATATGGATAAGATATTATCAGGAGAAGAAGTACTGCTTATGGTTCCTTCTTATGAGGTGGAGGAAGATGGTGATGGAGGTATGATGCAGACATTTCTTTCAAAGGGTCAGTATCAAGGAAAAAAGAATCAATATAAGGATCAGAAGTATTCGGTAGGAGATACCTTAGATTTCGTGCAGATTACATCAAAGGATAGCCGATTAAAAGGATATATTAATGAGCAACAGGCAAAGTCTAATTTAAAATGTACAAAATATCAGGTTAAGATAGGTGGAATTATTAGACAAAGGATTAATTGGTTTACAAATTCGGTTCAACCACCGACAGCATATACAATCATAGGGTTAAATCAAACAATTCATAATATGAAAATATTGCCTACGAGTTCTCGGATACAGATTTTTTTGAAAAAATCAACTTCATATGAACAATTTGATCCGCAGATTCAAGAATATCAGAAGCACTTGACAGGTTTTGACTATGATAATCATGCAGCAAAAATGAAAGAATATCGACAGTTTTTGATGTTTATACAAGCATTAGGAATGACTTTGATTACGTTAACTGCAGTTGCAACTATGGTAATTATTTTGATAGAAGAAAGAGTTTACATGATGGAAAAGCAAGAAAGTTACCAATTGTTGCATATATTAGGAATGCCTTATGGAAAAATAGGAGGAGTTATATTCTTACAATCTGTTTATAGTGGAATGATAGGAATTTTATTGAGCATCCCATTGAGCTATGCAGTGATACAGGCAGTATTTGGTGGAATTACGGGGATAAAAGAATATTTTCATTTAGAATGGGCTATAGAATCTTATGCAGTATTGCTTTTGCTCTATGTAATTTCAGCAATGTTGTCAGTAAAGAAATTGGAGTAGGTGTCTAAGTAAAATAATATAAGGATTGTAACAGCTAAAACAGATGTTGCAAAAGGCTCTGGGTCTGTAAGTGCAAGTGGAAAAGGAACACAAACAGGGCAAAAAAGTATAGTATGTATGCAAAATTAAAAAAAGGTTCTCAATATAAAGCTTATTTTTCGGGAATTGCATCTACATATGATAATAAACAAACATTTATGGTTGCACAGGATGCACATATAACTTTTACATATAGATAGGAAATGATATGGAGATATTATGTAGTTTGGATAACATACAATTTTCAATTACAAAGTATGAAATCAAAAATAAAGAAATTAAATTGGAAATTTTATTTGATACTAATAAATATAAGGGAGTATTTGAGCAATTAGAGATAAAATGTATACCATTACTTTTTGATAAGTATAAAGATACGATTTTACAATTGAAAATATATTCAGATATTTATCAAGTTAAATGCAAAGATTGTGAATTTTTTAGACCGAATATTCACACGGATTTAGAAAAATATCGGAAACATCTTTTTAATATTTATTCAAAAATTATGAACGATCCGAGTTGGATAGTTGCGCAGCATATGAAAGGGTTTGAGAATTTACATTTAGATGATGCAGATAAGAAAAAAGATATTGTTAATGTGAGTGGAACTATCATTTTTGAAATTGTGAATAAATAAAATAGTATTTCATTAAAAAATGGGACAATCTGAAACATTTCTTATGATAAACTTACAATTGTAAAACAAGGCAAAAAAGCATGTCGTATAGCAGACGTGCTTTTTTGTACCATTTTTTGAAGGAGGGATGGCTATGTGAATTCATTAGAAGCGATAGAAAAATTAAGAATAGGACATGAACAAGAAGCGCAACAGTGTATAGAGATATTCCGTTCTTTTTGTCAATGGTATCAAAGCCAATATAACTTTGAACAGATTGAATCCACTTTTTGGAATGCATGTATATATTTGATTGAGAAGCATGATCTATCAGAAGAGAAGCTGATAGATTTTTTTCTGTCTCAATTAGAGAAAGATGCGAAAGGAAAAGATGAAAAACAAAGAGGCATTGATTCTTTAATCTATGCTTATCTGCAGGTCAAATATACACAAAATAAAAAATGGCATTAGAAGATGTGGACAAAAAATCTAAGAACAGAACTTCAAAGTGGAAAAATCTTTTAAAGTCAAGAAAATATGAGAAGCAAAAATGTAGAATAGATGAAAAATTCAGTGAAGCATTGCTACAACTATTGGTGTTGTTCCAATCTTTCAGGATAAATCACAGATTAAAGCGTTATACAAAGATTCTGCAGGGATTTTACTGGCGAACTGCGATACCTTATTATTTTTAGGCGGTACTGATCCGGAAGTGAAAAAATTTATTTCAGAATCCTTGGGAAAACAGACAATCTGGAAGAAAAGCAGCAGTGTGACCAGAGGAAAATCAGGGTCCAGCTCTCAAAGTTCAAAAAGACGTACATGGATGTGATCGTTAAAGCTGTGGAAGCAGAGATTCCAGAGAAGATTGTAAAATTTTATATCTGGGATGCAATGAACGAAGAAGAAAAAGAACAAGGGGATAATAAATTAAGGGATTTGGATGGAAATGAGATAAAAAATGACAATGTACCACAAAAAGGAGTCCAATAAGAATATAAGAGAATACAAGACCTGAAGATCAAGTCTGTATTCTCTATATAGCAATTAGTATGAAGGTGTAATTATCCAATTTTACTATTAATATAATTTTCCAGATTTATTACAACTAAGAGTAACAGTTCTTGTAATTGTTTGAAGATATACATCTTTTTTATACTGCTTGAACGATGCAGTTGCCTTAGCTGATGAGCCAGATGTATATGCTTTTTTCTATGAAAGTTTCCAGTTGCTTGCAGGACAAGTTGTAGAAATTTCAGATTTAGTACATTTGGATGATGAACCAGTATATGAAAAAGTACCAGTAATTGTAATTGTCCATAATAGCTTTCCAGAAGAAGATTCGTAAGAGTATACTCTACGTCCGGTTTTTGTTGATGTTTTACGTGCTAGTGATGAACAATCTGTTGAATCATCAATCAAAACAGATTTGATATAACTACCATCTGAAAAAGTTTCTATAATAGAATATTCGTTAGAATCCATTGATTCAGAAGCGTAAATATTAGTATTTAAGCTTAACATAAGTAAAATGCTAAAAAATAAAATTGTGATTTTTTCATAATAAACTCCTCTTTGCTTTACTTTGTTTCTTCAATTGTTCCTTGTTTTTCATATATTATTTGTTGATCTTTAATTAAATTTAGAGCCTGATATGTTGTATAACTTTGATAAAAAAAGTAAACTAAAAATAAAATTGCAATAAAAAGTAAAAACTTTTTAACTTTTTTTGCCAGGTCAATTTTACTTAATAAATAATCATCCTCTATATTATCATAGTATTCCATAACAACTTCACGAGGTGATCCGAATTGCTTAACTAGTTCATTATAGCTTATATCAGGAAATAAATCTAAATGTTCGTTTACTTGTACTTTTAATCGATTTAAAAAAGTACGCTCTAATTTTCCGTAAACAGGAAATAAACTTTTGCATTGTTGTATGTATTTATTTGCTATTGTCATAATATGCTCCTCTCCTTATTGTTTTTACTTCCTTGGCCCTAAGACAGCTTGAATAGCATCAATCATTTGATAATAATCATGTGTTAACTGAGAAAGATATTCTTTTCCTGCAGGCTCTAAATGATAGTAAACTCTGGTTTGGCGTTTTCCAACCTTGACTTGTCGATCAGAGATGTAACCTTTGTCTTGTAATTTATAAAGAATTGGATACATGGTACCTTCTGCGATTTTGATTTGTCCGTTTGTAATATCCTGTATAGATTGTGTTAGCTGATATCCATAACAGTCTTCTTGTTCTAGAACTTTCAAAAATAACATTTCGATTTTATAAAAACTTTTCTTTGCCATTATTTTCTCCATCATTTAATAAAATTTTTATATACTTAATTATAATACTATGTATATAGAAAAACAATACATAGAAATAAATAGCAATATTGATTTATAAGCTTAAAGAAGTTCGATATTATAAAGGAGAACAAAGGTATTGCTTGTTTTCCGAGTTAAATTTTTATTTAGACTTACTTGATAATAGATAATCTATTATGGAAATGAGTAAATAAAATGTATTGACAAAAAATATAAATGAAATATAATAACGTATACTTTAAAAAAATATGGAGATAAAATTATGATAATCAATATATGCAATCTTCTATATATTCCAAAGATAAAGAAATTTTTAATAAGGTATTAAAATTGAGAGAGATACAAAGTGTTGATATTAGATTTTCTATTGCAGTTAATAGTACAATTTTATTGTTAGGCTTTAAGCCTGTTCAGCACAGTGGAGTTTCTCAGAAGAGAAACGGAACTTTGATGAACGAATAAACCACCGGCTAGGCCGGTGAGTCAGCATTGCTTAAGCTTACAGTAAAAAACCTCCAGTGATATAATTATGTTGGTTCGCCAACCACATAAAATCAAAGGAGGTTATCCAAATGGATATAAACAGTTTAGCACATACGAAATGGAATTGTAAGTATCATATTGTTTTTGCACCAAAATATAGAAGAAAAGTAGCGTATGGGAAGATGAAACAGGATATTGCGTACACTTATGGTCTTCGAACGCCATGCAAATTTAAAATACAAATATGGGAATCGCCATTTCTGGTGCAGAGGATATTACGTAGATACTGTAGGGAAAATGCAAAGAAGATACAAGAATATATTCAAAATCAGTTACACTGGTCGATTGATTTATGCATACTCTCATTATAATATGTGTGCTGGATGTTTTTGTCTTTTATAGAAAATTTACAGTTCTATATATTGATAAGCGTGAATGTATATGATAGAATAAGTGTAGTTTTGCAGGAAGGAGTGGATACTATGAGTTATAAAGAAGATGTTCGTATGATTAAGGCCTTGGCAGATGAAAACAGACTTCGTATTTTGGAATGTTTGCATCATGGAGAAAAATGTGCCTGCGTTATACTTGAAGAGTTATCCATTACCCAATCAACTCTTTCTCATCATATGAAATTGCTTTGCGACTGTGGACTTGTCGATTCTAGAAAAGATGGGCGATGGATGCACTACTCAATTTCAGAGGAAGGGAAAAACCGTTTTAAGGATATGTTTTCTCATTATCTTGAAACCACTGATTCAGATGGTGTATGCAGTTGCGATAAGTGCGAATAATATATACATTAGGCGATCAGGTAAGATTGCCTTTCTCTTAAATTAAAACATCGATACATGTAAAACTATAAAACTAATAGGAGGTTAAATATGCAATTTTTGAGTACAATTTGGATATTCATACAAGATCAAATTTTAGGAATGAAATGGCTTAGTTCATTGATTGGTAAGTTCTTATACGCTATTGGTCTTGATACATCCGGGAAGATTGGAGGCAGTGTTCAGTTTTTATCTATGATGTGATAAAAATTGTTTTCTTGCTTTGTGTGCTGATTTTTGTCATTAGTTATATTCAGAGTTTCTTTCCGCCAGAAAGAACTAAGCGGATACTTGGAACATTTCATGGAATTGGCGCAAACGTCTTAGCGGCATTACTAGGAACAGTTATCGAAAAACTTCACCTTGAAAATCAGGTAGAAGAATTTATAAGAAATGCAAAGCAAATCGATATTCTACAGGAAGAACTAACGGTTAAAGACAGAATAAAATATGCGTGGGAGCAGGTTGTTGAAACATTAAAAAAAGTCTTCCCATATATTCTTGTTGGTGTTGGAATAGGAGCCTTTATTCATAACTGGATACCGGAAGATATTATAGTGAGATTTCTTGGTACTGGTAATCCATTTGGTGTCATTATTGCCACAATTGTGGGGGTTCCAATGTATGCAGATATCTTTGGATGTATTCCTATTGCAGAAGCACTGCTTGCTAAAGGTGCAAGATTGGGCGTTGTGTTGTCATTTATGATGGGAGTAACCACACTGTCTCTTCCATCCATGATTATGCTGAAAAAGGCAATCAAACCAAAACTCTTAGGTCTGTTCATTGGAATCTGTATCGTAGGAATTATTATTGTTGGTTATGCATTTCAATATTTACTTATTTAACAGGAGGAGGAAAAGATCATGTCATTATTTGGATTAGGAAAGAAAAAAGAAGAAGTTAAGGTAGAGCCAGCTTGTGCTTGCAATGGAGAAGTAGCTACTTATGAAGCATCATCATGTTGCTGTGGCGGTCAACAAGTAGAAAACTGTTGTGGTGGAGATAATAAGGTTACAAGCATTAAGGTGCTTGGTGCTGGGTGTGAAAGCTGTCATGATCAGTATGAAAATGTTAAAAAGGCCATTGAAGAACTAGGGTTAGGAATTGAAGTAGAATATATCACAGATATGGAAAAGGTTATGGCTTACGGTGTTATGAGTATGCCTGCCATTGTTGTGAATGAAACAGTTGCTTCAATGGGGAAAGTATTAAAGAGCGCTGAAGTAATTAAGCTGTTTGGAAAGTTGGGATTTTAATGGCAAAGAAAAAGAGTGAAGGGATTAATTTTTTCCAAAAGTATCTTACAATCTGGGTATTTATATGTATGGTAGTCGGAGTAATCATTGGTAAGTTATTACCGGCCATACCTAACGCACTCGGTAATCTTGAAATATCTGGGATTTCTATTCCGATTGCAATACTTATCTGGATTATGATTTATCCAATGATGCTTAAAGTTGATTTTCAGAGTATTAAACAAGTTGGAAAGAATCCAAAAGGGCTTTTCATTACATGGATTACAAATTGGCTAATAAAACCATTTACCATGTATGGAATTGCAACATTGTTCTTGTTTACAGTATTTAAAGGATTTATTGCACCAGAACTTGCTACTCAGTATCTTGCAGGAGCAGTGCTTCTTGGAGCAGCACCATGTACAGCAATGGTATTTGTATATTTGTATGGAGTACTCTTACAAAAGGAAATCCTGCTTATACTGTGGTACAGGTAGCAACAAACGATTTAATCATACTGATTGCATTTGTGCCAATTGTAAAGTTTTTGCTTGGAGTATCAAATGTATCAGTACCCTACGGAACATTGTTTTTCAGTGTGATTCTGTTTGTGGTGATTCCACTTGTTGGGGGTGTATTAACAAGAATAGTTGTAGTTAAAAATAAAGGAATAGAGTATTTTGAAAACACTTTTGTTCATAAGTTTGATAACGCAACTACAGTTGGTTTGCTTCTTACTTTGGTTTTAATATTTGCATCACAAACAGAAGTTATCTTATCAAATCCTTTGCACATAGTGTTGATAGCAGTGCCGCTCACGGTTCAGACTATTCTTATTTTCTTTATTGCTTATTCAGCGTCAAAGATATTTGGAATGTCACATGACATAGCAGCACCGGCAGGAATGATAGGGGCATCAAACTTCTTTGAGTTAGCTGTAGCCGTAGCTATTGCATTATTTGGTACAACGAGTCCGGCTGCACTTGCAACAACAGTAGGTGTATTAACAGAAGTTCCTGTTATGCTTGCGATTGTAAAGGTGGCCAATAGTACAAGAGGATGGTTTAAGAAATGATAGATGGAAGAAAAAAGGTAGCATTTATCTGTGTTCACAATTCCTGTAGAAGTCAGATTGCCGAGGCACTTGGAAAACATCTAGCATCTGATGTGTTTGAAAGCTATTCTGCCGGGACAGAAACAAAGCCACAAATCAATCAGGATGCTGTTCGTATAATGAAAAAACTCTATGGAATTGATATGGAAACAAATGGTCAATACAGTAAGTTAATTACAGATATCCCAGACGTAGACATCGCAATTTCAATGGGATGTAATGTTGGATGTCCTTTTATCGGCAGAACTTTTGATGATAACTGGGGACTAGATGACCCTACAGGAAAAGATGATGTGGATTTTATTAAAGTGATTCGTGAAATTGAAGAAAGAATTATTAAATTGAAGAATAGTTTATAATCATTAGCACCTTGCAGCAATGCAGGGTGTTTTTGTCACTTTATAGGAAAGTTCGCCTTTGGCTCCTTTCCAAAAGAAAAATAGCCCACATAAAAGTGGGCAGAGCAAACAGATGATCATGGTTTTAGAAAATATAAAAACTTTCTTCACCAAAATCATCATCAAACACATCTTCATAAATAAGAACTACAGTCATTATTGTTGGAATTATAATGATAGGTATTGGCTGGTATAAAAAATCAAAGAATGATAAAAAGGTATTTCAATATATGAAAGGACAGGATTAAATGAACTATGAACGAAGCTTGTGAGGTAGAAAATAATGTTATAGTTTTTCGTTGCAAAAAATTTGTGCTAAAATAGATATCAGAAAGAAAAATGGAGGACAATAATATGATTTCATTTGCAAGTGACTATATCGCAGGGGCACACCCGGTAATTATGCAAAGATTACTAGAAACAAACATGGAAAACTTAAGCGGATATGGAACGGACCAATATTGTACGCAGGCAAAAGAAAAGATCAAACAGGCATTTCAATGTCCAGATGGAGAAGTCTTTTTCTTAGTCGGAGGCACACAGACAAATCAGGTGATCATCAGCACAATGCTTGCTCCTTACGAAGGCGTGATCGCAGCAAAAACAGGACATGTCAGTGTTCATGAAGCAGGAGCGATTGAATATAGTGGACATAAAGTGATCGAATTAGAAGAAAAGGACGGAAAATTAGCAGTAGAAGATATTAAGAAATGTATCGAAGATTTTTATTCAGACGATAATCACGAACATATGGTATATCCGGGAATGGTTTATATCTCATTTCCTACAGAATATGGAACATTGTATTCGAAACAGGAACTAACAGAGATCTCAAATGTCTGCAGAAACTATGAAATTCCATTATTCATTGATGGGGCGAGATTAGGTTACGGAATTGAAAGTAAAGAAAATGATCTGAGACCAGAAGAAATTGCAGAACTATGTGATGTATTTTATATTGGGGGAACCAAAGTAGGAGCATTATGTGGAGAAGCAGTCGTATTTCCACATCATAATACACCGAAACATTTTGTGACACAGATTAAGCAAAGAGGGGCATTATTAGCGAAGGGAAGATTGTTGGGAATCCAGTTTGATACTCTATTCACAGATCATTTGTATTTTGAGATCAGCAAACATGCGATTGCAATGGCTGAGAGATTAAAAGAAGTCTTTCATAAGAAAGGATATACATTTTTCTTAGAGTCCCCAACGAATCAGCAGTTTATCATCCTTGAGAATGAGAAGATGAAAGAACTGAGCAAGAATGTAGAATTTGGTTTTTGGGAGAAGTATGATGATAACCATACGGTTGTGAGATTTGCAACAAGTTGGTCAACGGATGAAAGTTCGATCGATCAGCTGGAAGAATATCTGTAATAAATTTTATTATAGAAGAAATGCAGTTTTGTATGTAGGAAATGCAGAACTGCATTTTTGTTTTATAGGAGAATTTTATGAACGAAAAGCAAAAAAAGTTGATGGATAAATATAGAAATGATATAATGAAAATATGGTAGGTTAAAACAATAAAGGCAAGATAGGAAAGGAAAGTTAACTATGAAGAAATTTTTATCTATGACAGTGTTACTTCTGATCATCGTACTTGCAGGATGTCAGAAGGATCAGACAACAAAGTCAAAGCAGAAGACGAATACAAATGATGCAAAAGTTGTAAAAACAGAGAAACTAGAGACAATGAGTTACGAGGATTTTTACGAGAATCTAAAAGAGGAAGAATGGAACGACTTGGATATCATACAAGTTGCTGATCAGAAAATCACAGCTGTGATAGGTAATTACTTTCTTGTGCTGAATGAGAACAAGAAGAATCATACATATAAGATCAATAAGATCATAGATTTGCATCCATATGGAATGAATTATTATTATAAGGAAGAATCAACAATGTTTTATCCATCCAAAGATGGAGAAAAATATCTGATTTATAATGAATGCAGATATAATTCAAAAGATCAAACAATCAATGCTAAAGATGATAAAGAACTTAAGAGTATAGTCATTGATTTAAAGAAAGATGAGGTAACATACCGAAAGGGAAATCATCTGGAAAATTTGAAGAAGAAGGAAGGCGTATCCGAAAATAATTATCCAAAGATAGCAAAATTTTCAAAGGATATGAAGCAGTATGCAAAAAAGAAAAAATATGAGCTGATGACAAACTTCTATTTAAAATCAGGAAAAGACAGATTCTGGGTAATGAAACCATTCTATGAAGAAAATATTTTAGAAGGCAGGATTTTTAGATATCATGAAGGAAAAATACAGTGCGTATTTAAATTTCGGGAACCATAAATATAACGTATCTATTATAAAATGAAAAATGCCATCCATATATTGTAGCTTTGATAAAGAAAAACACAATATATGGATGGCAAAAATAATTGTCGAAAAAACATAAAAAAGCTGTTGACATACTGTATACAGCTATGGTAAGATAATCAACGTCGCTGAA
>OAWW01000604.1_pt1 | contig 28078 bp, 32 predicted proteins | sample 1517191 | NCBI WGS metagenome assembly OAWW01 (sample SAMEA2580253, study PRJEB22360) | human gut metagenome | biome: human gut; feature: human-associated habitat; material: faeces | place: Denmark | collected 2008/2010 | reverse complement strand
AAGAAGAACACTCTAAAAAATAAGCGTTATGAAGAAGATGATTAAAATTGAAAGCAGTTCATTCGCTGCGCTCGTGAGAAGTTATAAGAAGTCGTTGAATATGCTGGCCGTCCTGCAACATATCTGTCAGGAAAATGACGTGGCGCTTTCCATGCTGCCTGATGAAGTCTGCGAACTGATAAATCTCGATCCGGCAGAGATTGAGAAACAGCGTTTGAGCGGACGGCTACGTTTTGCAGAAGAAGAGAACGGGACAAAGCATTATTCGATTGTAGATATTATTAATCTGAAAGACTCGATAGATTGGAAGATTATTAATAAACAGGTGGAAAACCTTTCCTTTGAGGAAAAAGAATGATAAGATATTTTTTGATTATAGATAAGACGCGGCTGGTAAGGTTTAATAAGTCTTCAATAAGCCGTGTCTTTATCTATTCTCTAAAAAAATCCGTTTTATTTTGCTATTTAGAAAATAGTTCGTAGTTTTGCGAACAACAAATAAGAAAGGAGATATAAAAGTGAAAACTAAGCAGTACACAGAGGAACAGGAACAGATGGCTCGTTTTGCTAAAGCTATGGGTCACCCGGCGCGGATGGCAATTCTTAGTTTCTTAGCTAAACAAGAAAGTTGTTTCTTCGGAGATATTCACGAAGTACTACCCATTGCTAAAGCAACCGTTTCGCAGCATTTAAAAGAACTGAAAGATGCAGGGTTAATTCAGGGGGAAATAGAAACACCGAAAGTTCGGTATTGTATCAACCGAGAGAATTGGGAACTTGCCCGTAAATTATTTGCTGCATTTTTGGGCGATTGTAAATGTACGGGTACATCGTGCTGTGGATAACAGCACCTTTTTTTGGAAATAATATTCGTAGTTCTACGAATTACGATTAATATATTAACTTTATAATTGAATAGAAAATGGAAATCAAAGTATTAGGAACTGGGTGTTCAAGCTGTAAAGCATTGTACGAAACCACAAAACAAGCTATTTCTGAACTGGGCTGCGATGCAACTCTAATCAAGGAAGAAGATTTATTAAAAATCATGGAGTATAATATTTTAAGTCTCCCGGCTTTGGTTATTGATGGTAAAGTCATAGCTGCCGGAAAAAGATTATCCTTATCAGAAGTGAAAGAATTGATAACTAAATAAATTATCTACTATGAAGAAGTTATTTTATCTACTAATTGCAACAATCGTTTTAATTTCCTGTGGTAATGGTTCAAAGAATAAAACAGAAACCAGCATAGCAAAAGAAAATCAAACTAACCGTGTTGAAGTTCTATATTTTCACGGTGCGCAACGTTGCATAACCTGTCGGGCAATAGAAGCCAATACGGTAGCTCTTTTAGATAGCCTTTATTCTAAAGAACAGGCGGACGGTAAAATCATCTTTAAAGTGATAGATATATCCAAAAAGGAAAATGAACAAGTTGCAGATAAATACGAAGTTACATGGTCGTCTTTGTTTGTGAATGGCTGGAAAGACAGTAAAGAGAATGTAAATAACATGACGGAATTTAGTTTCTCCAATGCAAGAAATGAACCGTATAAATTTAAAGAGGGAATAAAAAACAAGATTGACGAATTACTAAAAACATTGTAAGATGGACTTTCTTCAATCACTATTAGACAATAGTTCTATTCCTGCTATTACAGCCTTTATCTTAGGGATTTTAACGGCAATTAGCCCGTGTCCTTTGGCTACCAATATAACGGCAATAGGATTTATCAGTAAGGATATAGAAAACCATCACCGTATATTCATAAATGGATTGCTTTATACATTCGGCAGAATAGTAACTTATACAGCACTTGGTTTCGTTCTTATTCCTATTCTTCGTGAGGGTGCAAGTATGTTCATGGTTCAAAAGGCAGTCAGTAAATACGGCGAAATGTTGATTGCTCCGGTTCTAATTATTATCGGAATATTCATGCTTGATATTATAAAGCTGAATATACCAAAAATCAATATTGGCGGAGAGGGTCTAAAAAAGAAAACAAAAGGCAGTTGGGGAGCTATGTTATTAGGAGTTTTGTTCGCTCTCGCCTTTTGTCCTACAAGTGGGGTTTTCTATTTCGGTATGCTTATGCCTTTGTCAGCAGCAGAAACAGGCGGGTATCTTTTACCTGTAATTTATGCTATTGCTACGGGGCTACCTGTAATCCTCGTTGCTTGGATATTGGCGTATAGTGTTGCCGGATTAGGCAAGTTTTATAACAGAGTACAAATCTTTGAAAAATGGTTTCGCAAAATTGTTGCTATCCTCTTTATTGCGATAGGAATTTATTATGCGGTCATTCTTTATCTATAAACAATGTATTAATTAAAATAAAAGACAGTATGAAAACGATAGAAATTTTTGACCCGGCAATGTGTTGCCCTACGGGTTTGTGTGGAACAAATATTAATCCTGAATTAATGAGGATAGCCGTTGTTATCGAAACATTGAAAAGACAGGGTGTTGTTGTTACCCGTCATAATTTGCGGGACGAACCGCAAGTTTATGTAAGTAACAAGACTGTAAACCAATATCTTCAAAAGAATGGTGCAGAAGCACTACCTATTACTTTGGTGGATGGTGAAATTGCAGTCTCTAAAGATTATCCCACAACCAAACAAATGAGTGAATGGACGGGGATTAATTTAGACTTGATGCCCATTAAATAATCGTTGAACAAATTAATATACAGAATAATGAAAGCATTTAATTTATCCGATATAGAACTAACTAAATACTTATTTTTCACCGGAAAAGGTGGAGTAGGAAAAACATCTATCGCTTGCGCTACGGCAGTGGGATTAGCTGATAAAGGGGAGAAAATTCTTCTTATCAGTACAGACCCGGCTTCTAATCTGCAAGATGTTTTCAATCAGACCTTAAACGGACATGGTACAGCTATTTCAGAAGTACCGGGGCTGACGGTCGTAAATCTTGACCCTGAACAAGCAGCAGCAGAGTACAGGGAAAGTGTGATTGCACCTTTCAGGGGGCAATTACCTGAAAGCGTTATTCAGAATATGGAAGAACAACTTTCAGGCTCTTGTACGGTAGAAATCGCTGCCTTTAATGAGTTTTCAGACTTTATCACCGATGCTGATAAAGCAAAGGAATACGACCACATTATTTTCGATACAGCACCTACCGGACACACATTGCGAATGTTGCAACTTCCATCGGCATGGAGTACATTTATCAGTGAAAGTACACATGGCGCATCTTGTTTAGGACAATTATCAGGCTTGGAAGAACGAAAGGGTATCTACAAACAAGCGGTTGAAACATTGTCCGATACAAACGCAACCCGGTTAGTATTGGTAAGCCGTCCTGAAATAGCCCCATTGAAAGAAGCTGCCCGTTCTTCGCATGAATTACAGTTGTTGGGAATTAAAAATCAGCTATTGGTGATAAATGGCATTTTGCAACAATTAGATGAAGCGGACAATGTATCACAACAACTGCATGACAGGCAGCAAAAGGCGTTACAAAGTATGCCTGTTGCAATATCTGAATATCCCATGTATAGCGTTCCTTTACGTTCTTACAACTTATCGAATGTTGCTAATATCCGCCGTATGCTGTATAGTGACAGCCTTACGGATAATTCCTGTTATCAGCCCATCACCGATGCTAAAAGTATAGACGAATTGGTAAATGACCTCTATACCTCCGGCAAGCGTGTAGTGTTTACAATGGGAAAAGGTGGTGTAGGGAAAACAACTTTAGCTACTGAAATAGCCCTAAGATTAACAAAGCTCGGCGCAAAAGTTCATCTTACCACTACTGACCCGGCAAATCACCTGAATTATGATTTTGCCATTCAATCAGGTATCACAGTAAGCCATATAGACGAAGCGGAAGTATTAGAAAAATACAAGAACGAAGTTCGTAGCAAAGCAGCCGAAACCATGACTGCCGAAGATATGGAATATATAGAGGAAGATTTACGTTCACCATGTACGCAAGAAATCGCCGTATTCAAGGCTTTTGCCGAAATTGTGGATAAAGCGGAAAATGAAATTGTAGTGATTGATACTGCACCAACCGGACACACTTTGTTGCTTTTGGATGCAACCCAAAGCTATCACAAAGAAGTGGAACGTACACAAGGAGAAGTAACCGGGGCAGTAGCCAATTTATTACCTCGTTTGCGCAATCCAAAGGAAACGGAAGTGGTAATTGTCACTTTACCCGAAGCCACACCTGTATTTGAAGCGGAACGCCTACAAAAGGATTTGCAGCGTGCCGGGATTAATAACAAATGGTGGGTGGTAAACGCCTGTTTGTCGTTGACGAATACAGAAAATTCATTTCTGCAAGCAAAAGCGCAAAGTGAATTGACTTGGATTAAGAAAGTAGAAGAATTGTCAAAGGGTAATGCTGCCCTGATTGAATGGAAAAACTTATAAGAATATGAAGATTTTAATCCTTTGCACTGGCAACAGTTGCCGTAGCCAAATGGCACACGGTTTCTTGCAGTCATTCGATAAAAACATGGATGTCTTTTCAGCAGGAACAAAACCTGCTGAAAAGGTTAATCCGATGGCAGTAAAAGTTATGTCTGAAACAGGAATAGACCTTACCAACCATATCCCCAAAAACGTAAGCCTGTATTTAGGGCACGAATGGGACTATGTGATAACGGTATGTGGTGGCGCAAATGAAAGCTGCCCCATGTTTACAGGCAAGGTTACGAACAGATTGCACATTGGATTTGACGACCCATCGGAAGCGACCGGGACACCGGAGTTTATTAACAGTGAATTTCTTCGGGTACGGGATGAAATAAGAATGCGTTTCTATGATTTTTACCTGCAAGAATTAAAACCGCAATTAAAATAAAAGGCAGTCATTATGGAAAAGAAACAAGGAATTGGATTTTTTGAAAGATACCTGACTATTTGGGTAGCCTTGTGTATCGTTATCGGGATAGCCATCGGACAATATCTTCCGGCAATACCGCAAACATTGAGCAAATTTGAATATGCCAACGTGTCTATACCTGTGGCTATCCTGATTTGGTTAATGATATATCCCATGATGTTGAAAGTAGATTTTCAGAATGTCAAGAATGTTGGCAAACGTCCGAAAGGGATTGTCATTACTTGTGTGACGAATTGGGTGATAAAGCCTTTCACCATGTTTGGAATAGCTTATCTATTCTTCTACGTTATTTTCAAGTCATTAATCCCTGTCGGATTAGCCGAAGAATATTTAGCCGGGGCGGTCTTATTAGGTGCTGCACCCTGCACGGCGATGGTGTTTGTATGGAGTCATTTAACCAAAGGTGATGCAGCTTACACATTGGTACAAGTTGCGGTCAACGATTTAATCATATTGGTTGCTTTCGCTCCTATCGTGGCATTTTTGTTGGGTGTAGGTGGCGTTTCTATCCCGTGGGACACGTTGATACTCTCGGTTGTACTGTTTGTTGTCATTCCGCTTTCTGCTGGAATAGTGACCCGTATAACAGTTATCCGGCGCAAAGGAATAGACTATTTCAATACCGTCTTTGTCCGCAAGTTCGATAACTATACAGTTGGCGGATTGCTATTAACGCTTATCATCCTGTTTTCGTTTCAGGGGGAAACGATACTGAACAATCCGCTGCATATCGTCCTGATTGCCGTTCCGCTTGTGCTGCAAACAGTTCTGATATTCTTTGTTGCTTACAGTTGGGCGAAGTGGTGGAAATTGCCCCACAATGTTGCTGCACCTGCCGGAATGATTGGAGCAAGCAATTTCTTTGAGTTGGCGGTGGCAGTGGCTATTTCTCTTTTCGGCTTACAGTCCGGTGCCGCACTGGCTACCGTAGTGGGCGTATTAGTGGAAGTCCCGGTAATGCTTATGTTGGTGAGAATTGCAAATAATACACAACACTGGTTTCCTAAAGTGAAATAGAAAACAATTAATTATTTGTTCTTTTATAAGTCCTATATATACATTATAGTATGGCGTTTGAATGTTACAAAGAAAATATATACAGACAAGGGCACGGCCGGCAAGGTCGGATTTATCCGGGTGCCGACCGTGCCTTTGTCCTTTCCTGAAAAGCGGCTCTTTGCTGTAACCTGCGGAAGTGGAGCCCGCGTAGCTTCCGGGGGTTACAGCAATGTGCCGCAGGAAACATTAGGATATTTTTTTCAGTTCCCTTGCCGGGTTGGCGATTTCCATAGACGGTACATGTTTAGCCTGCCGTGGTAAATCTGGAATCACGTCACTGCCACTGACAAGCCTCTGTTCTTCCGCTCCCGTTTCTTTACCTTCTACACTTTCATGCCGTCCTACCGGTTTAAGGGTAAGCTTTATCTTCCGGTTCAATGTGGCAAGCTCTTCACCCAACTTTTTGATTTCTCCCTCTTTGGGCCATGAGGCCGCCACTATTTCCTGCAAGACCGGAATATCTTTTGACAACTCCGCATTTTCCTTTTCCCGTTTCTCAATCATGCCGGGAATACGTTCCAGCGCATTGATGAAATACATTACGGCCAGTTTGGGGTCTTTGGCTATGTAGCCGTTGTGATAGGTATATTTGATACCGTCCAGTCCCTCGACCATGAATTTGTTATGCAAGACTTGCGTGTCTCCGTCACAAGTCTTTTCGGTACGGACAAGGATACGAAAATCAAACAGGGTTCCGATTTTCATGTAATCGTCTTCCGTCCGGGCTTTCTGATTGATTGCGGCAAGCCGGTTGCCGAGTATCTCGATATTGTCCGAGTCCACACCGTCCAGTTTCAGGGGATTGGGACGAAGCCCGGTTTCCGCATCTACCGGAGCCACTTTATTGAGGTATTCCCAATCTCTGGTAAAGCGTCCGATAAAAATGTTGTTCTTCTCTATTCCGGCGGTCTTTTCATTCAGCTTTCCTTTCGCGTTTCCTTTATTACGGTGATACGCCTGCCTTTCGCTTTCAAGGACTGCCAGTTTCTTGTCCAGTTTTGCCTTTTCCAACAAATCGTCGTTGCCTGAAAGAATAGCCACATATTCACTGAAATTGCCTCCGCCGTTTTCGTCTATCGCCCCTTCGTCAATGGTACGAGCGGCCAGATTGCGGCTTTTAAGCTGGTTGATGAACACCTGCTTGTTTTGCAGCAGATTGAACTTGTAACTGTCCAGAGACTTTTCCACCGCATAGATGTAACAGTCCACCTTGTTATCGGCATATTGCTTGGCGATGATATTGCCCTTTCTTACCGCCCGTCCGTTACGCTGCTCCAGGTCGGACGGCCTTCAGGGTATGTCCAGATGATGGATGGCCACGGCACGCTCCTGTGCATTGACTCCCGTTCCCAGTTTCTGTGTGGACCCGAAAAGGAAACGGATGCGCCCGGAGTTCATATCCTTGAACAGTTCCTTGCGTGCGTTGTCGCTGTTTGCTTCCTGAATGAACTTTATCTGCTTTTCCGGAATATTATGGTCTTCCACGAGTTTGCGCCTTATCTCACTGTAGATGTTCCACTGGTCGGGTTTATAGGTACTCAAGTCTGAAAAAATGAACTGTGTGCCTTTTTGGGCGAGATATTTATAGTAATATTCCGCAATCTTGGCTGCGCAATGGGACGCCTTGTTTCCCGGATTATCGCCGTATTCAGGGTCTATCAGCCGCATGTCAAGCGACATCTTGTTCGAGTAGTTGGTGGCGATCAGCATCTGTGCCTTTTCTTCCGCCTTGGACAAAGGTTCCCTGTCTATGTAGGCTGCATCCCCGGTTTCAGCGAACTTTATCAGTTTCTGAATGAAAATTTCCTGCTGGGGAGTGGGCGGTATGTGATAGAGTTGCTCGTTGAGTTCCGGCCTGTCAACCCCTACGTCTTCGGCCGTTTTGTAATCGGTTATCTCCGCATAGAAATTGGCGAGTTCCGGCACTTTGATAAAATAACGGAAACGCTCTTTCTGCACGACCTGGTTGGTCACGGAAAATTCAAAGTCCGTGCTTTTCTTCGCATAGACTGCGGCCCAGCCGTCAAAACAGGTGATCCCCTGCCGCTCCATTTCCTTCGGACGGAGATATTTGAAAAGGAGATAGAGTTCCGTCAGGCTGTTGGAAATGGTCGTACCGGACAGGAAAGTAGCCCCCAAATCCCTGCCTGTGCGCTCCTGTATGGTACGGATGGCGAAAAGCATGTTCATGGCCTTCGTGCTTCCTTCAGGGTTGCCCAGACCGGAAACTCTTGCATGGCGTGTATTGAACATCAAGTTTTTGAAATTGTGCGATTCGTCAACGAAGAGGTGGTCAATGCCCATTTGCCTGAAATCGGTCACGTCATCCGTCCGGTTCTTTATATCCTGCTCCAGCTTTTCAAGTTTGGCCTCAAGGTTTTCCTTTCTTTTTTCCAACCCCTTCTTTATCCAGCCGCTCACTTCATTGCCCTGCTGCTCGAATACGGCGAGATTCTCTTCGATACTGTCTATTTCCTGCGTATATATTTCCTGCTGTATTTCGGGAGACTGGGGTATTTTCCCGAACTGGTCGTGTGTCAGGATGATACAGTCCCAGTTACTATTTTTGATGTCATGGAATATTCCGACACGCTTCTCCGGAGTAAAATCCTCCTTGCCCGGATACAGTACCTTGGCATTCGGATAGGCCTTCTTGAACGTGTCGGCTATGTCATGCACATTGCTTTTGAGTCCGATAATCATCGGCTTGTTCGCCAGTCCGAGACGTTTCATTTCAAAGGCGGCCACGCACATGATAAGGGTTTTGCCCGTACCTACCTGATGGTCGATTATACCACCGCCGTTCATCTTCAGCATCCATACGGCATTTTTCTGGCTGTCGTACAAGGACGGTATGCCCAGCCCTTTCAGATCAAGGAACGGGAAACTTTGCAGGGAACCGTCATAATCCGGGCGTACATAGCAGTTGAACTTGCGGTTGTACATGTCCGCAAGGTGCTGTTTAAATTCGGGGAGCTGTTCATTCAGCCAGTCTGTGAAAGCAGACCTTATTTCATTGATTTTGGCATCGGCAAGCTGGATGGCCTCGGCATCCCGTACCTTTATATCATTGCCTTCTTCATCCTGCACGGTTTTTGTTATGTCGGGTACCGTGTTGTGTAGCGCATGTTTCAGCAGGTCGTTTCCGTAATAACCTCTTTTTTCCCCTTTCACATAATATCTGTCGGTGATGTTTGCGTTCGTTTCTTCAAAACTCACACTGAACTCGTCGATGGATTCCGTATAGTGGATATGGGCTTTTGCCTCAAAAAGATAACCGGCAAACTCTTCATATACGGACACGGGTATCCACCTTTCTCCCAGATTAAAATCAAGCAGTTCGAAACTGATCGGCTCCGGTATGGCTTTCTGCAAGGCTTCCAATGATTTCTTGCTTGCGTCGTCATCGGGATAGTCTTTCAGGTAGTTCTCTATCCATTCGACTTTGGCCACCACATTGCCCGCTATGAAACGGTCTTTGATTTCATAGTTCTTCATCATGGGATTGTAGAAGATACGGTTTTCCAGTTGTGTGAGCAGTTCCTGCCCACCTATTTCACTGAGATTTTCCATATATTCCAGATTGACTTCTCCGAACTTGTTCAGGGATGCCGCAAGCGCTTCCTGCGGTGTATCCACATGTGTTACCTCATTGGCGTTGAACGATACGGGAACAGAAAAGATATCCGCCTTCTGTATCTTGCCGTTAACGGAACGTTCCAATGACAGTATTTCCCGTCCTCCGGCATCCATCAACAGGAACTTGGCATTGTCCTTTCCGTTCAATTCCCTGAACATGCGGTAAAAACAGTCATACCGCTTGACCAGTTCTTCCCGTAGTTCCGGCTGTTCGGTTTCCGTTTCGGCTTCCTTATTGTAGAGATTGTGGTAGGCTTCACGGAGCGGGATATAGTAGGCGGCCCGGTATTGTTGGGTGACTGTCAGTTTAAGTGGATGGAATTGTACTTCGGGAGTACCCACCCCTCTTAAATATCCGTATTGCTCACCCGATTTCACGATGGAACCGTTCTTGTATTCGGGACGTATCTCTCCGGTAAACGGTCGTGGTTCCATTTCTTTCTTCCGCTCTTCCTCGAATTTTTGTCTGCGCTCCTGCCATTTTGCTTCCGCTGCCGCCCGTTCTGCGGTCATGTTTTCCTGCGTGGCGGCTTCATCGTACATGTTCTCTTGGGAGAAGAGATTGAACATTTCCGGTTCATCCCCTTTCTTTTTGCGGGCTGCCGATGGTGCCCGGCTTGGTGAAGGTCTGCTTTCTACCACTTGCACCTCCGCATGTTCTTCATCCGCATAGGCGGCAAACAGGTTGAGCATAGGTTCATAGGGTTGTGCGGGACTTTCTTTCCGTCCCTCCTGCCGTTCTGTCTCTCCTGCTGTTTCCAATAGTGTCTCAAACTCCGTTTTAAGGATGGTGGAACCGTTTGAGCGGGATAGATTGTCATCATAAAGTTTCCGGTCAAGATGGTTCTCCACATCTTGCGCCAATAATTGCCTGAGATGTTCGGAAATGGCGCCGACACCTCCTTCATGAATAAAATTCATGGCCGGTTGTCCGTACATGTTTTTACCCATAGATACGGAAGTATGGACGATATGGTCTAAATCGGCATAGCTGTTGTTGATATTGATGCTGCCTGATATAAGGCGGGTTTCAATAAAGTTCCGTTCCTTTTCGGTCAGTTCCGATTTTCGGGTATTCTTCTGCAATACGATCAGGTCACTGCTCACTTCCGTACCCGCATCAACAAACAGGTTATCCGGCAGACGTATGGCTGAAACAAGATTGGCATGGTTCATCAGCCATTCCCTAATGGGTCGGTTCTGTGGCGAGTCCATGACACCCGAAGTCGTGATATAGGCCAGTATCCCGCCTTCGTGTAATGTATCCATGCCTTTGAGAAAGAAATAGTTGTGTACGGCAGCAAGTGAGGATTTACGCACGACGTCTTCGCTCCGGTCAAAATCCCGGTCATAAACTCTGGTATTTCCAAACGGGATATTGGATGAAACCATATCGAAGTAGTTGTTATAATAGGGCTGTATGGACTGGAAACCGTCTATGGTCACTTTGCTTTCCGGATAGAGGGATGAGAGGATTTTTCCCGTGAGCTTGTCTTTCTCGAAACAATGGACTTCGGGAACATCTTTCAAGCCGCTGATAAACATGCCCGTTCCGGCAGAAGGGTCAAGAAAACGTCCCGGACGGATTCTCGGTACCTGCAAGGATTCCTGCATGGCCGTTACCACCGGTTCCGGTGTGTAAAAGGCTGTGAGAACGGAGCTTTTAAGGCTTTGGATGTATGCCTTGTATTCTTTCCCGTCTTTGGAATACTCACGCAACAGTTCATGCAGCAGTCGGACTTGGGGAAACAGTTCCCTGTCTGTCGTTCATCTTTCAATGTCCGTGTCTTTTTCCGCCGGATTCAGGATGCACTTCAATCCCCCGAAACCCGAATAACCGTTCAAAACCTTGCGTCCCTCTTCCGAGAGACAAAACTCCGGGCGCATGAATATCAATTCAAGTGCGGCTATGTTGTCCGCCAAATGTTGTCGTTTGTTATATGCCATATTGTTCTATATAAAATTGTATGAAACCTGTAAGTTCAACGGTAAGTGTATGATAGGACGGGGATGATTCAAACCAGTCATCTATGGGATATTTGCTGAATACTGTTTCTGCGGGCGACAATACTTTCAGGCAGAAACCCGCCCGTTTTTCGGGCCGCACTTCGGGAAACCACTCCGACACGACCTCGAAAACCGTATCGAATCTGGAAAAGCGCAAGTCCTGATAGAGAACGGCCTCGGCCAGTTGCAAAGCCTGCGTAACGGATAAGCCGTCATGTATGGCACGTTCGTAGCTGCCTGCCGCCTCGTCAGCCCGTGCCCGGACAAGTGCTTTGTCACCGGCAATATGCGGATGGCTTTCCTTTAAATAAAGAAGGAGAGTCGTCTCAAAATAGGACAATTCTCCGGTTGTGGTATTTTTATCTTGTATAATCATTTGTTATCGCTTTAAAATGTTAATCGGATATTAAACATATACCCGGCTGCCATAAAAGAGAACCGGGTATATATTTGCCAAAAACATGAATAATCTATCTGTTACATGACCGAAAGGCTCTTTTTTGACTGGGCCTTTACAGACGCCACATGGCGGGGTGCCTGCTGTTTTACCTCCTTTTTCTTGTCATTTTTCTTGCTATCAATAGTGGGTTTGTATTCACGGGCGTTACGTCCTATCAGCAGTTGGTTGCTCTTGTTGCTGAAACGTACATCATCGGAAAATACCCTGCCTTTGTAGCGCATATTCTCAACGAACACCATTTCATGGTTCTGGAGCATCTTCTTTTGCTCAGGCGTGATTTTGGCACCCATGATAGTGTCGTTGACCTTCAGTTGTTCGCCGGACTGCTTGAATGCGATGTCCATTATTCTCGGATCGACGAAAGCAACGCCGGAAAGCAGCGTGTCGTTTTTGCGCTGTATGTCGTTGATGGGAAGCCGGCCTCCTGACGCAAGGATTTGCTTCTGTTTGTCATCCAGCCTTTTCCCGTAGATATAATCGGGTATCTTGATGGCATCCACGGGCATGGTAATAATACGGTTGCTCGGTTCATGGAAAGATACATAACAGTTGCAGACGGTTCCCGTATGGGTATCCTTCATCTCCTTGATTGCCCCCAAAGTTCCGGTGTCTTTAAGCGACTGCTTTTCCTCGTCCGTGAATACTCCTTTATAGGCAGGCAGGTCATACTGCGGTTTGTCAAGCCTGCTTAAAGTTTTCAGTTGCACCTTGCCGTCCTCCCCTTTGACACAGAGGAAACAGGCTTCCCCCATATCCTTCTTTTCGCCGTTCACTTCCTTACTGATGGGGAAAGCCATAGAGGTAATCCTTCCTTTTAGCATCTCACCCATGCAGTGGTTATCGAACAAGAGTTGCTTGTCAACTCCCAATGCGGCAAGTTCTTTCCACGGAAGCTGGTGTTCGTCGAACTTATACCGGCGAGCAAGTTTGGCGATACGTCCTTCATCGTTGAGTTCGCTGTTCTCCACCAGTTTTTTACCTTCCACTCCGGGATCTTCCCCTTTTCGGATCTGGACTACGGCGTTCAGTGTCTTATCCAAAAGGACGAGAGGTACGAGGAAGAAACTGAAACTTGTGGGATTTTCGTACTGGTTCTTGAAATTGGTGAAGAACAGTTCCAGCGGTGAGGTACGGTCCAGCTTGAGGAAGCTGCTACTGTTCTTCTTGTCGGGTGGCACGATTTCGAGACTGCCGTCCTGCTCGTTCATTTTGGAAACGACTGCGGTCTTGTTCGTTCGCTTGTCAAGGATAGCCATTACATGCTCGTCCTGACTCTGTTCTTGTTGTTCTTGCTTTTTCTTAGCCATAAAATCAATAATTTAAGTGATACAATAATTAATCAATACCGGGTAAACTTTAGCCCGTCGGTGCGAATGTAGAAGATTAATTGATGGTATACTACATTTTAAAGGGCGAAGGGAATGGATGGCGGGAATTGGCGAGGAATGACGCTATGTCCTATTATCTACTCAAACAAAATTTAGAAATAGAGAATTATTATATGGGATTTTGTGAAATGACTACATTCCAAGTAATATATCTTTTGTATTGATTTGTGGAATTTTGCACCAATTGTAGGGGTTCTTGATTTAGATATTATGCTTTACATATCTAAAATAGCAGTTCATATATTTTTATGCTTTAGATTCTTGCCGCTTAATGAGTTTTCATTTATTTCCTCACACATGGTTATTAAACTCTTACATAAAAGAAAAAGAAATTTGTTAAGGCAAAAATTCTTCTCGAAATTCTTTCAATACATTGTAAGTAGTAATATACATAATGTACTAAGGTCGTTCCTTCGTCATTGCGGGCAAAAATTCTGCCAAAAGATGTTGCATTTTAATAAATCAAGAAAGAATGTCATGTCTGATAACATTTATTATGTCATAACGTCTTGAATATCTGCATGGCTTAATTTTTGTTTTTATCTTTAAAAAAAATATATGGCAATATTTACAAAACAAGAATTTGAATCAATAGCAAAAGTAAAAGCTGGATATAAAGGTCTGAGTTCCGTCTTAAATGAATACAGGTCTTACTCAAGATCCACGGCATTGACGAGTATTTTTCTTTCGCATTCTCATCATGACAAAGCAATTGTAGAACAAGCTAAAGTTTTCTTTGAAAACTTGAACATTAGTATTTATGTCGATTGGGCTGATGAAACAATGCCTGAAAAGACGAATGGCACTACCGCTTCAAGAATTAAATCAAAGATAATAACCAATGATAAGTTTGTTCTATTGGCTACTAATTCTGCTATAGTATCACGATGGTGCAATTGGGAGGTAGGCATTGGTGATACTTATAAGTTACATAATGATAAAATATGTATATTACCTTTATCTGATAACAGAAATGATTGGAAAGGAAATGAATATCTACAAATTTATCCTCGAATAGAGCCTGTATATAAGGATAGCTATTCTTTTTATGACAATATATTTAGAGTCATATATCCTAATGGCAATCAAGACTGGTTAGATGTTTGGCTAAAAAAATAAGACTATGGAGTTCTCTATAAATCAAAAAGCGTTTATAAACGCTTTTGTAACAGAAATAACAAACGGCGATGCTGCAGTTTTTGCTGGTGCAGGGCTATCTGCTCCATTAGGGTTTGTTAATTGGAAAAATCTTTTAAGAGATTTGGCTGAAGAATTAAATTTGGATATAGACAAAGAAGTCGATTTGGTTTCGGTAGCCCAATATCATTTTAATAGATTTAAAAGAGGGAAAATAAACAATAAAATAGCGAATGAATTTACTACCTTAAAAAAAGGTGGTATCAATCATGAAATATTAGCCAGAATAGGAATTGATACTTTTTGGACTACTAATTATGATCAATTAATTGAGAAAACCTTGGAAGCAGGAGGTAAAACAGTTGAGTTAAAAGTTCGGAACGAAGATTTTTCGAGGAATATTAAAAAGAAGAACGCTATTGTATATAAGATGCATGGGGATAAAAACTCGCCTGATGAAGCAGTCTTAATCAAAGATGATTATGAAACATATAATGATAAAAGAGAACTTTTTTCAACTGCACTAAGAGGGGATTTACTCTCTAAAACTTTTATATTTATAGGTTTCAGTTTTGACGATCCGAACTTAGAGTATATTTTGGGGCGGATAAAAGTATTACTGAAGGACAATACACCAACACATTATTGCTTTTTTAAGGAGATTTCAGAAGAAGATTTTAAAGATGATTTAAAAACAGCAGAAGAAAATCATGAAGATTATTTATATGCAAAAATTAAGCAAGAATTAAAAATTAATGATCTTCTTAGATATGGGATCCATGCAGTAATGATAAAACAGTATGAAGATATAACCTCTATATTATTAGAGATTGAAAATAGATTAAAAAGGAGGAATATATTTGTATCTGGAGCTGCTCATGTTTATACCCCATATTCTGAAAATGAGGCAAAAACTCTAATTCATAACCTAAGTTATAAACTTGCAGAAAATGAGTATAAAATTGTTTCGGGATATGGACTTGGCATAGGTAGTATTGTTATAAATGGAGCTTTGGAATTCAAACTAAGTTCCAAATATCAGAATTTGGATGATTTATTAATATTGAGACCTTTCCCTCAAATACAATCAGGGACAAAAACAATTCCTGAGATTTGGACTAATTATAGAAAAGATATGCTTTCAAAAGCAGGTATAGCCATTTTTCTCTTTGGTAATAAATTGAATGATAAGGGAGAAATAGTAAATTCAAACGGAATGGAGGAAGAATTTAAAATTTGTTTAGAGTTTGGAGTGATACCAATTCCAATTGGTGCGACCAACTTTATTTCTAAAATTTTATGGGATGAGATAATGACTAACTTTGATAAGTATTATCCTAATAATTCAGGTCTCAGGAGTGCAATTGAAGAAATTGGAAATTCATCTAATTCGACAGATAAAATTATCTCAAATGTTATAAAAGCAATCAATATCTTACAAAAAATATAAAATTATGGCACGTAGAGTTTTTACAAGTTTTCATTATGTCCCAGATAACTGGAGAGCTTCTCAGGTTAGAAATATGGGTAAAATAGAAGGTAATAGCGTAGTATCTGCAAATCAGTGGGAAGAAGTTACCAAAGGAGGTAATAAAGCTATTGAAAAATGGATTGATGACAATATGAGTGGTAAATCATGTGTTATTGTTTTGGTGGGAGAAAATACGGCAGGAAGAAAATGGATTAAGTATGAAATTGAAAAAGCTTGGAATGAAGGAAGAGGAGTATTGGGGATTCATATCCACAATCTTAAAAATAGTATCGGAAATCAAGCAAACAAAGGTCGAAATCCTTTTGAGGATTTTTCCGTAAACGGGAAGAATCTATCGTCTATTGTAAAATGCTACAATCCTCCATTTACAACAAGTACTTATGTATATGACTACATTAAAGAAAATATTGAAAACTGGATTGAAGAAGCTATTGATATTAGAAATAAATATTGATGCAGAGGTGTATATAATGGCGAAAAAACTACATCAATCTGACATTTTCTGATTTTCACTTTGGATTGGAGTTTCTCCAATCATTTCAATCTGAAAACATTCAAACGAGGTCATTTGTTATTTAAGTAAGCTTCGCCAGGAACCTCAAAAAGCAAGGAAGGATTAGAATTAAAATTTCTAATCCTTTTGTTTAAGTGTTTTTTCAATAATACCACTAAGTGATTCTCATCAAAATAGCATTGCCTATAAGAAATAGTTAGAAAATTACTAACTGATAAACTTTTAAACTAAATCAAAAACGTTTTTGAATATGATTTAGCTGGGACGTCTCCTACAAAGGGAAAATGTTTATTATGCTTCTATCAAAACTATGACTGTCATGTTACAAGCTAATGGGATAGTTAGCATTGATGAAAATCATAATGCTATGCTTACCCGGAATGGACACAAATATATTGAAAGAAATGAACCGGAAATAAGCGAGAGATGGAAGATTCTATATGACAGGAAAATAATGCAGGACAAACAAAAGGATGCCGGTTCTTCGTGAATATTTCTTGATACAATACTTGCCTTATGTGTACCAATATTCGGCATTTATTTCTAAGTGCCGTGGTTTTGTACATATTTTCTTTTGAATATATCAGATAGACAAGAGCATAGCAGGTCGGTTGGACTTGTCCGGGTGCCTGCCATGCGTTTGTCCTTTCCTGAAAACAGCTCTTTATGGCAATCTGCGGAAGTGAAGCATGCGTTGCTTCTGGGATTGCCATAAAGAGCTGTTTTCAGGATTAAGCCTGTTCTCCTTCATTACCACCCAATAAATGTTTAAGTGCTGGATCATTCTCTATGCGGATCAGTTCGTTCTCAACCAGTTCAACAATATCCTGTTTGATTTGCTGGTAGTTCGTTTGTATCTGCTGTTCCATTGTATCATTGCCGTTCTCGTCCAGAAAGCTGCTGATTTCGGGAATTGGCTGGTAGGCCGCCGTCTCTTTCTGTACTGCTTCATTATCCACCACTATCTGCGCATGGAAAATTTTCTGTTCTATTGTTTCTCCGAAATTGTCAGCTACGGCACCGACAAACATGCCCTGCGAAAGTGTACTGATTTTGCTGGCAGGTATCAGGCTGTCCAGTTGCGTGTTGATGGAAGTGGACGTATCGTTACGGTTGATGCTCATAGACTCCCGTTTTTGCAGGATTTTTCCAAATCTTTCAGACAGTGTTTTGGCTGTTTCACCTACCACTTGACCGCTAAAAACATTGCCCACAGTTGACATGATGACGGCGGCCTCTTTGTCTCCGTAATCGCGCTTTAGCTGGCTGAAATCCTGAAAACCTAACACGACCGCAACCTTGTTGCTTCGTGCCGTGGCAATCAGATTATCCAGACCTTTGAAGAATATGGTAGGTAACTCGTCAATAATCACACAACTTTTCATTTGCTTTTTCTTGTTTATCAACTTCACAATACGGGAGTTATACAAACCTAAAGCTGCTCCATAAATAGAAATTCTATCGGGATTGTTGCCGACACATAATATTTTGGGTTCTTTAGGATTGTTAATATCCAATGTAAAATCACTGCCGGACATAACCCAATATAATTGTGGACTTATCAGTCTTGACAGCGGAATTTTGGCGGATGCAATCTGGCCCATCAACTGTTCCGCAGCACCGCCTTTCCATGCGTCAACGAACGGACTCAAATAATTCTCTAAATCAGGATAACTTGTCAGAATAGTAAAGACGTCTTCATACCTTTTATTAAGTAATTCAATGGCATGTGGGAACGTGCAATACTTACCGTTTTCATACAACTTCAAAAACCAGATTATCGCCGTAAACAACACTATCGGAGATTCCACGAAGAAGTCTCCCTGCTTTTGCACCCAACTTTTATTCAGGTTCAACATGATGGTATAACTGGATTCATACGCATCCGAAATATCCGTCATCAGTTCGGGCGCCAACGGGTTACAACGATGGCTTTTTCTCGGATTATCGAAGTTGATTACATAAAATTTGGGTGGTATCTTATAACGATGTCTGTATTTAATCAGATGGTTATAAGCGATAACCGACAGGTCATCAAACTTGAAATCGTATATGTAGAGCGCATAGGATTTCTCGATGGTTTGCTTGATAAACTGATTGACAATCGCATAGGACTTCCCACTCCCTGGCGTTCCTAATATCATTGTCGCTCGAAAAATATTTACAAGATTAATAAATCCGTCGTATGTCTTCCCTTTATACCAGAACTTTGTTGGCAGATTGACGGAATACTCGTTTTCCATGAGTTTTGTTTCCTGCATGAAGGATTCATTCTCCCGGTTGAAAACGTCCTCTAACAAGTTGTTCTTCAACAGACGGCTTATCCATAAACCGGATGCTAACAGACAGAAGAAACCGCTGGTCAGTGTTGTGGTATAAAGTACCGCACACACACCGGATGATGCACTAATGGATAGTAACCACCAGTTTAGGAAAAAGAGTATGGTACCCGCTATGGCCGCAACAATTATCTTCCTTCATGTGATCTCATGCTTCTTTACCCCCTTGTTACCCATACAGGACAGACCGAGGAAGAGGACACAGAACAGTTTAGTGTAAAGCAAGGATGAAAACAGTCCGGTGGTACGTTGGAAATTGAATAGTATCCTGTCCACTATATCGAGCGTTCATCCCATTTCATGCAACCAGCCGTAACAAAACCAATAGATGTGTATCGCCAAAAATAAAAAACTGATGGCCCGCATAAAGTCCGTGACTTTGGCAAGACCTCTTAAATCATCTTCATTTTGCATAATTGTAACTATTAAAATTAAACTTCTTGTTCTATACTTTATTATATTATAACCTGCGCCTGCGCTTCTTCTTTTTCTTGCGCCCATAGCGGAAAGCCGGATCAATGTACTCGTGTGTATGGTCGTCTTCCATAAGTACAGAGAAAATATCAACAGCACCGAGTGCGGATGTATCAATCAGATTTTCGGAAGTTTCCGGCTGTCGGTGGTACTGTTGTTCCTGCCGTTCTTCCGTCTCTTTTCTTTCCTCCCGTTCCGTATCTCTATCTTGCCGGGATGCTTCCTGTCTGGTTGGTGGTATCAACCTCTCACGGTCTGCATCCGGATTGTTGAACAGTTCGTTGAACACATTGGCTGAAAAGGCTTTGCCCAGACGAGAGCCATTGAACACTGTCCGGCAGGTATGGTCTATGAAGGTGATACCATACAGACGTCCTTCGGGATTGATACGGTAAACTACTTCTATATCCGCCTCTTTCAGCCTGCGGGCAAAATCTTCTTTCGTGCCGATGTCCTGCATGGCTTTAATGATTTCCAGCCTTGTCCTTTCTGCAAGTTTGTCCTTTTTCACCTTTTCAGCGGAAACGGCAAACCTCTTTTGCAATGCTTCATAACCGAATACCTTACCGAACTTGCTGGATTTGAAAGGTGTTCCCACCTGCTGTCCGTTATCATCCAAAGCTCCGTACATGATACCGTGGTATTCCTTTCCGTCCACACTTCCCCTTACCTCGTAAACAGTGACGTTATACAAATTCAGAAGGGTGTTGTATTCGGCAAGTGAATGACAGTTGTAACATTCCAGCAAGGTACGGGCGGTATGCTTTGCCTGCGCTTTCACGTCACCTTTCGGATAATCCACTTTTTGCAAGGATAGTAATTCCCTTTCACTGTGTTCTCCGAGTGTGGGATGAAGCCCATACTTCACTTCCATCTCACGGCAGATATTCTGTGCCCGGATAGCCTCCCGGTTGTGGTCTATCTTTTCTCCCTTCTCGTTGATGCGTACCGAGACAATGTGCATGTGTTTGCGGTTTATGTCTTCGTGCAACCATACAATATAGGGCTGGTTCCCGTAACCGAACTTTTCCATGAACTCCTGCGCCAATACGGTCATTTGTTCTTCTGAAAGAATGTCTTTCGGGGAAGGGTTCAGGGAGATGTGGATAACCGGTTTCCTGACGTGCGAGTTGAGTGCGATATAAGGCTCGAATGCCTGCACGCAGTTTTCAATAGGTACATTTCCGGAAGTGTCCGCCGCAATCTTCGGGTGTCACAATACCTTTGCCGTACCGTCGTCCACCTTTATCTTATTGTAGGCAATCACTCCATAGAACGAACTGCCCGATGTGATATTCGGCACCATGACGTTATTCCTTTTTAGTAAGATACTCCTTTTCGTACCGCTTTGTCAGTTCGATAACCTGCTTGCATACTTCTTCCAGTTTACGGGTTTCTTCGGCCAGTTTGTAGAGAAACGCAAGCGATTTCTTTTCCCCGTAAATGGTGTGGATGGTCTTTACACATTGGTTGTAGTTGTTTCCGATACGGCGGAACTGCTGATAGAAAGCGGTTAGCTGGGCGTAATATTCCTGCGCTTCCTTATCAATCTTCACTACCTTAAACTCTCAACCGAAGATACGGGCGAAGATAAATTCGGCCTTGTTCTTCATGCCGGACTGTTCGAACATGCAGAGGAATTTATCGTTTTCCTCGCTGTTCAACCGCACGGAATACCGGTGTACCCGTGGGTCTGCAAGCACTTTGTGCCCCGCTTCATTGCTGACAAGCATTTTTTTCTTCATTACATGAATATTTTAGAAGGTTCGACTTGGGAGAACCGCCGCCCCCGAAAAACCTTTCGGGCGAGACTTTGAGGGCCTGAACTACAGGTGAGGGCCTCAAAGTACACCTCGCTATATGCTGACGCATATTAAAATCCGGCTGGGCCGGATTAAAGGTCTGAAGGGTTTGTTTTACGTTCTCTCTTCGAGAACGGGCTGCGCTCTCCCGGCGACAAAGGTAGATAGTTTTTTCGTTATGGTCATTATCAGGCATCACGCCAACAGCCGCCAACAAATGACTTTGAAACCACAGGTACATTACGGATGCTCTTTTTGAGGTTTATTTGCAGTCGGATAGTTATTTAGCTACTTATCCGGACAGATAAAAAGATGGTTATCAGGATAACTATGCGGACGGTTTTCTATCTGAATGGCTTTTTGTCTGAATAGCCATTTGATTAAGTAAGTTTTCAGATAAGCGTTCATAAGGCTATCTATCCGCTTATACAGCCATACATATATAAAGATGTATAGACAAGAATGTGAATATTCGGATAAATGGACAGGTAAATAGATTATTAGCTAAATACTTAGATAAACAACCGGATAGCTATGTGGCTACATAGCTATGTAAGTATGTAGCTAAATAGACAAATAGCTTCATAGCTAAGTAGCTATATAGCTAAACTGATAATGAAATGAATGAACGGATAGGTGTCTATCCGCTAAACTATCAATAAATCAAATTATTCACTTAAATTAGGAACAATGGAAAAGAGAAAGGGAACATTATTCGTTTCGTTCGCTACCCAGAAAGGTGGCGTGGGTAAATCAACATTCACCATTTATGTGGCATCGTGACTGCATTATGTGAAAGGACTGAATGTAGCTGTGGTGGATTGTGACTATCCGCAGCACTCAATCATCAAACAGAAAAAGCGGGATATGGAAGTGGTGAAGACCACACCCGTTTATCAGAACCTCTTGGTGGAGCAGACCGGGCGGTTGAAGAAAAAGGCTTATCCGGTCATTGGAAGTACCCCGCCGGATTGTATGACTGACTGAAGGAGATTTGAAGGGAAATCGGACATACATTATGACATGGTACTGTTCGACCTGCCCGGAACTATGGGTAGCGACGGGGTTATCGCTGCAATTAGTGCGCTCGATTATCTGTTCGTGCCGATAAAGGCAGACCGTCTTGTGCTGGAAAGCACGCTGAACTTTGCCACCACCATTAATGACCGGCTGATAAAGACCGGCGTGTCCGCACTGAAAGGTCTTCATCTATTCTGGAACATGGTTGACCGCAGGGAACGCACGACATTGTATGATGTGTATCAGCAAGGTTTTTCCCTGTTAGGGCTGGATTGTCTCAAAACACGTATTCCCGTGCGCAGTAACTTTACCAAGGACTTGTCCGCTATGGGCGGCCCCGTTTACCGGAGTACGCTGTTCTCTCCCGATGCGGCATTCACCAAAGAGTGCGGCTTCGATACGTTTATGGATGAAATCATATCTGTACTTAAAACCGAATAGTCATGGCAAAGAAAACAAGCGGACAAAATCCGGTGGATGAAGCGTACCTGCGCAGCCTGATGGCAGGGGTTCCTTCGGAGCCTCCTTTATCATCTGTACCTTCAACCGGCGGAGGTAATGGCGAAAATAGAGAAACCGCTTTATCCGATGAGAAAGGAAAAGCGGATGGTACTGCAAATGAAACAGTCAGGGATGTTTCCGATGCAGGTGGTGCCGACCGTTCGGAAGTGGTTACGGAAAAAACGTCACCGAAAACGATTCGCACGGCTCTGGCTGACTTTATACGCAGATTCCTCACCCCTTATAAATGTGAAGGCAGACAGGGGGTATATATAGACAAGGAACTGCACCAGAAAATATCAGTCATCGTGGGCATTGCCGGAAAACGGCAGTTGACGGTAGGAAACTACATAGACAATGTATTGAAGGAGCATTTCGAGAAACATGCGGATGAGGTGAAGACCTATTTACAAAAGAGTTATAACAAAATATTTTAGGGTATGAATATACAATCAGGTTACTATGAAGCCGGAATCGCTCTGTTCTGGCTATTGTTCGCCTATCTGTTCATGGATAAGTTCCTGTTCAAGGGACAGCTTGGCGAAATATGTTTCGGAAAGGCACGCCGCCGCATGGCAAAAGCTCTGCGGGGCGTTGCCGGATGGTTCGATCCGGTGAAAGAGGAACAGAAAAAAGGGCGCAGGCGCTCGAAAGGGAAAGCGGAAAAGAAAGACGTTCTGGTAGCGCCGGAGTCTGAAAAGAGGAATGTCACGACCGCAAAAACGGAAATGAAGGATGACGAAAAGGTAGAAGCTAAGAAAAAAGCAGAAGGCAAAAATATGGAAAAACCTCCCCAAAAACGCTCTGAAACGGACAGTCTTGTCGTTACAAAAAGCTACGGGATACGTCAACGGCCGCCAATAAACGTCACCGGTTCCGGAACTATTGCAGGTAAAGAAAATGCCTCTACTTTTGCTGGCAGAAACGAAGATACAGCGCCACAAAAGGTAGCACAAGTGCCGCCGGAGCGCATTCCGGAACTGTTCCGGGACAAGCGCGTGGAAGAGTGGAGGGCTTCTTCGGATGAGAGTTCCGGCAAGCCGGATGGCGATAGCGGACAGGGAGGAAACGGTGACGAAGTGGATACGGATGAGTTGAACGAGGAACTGGATGATTTGAACTGTATCCGCGAAGAGTATTCGGGCGAGGCAACCGGCATAGGGCCGGAAGAGATTGACCTGATTATCGACCTCTGCAACGGCAAGGATATTCCGACAGACAAACGATTGTCCCTTTTAAGGGCGATCCACCATATCAAAGATACGCAGATTGAACGCTCGATACTGGAAAGTATCAATGGCAGCGACAGCCGTATCAGCAAATTTCTGGATGAAGCCGAACAAATGAGTGAGGCTGCTCCGGACAGTGACTAACCAATTAAAAAAGGAGGTAACAATGACAAGAGGTTATTTTGATACGGGTTGACAGCCCGTATCACCTTAAAGAGAGAAATTCGCTATGGTATTAATGACTGAATAAACCAACAAAACCATGTATATGACTTATTTCGATTCGGGTTGATAAATGGATGTTCCCGCCTGGTAAGGGAACACTCCAATCAAGAAGAGACAATACCTTTGGTAACTTACTTATAAAACAGAATGGCTATGACAAAAGGCTATTACGATTCGGGATGACAGACCGCCTGCGGCATTCACCCGGTAAGGCAACAAGAACTATTCACCATTAAATTTTATCCGTATGAATATAGGACTGGTAGATGTGGACGGACATAACTTCCCCAATTTTGCGCTGATGCGCCTTTCAGCTTATTACAAGGCAAAAGGGCATCGGGTGGAATGGGCAGAACCGACGGGACGGTATGATAAGGTGCTGGCAAGCAAAGTGTTCACTTTTAGTTCTGACTATGATTACAATCTGCTGGATGCGAAGGAAATCATAAAGGGCGGAACGGGATATGATATTGCCGGCAGGCTTCCCGAAGCTGTGGAAAACAGCCGGATGATGGATTATTCCATTTACCCCCAATATCCTTTTTCCCTTCAGTTCTTTTCAAGGGGCTGCATCCGTAAATGCCCCTTCTGTCTCGTCCGTGGGAAGGAAGGATACATTCAGGCCGTGGAGCCGGTGGAGCTGAACCCGAAAGGGAAATGGATTGAGGTGCTGGATAACAATTTCTTTGCCAATCCGCAGTGAAGATCGGCGGTAGATTATTTGATGAAGGCCCGGCAACCCGTTAAACTGCACGGTGTGGATGTGAGGATTATGAATGAGGAACAGGCCTGGCATCTAAACCGGATGAAGATGAAGCAGAACATCCATATTGCGTGGGATTTGCCCCGGCTGGATCTGACCGACCGCCTGAAAGAGATGGTCAGGCATGTGAAACCTTACAAGATAACCTGCTACGTGCTGATAGGATTCAATTCGACCGTTGAGCAGGATTTGTTCAGGTTGAACGTACTGAGGGAACTGGGGATTACTCCCTTTGTTATCCCTTTCCGGGATTATGCAAACAAGCGGACGCCTACGCAATACGAGCGTGACCTTGCCCGATGGGCGAACCGGATGTGGCTATTCAAGTCTACCTCCTTTGAAGACTATACACCCCGCAAGGGTTTCAAGTGCGGAGAATATCTGAAATAACTTGATAAAGACAAGACACAATAGAGACAATGAGAACAAACGGTTATTACGATTCGGGATGATTCACATCCTGCTTTCAAGAGAGAATTAACAAGAGTGTTTCACCACAAAATCAAGTAACGATGCGAATAACATATTATGACTCCGGCTGATTTCCCGCCGGAACTTACCCCCTGAATCAATAAACCATAAGCGGCTGCGGGTTGCCTATGGGGATAGTGAAAGGGGGCAGTCCGTGGCTTTTTTAATCACCTAAAAATCACGGAAATAAATGAAAAAGAAAAGATTGATTATGATGCTTGCCGTCGTTGCGGCGGCAAGTGCGGCAATGGCCCAGGGAAACGGGCAGGCAGGTATTACGGAGGCCACCCAGATGGTGACAAGTTATTTCGACCCGGGAACAAAATTGATTTATGCAATCGGCGCCGTAATCGGTCTCGTTGGCGGCGTCAAAGTCTAGTGTGCCACGAGCGAACTATCGCCTGAATAACGGTAGTTCGGTGCTTCGTGAGAGATGAGGGTAGGTCCCTCGGAACCGCCTTACAGGAGGAGGTTTCAAACCACGACATGCGGCTGTAGTAAAGAGCTATGGTCGTGAGCGATGTTCGAAAAGTCTGTCAAAAGGCAGGCAGGTGTCCATGTAAAAGGTGAATGCAAATGAACCGTTGATGAGGTACCGAAATACACAAGACGATGTCAAAACCGAACTCCTATACTTAGTTCGGGATAAGCCAAAGGGAAACCTGCTTACTGCTTTGGCGGCATCCGGTATAGAGGCGGCACGATTTACATGGTGGCTCTTACGAGGAACGTGGGAACTTGTGCAGAAATGTTAAGGGAAAAATCCAAGCAGAGACCCTGTTAGGATGAAAGTACCGATGTTCTGTATAGGGGCAGACTAACCCGTAGTAGTGATGAAGCTCTTGTAATGAGAGTGGAGCAAAGGGGTTAGCTTATTCAGCGAATTTAATTGAACAACTATTAAAAGTAGGAGGATTTAATGAAAGACGCAAAGTCATTTGAAATTTCCAGACATCTTGTCATGGAAGCATACAAGAGGGTTAGAGCCAACAAAGGAGCGGCTGGTGTGGATGCTATATCCATTGAGGATTTTGAGAGTAATCTCAAGAATAATCTTTATAAGATATGGAACCGCATGAGTTCTGGGAGCTACCTACCACCTGCTGTAAAGCTGGTGGAAATACCCAAATCCAATGGCGGTAAACGTCCTCTTGGCATACCAACGGTAGGAGACCGTGTGGCTCAAATGGTAGTCGTAATGACCATTGAGCCAAGCATAGAACCTTATTTTCATGAGGATTCCTATGCTTATCGACCGAACAGGTCTGCACTTGATGCAGTGAGAAAAGCGAGAGAACGCTCTTATACATTTCATTGGGTACTGGACTTGGATATCAAAGGTTTCTTTGATAACATCGACCATGAACTCCTGATAAAGGCGCTTGAACGGCATGTAAAATGCAAGTGGGCGATGCTTTATATCAAACGTTGGTTGTCCGTTCCTTATCAGTTGAAGGATGGAACGCAGATAGAAAGGACTAAGGGCGTGCCGCAAGGTTCGGTAGTCGGTCCAATTTTGGCAAACTTGTTCTTGCACTATGTTTTCGATGAATGGATGAGGAGAAATCACTCAAACATTTCATTTGAGAGATATGCTGATGATACGATATGCCACTGCGTAAGTCTGAAACAGGCAGAGTTTATACTACGTGCCATAAGGAAACGGTTTGCTGAGTGCAAGTTGGAACTTAACGAAGACAAGACGAAAATTGTCTATTGCAAGAAGAACCATCGTGATATTCCCTATGAGTGCATCCAATTCGACTTTCTTGGCTACACATTCAGACCAAGACGTTCGATAGATGCCAACGGGGAAGTTTTCCTGAACTTCTCTCCCGCAATCAGTAAGAAAGCGAGGACGAAGATATGGGAAGCCATTCAGAATTGGAATTCCAATCATTGGGTTCCAATGGAACTGGAGGATATTGCGAAAGAAATCAACCCTGTCATTCAAGGGTGGATAAACTATTATGGGCAACATAATCCCAGAATATTGAAAGAAGTTCTTCAGCATGTCAATGATAGGCTTGTCCGTTGGGGTCGCAGGAAATTCAAAGGTTTGAGAAAACGCAAGACGGCAACTGTACATAGGTTAGGTGATATTGCTTTGCAGAAACCTAATCTGTTTGCACACTGGGCTTGGGGTGTCAAACCTACTGCAAGTGAGAGAAATCGGAAACGAAAGTAATGCACTACGCAGTTTGGCTGAATAAGAAGAGCCGTATGAGAGGAGACTTTCACGTACGGTTCTGTGAGAGGCTTAGGGTGAAATTCCCTTTGCCTACTCGATCCAGAAGTTCAGTTCGGGCGACCCCGATACTTCAAAAACAGCCAGTAGCTGGTTCGGAGCCTGCATCTTCCTGATAGTCGCCGCCACCATCCTAAGGTCGTTCTTCCTCTAAGATTCATACTGAAGACAGTAACTTATGGCTGATTTTGAGATAAATAAAGGTGTGGGCCGTGAGGTTGAATTTAAGGGGCTTCGGGCACAATACCTGTTTGTTTTCGCCACCGGACTGCTTGCCGTATTCGTGATGTTCGTCATCATGTATATGGCGGGTGTCGGACAGTGAATCTGCATCGGTTTCGGAGTATCGGCGGCTACGGTACTGGTATGGCTGACCTTTACGCTGAACCGTAAATACGGCAGCCACGGACTGATGAAGCT
>OAWW01000492.1_pt1 | contig 34437 bp, 28 predicted proteins | sample 1517191 | NCBI WGS metagenome assembly OAWW01 (sample SAMEA2580253, study PRJEB22360) | human gut metagenome | biome: human gut; feature: human-associated habitat; material: faeces | place: Denmark | collected 2008/2010 | reverse complement strand
ATAAGCCGTTCCTTGCTGCACCGCAGCATTACTGCCGTACCTATTCTGATCAACCCTTATGGTCGTATCGTTATAAGCCGTTCCTTGCTGCACCGCAGCATTACTGCCGTACCTATTCTGATCAACCTTTATGGTTGTATCATTATAAGCCGTTCCTTGCTGCACCGCAGCATTACTGCCGTACCTATTCTGATCAACCTTTATGGTTGTATCATTATAAGCCGTTCCTTGCTGTACCACAGCATTATTGTCGTACCTATTCTGATCAATTCTTACGGTTGATTCTGTATATTGTTGTGTGGCTTTAATTCTATATGATTTTGCCTTTGGATACTGTTTTACATAAAGTGATTTATTATGCAATACTATCTCTGATGATAAATCAAGATTATGTTCGTGAGCTCCATATTTAGAATTAATGACACCATCACTCATAACACATTCTCCTAGTTAATTTTAACTTCATCAGGTTTAGTGGTAAGCACAGAATAAATGCTTGTATCTTTCGGAAATTTATCTTTAAAAGCAAGTATAGATTTACCGGCTACAATAATTCCCTCACCCTCATTACTGTTGGTAATTTTCTGTAGCTGTCGAGGAGCAAGATTGAAGATATGGGCGATTTCTTCTCTGTCAGACGTTGACTGATTTAAAAGTAAGGCAAATTCTGTGTTACTCAAAATGCGTCGTGCAGTATCTGATAACAGCAAGTCCTCAACATTTTGCGTAATTCCGGTTGGTATAGCACCCCACTTTCTTGCACGCTTCCAAAGCTCAAAGAAAAATTCGGCTGAATAATCGTCTTTAAAGAATAAATAGAATTCATCAAAGTATAACCAGGTGCGGATTCCCTTTTCTCTGTTTTCAGTAATCTTATTCCAAATAAAGTCAGTACAAATGAGCATACCCAATGTTTTCATCTGTTTACCAAGATCCCGAACATCGAAGCAAATAACCCTGTTGTTAAGATTAACGTTACTTTCGTGCGAAAACAAATTAAGGTTGCCGGTTACATATCTTTCAAGTGCTACCGCAAGCTGCTGAGCTTCAATTTCCGGCTGTTGTTTGAGTATATTCCAAAAATCCGGAAATGTAGGCATTTTTGCCTTTTTTGAGTTGTCGCTGAAATACGGTAAATAAGTAAGATTAACACACCGGTCAATAATAGAGAGTGTCATATTGGACAATCCCTGCTTACCCCCTGCTATAAGCTGTACCATCGAAATAATAAAATCTGATTTTAGAGATACCGGATTTTCGCTGTCTGCGTAATTTTCGTTAATGTCAAACGGATTAATATAGTTATTGGATGCCAAACTGAGGAAAACATTTTGTCCGTTCAGCATTTTAACAAGAGGACTGTATTCACGCTCCGGATCAAGGATTATAATACTGTCATTTGTCGAGAGAAAAACATCAAGAATTTCACGCTTTGAAGTAAATGACTTACCGGAACCCGGAGTACCCAAAACTACTCCATTTGGATTTTTTAATGTTTTTCGGTCAAATGATATAATATTACCGGATACTTGATTGATTCCATAATAAATACCACCACGCTGAAATAGTTCCTGAGTGGTGAACGGAATGAACATTCCTGCCGATGCAGAGGTAAGTGTTCTTGTAACAAACGGTTTTAATTCGTTCGCACCGATAGGCAGAGAAGTGTTTAACCCTTCTCTCTGAAGATATGTAATCTCGGTGACTTCACAACCGTGCTGGCGACTGACACCCTTAACTCTTTCAATGTTGTCAGCAAGAGCATCTTCATTGTCTGCCATTACAGTAATAATAACTGTAGATACAAACATCTTCATTCCTGCTGAATTAATTGCTTCCCTCAATTCCTCAGCTTCATCAATACTGTACTGTACTTCTCTTGGAACAAGAGGAACATCATTATATTTTGCAGCTTTTCTTTGAATTTCAAGCACCCTTGTTTCCATTTTTGAGAGCTGACTATCTACTATATCCAGAGCTTGTGCCTTATCTACTGACTGTAAATGCAAATTAATTGCCATTTGACAGTTAATATCTGATAAGTCCTCAACATATTTATCAGTTATGCTATTCGGAAAATCTTTAATATATAGAACAGCACCTACACTGTTTCCGCATACAAAAGATTTCTTTGTAAATTCAAGTGAATTTGGAATAACATAATCCTTTGTTGTAAGATTTGAATTGAGCAAATGAGAATATTTGAAATCAAACGATTCATAGGGATGAAAAAATTCGTAAATACTACGACATCTTTCATACCCACTTAATTCAGCTGCGTGACAACCCATATTTTTGAAATTCTGAATAGTATCGGCAATAACACGGCTCAGGTTCGCCGATGCTTTCTCATAATCATCAGCTTTCTGTGTAACAGTAAGGTATTTGCTTGAAATAAGATTGTTATTGCTGTTTGAGCTGGCCTGCATCATTATGTTGTTTCTCTCCTTACGGAGATTATCGAAACCGTCAGAAGTCGGCTTTAAGAGCATAGTACGCTTAAAAGCATCTGCGTTTACATATCTGTTGATAATTGATACTTGTATTGATGTATCCGGGCCATAATATTCCAGCAATTCGCAATAATGCTGAAAAATAGACAACTGATCATCTTTGTTGGCTGTCTGATAATTGATGTCATCAAATCCAAAAGTAACAGAATATTCTCCGTTTCCGAGTTCACAAATACCATCCTCATACATAAGATTGTAGCTTATTGCATTTTGGATTGATTGTGTACCTTTTTTATGTTTTACAACAGGTGGTTCATTATTTTCATCTCTCTTATGGCCACCAAAAACGCTACGTCTAATTAGATGCCAAGTGCTCTCGGATTTGCCTTTGGATTTGTTTTCTCCTGTTTTTTGATCCGTATTCAAGTCTTGATTCGACACATTCATCTCCGGACTTAATTTTTCTGTTTTTCCGCTTCCATTCAAAATCTATGTCCTCCTTTATATAGTAATCTGTGTTGCATATGTTTACGCAATACCGTCTTTGTTTTTTACCGTAAAAGTTAATCATTAACTTTAACAATTCTCCAAATGACCGTCCTTTGTATTTGAAAAAACCAAAAGCAACGATAGGAGCAGCCGTAAATAAACATATGTAACCGGTAATTTCAACTCCTATTTGCTGATACAATAAAAAGAAGATTGGAATTACTACAGCAAAACAAATAAGAATGCAAATGATCTGTTTACCGGATAAACCAAAGAATATTTTGCCTTCATATTCCGTGATTTCCTTATGAATTTTTGCTTCTAACATTTTTTATAATTCACCTCTTTATGATTTAGTGTCAGCTTTGAAAGCTGACACTAAACATATAGTTACATAGCGTGACATATTGAATTTGCCCATTTTTGTGTTTGAAACGCAGTTACAACAAATAAAATAGAGTAGAATAAGATTGAACCGAGCATACTCCATAAAGCCCCCCAATCTCCCTGGGTAATATTTGCTACAGAATTTATCTGCGTAACAAAGATAGAATAAAAAATACCCTTGATTAATATAAGCAATGCACCCTGTAAACACACAGAAAAAAATGATTTTATGAAGTTTGGAGCTACATTAAAATGCTTAGATAAACAGGTAGAGAGCGGAATAGGTGACACAGCCGTATATACAAACAACTGGATAAATCTCGCTAAGAATATAATTTTCACAATCAAAATGCCAAGACAGGAAATGAATATAAACAGACAGGATACTAAGAAAAATCCAATTTGTCCTAAAATATCCCACCAGTTTGGAAAAGCATTTTTTATACCATTGTACAGTGCATTTGGATCGAATACTCCGTGAGGTAGAGAATTAGAAATAATCTGTGTAATGTTATCTCCTAAGTTCATTAAAAACCCACAGATTTCTGTACTATTGTCGATAACGAGCTTGCATAAAATAAGCTTTACTAATACATTGATAACTAATCCTGCACCCATAAATCCGGTAACATTACCTACACGCTCGGATAATTGAGCAAACTCTAATAGAGCAAAAACGCAGAGCAACGAATATCCAATTGGTTTAATCGCTGTTGCTGTATTATTGATAATAGTTGTTAGCATTGTATCTGTTGCACTACCCGCATAAGATGCAAAAGTAGTACCAACACTAAAAACAGAATCAAAAAAGAACTGAAAAAGAGCTACAATTTGATCTATCATATCATCACTCTTTCAGTTTAAAATGTAATACTGTTGATATATGCTCCTGCTGCGGTAATGAGTGCTCCACCTACCACTTGCCAAATTCCGCTCTGAATCTGTGGTGCTTCCTTATTTTTTAGGCCGAGGCCAAGAATAACCGCACCGATGACAAGCCAGATTGCACCACCGGCAAGAACTGCTTTCTGAAGTAATCCCATAATTGCACTAAAATCCATAGTTATACACTCCTTATAGTTTTATAATTTTATTATTTTATATTTTTATATTAAGATTATCACAACTAAATAGCATCATCTAGTTCAATAGATATAATCTTACTTGTGTTCTCAAAGAATTTCTCGACAACACTAGTGTGAAGTAAATCATTTCTCATATCAAAAGTAAAATCATTACCCTCACCATCAGCTAATAATTTATATCGCCTATGTTTTTCAAGAGGATATTTTTTGCTTTTGAATGGATTTACACCTGACACGGTAACAATACATTCATCACCGGGAATTTTTTCGAGTTCTGCGGAATCAAGTAAAGCACGGCCAAGATTGCTATCCTGTGTTCCGTATGAACCGTGGCTACCTTTAGTTTCATTAGTTTGTCTTTGATCTATTGTCATATTACCAAGAATTTTCGATACATACTCATTAGTAGACGGTTCTTTACCGCCAAGATAAACAAATGAATCACAGTTACCTACAATCGTTTTCCAGTTTGCCTTATCAATAGCTTCTATCTGAGTTAAAGTCTGAAAAATAAGCATCATAGAAATACCATAAGAACGCATCGTTGAAATGTATCTTTGCAGATTCGGAATATGTCCTATATTTGCAATTTCATCACCGATAATCTGAATTGGTACAGGTAACCGTCTTTTAGACTGTTTTTTAGCAAGACTGTAAAAATGCTCAAGCATTAACTGATAGAAAATACAGACGATAAAATTAAAAGTAGTATAGGTTTCCGGGACTATCAAAAACAATGCTGTTTTTTCTTTACCGATAGCACCTATATCAATCTCATTTGCCGACATGAGTTTTCTTACATCACTTATAGCAAAAGGGGCTAATCTAACACCGAGAGATACAAGAATACTCTTTGCTGTTTTACCACTTGCAAGCTTAAATATGCCGTACATATAAGAAGCCAAACAATTCGGATCTGTTTTTTTTAGATCGAGAAATAGAACATCAAGTCCTGATACAAAATCTTCATCGTCTTCCCTTGCAGACGCTATTTTCAGCAATTCGAGAACGCTGTTTATATTTTGATCTTCAGGACGACACTCTAAAATTATGTAGGCAAAAAGAGCAGACAGTAAAGCTTTTTCTGATTTAACCCAGAAATCATCACCGTTTTTTGCAGCAGCATCTGCTTCAGCAGAATTAGTATTTGCAAGCAAATTGTCAACAAGAATTAGAATATCTTTTTCTGAATGTATGTACTCAAAAAAATTAAACTTGTCTGACTTTGACATATCTTCAAGGTTCAAAACCTTGATTTTATATCCGTTCTTTGCGAGCATCTCTCCACAATCTCCGAATAATTCACCTTTAGGATCTGTTATTATGTACGATGTATTAAGCTGACATAAGTTAGGCTTTACGATAAATCGTGACTTACCTTTACCGGAACCACCTATTACAAGGACATTTTTGTTGCGGTTATATAAGGGATTTTTCATATGGGGAGCTAAACTAAGGCTTTCCGTGGCTGACAGGATTATATTATTATCCTTGTTGGAATCTATAAAAGGCTTAATATCTTTTTTAGTCCCCCATTCAGCTGTTCCGTGTTCTTTGCCTCGCATAAAATTTTTACGACTTGTAGCAATATAGGCATAAGCTAACAGAACTGCTAAAATCCCTACTATACTCGGCAGCATAAATTCAGATTTAAAATTCAAAGTAAATGGATATACTGTAAAATTAAAAAAACAATCCATTACTTGAGATAATCCACCTATGATATTAGACCCACAGTTAGAAACAACATATAATTGTGCCGCTCTGTTCACAGATAAGAAAATCAAAATAATTGATACTATGAGAATAGGAATATCAGATTTTTTAAATTGCTTACCCATATGTCACCTATCACGTTCCTTATTTTTATTCTTATTAAGTTCCTGCGATTTTTCTTGAGCAACCTTTTCATTATGTTCTTTCGCTTTTTGTGTTGCCTTCTCCGCCTTATCAGATAAAGATTGTTCGGATGTTTTATCTGACTTATCCAAATCTCTGTCTTTATTGGCCAAAGCATTGGCAAGAGCATCAGCTATAACAACTGTGTCTGTGCCCTTAAAAAACAAATTAAAATCCTTGGTGTTTTTGTTTTTCATAACGCTGAAATCAACACCATAGTTTTTGAGAATGTTTTTTACAGCCTTAATGTCAACACTTGAAACCGGAATATGATCTAAAGCCATATTTTTTCCAGTTAAATTCTTAATTGACTGCTTTCCTCTTGCCTTCATAGCTTTTTCCATAGGAGTCTTGCTCTTATGATTCTTAATAGTTTTGCATAACTGTTTGATGATAGAATAAATTATTTCTGTAGTCATCAAAGCGGCCTTAGAACTAACCTGTAAAATCACTTGAGAGGCTTCCTCTCCTGCCATCAATCCTCACCCCCTTCATTAAAAATTTTTTCGTAATCTTCAATTGTCTTTTCTTTAGGAAAAAGCATCTCAAACTCATTAACTACGAGCGTTAAGGAATATACTTTTTCTCCATCAGAATTAACATAGTCAGAAGATTGCAATGATCCTGTTATCCTTACTTTTTTACCCTTTGAGAGAAAATTATAAATATTCTCTGCTATTGAGTTAAAGGCTACACAAGGGATAAAATCAGATTCTCTCTCTCCCTCTGAATTCTTATAATTTCGCTGTACCGCAAGTGAAAACTTGCAATACAATTTGTCCCCTTTTGCAACAAATTTAGGATCAGCCGTCAAACGGCCAATAAAAATGCAACAGTTAAGCACGATATTCCCCCTTTTTATTTACAATTGCATCTGCCATACTAATATTTGAAGCTCGCCTGATTACAATTATATTTTTTTCAGTTAAATGCTTATTTGTTTTCAATATAACCGTACTTAAAGTATTCTGAAAAGCATAGAGTTCTTTATCATCAAGAATTCTGCAAATCAAACAATCTGATTCTTCACTGTCATAAAGAAGAAGATACCCTGTGCCATAGTTCTTATATATACGGTAAAAATTAAATGTAATTTTTTGATTTCGAGCAAACACTACCGCAGTAACTTGATTATTCATTCTTTGTTTTCCCTTTTATTTTTCTGATAAAAAGCATTACAGCAGCACTTAATATTGCAACTACAACTATAACTAAGATAGGATTTATTGTATTTTCAACACTGCTTTTATTTTCATCTGTTGTTGACGGAATCTCAGATAATCTCTCGGCCGTCACAATAAGTCTGTGGCTGTTAACACCGTAAGGATAGCAAGTAATTAAACTGATTAAATCCTTATGGTCATCAACCGATAAAAGAGAAATATTGTCCGGCTTAACTATATTTTTTGCCGTGACCTTATATATAAGCGTTTCATCGAGTACAGATACTTTGATTTCATCCCCTATAGCCAAATCGTCAAGGTTATCAAAGAATACCTGTGTAGGATAACCCGTGTGTGCAGACAAGACAGAATGATTTCCAATACCACCTATAGGAAATCCGGTATTAGGAATGTGGGCAACGCCCTTTTCAAGGACTTTATCCGTGTCACCGTGATAAATAGGGAGCTTAACATTGATTTTGGGTATATCAATGTAACCTATAAGTCCATCGCCAAAGTTAAGTATGTTATCGTACCCATCAATTACGCTGTCTGAAGAATATGTAAAATCATTAACAAGTTTACTTAAATTATGATTGTATTCCTCAGCATCAGTAAAATACTTTGATTTACTATCTTTTAAGTCTGCAACCTTAGATTTATAATTATCAATCGTAGATAAAGCAAAACAGTTATTTATTGTATTGGAAATCAATGGATAAAGTACAAATCCAAAAGCTACAATCAAAAATATTATTCCAATAATTAGAGAGCCTTTTTTTGCTTTTTTCATTGCACTTCACCTATTAATTACCAAATTCAATTATTTTGTCTTTACTTTTCTACGGATAATCAATGTAATAATACCGCCCATAGCAAAAACTGTGCCGAGAATGTAGAACATAACTGTTCCTACACCGCCTGTCTGCGGAACAACAACCTTTGTATCCTTAACATCAACGCTTGCTGTACCGTCTGTCGGGCAGTTTGTGATGTACGAACCGTCAACAAATGTTGCACCGTATGTAACATCAATAGTTACCGGAATAACCTTACCGTAGATGTTGTAGCCTGTAGGAGCTTTTGTTTCGACAATATAATATTTACCGCTTGCAAGTTTGATTTCTTCTTTACTTGTGTTGTAGTAAGTAACCTTGCCTGTCTTGTCGGATACACCGCTTGCAATGGCATTTGTAAGAGCAGTTGCATCCTCTTCTGTTTTAAAAAGGCTGAATTCTGCACCTTCGAGAGCCTTGCCAGCTGTATCTGTCTTGTTAGTTGTAACTGCAAAAGAGTAAACATAAACTGTATTACCGTTTACTTCTGATTCAACTCCGTTCTTGTTAGAATAAACGAGCTTCGTTTCTGAGTTTGGGTTGCCTGTCTTTCCTGCTACAGCGTACTTATTGAGCTTTGCTGAATAAGTTACAGATGTATAAGTAACACCTTCTGCATAAAAGTCATTCTTCTGGAGATAAGCGTTTGTGAGAGCTACATTAAATGTTGTAGCTTTACCATCAACTTCTGAGGTTACATTGAGAGCATAATCAGTTGAAGCAAGGTCAGCAACCTTACCGCCCTGTGCGTTGAGAAGTGCAACCTTTACGCTGTCCTTGTCGAGAGTAAGACCGGCTGACATTTCATCATATACGGTATATGATTTAAGTTTCATTTCTGATGAACCGGCAGTTGATGACTTGATTTCAAAATTCACTGTGTCACCAAGGCTTACATCGGTAAAATTAACATTATCCTTTGTGCTGTTGGTGATAGTCTTGCCTGTAACAACATCACCGTCATTTACCTTTGTTGCGAGGTCAATATCATTCACAGAATAAACCCAACCGTTGTTGTAGTATGGGAGCGATACAACAGAGTTTGTAACGCTTTTAACACCGGCAGGATAGTTAGTAGCCTTGATATAATACATACCCTGAGCAAGGCTTGAAAAAGTCTTTTTAACCGAGGTTGCAGAGGTTGTAAATGTACCAACCGTTGAAGCGGTTGACGGGATTGATGAAAGACCGTCAAGAGCTGAGAGAACATTCGATGTCTTTCCGCTTAAAATCTCATCAGAGATTGACGGAATGAGTGAATCATAGCCTGTCTTATACGGATTTTCGGTTGTTTTGAGTTCTGCAACTTTGTACACCGTAAATGTGTATCCGGGTTTTGAACAATTGAGTGTGAATGAAACCTTCTTTGTTTCATCAAGAGCGTTGTTGTTTGTTGTGGCACTTGCAAATGGGATTGCAGTAAATACCATCATAACTGCAAGCATTGTTGCTGTCAGAATTCGTGTGATTTTCTTTTTCATTTTTGATTTTCCTTTCGTGATTTTTTATATTTCTTGCTACCGTGTTTATGGTAGTCATAGATGAAAATTATAGCCATTGCTCCGAGTGCCACGGCAACGAAGTAAAACGGAGCAATTCCACCGCCGCCTGTTTGAGATAAAACGGATTTGTTATCGGCAACGGGTAAAGATATGTTAAGTGTGTTTTCATTGTCGGCTGAAATTGTAAATTCAACCTTTTTACCGTATGGCATATAGCCTGACGGAGTTACAGACTCAACAAAATAGTAATCTCCTACCGGCAGTTTACGGATTAACAGAGTGCCGTTTGTTGCCATACAGTCAGTTGCAGATTCAGATTCAGAGAGGTACATATAACTACCTGTGCCGTTTTGAATGCATCTGACGGGTGTGTCATCTGACTTGTAGAGCTGCCAACCTGATCCGCCAAGAGCTTTTGTGCCGTCTGTTTTTGTGAGCTTAACCGAGCCTGTTTTTACAGTATTTTTGATACTTGCAAAGGTTACGGTATCAGTATCAAGCGTGACGGTTACACTTCGTGGCTTATTGTACTTATACGGTAAAGAATAAGTGCCGTCATCGTTCAGAACACCGAGTTCTGATACCTTATATTTGAGCAATTCGTCATTGCTGTTATAAATCGGTAAGTCTGAAATTTCAGGACTTAAACCTTCAAGGTTTGTGCTTACTTTTTCGTTAAACCCTGTGTCAGCACAGCTTATTTCAAAATACAAACCGTCCACAACATCATCTTCAGATGTTTTTTGTACCTGTAACGAACCTGTTTTTACGGTGTTAACACAATCATATGTATAGTTGTATTCATCGGTATCATAGATTGTAAATTCGACTGCATCTTTCACTTCATAACGGCTCGGAAACTTGTATGTTCCGTCTGACTGTTTAATGCCGATTTCGGTCAGTCTGTAGGTGATTGGAAAAGCATTTAGGTCAACTACATATGGCAGAATTCCGTCAATTTTATTACCGTTGACATCATAGAACTGCTCATTGTTCGTACTCGCTTTACCGTTTTTGTCGGTAGTCAAAACGATACTTGTAATCTCGTTTCCGTCTGCATCATAAGCCATAGGAGTAGGGATAAGGTCATCGCCGTATTCTCGTTCATCGTCAAAAGACTCAAGCTTAAAACTCAAACCCTCGATAACTCCGTCCTCGGAAGTCTTATTGATGTTAATACTTCCTGTTGCAGGAGCGTTGTACACGGAATAATTAAGAGTAGATGTTGTTCCGTATTTGTTGGCAGTCTTACACTCTGATTCAGCCTTTTCAAGGTAATTTTCGGGGAAGTAGTAACTGCTTCCGCCGAGAAAACCTTTTTCAATAACCTTATATTTTATAGGGATACAAATTGCTGAGTTCGGAACGGTCAGACAGCTTTTGAGTTTTTCGCCGTACCTGCTGTAATAATTAGCTGTTCCGCTTGAATCTGTGACTATAGACCCGTAGTATTTACCGTTTTCGTCCTGTACCTCAAACCAAACTCCAGACACTTTACCGTTGTATGAGCTCTTTTTAACAGTTAAATCCGTTTCGGGAACTGTGTTTTGAAAACTGAATGTAACGGTTTTGCTTTCGTCAAGCGTTAAAGACTTACCATTAGCATTTGATTTTGCTTCTGATGATTTGCCATAGTAGTATCTTGAATAAGCATTCTCACAATTGCTGAATACAGCATTTGAAACACCTTCATAATATGAGCCTTTGTAGCTGATTGCATTTTCTTTCTTTATTGTCCAAGTGTAACCGCCATAGCTGTGAGATCCTAAAGTAGTCTTAAAACCAAGCTCCTTGACGGTATAGGTTATCTTGTTGCCTTTATCGTCATATACCCTCAAACCTTTAACAGTCGCTTCGCCGTTTTTATCGGTTGAAACTGCGTTGTACTCGTTGCCAAGGTTATCTGATATTGCAAACCAAAGATTTGAAACTATACCGTCTGTTGATGACTTCTTGATTTTGAGGTCAGCTTTTACGGCATCTTCATAAATCGTCTGAATAACGGCTGTTTCAACGGTTGAGTTTTCCTCATTTGTAATGACGGGATAAACAGTATCGTCAAGCTCATAGCCTGTCGGAGCGGTTATTTCTTTGATGTAATATGTTTTGCCGACATCTACCGATTTTGCAAAAGTCCCCTTGCCGTCAGCACTTGTTGTGAGCTTGTCATACAAGCTTGCACAAGCTGAATCAGAGTACAAGCCATATACAGCATTTGCAACACCTATACCTGACTGATTAAGCTTGTTAATGCCCACATATGCCTTTGCAGGCATTTCATCAATCGGTACATTGATAGGGGTGTTTGTGTCTTTTGCTATCTCTGCAATTTCTTCACTAATGTGTCTGTAAAATACAACATCACTTAGCGAATACCCTTCAGGAGCTTTTTCTTCTCTTATAACAACTGTACCGATAGGTACTGTAATTAAGTTGTTGTTGTAATAAAATTCATCAGAGTTATATCCATCTGCAAGATAGTTTTTATTAAGTAATGCTCTACCGGTTTCCTGCGTTTCAATGTACCAAGTTCTTTTAAGGTTTTTGCTGTCAAGAGCAGGAGCGGTATCACCGGGTTTGACATTGTAATCTTTGTCAATCTCTTGTGCGTAGTATTCAATGCTGAAAACCGCACCGCCAAGACCTTGACTTGTTGTTTCGCCTGTAATTGCATTCTTTTTTTGTAACACAATACCGATAGGATCATCTACAGGCTCATCAGTACAGCTAAAGCTATAAATTTTTGTACCGTCTGCGGCTTTTTTGCCTGAATTCACAAATGTATAAACAGTTTCGTCAAGCTCATAGCCTTTTGGTGCTTTGGTTTCTTTGGCATAGTAAGAAGCTGATGCGTCAACATATTTACTGTAACTGCCGTAACCGCTTGCATTTGTTGTAATACTGCCGATTTTTTTGGTACAAGCCTTGTTTGTGTATATGCCGTACTCGGCACCGTTAAGGCTATAACAATCATTGCCGGCTGTAAGTTCCGGGTTTGATGATGATTTTTGAAGTTGCAGCTTGACAACATCCGGAAATGTCAACTTAACATATCCGTCTTTAACTGCATAATTAGAACCTCGAGCAAAAGTCTGATATGATGCAAAGTCATTACTTGTAATTAAATACAAACTGTTTTTGCTCTTGATTCCATATTCCTTCAAAAAAGAGTTTTTCATTGTCACATTAACTGTCGTACCAAGATTTTTAGAACAGGTAAATGTTATCTTTTTACCGCTAACGCTGACCTTAACATTAGAATTGCTGACAATTACATCGGATGCTTTTGTCACCGATGCATTCCCGTTAGAATCAGTCAGAGTAATTGAGTACTGTCCGTTGCTGTACGACATCTGATATGATTTAGCCGAGCTAAGTGATGATGCAGTATATGACGGATTTCTCACGGATTTTTTGCACCAAGAAACCATATTGTTGTATGCCGTTGTGACATTCACAAGCGTAGTTTCTGCCGAACTCGTAGCCGTCATTGTATTTGCAGGTGTAAGTAACGGCTTACCGGTAACCGCTTCAAAAGTTGATGCGTTACGCTTGCCTGCAACAATCTCAAAAATCAAGAGCTGCGTTGCATAGTAATAATGAACCTTCTCTTTCTTTGCAGCTTCAAATCCGCCAAAGCCCCAAGCAAGTATCAGATTAACTGCATTTTGCTGTGCAGTAGTTAGCTGTTTCCAAGCTGCTGATTGAGATGTACTTTTTACAGTAGCAGAACTTGTTAATTCAGATGCTTTATCCGGTTCAATACAGTACGCTCTTTGTGTGTAGTCTGAAAAATTCAAGGCTTTTCCGGATGCAGCAAAAAAATGAACCTTAAAATTTTCCCAACCTTCATAATGCTGACTGTGCTTTTTTCCGTTTGCGTCTATATAAGTATATTCAGCTGTTTTTTTGTATATAAATCCTTTGCCGTCTGCTCCACGATTGCCTTTAACCGTGGCAGCACTTACTGAAAACAAACCGACAGACAATGAGCCGATAATTACGGTTAAACATAAGAACACCGACAGCATTTTTTTAATTAACTTCATTTAAGTTTTTCTCTCCTTTCTGTAAAAAAGAAAATGAGTAATTTGTTCATAGGTGATGCTCTGCTAAAATTCATAATAACCTCCTACATATAAATTTTACTTTTTAGGGTTGACAAACTCTTTTTTACTATCCAACAATATTGAGATTGTATATGTAGTTAAGGTCAACATTTGTTGATATGCCGTTAATTCTACCGTTATCTGAATACTGCCACACATCACAAGTGATTGACGGCTTTATATACCATTCTGCGTTCCAAATGGAAATGCCGTTATTTTTTAAGGTTTTGCGATTGAGCAGATAGTCATAAACGCTTGCTGAGGAATACACACCCGATTTAAAGCCGTTGCTTTTGAGTTTGTTACAGAAATTGACTGCCATTTTTGTATAATTGCTGTTGCTTGTACTCATTGCAGGCTGATATTCCATATCGTAGTAAACAGGAAGTTCAAACTTTTTACCCTTGATACAACTAAGGCAAGCATCTGCTTCTGCTGTTGCCGTTGACGGTGACATTGCATAGCTGAACCAATATGCTCCGACTTTAAGACCGGCGGATTTTGCGTTTTTGTAGTTTGTTTCAAACATATTGTCTTTCTGACTTTTTTCTTTACCGTATCCGGCTCTTATAATCACATAGTCATAACCGGCTGATTTTACCTTGCCAAAGTCAATTGAACCTTGCCAAGTTGATACATCAATACACTTTGCAGCACTTCCCGAAACAGTTAATTTACATTTTGCTGTTTTGCCGTTGTAGGTTTTATATGTAATAGTCACCGTACCTTGTGATTTAGCAAACACCTTGCCGTTTGAATTGACGGTAGCAATCTTGCTGTTACTGCTTGTCCAATCAGAACGATAGCTATACGCATTACTGTTGAGAGTAGCCGTCAATGTTTTGCTCTGCCCAACCTTTAGAGTAGCCGAAGTGTAATTCAGACTAACACTTGATGGAGCAGATTTGACTGTTACCTTACAAGTAGCTTCTTTTCCATTGTTGAGCTTACATCTTATCGTTGTAGTGCCGGCTGTTTTTGCGGTAACAAGACCGCCTGACTTTTGGACGGGAGCAATTGCGGTGTTATTTGAGTAATAAAGTCTGTAGTAGGCTGCTGTATTGTTAGGAATACTGCTGTTCAAGTCATACTGTTCTCCAACACCAAGTGTTAAACTTGATTTGTTGAGAGTAATACTGTCAGCAAGTTTTTTAACCGTCACATTACAACTTGCAGTTTTGCCGTTGTAGGTCTTTGCCGTAATAGTTGTTGTGCCAACACCAACAGCAGTTATTTTGCCGTTTGAATCAACAGTTGCAATTTTTTTATTGCCTGTTGAAAATGTAACCTGAGATAAATTACCATTTGTCACAGTTGTACTTAAAGCATAAGATTCTGTTGTACCTAAGACTATATCCGTTTTATTCAGCTTAATGCCGGTCGGTACAGTAGTAGGCTTTGGAACAGTTGTAGGTTCTGTAACTGCTTCCGTTGTAGGCTCTGTTGTTGATTCTGCTGTTGTCGGTTGTTCTTCTGTTGGCTCTTTAATCAGACCTACGATAATCTTCTGTACAAGTGTTGAATCAACAACGGTAATCACACCGTCTTTATTAAGGTCATACAGCTTAATTTGTTTTTCATCAAATGTTGTCATACCTACAACATTCTTCTGAATAAGCGTTGCATCTTCGATTGAAAACTTTTTGTCTGTGCTTACTGCTCCTGCACTAAAGGCACAAAGGCTCACAAGAGTAGTGGCAGTAAGTAAGCCCGAAATAATCTTATTTTTCAGTTTCATAACTTCCTCCTTAAAGGGTTCTATATATATTCCGCAAAATTTGCGGTTTGTCACCCTAAAAATCAAAAAAATTTTAAAAATTTTTTAAAAATAAAAACCTTCTCATATATATTCCGTAAAAATCGGGTTTTCGCACCCCAATAAATGAAAAAATTTAAAAATTTTTTTTAAATTACTTTAAAAAAGAAAAATATCATAAAATCAGAGCGTAAAAAAAGCAGAGCCGTAGCTCTGCTGAGTTTTGCTATTTTATAGGCTGCCATTAAAAAGAGATACACTAATTACAACTGTCCACACTAAAAAGGCTATAATATTTATAATTACAACCAAACCTAATCCAATATTAAAAACACCTGAATTAAACGGCTTTCCCAATTGTTTAGATATAAGCCATAGATAGCCAAAAATAAAAGTAAAAAGACCACATATAAAGAATCCTGCTATTATTGTTATCCCTCCTTAAGGTAAAGAAACATCTTTAGCTGTTTCGCTATTACAAATTAATTGCATTAAAATAACCGCTCTGTTTACAACACAGGGCGGTTATTTCTTTACAGATAATACAATAAAACAATTTTGCGATAATACTATTTAACTATAAAGCAATAAATATTAACAGCTTAATAATACTCAACTTTACCACAACCCGAGCACTTTCTGCCGACTACTTTGGTTTTATTTTCATAGTGCGATTTTTCGGGTACAGTTATAGTTTTTGTGCCAACTTGTACCTCTACGCTTACAGTTTTATAACTAGCCTTTCCATCGTGTGATTCAGCACATTCAAATATATGTTCAAGGTTATCTGTGATATCAGCTCCGCAAGCCTTGCAAATATACCTGCCTTGTTTTTCATAAACTGGCTCTTCGTAGGTATAGGCTTCCTGATCTACTACTTTTACTCGTGTAGCCTTGGTAATATCCTTCCAGCTATGAGTATGCTGTGTCGGTTTTGGCTCTGATTTTGATGATTCAGGCTTTGAACTTTCAGCCTTGGAGCTTGAAGAAGTGTCCTTTTTACTGTCACTTTTGGAACTCTCAGACTTAGAATTTGAAGAAGAATCAGATTTTTTACTCTCAGATTTGGAGTTTTCAGACTTAGAGCTTAAAGAACTGTTATTTTTCTTTTCAGCTTTTGAACTCTGAGAAGAATTGTTACTCTCTGATTTGTTTGTAGTATTTGATTTAATGTTATTGGCTGATTTTATTTCATCAGCATCAACCTTGATTTTTTTGCCGTTTTTACTTGTGATTTCGACTTTGCCGTCTGCATCTGTCTTTAACTTTTTGCCGCTTTCGTCGATTATATTGCCGTCCTTATCGACTTCAAGACCTGCATCAGTTACTGCTTTATCTGTTGCTGACATTGTAGGAGTTGTTGCGGTTGTTTCCTCCACTTCAACCGCAGAAGTAGTATTTAAAGCAGTATCAGCTGTTGCTGATTCCTGATTATTACCCCCACAAGCAGATAACATTGCCGATGAGCTTATCAATGCTGCCATTACCAGAGTAATTAACAACTTTTTCATTCTTGTTTCCTCCTTATTTGTTACTAATAATATGATATTTTAAATTTTATCACAATTAAAAAACTTAATCAATACTACTATGAGTATTAATTTGAGATATACACTACTTTGCATCGGCTGTACGAACCTACACGGGTTTTTAATTTATGCCAGTCATAACGCAAACCCGATGTGCCTACAAAACTACTATGACTGTACAGAAATTGTAAATTTAATAAAAATTTTTTCGACCGATATGAACTAAATAATGGTTTTTCACATAGCTAAAAATACAATTTTTAGCACCGCAGAAAAAAACGGTCGTTTTTTTTATGTACATTTGCAAAGATTTTCTGTGTACTGTATAATTTACCTATATCCTAAGATGATTTTGGTAAAGGAGAAACGATATGATATACGGGTACGCAAGAGTGAGTACAAAAAATCAAAATTTAAATTTGCAATTAGACAGTCTAAAAAAATATGGTTGTGACAAAATTTATTGCGAGAAAAAATCCGGTGATTCACGAAAAAATAAAGACAGAGAGCAGCTTAAAGAACTGCTCTCTGTGATAAAAGAGGGAGATACATTTGTGGTTCATAAGTTGGATAGACTGAGCCGCACTTTGGTTCAAATTATTAACTTACTTGACTACTTTTCTAAAAATGGGATACTCTTTGTATCTATTTCAGATAATTTTGATACGTCTACTGCATACGGCAAAGCCTTTTTAAATTTGGCGGCTGTTTTTGCTCAGCTTGAAGTTGATTTGAATTCAGAGCGTACATTAGAAGGCCTTGAATCAGCTCGTATGAGAGGGCATTATGGTGGCCGTCCTGGAATTTCCAAAGCTACACAAGCTAAGATGTATCAGATGTATTATTCAGGGGATTATCCGGTTGACGAGATATGCTACCAATGCCATATAACTTCCCCCACATTATATAAGTATCTTCGACTTTATAATCGTGATCCATCAACAAGGCCTGTTATTGTTGACGAAAACGGCAATGCAATACGGAAAGAACATAAAGGCAGACCACCGCTTAACTATAATGTCATTACAGAACTGCGTAGATTATACGACAATGATGGCCTTAGTATATCCGATATTGTAAAGCTAACCGGAATAAGTCGTACAACCGTAATTAAGTATTGTATTGACAAGAAGGATTGATTTATGAAAGATAATAAAAATCTTGATCAAGTAATGGAATTGCTACAGAACGGAGTTAAAGATGTTTTCACTTCTGAAAAATATCTTAATTACCTTACTATGCTCAGTAAATTTCATAATTATAGTTATAACAATGTGCTTTTAATTTCTTTACAGAATCCAAATGCAACTCTCGTTGCTGGTTATAACGACTGGGTGAAAAAGCACCATAGATATGTTAAAAAAGGAGAAAAGGGCATTAAAATCATTGCCCCTTCCCCATATAAAAAAGAAGTTTCCGTTCCCATATTGGACAACAACGGCAACAAAGTCATTGTTGATGGTAAACCTCTTATGGAAGAAAAAAACATTCAGGCTATGTCGTTTAGAACCGTTAGCGTATTTGATGTCAGCCAAACTGACGGAGAACCATTACCTCAGCTCTTATCGGAACTGACCGATAATGTAAAAAACTACAATGAATTGTTTGAAGCTATAAAGGCCTATTCTGAATATCCCATAAACTTTGAAGATATATCCGGTGATATAAAAGGGTATTGTAGCTATAAAGACAAGCGAATAGCTATAAAAAACGGTATGTCTGAATCTCAGACAATTAAGACCGCTATACACGAAACCGCTCATTCACATTTGCACGAACCTAATCCAAATGATCCTATTAGAGATTCCAGGAACATTAAAGAAGTGCAAGCTGAAAGCGTTGCTTTTGTAGTGTCAAACTATTTCGGCATTGATACATCTGAATATTCCTTTAATTATATTGCAGCTTGGGGAAATTTGGAGCTTAACGAACTCAAAAATAGCTTATCTATTATACAAAAAGAAGCGTCTGCTATGATTAATGGTATTGAAGAAAAATATCAGGAATTATCAAAAAGTAGAGAAGCCGAACTAAAAATTGCAAATGAACAGGAAGTCGGCTATGATAGGGATGCTGATGGCCTTGATGACAGCCGTGATAGCTCTTATACTGCTTCCATTGAATCCTCTGAACAAATCTTATATGATCAACCTAAATATAGTAAAGAAGAAAATATGCGTATTATAGATGATTTAAAGCGAGATATTCCAATTCAGGATTATGCTCAAGCATTAGGTTTTACGGTAATGTCTGTTGGTCGTTATTTTACTCTTAAAGAACACGATTCTGTAAGAATTGATCCGGATAAAAACCGTTTTGTTCAGAATTCTACCGGTGTTAAAGGCAGTATAATTGACTTCGTTATGCAATTTGAAAATACTGATAAAACAACAGCTATTCGTAGGCTACTTGATTATTCCGGAATACATTCAGAACTTACCAATTCTCGTAGCAATGTAAATCACAAAATAAATCGCAATGACCAGACAAAAAATAAAAAGCTTTCATTGCCTGAGCGTGCTGCTCATATGAAAAATGTTTTTGCATACCTCATTAATACACGAAAAATTGATAGTAAGGTGGTCAGCTCCTGGGTTAATAATCACAACTTATATCAAGACACCCACAATAATTGCGTGTTTGTAACCTATGATAAAAGCGGTAAACCCGAATTTGCATCTCAGCGTGGTACTAACACTTCTAAAACCTTTAAGGCCGATATTTCCGGAAGTAATTATGATACTTGCCATTTTATCAATAATAATGCTAAATCACTCATAATCACAGAATCTGTGATTGACTGTATGTCAGTTCAGACTATTTTACAAGCTCACGGCCGTGACTTGAATAATTATAACTATCTCAGCCTTAATGGTACTACTAAAGTCAATGCTTTACATAATGCACTATCTCAATCTGAAACAAGTTCTGTAATCATTGCTGTGGATAATGACTCTGCCGGCAGGGTTGCTCTTGACAACATTAAGTCCATTGTTGCCAATACTGATAAGGATATAAAAGTCATTGAGTATCTACCAAAGAATGAAAAAGACTGGAACGCAGAACTTGTTGCCAATGTTGAAAAAGAAAAAAATGCTCTTAACAATGATAAATCCAGTCTAAAAGATCAAATTATCAACTGCACACATAGAGCAGATGAACTGAATCAAAACATCATTGATAAAAAAATTCAAAAATCTATGGAAAGGAGCGTATAGTATGAAGCCTATCTACACCATTGAAGAACTTACTGCAATCAATGCTTTGAAACCAACCAGTAGGAATGATTGTATTATTACTTTGGAAACTTCATTGCCCTACTATTCATCAGATGAGCAAGAAGAAATACAGTTTACGAGAACCCTTTTGGAGAAATTAAAAAGCACCTCTGATGATGATTTCAAAAATTTAAGTTTTGAAAATGTGTTAGATCTCTCTGAAACAGAAGAAAAATAAAAAAAGGAACAGCATTTTACAATGCTGTTCCTTTTCATTTGAACTATCTTTTGTTTTAGTTACAATGTTAATTATTGTCAAGACTTTACACAACAGGCATAACTTTTTCCATCAATATGACAAAATTTTCATTATAAACCATAAATCATACAATTATCTATTGACAATACCAAATAATTGTATTATAATGTCAGCGAGTATTGGACTTTATAGGCTATTAAAGGACAAAGGACACACTTCTGATCTTGCACTAATAAAAAATTGAGATTTCAGAAAGGAGCCCTGATATGGATAGTCTGTTCAATATAGGACTGATACTTTGTTATCTGTTTCTTTATTGTAGTGTTTTCTACATCCAAACTTTCTACATCCAAACGCGGTGTTCGGGTATTACATACAAGTTGCTGTTACTCGCCGTAACAAACTTAGCACTTGATATAATAACTGGTACCATCACATCTGGATGTAGTCCAGTAATTATATAAGATAGCTACATCTATCTTATAAGACGAATACGGGGAATATTGCAAGTATTCCTCGTATTTTTTTCATCTTTTTATACTATAAAATAAAAAAATGATAAAAAGGTCGGAGTTTATTATACTACAACACATTAAAAAAGTCAATTCTCTTTTTGAATTTTTTTAATTTAAATTTCACATATTAATTAAAATTATATTTCGCATTGCAGATTTATAGTTAAATATATTTATGCCAAACAATTTTGCTATTATACGCACTATAAAAAAAGAGTGATGATTAAATCACTCTTTTTTTATCTTTCATTATTTAAATTATGATCTTTAGTTTTCTTAGGGATAAAAGTTTGCTTATTATTATATTGCTGTGCTTTTTGCGTTGCTATTTGAATTTTAGAAGATAATGTTTGTGTTCGTTGTTGTAATTTTTCATAATCAGAACACTTTTCCTCCAGCAATTTAAAATTACAATACATCTTTCTTTCAAATTTATTGGGGTCAGTAATTCTTTTTTTATACACCTGAGCGGCTTTATTTTTTATCGTATCCCAATCATTACTACATTCAATGTATTGAGAAATTAATATTTTCCTATTTTTGTCAATGTTGATATTAAAATTAATTAAAGCAATTTCGGGAACAGGAATCATATTATTTAGTCCTATTATCCCCAATTTACCGCCTTTGATTTTATATATATGAACATTTGACTTTAAATTTTTATGACTTGGTCTTGGGTGTTCCAATGGTGCAAAATAATTTTGTTGATTAATTTCTAGTACCACACCTATATATGGACGATTTTGATTTAACATATCAGTATAATTAGAATTATACTGCACTCTATCGTCAAATCCGTGTAGGTATTTTATGTAGTCAATATCTACCTTGTAGAACTTCATTTACAATATTCTCTCCTTATAGAAAACAAAAAGGGCAGATCTATCACAATCTGCCCTTTTTCAAAAGACTAATTAAATTCTTACTTTAAACCAACTAAGGTCAGGCAAAGACTTTCCTCTTTACAGTTAGTACTGCACTCTTACTTTAAACCAATTGAGGTCAGGCAAAGATTTTCCTCTTTAAAATATTCTCACTTTAAAATCCAAATATATAAGATTTAGGTAGAGACTCTCCTCTTTGATTAGTCTTGAGATATAATCCATCTCACTAGTATTATTATACTCAAATGTAGTAATTATGTCAAGTGTTCTTTATGATAATTCAAAATAAAATTATTTTTTGTGAATTTAATTAGTCCGTTTGTGATACATTTATTACTTTAAAATCATTATTTAATCGTTCACAATAATTACTTCCATCTTTTTTATTTGTTGCAGGAAAAACATAATTACATATTGTATTTAAATACTTTTCGTTTTTGTCTAAAATTGCTTTCCAAATATCTGTATGTACTGAAAAATACTTTAAACCTATTACAGAATTTTCACTCAATGTAGATTCATTAATTATGTACTCCAATAAAAGTTGTGGGAATATGTATTCCTGTTTAAAACTTACATTTAGTTTTTCGTAATCAATATATGTTGAACAGATTAAATATAATGGAATACACCTTAACCATTCTGATGTACATAAGGTATCCTGATTATTTATGATTTTCAAAAATATATTAGTTAAATCAAATATCTTATTATTCTTTTTAGAAGTATAATTTATACTAGCTATAACTATATTTTTCAATTCAGTCTTAGACTCTAATAAACAAACTTTTTTTGAAGATCCTAAATATAGACAAGGTAATCCCGGGAAACTATATCTCTGTGTTGACACGGCGTATCTCATACTAAATGGAATATGATAAAAATCTTGTTCCTGACATTTTATATTTTTTTTATTCCTGTATCTATAAAATATCGTATCATTTGGTATGCTTTGAAGAAACGGTTCTATATCCGTACAGGATTCCAAAGCTTCCTTAAAAAGGAAATATGCCGCTTGATGTTGCCCATTGTAATATTCAGAAAGTATTATATGGCAGTATCTTCCAAATCTATTTACAATATCCTTCGTTTCTATATCCGCATTATTTTTCTCCAAAAATTCATTATAATTCTTAAATATATCATTTATAAATTTAGAATAATCTTCACTATAATGCATATTTAATGGGATTTTATCCTTAATAAATTTAATTACTTCATTATAGGTTATTTTCTCTTGTTTTACAGTTTCTTGTTTTTTCCCTTTTTTTAGTTCTACTTCTTTTTTTTGATATTTCGTTTTAGGAACAATATCTATTGTCATATTATACACATCAAGAATTTGTAGAAATGTTTTTAAGGTTGGTTGCATAGAAAGATCTTCAATTCTAGCAATCGAAGTACGAGATACTCCGCTTTTCTTTGCAAGAAAATTTTGTGAAAAACCTAAAGTATTTCTAAACTTCATTAATTTTAAAATCATCTTTTCCGAACGTATTATAGCAGGATTACGATTTCCTAAGCTCTTTTTTAATTTTTCATCTATTGTCATCTTAATTTTCCCTCTTGTTTGCATATATTTGCATACATATGTAAATTAAACTTATCACCCTACTCCCTTTGAACAGCTTAACCTTCGATTACAGTTACTCCTAATACCAAAATCATATTTTTTTCATCGATAAAAGAAATTGATACCTCTGCTGAAACAGAAGCATACATACTTTCTATTTTAAAGCTATAATTATCTCCGCAAGGAAAAACAAAAGCTCCTATACAATCACGGCCATTGTGACCTAAAAAAATTAATTTTCTAACAAGATGTTCCTTAAGAACTCCTGGAACACATTTAAAAAAATCATCTAAAGTTTCCCCCGATACAGTATTTATGTCCACTTTTTGGACCTCCTCGTTCACTTAATGGATCTTCTAACAAAAACACAATGCACACACCCATTCATTTCTCCATATCATACACATAGAACCCTGTTCATATATGCACACTATTCCTTACATCCTTTCAATAAAAGCATACTACAAGAGTCGAATATTGTCAAGTACTTTGTCAAATACTTAAAAAATATATATTTTTTTGCTTAAAAATAAGGCTATTTTTATAGCAAACAATAAAAATATTTAAATATATTTTATTTAACCAATTTTAACTTGTTAATAAAAAAGACTAACCCTATCCTAAACTAAGATAGAGTTAGTCTTTTGATAACTATATACCATATTAATATTTTTCTATTTCTGTATTTTTTTCTTTTTTTAACGCAATTGGCCTATCTGAAATGTCAGATAATACATATTCATTAATGATACTCTGAGCTTCTCTAAGCCGTTCAATTACATCATTAATTTGTTGAGCTTCCGTTTCGAGTAATTTTATTTTTTCATCATTACTTTTTATAAGAGCTACTATATCCGACTTGTTAACCTTATTAGGATCAATCGACAATTGCTTTAATTCTGACATTACATACTCATAAGATGCAAGCTCATTGCCATATTTGTTCTCAAATTTTCTTCTTGTAAACCTTGAAAATTTCAATTTACTGTAATCATCAGCTACAGCTTTCAGTTTTTCATAGGATAAAATGAGTTTACCTATATTTTTAAATTCAATAACTTTTTTATCCAAATCAATCAATTTATGTTTAGTGTCATAAGCCTGTCTTGATAGTGCATCAATCTTAATAGCGAAATCGCTATAATAAACCACTCCTTGCTTTCTGCTATAAGAAGCTGCATCAGCCAGCTTATGTAACTGCTCTCTGTTCTTAATTTGTCTGTCTTTTATATAATCCTCGATAGGGATTTCTTCATTACCATTAGACTTTAATATTTTACTTTCTCTATTCAAATCTGTACTATCAGAAGAATAAATAGAAATCAAATTGTCACCTAACAGCATTGATTTTGCCGTAAGTGTTTTATCAAAAATATGATATTTCTTATCGCTTTCAATAGCAAGATTATCGCTTGCAAGATACAAATACTGTTCACTTTTAGGCATAGATAATAAGTAACCAGAAGATAATTTTTTATAAATAAACTTCTGATCAATCACATATTTTTCTTTATTCAGATTTTTTGCTATACGCTGTTCTATAGCAGTTTTTGTATAGTTATCCCCTATTCTCTTTCCTCTAATGTAACGTGTTTGAGTTTCATCAGGAGTTTTGAACGCTATATGCTTACCCTCTTTAATGTAAAATCCATCAGCAAGCAAAAACTTTTTAAACTCATCATAAGACGTGCATTTTGGAATAGTTTCATCAATTTTATTCTGAATAATTTGAAACCAGGATAAGCCTTCTTTGCTTACCATCCATTCTTTATAAGACTTACCTCTGCCCTTAGATTTAATAACAGAAAGATTATTTTCTTCACAAATTAAATCATTAATTTCTCGCATTTTAGCAACAGTCTTATAAGGCTGACTGCGAAATTTTTTGTAATCTCGAAAAGATACAGCGTTGAAAATAATATGATTATGTACGTGTTTTTTGTCAATATGAGTTGCTATAACATACTCATATTTTCCTTTTAAAAACTTTTCTGCAAATTCAATTCCAAGTTTATGTATTTGATCAGGAGTAACCTTATCATTATCATTTATATCAAAACTCTGAATCATATGATATGCAAGATTGTTAGCTCTGCCAGTATTTGTATAATCACCAGTCATTTCAAGAGCCATTCTTCTTGTTAAATCAAATTCTATTGCCGCCGTTTCAGTTGCACAATTAAAAGACGATACCAACTGAGTACCGTTTGGCATAATCGTTTTATCCGGATTAGTAATATATTCAATTGACTTAGCTACTGTTGACTTAATAGCGTGGATTTTAGCAATTGCCATATTTCTTCAACTTTCTTGTCTATATCTTTTAAATCATCAGCATAAACACGGCCAGTTTGATTTGCCCTTCGTGCAATCTGATTTATATTTGTGCCTATACGATTCATCGCAACTGTTACTTCTTTAATAGCAGATAAATCGGTATTTACAACTACACCATCTATTAACATTTTTCGGTAAAAAGCACCTTTATTTTTTATACCGGACAATTCTTGCCTTTGCTCAATTAATTTTTTTTCTTCTTCATTTACCGTAAATTTAATTTGTATCGCTCTTTTGCGATTTGCCATAAGCACACTTCCTAAAAATGTTTAATGTGAAACATTTCGTATAATAGGGGTTTGGGGAATTCCCCAATAAAAGGGTTTGGGATTATCCCAACAAGCCGCAAGTGTGTACACACTTGCAATGCTTGCTAAATTTGTTCTTTACCGTGTCTACATTTTAGCACAGCTAAAATGTTTTTTCAACTATAAAAAATAAATTAAAAAAGCGAATCACATAGGCGGTGTCAAAAAAATTGATTTCCTTATGTGATTCGCTGAATTTTTCTGAATTTTTGTTACAAATATGAAAATATGAATTTCAAAAAGTCTTATCTGTCAAGATATTCCGACAAGTATTGAGATAAAGCTGCTTGAACAACTTCGCTCTTTTTTAGGCCATCATTAGCAGCTTTCAAGGCAAGAGCTTTATCCATACTCGGAGTTAAATAAAAGCCTTTACTAACCATAGGATCATCCTGGTCTTGCGAATTAAACCCATTTAATAACTGATCAATTTTAGAACTGTTCATTTATTCATCCTCCTGCAAATAATCCTTTAGATAAACAGTCAAAGCTGATTGAAATATATCATTTTTTTTCAAACCTTGTTCGGCCGCCATTAAACTTAAAGCACGATCTAATGAGCGTGGAATTCTATAAGTTCGCTTAATTCCATCAGAAAAATTCTTTCTTGTTTTTACATCAGTCTTAGTTGTGCGAACATTAGCTTCTTCTTCAATATCTGATTTCCCACCAAAAGAATTCAGACTAATATTTCCTAAAAGCTGCTCAACTTTTGATTGACTATCAAAACTTTTTCCCATTTTATTTTTTCTCCTTATCCAAAAATTCTATCACAAAATTATGATAATCTTGAGATACAGTACAGTTCCTATTATATTTTGAAATAACTACTTGCTCATACTGAGCTTCCTCCACGACAATTGATGTACGAATATTAGTATCATACAAACTACAACCCAGACGATCAGCAAGTTGAGATATTATTTCTCTATTAGCTTTTGAAATTTTTGTATTTTGATTATACCGAGTAATCAGAATTCCGTTAACTAATAAAGAAGGATTAAAATATTTTTTCACACCTGCAATTGTTTCAAAAAGTTGTAAAAAAGCACGAGTTGAAAAAGCTCCAGCATTAGAAGGTATAAGAACTTCATCAGCAGCAGTAAGAGCATTAACTGTTAATATGCCAAGGTTCGGCGGAGTATCAACCAAAATATAATCATATCTATCTTTAATTTCTGATAACGACTCTTTCAGTTTATATTCTCTGCCAGGCTTATTCATTTCCTGTTCTGCACCTGCTAACAATAAATCTGATGCAACTATATCTACATTTTCTGAAGATTTAATAACATCTGAAATTTTTGCTTTTCCGCATAACACATTATACATAGACTTATCATCTGATTCATCAGACACATTTAGATACTGACTAAGATTGCATTGCGGATCTAAATCAATAAGTAAAACACGATTTCCAAATTCAGCCAGTTCATAGCCGAATGAAGCAGTAGTAGTAGTTTTAGCTACACCACCCTTTTGATTTGTAACAGTAATAACTTTCATATTTTTTCAACCTCCGTAAAATCCTGTTTACAAGATTCATAATATTTGCAAAAAAAACAACAATGATGGCAAGACTTTTTTCCTCTTAACCAAAATCTGAATCTAATCATCCAATTCATATAATCCCTCCAAACTATCTACTATTATAGTAAACTATTTTTGTACTAAGCAATATTACTATAGTAATAAAATAAATTCTGCAATTCGCCAAAAGCAAAATTATTATGTTGTTCTTCAATTTTTTCTAAATATGAACGGTCAAAAATAAAGAATAACACTATTTAACTATAAATATAGTTTACCATAACACTACAAAAAAGTCAAGCTATTTAACGATAAAACTATATAAATATTTTTCCCGTTTCAAAGCACATACAGCTTAACTACAAAAATAGTTTTAAAGTAAACTATAGTTATTTTTTTACTACAAACTACAAATGCATTCTACGAAAAAATGCAAAAATCAAAACATTAGATTTTAAATTACGGTAAAAAAGAAAAGGCGATTTTGACTTCAAACGAAAAAATAACTTACGAGATTTATTTAAAAAAGCACTTGACAAATTTGCAACAGCTGATAAAATTATTTATTTTTAGGATTACGGCTCGGCTCGGCTGGGCAGAGCTATCCTGTTGATGAAACAACAGAACGCTCTGCCACACTAAAATTCAATACCGTTATTTTTGAGGTATCCGTATTCCGTATTCCGTGTGTTATCCCTGAGCCTGCCGTTTAAACAGCAGCACACTTAACAAGCACCAAGCACCAATCTTCAACTTGCTAAGGATTTCTCCTTATTGTGTGTTTCCTGGACTGACAAAACCATAAGTCCCGTGCAATTCCACCGCAGGATAGTTTTAACCAATGTACGTTCTTATCAGAACGGTTAGGCTTATTGAGGTCTTTCTTCTGCTTTTAACCCCTGACGTTATCATCCAGAGGGATATTAGGCATCTGGATGAGCCGGATTGCTTCTACTGAATGAGTGCAATCAATCTACTGTAATCTTTATACTGCTACATCTTTGCAGATAACGCACAGTCAAGTATAGTTTGTACCTGAACTACCGTCCTCCTACTTTACCGGTAGGCACGGTGCAGCTTGTCCTATATAGAAGCTGCTCTATCATAAATCAAGGAAACACATTTTTTAAGCCATATGTAATTGCATAATAAAATAATCAAGAACTCAAAATATTACTATTTTTTAGAAAATTTGGTTACACTTAATAAAGCCATTGCCTTTTTGCTTTTTTAAAGCATTTTTTGACAATAACAAATTTGTTTTCTTGAATTGTAATATGTAAAGCTATAGAGCTTGACAACAAAGTATTAATAGAGTGAACTAAATCGTTTGGATCTTTTAGGCATCCAAATAATAAGGTAAATAAAAAACGGTTACTGAACATCTTCCAGTAACCGTTACTTTCTTATCTTAATTACAGTTAACACTATTTTTTATTAAAAACCTATTGACAAGAATGCTTGTTTAAGTTATAATAAAAACAGTTGAATAACTGCTTTGTAGGGTAAGTTACGGTTACCTTATGAAGTACCACGGAGGACGGCCATCCAAAGTGGATTTTTAAAAATTACACCGCTTTATGCGGTGTTTTTTTTATTTAGTTCGTTATGTATATTATCATACATTGGCAAATTTGTCAATAGCTATGATTCAACACGGATTTTTTACATACAAAATTATGTAAACATACCCCTTTTTTTAACTTGTAGTTAATTGGAACATATAAGCCTCATTTATTGACTTATGAAAAATAAATTTAAAATTATGTGCCAAGAACTGTTGATTTTTGGAATATAATGTCATATAATTAAAGTGTGCTAAAAAAACGACCGTTTTTTTAGCTGTTTTTTTACTGTACAAAAAAGGTATTAAAAAACTGTACATTAATATCTAAAAAACTATTTAAAAAACTATTTTTGCAGAAAAAAATTTTTTTCTGCTTTTTTTTCTGCAAAATAACGGTAAAAAGAAATTGGTATGTAAACTAATCCCCTTACAGTTATGAAGCATAACATAAATACTCCTATTACTGCTCCAACAGCCAGATCAAGAACGATAAACGCTAAAGTTTCTCCTGCTCCGTATCCAAATGGCACTACCCATACAAACATTTTAAAAATACCAATAGGCAAACCAAAGGCTGCTACAGTCATTAGATAATTCATTAGTTCTGGATCATATCTGTTTTTGATTGCAAAAAGTACAAATACCAAAATTCCAATATATGTAAGTGGCAAAATACTTTTTGTCAATAAGGTCTTAATTAAATTTCCCATAATCATCACCGCTTAAAATCAAGTTTAAAGTTAATATATTTGCCCGTATCCTCATAAGTTACATAGGCATCATAAGTCTTGTCTTTCTTAGCAGAATAAAGGTCTTTAACTTTTACCTTTCCTTTGCTCAACAAAGTTTTCACCATTGCTGTTGTAAGTTTTTTCTTTTTATCGGTGAAAAACTTATCATTTTTCCAAAGGATAAAGCCGCAATCTTTTCCGCCGGTACAAATGTACGCCTTATTTATTTCAATAATAGGTTTACCGCACCTCGGACAAATACCTATAGACTTATTATCTTCCTTAAATACTGATTTGTCAACCGTCGATGATTTTTTAGTATTACAAATATCAGAAACATATTTATAAATTGAGGATATAAACTCATCAGAAGAAATTTTTCCACTGGAAATTTCTTCTAACTGCATCTCCCATTGAGCTGTTAAATCAGCAGATTTGATTTCATCGGGTAATAAATCAATCAAACTTACCGCTTTAGCTGTGGGGATAAGGTTTTTATTACGTCTTATGATATAACCTGTCTTGATTATACGCTCAATTATTCCTGCTCTTGTAGCCGGTGTTCCCAATCCTTTACATTGCTTTAGTATTGCCTTGTATTCGCTGTTATCTGTGGTATTTCCGGCATTTTCCATAGCAGATAATAAAGTATCATCAGTATAAGGTTTTGGCGGTGTAGTGGCCTTATTAAGGCAATTAACAGTAACATCTGTATATTCTTTGCCCTTAACAATGCCTGGTGGCAATATATGTTCAGACATATTCTCGTTCAGTATAGTTTTATATCCGGAATCAATTACAGTTTTACCTTTAGCGGTAAAGATATAACCGTTAATCTCAACTTTTACAATCGTTTCAGAATATAAATATGATGTATATGTAGCTGCAAGCAGTCTGTTAATAACAAGGGTTAAACAATTTATTTCAGCACTACTCAAATTTTCAAAAACAGTATAATCTGATTTTGCAAGTGTGACAGTCGGAATGATAGCGTGATGATCTGAAACTTTGCTATTATTAACAACTCTATCTATATTTACTGCATTAAGATTTATATTAAGATTTTTATTTGCAGTAACTGCATCGCTTTTCAAGATATTTGCAATTATTTCAACTGTACTATCTACCATTTCATCAGTTAAAAATTTTGAATCAGTACGAGGATATGTAAGTAACTTTTTCTCATACAATCCTTGAATGATGTCAAGTACCTGCTGAGCCGTATAACCATATTCTTTATTGGCCGTACGCTGTAGTGTCGTCAGGTCAAATAAGGTCGGAGGATTCTCCTTGTGCTGTTTTTCTTCAACAGAGATAACAACTGCTGAATTGTTATTTACGCTCTTATATAACAAATCGACTCTTAAATCATCAAAACCTTTGCGTATAGCTTTGGCTTCCATTGATGAAATCCAAAGTCGCTGAAATGGTTTCGTACAATTTGCCTTGTTGTATGTTAATCGAAAAATTAACTCTCCCTCACGGCCGGCATCTGTCGCACAAATTATGCTATCAATTTTATCGCTGTTCATTAAAGCTGATAGCACTTTGAATTGTGCTTTTGTTTCTTTAATAACCACGGTTTTAAAGGATTCAGGAAGAATTGGTAAATCCCCTAATTTCCATAATTTGTACTTAGGATCATAATCTTCCGGCATAGCACTCTGCACTAAATGACCTACACACCAGGATACTATATATTCGTTGCCGGTAATATAGCCATCCTTCCTGTTATGTACACCCAGAACATTTGCTATTGCTACAGCTACGCTCGGCTTTTCTGCAATAACGAGTTTCATAATTCACCTCATAATGTTTTATGTTATTATTGTAAAATTCTTTGCTATAAAACTATTTATCTTGTTTTGCGTTTTATTATTACTGATGCAAGCAGTAATAAAATCAAAATTATGACTGTAATAATATTGTTTTTTATTGGTACTATAAAAATGAAAAGGATGAGTAACAATATGGCGATAACTGCTATTTTAAACTTACGGTTGGAAACTACCGGGGAAATTTTTTTACCAATTTTTCTACCTAACTTGTAAGTCCATTTATCTGATTCTTGCTTGTGCTTACGAATTTTCATATGTAGCTCCTGTATCATCTGTTTTCTGAGAATTCAGCCAAGACTGCAATTCAGAAAAAGATACATTATGAGCCTTCATAGTAGCTTTAATCGTTGAAAGTTCTTCCTGTTCAATTCTGATTTCCAAACGTTTAATATTGGTTTCAGCCTTATCTCGTTTTTCAATTTCTTTTTGTAATTTTTCCTTCAAAACATCTAATGATGCCACCTGACCTCACCTGCCTTTCATAATTAATCAGCGTGTTGATAGTATTCCATTAATAGCATAGGATTTATCGTTTTACCGTTTGACTTACAACTTATATATATCGGATAACGTCTTGATGCTATACAATCACCAGACTTTAACGACGATCCAACTGTAAGACCATTTTTGAGTGTAAATAGATCTTCAAACTCAGCATATATGGTAAATTCCAATTTGTTTTTATCATCAACAAGTGTGATTATATAATCATAATCATCATCTGTTTTGATAGATTTGATTTTGCCGGTAAGCGGAGAATAAAGAAATACCGTAGTCGTGCCATCACCTTTTTTATAGTTAAGCATTAACTTAGAATTGTTTTTAAGTTCATAGCTATATTTATATGTGGCACTATTATATGTAGCTTCAACCGAATAACCATACTGTTCCCCGACATATTCGTGCCAATTGTCGTCCCGAAGGATATTATATAATCTGAAATAAGAACGATCCCCGTATTGAAGAATACTTGCATAATTAGCCTTTTTTTCATCAGGAATGATTGAATTAAAATAATTTTCCGGATTATGGTACTTAACTATGAAAGTTATCTTTTTACCGGTGTAGGTTATGGTATGTGAACCGTGTTCCTCTTGAAAAGTATAATCATCTATCTTATAGTCAAAAGTGTACAAACAAGCAACAATATTATCTATCTCATTTTTAATGTTGTCCGTTAAATCATATGATTGATAATTAACAGCTAAATAAGCCATAATAGGAGCACAGTCAGCTACAGGATAGGTACTCGTGTGTTTTAGTGTGCCATCCGACATTTCAATTTGATATTCATAATCATATTTTAGAAATCCCGTCCAAGAATCCTGCAAATTAAGTAAATATAAATTACGTTCAGCAATAGATTTATTTACATAATCATAAACATCCGATACATTATTCGCTGTACTAACAGCCGAAGATGATGAAGAATAATCGGTCGAACCGGCTCCTGAATAGGAACTTGATGAAAAAGCTCCAAAAAAAGAACCGCACGCAAACACGATAATAACAATAAGTAAAACACATCCTACTATAATCAAACCGATAGGATTAGATAACAAGGCCACAATAGCCTTAGTAACTGCTGCAACAACCTGTTGAGTAACCTTAACTGCCGCTTGAGCAACTTTGGTTGATACTTTAACAGCCGCTTTTGTAGCTTTGGCAGAAACTTTAGCTGCTGTTTTAGTAGCTTTAGCAGTCTTTTTTACAGCTTTTGCAGAAGTTTTTACTACACCTTTTGTAGTCTTTGCAGTAGCTTTCAATGTCTTGCCTGTAATTTTAGTGGCTTTAACTGCATAGCGAGTAGAATTTACAAGTTGTACAATCATCTGACTGCCCACATCATCACCTACAACACTAACGAGGGCATCAGCTCCTATACTTACAGCACTTACGCCCTTTTTACCGAGTTTTTTTGCGGCTCCGGTTACTGTAGCATACTTAGATACATTTTTATCTTTAACGGTCGCAAGTTTGCGTTTTTTCTTTTTAGTTAACGCTTTATCAACTTTTGTTGTAAGTTTATCTGCCTTGTTAAGGCCAACAGTTAATACTTTATCAACTGATCCCACATCGTTTTGATAAGATTGTAAAGTGTCAACAAATGAAATTCCTTGATTAACCTTTTTTACGGGTTTTAAGATTTTCTTAGTAACTTTTTTGGTTGAAAGAACTGATATGATACGATTTTTTGAAGAACTATACTGTAATTGACGTCTGAACAATATACTTCCTGTCGGTATAGCTGCTACCGCAGGAAGCATATTATTATTACCGGTCTGCACTGCAGCATTACTGCTGTACCTATTCTGGTCAACTCTTACGGGTGGACTACTATAAGTCGTTTCTTGCTGTACCGCAGCATTACTGCCGTACCTATTCTGATCAACCCTTATGGTCGTATCGTTATAAGCCGTTCCTTGCTGCACCGCAGCATTACTGCCGTACCTATTCTGATCAACC
>OAWW01000471.1_pt1 | contig 35543 bp, 23 predicted proteins | sample 1517191 | NCBI WGS metagenome assembly OAWW01 (sample SAMEA2580253, study PRJEB22360) | human gut metagenome | biome: human gut; feature: human-associated habitat; material: faeces | place: Denmark | collected 2008/2010 | reverse complement strand
GGATGATAAAACCAGTGAAGCAGATTGCTTTGTTATGCGTGATTTGATTCTAAGAATGTATTGGGACGGAGAGGAAACTCCATCGGTTGATGTTCCATTGGGGGATTTCTTCTGCTGTGGTTTTTCTACAGAGTGCTATATCGATTCAGCATTTATTGCGGTTGCACCTTTGCGTGGACTGAATAGTTATTTTGAAATGCCTTTCAAAAAATCAGCAAGAATTATACTGATTAATGAACACGCAAACACCATTCCGGCATTCTTTTATCAAATAGATTATACGTTGTATGAGGATATGCCGGATGATACAGAATTGTTTCATGCGCAGTGGAGAAGGGAAGCAATTACGGAATTAGGAAAAGATTACACCATTGTGGATAATATCCAGGGCATAGGTAGATATGTGGGAACTTACATTGGCTTATCCACACTTCAAAGGTACTGGTGGGGAGAAGGTGAAATTAAGTTTTATATTGATGGTGACAGAGAGTTTCCCACTATTTGCGGAACCGGAATGGAGGATTATTTTGGAGGATCCTGGAGTTTTTCACAGAAAGGTGATCCCAAAATGATGGAACACTGTTATTCCATGCACTATCTTGGATATCCGTTTTATTCAAAACACGATACGTTGGTTACAAACGCATATCACAATGATGATTGTCCGCCTATGCGTGGATTTTACCGGTGGCATGCAAAGGATCCCATATTTTTTGATGAAAATTTGAGGGTGACAATACAGCAAATTGGTGTATGCAGCGCAGGTCTTTTTGAACGTCAGGATGATCTGTCAAGTGTTGCATTCTGGTATCAGAGAGAACCACATAATACATTCCCTGAATTGCCGGACAAAAGAAAAAGATGGCCAAGATAGGAATATGATTTGTAAGAAAGGGATGATCGTGTTATGCACATTGTCCCTTTTAGTTTACCAAAATTGATTGAGGTGAAAGAATGAGTGAGATATTAGATCAAGCTAGAAAATATGAAAAAGAAGAATGTGGGAAAATAAAAAAAGAAAGCAGGCCGGCATTTCATTTTTCCAATCCTGTTGGATGGATGAATGATCCAAATGGCTTTTCGGATTATAAGGGAGAGCATCATTTGTTTTTTCAATATTATCCATATGCGCCAAAATGGGAATTAATGTACTGGGGACACGCAAAAAGTAACGATTTTATCAAATGGGAATATTTGCCGGCAGCTCTTGCACCGGATTGCCAATATGATCATTCCGGTGTGTTTTCAGGAAGCGCCATACAGGATGGACAGAAACACATTCTGGTCTATACCGGAGTTGACAGTCAGAAGCTGGAAAATGGAAAGACAAAAACACTACAGACTCAGTGTATTGCAATAGGAGATGGAACAGATTACAAAAAATATCCGCAAAATCCAGTTGTGACAGCGTCTGTGCTTCCAGAGGGGTGTAGTTTTGAAGATTTCCGTGATCCTAAAATCTGGAAGGAAAATGACAGGTATTATATGGTTGTAGGGAGTCGTAGCCGTGATGGTGTCGGACAGGCTGTTTTATTTTTTGCAGATAAATTAGATGAATGGAAATTTGCAGGCGTTCTGGATCATAGTGAGAAGGAACGCAGCAAGATGTGGGAATGTCCGGACTTTTTCCCTTTGTCTGGAAAACAGGTATTGTTGATTTCACCGCAGGAGATGGAAGCTGTAGGTTTGGAATTTCATAATGGAAGCAATACGATATTTCTGATAGGAACTTATGATAAGGAAACGATGCAGTTTACGAGAGAATGTGTTCAATGCGTGGATTATGGACTTGATTTTTATGCTCCTCAGACCATGCAGACAGAGGATGACAGAAGGATTCTGATAGCATGGATGCAGTCATGGGATAATCCGATTTATCCAGATACACAGCGATGGTCAGGAATGATGTCTGTCCCAAGAGAACTGTTTATTCGTGATGGCAGAATCTGTCAGTTACCAGTTCGTGAGTTGGATAATTATCATATAAATGAAGTAGTATATAAGGATATTTGTATTGAAGAAAGCGTACAGCTGGATGGCGTAAGTGGAAGAACGGTTGACTTGATGATTGGCTTGAAAGGCAATCAGTATACAAAGTTCCGGATAAAACTGGCATGCGATGGACGAAGATACTCGGAAATTGTTTATGACAGAGAAAAAGATACAGTGACTTTTGACCGGACTTATTCTGGTTTGCGAAAGGATACTTTGTGTACACGCAGGATGAAAGTAAGTAACAGGGCTGGGGAGATTAAGCTTCGAATTTTAATTGACAGATATTCGGTAGAAATTTTTGTAAATGATGGAGAACAGGTGATGACATCACTGATTTATACACCTCTGGATGCTTCGGGAATTTATTTTGAAAGCAATGGAAAGACAATATTAGATGTGAAAAAATACGATATTGAGGTGTTGTAATGAAAAAATATGATGTAGCAGCGATGGGAGAATTACTGATTGATTTTACACAAAATGGGTACAGTGATCAGGGGAATCCGATTTTTGAAGCAAATCCGGGAGGAGCACCGTGTAATGTTCTTGCTATGCTGCAAAAACTTGGAAAAAACACGGTATTTTTGGGAAAAGTAGGGCAAGATGGCTTTGGATATCAGCTTGAAAAGGCGCTTAAGGAAATGGGGATTGGGACAGAGGGGCTATGTTTTGATCCTACAGTGCATACAACGTTAGCCATTGTGCAAAATAAAGATGACGGAGATAGGGATTTTTGGTTTTACAGAAATCCCGGAGCTGATATCATGCTTTGCGAAGATGAGATAAGGGAAGAATTGATTTCGGATGCAAAAATTTTACATTTTGGATCTTTATCACTTACGGATGAACCAGTCAGGAGTGCTACAAAAAAGGCAGTTGCCGCAGCCGAAAAAGCAGGGCTCTGGATTTCGTTTGATCCCAATTTAAGAAAGCCTTTATGGAAAAGCGAAGCCTTGGCCAAAGAACAGATCAGCTATGGCTTTAAGCATTGTCAGATTCTAAAAATCTCAGATGATGAGTTATTGTGGTTTACCGAAGAAACTGATTTTGACAGAGCGGTGAAACGTCTTCAACAAGAGTATGGTATAGCACTGATTTTATTATCTATGGGTAAAAATGGAAGTGCAGCATATTGTGGAAACCAAAAGGTTGTGGTGCCGGCTTTTGTTAACAAAAATACGATTGAAACAACAGGAGCAGGTGATACATTTATGGGATGTATGTTAGGACAGATTCTCGAAATGGGATATCGTGATCTGGAAAAGAATGATTTGGAGAAAATGCTTCGATTTGCCAATGCGGCAGCATCTATTATTACAACGAGAAGAGGTGCGCTCCGGGTAATGCCGGAAAAGGACGAGATTATAAGGCTTTTTTGCAAACCTGTTAAATAAATCATCATTTACCCATCATTTACCGCACTCATCATTTACCGCAATGTATACGAAACACATAAAATGTGATAAAATATCAAAAAATGGCTCATAAAATGTGAAACACGGCATTGAATGGGCTATTTTTTTGTGATAAACTGAAACGAGGAGGTGTGATATGTATTTTAAAAGAAAAATAGATGATTTTCTCATCCAATGGAAAAATGATCCAGCGCATAAACCTTTGATCGTAAAAGGTGCAAGACAGATTGGAAAGACAGAATCGATTTTGCATTTTGCGAAAGAGCAGTATAACAATGTTGTATATATAAATTTTGTACTTGATAGAAAATATCGAACCATAGCAAGTGATGGCTATGATGTAGATACCGTGACAAAAAATATATCACTGGCAAACCCTGCGCTCCGTTTTACTCCGGGGGAAACAATTATAGTATTTGATGAGATTCAGGAATATCCGGACATTGCAACGACTTTGAAAGCATTTCGCCAGGATGGAAGATTTGATGTTATCTGCAGCGGTTCCATGCTTGGAATCAATTATAAAAAGATTCATAGCAACAGTGTGGGAAATAAGACAGATTACGAAATGTTTTCTATGGACTTCGAAGAATTCCTATTAGCAAAGGGATACCGGGGAGAACAGATAGACAATATTTTAAAGCATATGATTAAACTGGAACCGTTTAGTGAAACGGAACTGAATGTATATAAGACTTTGTTTTTGGATTATTGTGTGCTGGGAGGAATGCCGGAGGTAGTAAGAGGTTATATCGAGACCGGTACATTTTCAGGTTCATTGGAAATACAGAGGCAGATTCGAATGGACTATGAGGAAGATGTCAGAAAGTATGCGGAAGGGCTGGATCAGGCGAAAATAATGAGTGTGTATAGAAGCGTTCCTGCACAACTGGCAAAAGAAAATAAGAAGTTTCAATTTAGTAAAATCGAGAAAAACGCCAGATCCAGAGAGTATACCGGCTGTATTGAATGGCTGATAGATGCCGGAGTTATTACGGAATGCAATTGCCTGATTTTCCCGGAATTACCGTTGAAGGGAAACATTGATGAGAGCAAATATAAATTATATTATCCAGATACCGGACTGTTGATATCTGCACTGGATGAGGAAGCACAGGAAGATTTGAGAGTAAATAAGAACCTGGGTGTATATAAGGGGGCTCTTTACGAGAATTTTGTAGCAGAAGCATTTGTGAAACAGGGCTTGGGATTATTTTATTATAAAAAAGATAATTCTACACTGGAAGAGGATTTTTTTGTAAGAACCCGAGATGAGCTGATTCCGGTCGAGGTAAAATCCAACAATGACAGATCAAAGTCTCTGGCAACACTGATAAAAAATGAGAATTACAGCGATATCAAACATGGAATAAAACTTGGAGATTTTAATATTGGATATGCAAATAATATTTATACATTTCCTTATTTTTGTGCATTTATGATCAAAGCATATCTGAAAAGCCTGGATTAATGAAAAGGAGCGTGAAACATGAAAATATGGTTAGATGATCTCCGCCCGGCACCCTGGGGATATGAGAGCGCCAGATCCGTGAATGAAGCCAGGACACTGATCCGGGAGGCGGAGAGAAACGGCATCGAGATCGAAGTACTGGATCTCGACCATGATCTGGGAGATTTTGCAAATCAGGGCGGCGATGCCATCAAACTGCTGGACTGGCTGGCGGAGCGGGAGACCTTTTATCCCGTGGAGATACATACCGCGAATCCCGTGGGCAGAGCGAATATGGAGAGCGTGCTGGCGAGGTACTGGGGAGAGGAGTACTGGTAAGGATATCAACCGTGTGGGCGCGGATTCCAGCCACTCCTGGATAACCGGCTTAAACGGATCCAGCTTGGATGGCTGTGCCTGAACAACCGGCGGTGCCGGACTTTTTTGAGGAAAATCCCTTGCTGATTTCAGGAAATTCTGACGCTTTTTTCTGGTAATTTTAGTGTATCATAAACACCCAGTGCTGGTAACAGCCCCTTATAGGGGCAGAAAAAACCACCGGCCCAGCCGGTGGTTATGGTTTATTTAGAAAGATGCCATGTGATCAGTGGGAGGAGGTGTCCGCTGCGTCTAACAGCCATTTCCAGGCAGGGACAACATCAATGACAATGTCATTGCATTCGAGAACTGCTTCTTCACTGTTAGTGATAAGAAGGCATGTAATATCAGGAATAAAGTTCTTGAGTTTAGTGAAAGCTTTGGTTTCTCTTTCTTTCGTATCAATGTTGTCAAGAATCTGCATACTGACCTGAATAGCAAGCTGCTCGGAGGGAACATAGAAATCAATTTCAACATTATTTTCGAAGAAATAAACGTTTTCTATTCCGTAGCGACGAACCAGTTCAATAGCTACGAGATTTTCTAATTGTGCGGACTGACAGTCTAACAGCATAAGACCAAGAAGACCGGTATCCATGAAGTAATATTTGGGTGAGGTTTCTTTTTCAATAAGTTTTGCCGCATAATTCCGGAGTGTAAAAAGCAGATAGGAGTCAGTCATATAACCAACATAATTTATAACGGTTTGTTTTCCCAGGGATGCTCCTGCGTTTTTTAATATATTGGTAAGTCGGCTGAAAGATAAAGGTTTGGTAACGGATTCTGCTATTTTTTTCAAAATCAGTCTCACTGCGAAATCATTTGTAATCTTATTTCTTGTGATAATATCCCCCAGATACACCGTTTGATAAATGCTATTTAGAAAACTTCGTTTATTCCTGATATCGACCAGCTCAGGGAAAGCTCCATAAGTTATATATTCATGATACAAACTGAGAACTTCTGCCCGGTCTTTTGTGCTGATCACGTTAAGATAATTTTTATCTTTGTGATTAGCAACAAGATATTCCGAAAAGGAATAGGGGTAAACATTAAGAATCACAAAACGCCCACCCAGAGTAGAAGCAATTTCATTACTAAGCATTTTGCTGTTACTGCCCGTGATATCTATCCGGTATTTCATATCTGCCATTCTGCGGACAAACTTTTCCCATCCGTCAATATTTTGAATTTCATCAAAAAACAAGTAAGGCCGATTGGCTGTGCCGGAAAGTTCTATTCCGATTTCCAAAATTATATTCAGATCGTCGGAGGTTATTTCCAGGAGACGCTCGTCCTCGAAATTGACATATACGATTTGGGAGACGGGAACCCCCTTTTCTATCAGAGATTGGATTTTCTGATACATCATATAAGATTTACCGGTTCTTCTGATTCCCACAAAACAGTAATTTACATTCTCCTCTAGAAAATACTTCCGGGGAATCAAGGGATTATTGAGGTAGCTTTCTTTTTGGTCGATCATTATTTGCTTCAGTGTGTCTCGATTCATATGAAAATCTCCTTTATATGAAACAATTATATACAAATATTGTCTTGCATGCAAGACAAGAAATGCAACAAATTGACTTGCATATAAATAATAGAAAGTATATGCTGTTTTGAGAAAAAAATACGGAATATAAAAATCAACCACCGGTAGAATGACATTATTCTCCGAATCTGGTATACTTTCAGTAAAAACAGGAGGACAGCGGGAGATTGCGCAGATGGAAGAACAGGAGAAACAGCGCCTGTTCGAAATTGCCGGGAAATATGAAGACTGCGTCTATATCGAAGTATCCAGCGTTCAGAGTGGAAGCACACTGGTATACCACCTGGGAGATGCTGTGGGAATTGTGAAACCGGGAGTTCACATTGGAATGTTTCAGGACAGTGTACTATACATGAAATATGCCACCGAAGAAGATCCCAGCGCATTGGATTTCCGGTATTTTCCGAAGGGATTCGGTGATGTCATGGAGACCTACAACTGGTCCGATAATATTAAGCAGGCCGTGATCAAAAATCAAAGGGGACACAGCCTGATCTTCAATCATGAAGAGATCGCTCCAGGGGAGACGAAGGTATTTACCCCAGTCACCCATAGGCAGGGACTGTTCAGTCCAGATTGCTATAATGGGAAATCTTTGTTTACAATGGGGGAGGAAGACTGCTCGGGCACAAGTGAAAATAAATAAAAGTTTATAAAATGTGGGAATATATGGAAAAATGGCTCATGAAATGTGGAAGAACATGGAATGAGCTGTTTTTTATAATAATATGTATGCATCTGCGTCTTGTCGAAGCTCAAAAAGAATGATATAATTTTCTGAAATGTTGATAAGTAAAACATTTTATCGTTCTAAAATGTTGATAATAAACATTAATTGTAATAAATTCTATCAATTTGAGGTGTATTATGCTAAAAAGAAAAGCAACAACGTTTATTAAAAACTGGCTGGATACAAAGGACAAAAAATGCCTGGTTGTCCAGGGAGCCAGACAAACGGGGAAAACATATATCATCGAGCGGTTTGCGGAAGAGAACTTTGAGGAACTGCTTGAAATTAATTTTAAGCAGATGCCATCTGCAATGGATATTTTTGCTGGAGATCTGACAGTAGACAATATGATTATGGCTATGCGTTTTCGTTTTCCGGAAAAGAAAATTGTTCCCGGGAAAACTTTGATTTTCCTGGATGAAATTCAGGAATGTCAGGAAGCGATCACATCGCTCAAGTTCTGGGCAACAGACAACAGATATGATGTCATTACCTCGGGATCACTTCTGGGAATCGACTATAAACGAGCATCTTCCTATCCTGTAGGGTATGTTGATTATCTGAGAATGTACGGGATGGATTTCGAAGAATTTCTTTGGGGAATTGGGATTTCCGAAGAAATGATAGGGAATCTTTGCGGGTATCTGCATTTAAAGACAGTAATACCGGAGGCAATTCATTCACAGATGATGAATTACTACAGACAGTATGTTGCAACAGGCGGTATGCCGGAAGTGGTACAGAAGTATATAGATACGAAGGATTTCAGAGAAGTTGACAGGGTCCAAAGAAGTCTCTTACAGGGATATCAATATGACATAGCATATTATGCAACCGCTGAAGAAAAGGTGAAGGCAGAGAAGTGCTATCTTTCACTGGCAAAGCAGCTATTAGATAAGGAAAATCATAAATTTCAATATAAAGAAATCGAGCATGGTGGAAGGGCACAAAAATATTATTCAAGTGTGGAATGGCTGCTTCGGGCAGATATGGTGCAATTATGTAAACTGGTTACAGATGTCAGATTTGATCTGGATGATTATGCAAGAGACGACTTTTTCCGGGCGTATACAACAGATTTATCACTGTTGATGGCGATGAAGGACTTTTCTTTAAAGCAACATATTGTGGAAAACACATTAGCAGGAAATTCAAAAGGTGGTATCTATGAATGTGCAATAGCGGATGCTCTTTATAAGAAGGGATATCAGATCTATTTCTATAAAAATGAGACAACGAAAAGAGAAATCGATGTTATCATCCAAAAAGACGGGAGCGTGGTTCCCATTGAAGTCAAGAGCGGAAATACCCGGGCAAATTCATTAAAATGGTTGATGAAAAATAACAAAGATATATCTTATGGATACAAATTTGTGGATGGCAACATAGGTGTGAGCGAAGAGGGGATTGTGACATTGCCATTGTATATGATTGCATTTATTTAGGCAACACAATAGAGTACTGAAAATAGGACATAAAATATAGATAATAGTACTTAATAAGATACTTGAGAGGGGAACAAACGGATGGATCATTTTGAACAGATCAATGAAACTTCCTATTTATCCGTACAGAATGCACCTGTATATCGAAAAATTATGAGGTGCTTTTATCGGGAATATGAAAAGATGCATTTTCAGCTATATAAAGAGGATATCTTTCAATTTTTAAAAGAAGATGACGCGTTTGAACTGTATTCCATGGAACAATTGGTTCAGGATCTGGAAGCACTTGTAAAGTGGAAAAATCTTACACCGATACAGGATCCCGGAAAAGTGTACACGATAGCGGACTATAAAAATAAGCAATATCGCTATACCATGTCGGAATATGCCGTGGAGATCGAGCGTCTGACGGTACGCCTGGAAAATTTATTTCTGGAATCGGGAAATCTGTCGACAAACTTTTTCGTTCGTCTGGAGAGAAGTCTGGATGAGACGGAGGAGATGGAAAACGCGGAACTTCGCACGGTGAACGAATGGTGGCAGACATTACAGGAAGATTTCAAGAGACTCAACCAGAACTATCAGGACTATCTGCGGGATTTCTATTCCGGGAAAACAGAAAAGTTGATGAAATCCGTGGAATTCATGGTTCATAAGGACAAATTTATTAAATATCTGAATGAATTTGTGCAGGAATTACAGCGGCATTCCAAGCGGATGGAACAGCTGCTGGAAAAGAATACAGAGTGCATGGAGAATACGGTTCTGGAGCGGGTTGTGGCAAGTGAACTGGATATTCCCCATGCACTGTTGGAAATACATGGAAATGCCGAGCCTAGCATCCGGGAAAATGTATACGGAAAATGGTATTCCCTGAAAAACTGGTTCGTGGACGGACGGGGACAGGAATGCGAAGCTAAAAAAGTATTGAAGATCACCAGTGATATTATACGCAACATTATTCAAAATGCAGCCCTGATCGTACAGGTTCAGAACTGGGGCATCAGCCGAAAGGATGATTATAAAAAATTTCTGGAATTGTTCTTGAAATGTGAGGATCTGGAGGAAGCCCATAAATTGTCGGCGCATGTCTTCGGAGTGCAGCAGATCGAGCATTATAAGACTAATATTCCGAGAGACGAGGATGGCATTAATAACAGTGTTTATCAGGAAGAGCCGGCAATGTTTTTGCTGAAGCCTCACACGAGAGGGTATCGTGAGAGAAAAGACAGAACAGGTTTTGCCGATAAATCGTTGGAAAAAATGGCACAGCGGGAAAGCTACCTGCGACAGGCGCAGAAGCAGAAGGAAGTGGTACTCCGGTATATCAGGGAGCAGAAGATCCGGTTTGCAGAGATTGACGAAGTGGTTTCCGAAGACACACGAGCCATTTTCCTGCAGTGGATCGCTCAGGCCAATATGAGCTCAGAAAAGACGGGGCGGACGGAATACGGACAGGAGTATCAGCTGAAGAGAAAAGACGGCAGCTGTGTCCTGAAATGCGAAGATGGCGACTTGAAAATGCCGGATTATACATTGGAGTTTAAATAAAAATGAATGAAATCAGAACCTTAATGGAAAAATTCTGGATCTGCCGGGACAGTGACAAGGAGACTTTTTATAAAGTAAAACGGGATATTCCGAACTTTCAACGTTTTATCAGAGAACAACTGGGATGGAAGCTGATACATACAGAGAAGCTGTTAAAACTGGAGAAGAGGCCGGCGCATGCAGAAGCATTTATGGGAATCAGTGAGTTTACGGACATTCGGGACTACTGCATACTATGTGTGGTGCTGATGTATCTGGAGGATGCCGAGGAGGGCAGGCAGTTTTTGCTGTCGGAACTGATCGACTATGTGGAGACACAACTGAAAAATTACATGCCGGTGGACTGGACCTCCTTTACACAGAGAAAATCACTGGTCCGGGTATTGCAGTATATGGAACGGCTGCAGATGCTCAGGGTGTATGAAGGAAAAAGTGAATCCTTCAGCCAGGAAGCCGGGCAGGAAGTACTGTATGAAAATACAGGCTATTCGAAATATTTTACCAGCAGCTTTACTACCGACATTTCCGGATATGAATCCTGGAAGGATTTTGAAAAGACAGATTTTGAGGAATTTGAGGAAAACAGAGGATCACGGCGTATTAACCGGGTATACCGGCAGCTGGCAGTCTGCCCGGCACTTTACTGGGACAGTACAGAGGACGCTGATGCATTATACTTGAAAAATCAGAGACAATGGGTCGGCAGATATCTGCGGGAAAACATGGGAGGAAATCTGGAAATCTACCGGAATGCAGCATTTTTTGCTTTGGAAGCAGACGATTGCTACGGAACCGTACATCCCCGGGAGGCCCAGATTTCGGAAAGCGTATTACTGATCTGTGCAGAGATACAGAGGCGGTTGGAAGAAGGAAACATAGAATTACAGGAAGACGAATGTATTGCCATGCCCGAATCGACATTCAGGGATATCATCGTGGGCAGCAGACGTAAATGGAAGGATGCATGGAGCAAGGAATACGGCGAAATGGATGAAGACAGGCTTGTGGAAACCATTTTGAAGTATATGGAAGACTGGATGATGGCTGACCGCAGGGAGAATCAGATTGTGATATTGCCGGCAGTAGGGAGACTGGCAGGGCAGTACCCGGCGGACTACAAAGGAGGCGGAGAAGAATGAGTGAACGTTGGAAAATGAACCGGATCGGTTTTGTAAATTTCTGGTTATATGATGAAGAGGACTTTGAATTCGAGGATGGAAAACTCCTTCTCCGAGGACAGAATGGATCCGGAAAATCTATTACGACACAGAGTTTTATCCCGTTTGTACTGGATGGAGACCGTACACCGAGCCGCCTGGATCCTTTTGGCTCCAGTGACCGCCGGATGGAATATTATTTTCTGGGAGAAGAGGGCAAGGAGGAGTCTACCGGCTATCTGTTTCTGGAATTTTGGAAAGAGGATTCCGGAGAATATCGTACCATAGGAATCGGTCAGAAGGCAAAACGTGGGAAACCGATGGATTTCTGGGGCTTCGTGATTCTGGACGGACGCAGAGTAGGATATGATCTGTGGCTGTATAAGGAAGTGGGATCGAATAAAATTCCCCGGGATAAGCGGGAGATGAAGGCGGAACTGGGGGAGGACAATTTTTTCACAGACAGTCCGTCGGAATACAAAAAGCATGTCAACCAATATATTTTCGGTTTCCGAAAAGAAGAACAGTATGAGCAGTTCATCAAACTGCTGGTGAAGGTGCGCGCTCCCAAGCTTTCCAAAGAGTTTAAACCGACCAAAGTGTATGATATTTTGAATGATTCCTTGCAGACTTTGACGGACGAAGAGCTGCGGCCCATGGTAGATGCCATGGAAAAAATGGACGAGATTCAGGACAGCCTGGAGATGCTCAACCGCGCCTTCGATGATGTGAAGATCATCCGCAACGAATATACCCGATATAACCAATATATGCTTGCGAAGAAAGCGCAGGGTTATCTGGGCAAGAAGCAGGAAGTGGAGAAAGAACAGGCAATATTGGCAGATCAGGAACAGCGGCAGAGCGAGGCATTGGAAGAGCAGAACCGGGCAGTGCAGGATACGGAGAGACTTACAGCAGAGAAAAAGTTGAAAGAAACGGAACGCAACGCTCTTCTGGATCCGGAACTCGAAGATGCGGATCGGAAACTGGAAAAATTAAAGGCAGAGCATCAGGAGGCTGTGGATGGAGAGCAACGCTGGGAGAAAAAGATCGAAGATGGCAGGGAGCGGATCCGGGAAGAAGAGATTGTTCTGAAAAAGCTGGAGGAACAGCTGGAACTGCGTCGTGATACTTTAAAGGAAAAGCGGGAAGATCTGGAAGAACAACAGGAAATTCTGCAATGGGAACATCATGAGAAGGCAAAAGAGAAAATCGGACTGGAGGAATATGAAGAAAGAGACGAGATTGCGGAGCATCTGCAAATATGGAAAAATCAGCTGACGACAGGAAGAACAGCACTCAGTCAATATGAATTGATATCCGGACAATACGAGGAAGCCGCCAGCCGACTGGAGGAGACGAAGAAGAAAAAAGCAGCGGAAGAGCAACGGCTGGAGATGGCAGAAGAACAGGTGGCCGACAGAATCGATGCATGGATCACGGAAGTCTTTCACAGAGCGGAAACATCTGAGGAATGGCATCCGGAACGTGAGGTTCTCCTGCAGGCGGAGCAGAAAGCAAGACGATACGATACCGTAGCGGATGGCGTGGAGATACAGGGGGATTTCCGCGCAGATTATGAAAGACAGCGTCAACAGCTTACAGACGCAAAGAATGAGAAACAGTATCAGAGGGAAATTCAGGAAGGAATCCTAAAAGATGTCCGGGAACAGCTTAAAAAGGTGCAGGAACAGCAGGAACTGGAGCCAGAACGGGATGAGACAGTCGAAAAATCCAGAGTATCCCTGGCACAGGCAGGAATCACAGCCATTCCGTTCTACAGAACGGTAGAGTTTGCCAAAGATCTGGAGGAGAGTGCCTGTGCGAGACTGGAAGCACAAATGCAAATGACCGGAATGTTGGATGCCCTGGTGGTGACACCGGAAGATTTTGTGAAAATAAAAGCAGACCATCCGGAGTTCCTGGATGCTGTCCTGCAGACGGACGGGCCGGGGAACAGCCATTTTTCCGGATTGACAGTAAGTGACGATCTACCGCAGGAATTAAGAACTCCGGTATTGGAAATCCTCAGCAATATTTATGAAGAGGAAGGAAAGACACAGGGAATCTGTTTCGGTGCAGATGGCAGCTTCCGGCAGGGAATCTTAGCCGGTAAAGCGGACAAGCAGGCGGCAGAATATGTGGGATATCTGGCGAGAAAACGGAGAAAAGAGCAAAAGATCCGGGAATTGCAGGAGCAGATAGAAAGCATCAGCAGGACCATAGAAGAGTGGAACACCGGAATTGCACAACTGCAGGGACGTATGGACAGATTACAGGTGGAATATCAGGAGATTCCTGACTTTTCGGAGATTCAGATCGCATTGTCGGAGAAACGGGAGCTGGAACGTATTCTGGAGACGTTGGAAAACGAATATCTGAAACAACAGGATCAGGAACACAGACTTTCCGAGCAGAAGAACCGGCAATATCAGGAGGTATTGAAAGCTTGTAAAATGCTGCCCTATAGCAGAACAGTGGCGGCTTATGAGGAAGCCTGCGGTGCAGCAGAAGAATATGGAAGGATATGGCAGAGCGCAAGGCAGGAACTGCTGCATATACAGACGGAACAGATCGGCTGTCTGGACAGAAAAGAACGGATAGAGCAATACCGGGAGAATCTGGAAGAAGCCTATACGGAAAAAAGAACTTACAGCACCCGGGCAAAAGCCAGTGAGATTCAGATCCGTCAGCTGGAAGAGTATCTGAGGAGTCCGGAATTGCTGGAAAAGGCAAACCGGCTGAAACGTTTGAAGGAAGAACTTTCGCAGATCGACAAGGAACTGGAGGACCTGAAACTTCTGGGAGCCACCCTCAAAGAAAGGTTACAGACATTACAGAAAGAACTGCCGGAACAAAAAGAAAAGCTGCAACAGTACATTATAGAAGAAACCACGCTCAGAAACTATTTTGAAGAGGAACTGGATCTGAAACTGATTCTGAACCGGGAAGGACGGACAGTCTATGAATGTGCCAGAGAAGCTGTAAAAATATTGCGGGAAAGCGATAAGAACAGAGAACCCGGAGAACTGCTACAGGCATTGCATACAGTATATCTGAAACATAACGGAAGTCTGGCAAGCTACGGAACTTCCATGGAAGAATGCTTCGGCGATACGGGGGACATCGATGCTGTGCGTAAGCGGGTACGTATTATTTCTACCTGGAACGGGAAAAAGGTATACCTGGAGGAATTTTACAATATTCTGAAGACCGCAATCGAAGAGACGGAACTGCTGATACAGAAAAAGGATCGGGAACTTTTTGAAGACATTCTATCCCAGACGATCAGCCAGCAGCTTACGGATCGTATAGCAGAGAGCAGAAAGTGGGCAAAAGACATGTCAAAGCTCATGCAGGAGATCGATACCTCCATGGGACTTCGTTTTTCTCTGGAATGGAAGCCCTGCAAAGCTGACAACGAAAAAGAACTGGATACAGCGGATCTGGAGCAGATCCTTCTGCGTGACCGGGAGCTGCTTACCCTGGATGATATTGAAAAAGTAGCAGGGCATTTCCGCAGTAAAATACGTGCAGAAAAGGCAAAACTGGAAGAGACGGGAACGATCATCAATTACATGGAACTGGTAAGAGATGCCCTGGATTACCGGAAATGGTTTGAATTCCAGATGTTTTTCCGGCGCGGCGAAGAGACGAAAAAGCCGTTGACAAATGCCGCATTTAACCGTTTCAGCGGAGGCGAAAAAGCAATGGCCATGTATGTGCCGTTGTTCGGAGCGGTAAATGCACAGTATAAAAAGGCAGACAATAAAGATCATCCCAGAATTATTGCACTGGATGAGGCATTTGCCGGTGTCGACGACAAGAATATCAAAAGTATGTTTGAACTGGTTCATAAGCTGGATTTCGACTATATCATGAATTCCCAGGCACTGTGGGGATGCTTTGAGACGGTCAAAGGCCTTCGGATTGCGGAACTTCATCGTCCGGAGAACTCCCAGGTGGTATCGGTGATCCGGTATACGTGGAACGGACATGAGAGGATTTTAGATGAACAATAATGAAGCATGTGCGGAATATTTTAGAGGAAATTCTGCGTACCGGAGATGCTTTTCGGAATTTGAAAAGAAATGGAAAACTTACGGAAAAGTAACAGGGATCATTACACTGAAAAATACTTCCGAAGAAGAGCGGAGAGCCATCGGTGGGATACTTGGAAAGACATTTTATGAAAATACCATACGTTTTCCTTTTGCGGAATTTGAAAAGGGATTGCAATACACAAAATTTGCTCCTGTGGATTTTGAACAAGTACTGGAAGCATATTTCGGCAGAAAAATGCTGACCACGCAGGAGAGACAGAAGGAGGCAGAGCGGGGAAAGGCAGATTTTTTTGAAACTGTAGAGAGCTATCTGACAGAGTGTACAGGTCCGGATTCCATTGCGGTCTCCTGGCTACAGGATATGTTTTCTCAAAAAAAGTATGGCTATCAGACAGTAATCAGAGAATATGGAAGGGACAGAGAAAAGACAGAAAAACTGTTGAAAACTGTGGGAAAGGCGATCCTTTTGCTGGAAGATATTCGAGAGACGGAAGAGGAATATCCCCTGGCGGTATTTTCCGCGGAAGTATCTGGAAATCCCCATTACTTTGATCAGGGAACAACCGGAGGACAATTATTGGTTCACGGGATGTGTTATGCCACGGAAGAAGATTATCCGGCAAATGCCCATCAGTGGAGAGAATTACTGTTGTCCAACGGAATCGTACCGGATAATATTTCCTCTATCGTGCATATCTATGGATTGCGATTACAGGTTGACGGTGACTGGCACCCGGCATATGACACCTTTTGCAGACGACAGGAGCCCTGTGCTGTCACCATGGAAAATCTGCAGGAGCTGACAGCGGTACAACCGACAGGAGATAAGGTTTATATTGTAGAAAATGAGATGGTGTTCAGCTACTTGCTGAAGCATCTGGAACAAAGGAATGTGACGTTACTATGTACTTCCGGCCAGCTGCGGAGCGCCGCTGTGAAACTGATTCCCTTTCTGTTGAATAGTGGAGCGGATATCTACTATAGCGGAGACATCGATCCGGACGGGATCCGGATTGCCGACAGACTCTGGAGAAAATATGGGGACCGGATCCATGTGTGGAGAATGTCGGAGGAGGATTATGCGAAAAGTCTTTCGGAAGAAGAGATTGGGAAAATATCCATGAAAAAACTGGACGCTGTAGAGAATCCTGTTCTACGCGAGACGGCAAGAGAGGTAAGAAAGAAGAAAAAGGCGGGGTATCAGGAGAATATATTAAGAGATATGTTGGAAGATATGGATAGAATAAAAGACAGATAAAGCTCAAACTTACATTTAAACAGCAATATGATTCCGCAATATATCAAAATGATATTGATATATTGCGGAAAAATGCGTATAATATACGGAAAGGAGATGCGTAATTTCAGTAAAGTGATGGGAGCCTGATTAGATGAAGAACTGTAAACAAATAGCGACAGAATGGGGATTATCAGAACGTACTGTTAATGACCTTTGTAAAAAAAATAAGATTGATGGTGCTATAAAGGTAGGAAAAATGTGGAAGATTCCAGATGATGCTAAGAAGCCAATTGATGGAAGAATCACATCCGGGAAATATGTCAGACATTCAGCAGGAGTTACAAGAAAGCCATTACCTATTGGCATTTCTGATTATGTCAGAGCACAGGCAGATTATTACTATGTAGATAAAACGATGTTGATTAAGGAATTCCTTGATCAGAAGCCATTGGTTTCTTTGTTTACAAGACCGAGGCGCTTCGGAAAGACATTGAATATGGATATGCTCAGAGTCTTTTTTGAGATTTCAGAGGAGAATACAAGTAAATATTTCGAGGATAAAGCAATTTGGCAATGCGGTGAAGAATACCGCAATCAGCAGGGGCAATATCCGGTTGTATTTCTTACTTTCAAGGATGTTAAGTTTGATTCCTGGAAGGCAACTCTCGATAAGATTAGAGATCTATTACAGGAGGAGTTTGGAAGACATCAGGAGCTTGCGACCAGTGAAAGAATAGCAGAGTATGAAAAGACATATTTTGCAAAAATCATAAACGGCGATGCTTCAGAAGTTGATTTGACTGCATCATTAGCGAAGCTGTCTCAGATGCTTACCAAGCATTACGGTAAAGCACCAATCATTATTATTGATGAATATGACACGCCGATTCAGGAAGGTTATTCCAAAGACTTCTACGATGAGATAATTGGGTTTATGAGAAACTTTTTCTCAGGAGCTTTTAAAGATAATAAGAATCTTACTTATGGATTTCTGACCGGTATTCTTCGAATTGCTCAGGAAAGTATCTTTAGTGGTTTGAATAATTTAACTGTGAATTCTGTGATGGATGAAGAGTATGATCAGTTCTTTGGATTTACAGTTTCAGAAGTGAGAGAAATGCTTAAGTATTATGGAGTTCTTGATAAAGAGGAGGAACTTAAGGATTGGTATGATGGATATTTATTTGGAAGTACAGAAATCTATAATCCGTGGTCTGTAATCAATTATATTTCAAGGGGATGTATTCCGCAGGCTTATTGGGTAAATACCGGAAAGAATGAAATTTTGGAAGATGTCCTTAAGGTGGCAACGGAGGATATTACAGAAAGACTTTATTCTTTGCTGCAAGGTGAAAGAGTTATTGCAAGAATTGATCAGAATGTCGTTTACAGATCTCTTTCTGAGGATCCGGCGAATATTTATAGCTTGTTATTGGTGGCTGGTTATTTGAAAACACCAAAGAAAGAGTTGCAGGCAGATGGTTCTTATCTGTGTGAGGTATCTATTCCAAATAGGGAAATAGCTGCTGTATACAAGAGTGAGGTTTTGTCACACTTGTTACAGATTGGAGCAATCACAAGAACGACAGCCAATAAGATTGCAGAAAGTCTCTATGCGAATGATTATAAGAACCTGCAGAAAGCAATTGCTGAATATATGGATAAATCAGTCAGCTTCTATGATGCCGGAGCAGAGGGTTTCTATCATGGATTAGTTCTTGGGTTAATTGCTTTGATGGATAATCAGTATAAGATTAAGTCAAACAGAGAGTCCGGAGATGGCCGATATGACATTGGCCTATTCCCAAGGGAAGACAGATATCCCGGAATCCTTATGGAGCTTAAGTGGAAAAAGAACCTGAGTGCGGATGAACTTTCAGAACTTGCAGATGAAGCGTTAGCCCAGATTGGTAAGAAAAGATATGATGTAGAAATGAAGGAAAATGGCACTCAGGATATTTTGAAATTTGGAATAGTGTTTTCCGGAAAGAAAGTAAGCGTCAAAATAGAATAAGATATACCACTTAGGAGACCGGAACCGCAGAGACGAAAGTACCGGCATTGGTTGAAAAAACCAATGCCGGTACTTTTTATTATTCATAATGGAATTTATTTTGGCAATTGAGTAGTGAAAACTGAGCTCAACTTCGAAGTGTGCCCAAAAAGTTTTTTGTAAGATTCTGTCGAAAATCACCATGTATATAATAGAGAATAATTTAAACATTATTGAGATTAATAATGTTCGGTGCTAGATCAGAAAGGAGCATAAATGGATAAGTATATTCGGGTTAAAAATTGCAATTGTATTTCAGATGCTACAATAGAAATTGTTGAAAAATCATTAAATATAAAATATGGTTCTAATGGAACAGGAAAATCAACGATAAGTGAAGCGATATATGCCCAGGCGAATAATGAGACAGATAGATTAAAAGACCTTAAACCATATGGCTCAGATGACAATAGTCAACCAACTGTTGATAATCCTTACTTCCATGTGGTGAAGGTGTTTAATGAGGATTATGTGAATTCCTATTTGTTTCAAGGAGATGAGTTTCTTGATGATTCATTCCAGGTTTTTCTTAAATCGGATAAATGCGATTCGCTAGCAGCACAAATTGAAAGGATGCTTGAAGAGTTGCAAGATTTGATTAACAATATTGATGCGATTCATAACCTAAGAACTTTTTTGCCACAATATACTGCGGCAGTAAAAGCCTCTGATGGAACAGTATCTCGAAGAGGGGGTGTTGCCGAATTTGTTAATGGAAATGGAGGGGGCTTTAATCATTATTCAGAATTAAAAGCGTATAAACCATTTTATAGTAGAGATTTACCAAGCGTTGCTAAATGGGCCAAATGGCGCAATGATGGTATAAAACAGATGTGTGGCAATGATTGCCCATTTTGTACAAATATTTTACCTTCAAGTATTAGGAGTCAAAATGAGATTATATCAAAAGTATTTAAAAATTCGGCATTGTCGGTAGCAAATGCTGTTTTAGAATATGTACAACAGGCAGTTGATCAAGGATATATTTTGCCAGATGCCGTAGATGTTTTAGAATCATATATTGGCGATAATACAAAGGCTGATGAACTATATGCTGAACTTCAAATGCTTGCAAAAGAAACAGATTATCTGTATAAAAAAATTGAAAAGATTTGTATGTTTAAACCAATGAATGTCACGCATGCTCAACTTGTTAATTTAGAGCAAAGTCTATCGGAATTAGTGATTGAGGAAAGACAACTTCAATCATTTTACGCGACTGATTTAATAAAAAAACTTATTTATCATGTTTCAGATAAGATAAATGCATTAAAGGGAAAAACAGGGCAATTAAAAGGCTTGTTTTTGCAACACGAAAAGAAACTTGATGAGTTAATAGCTCAGCGTCAGGATGACATTAATCAGTTTTTTACAATTGCCGGATTTCCCTATAATTTTTGTCTGGAAAAGGATGGAGAAAAGCATGCTAAAGCGTACTTAGTTCCCTGTGAATTTCAGAAGGAAATGGTTGTAGATCCTAAAAATCGACTTAGTTGGGGAGAGAAAAATGCATTTTCGCTTGTTATGTTTATGTTTGAAGCAATTAGTGATAATGCAGATCTCATTGTTTTGGATGATCCAATATCGGCATTTGATGAAAAAAAGAAATTTGGAATTATTCGAAGGCTATTTGATAATAAAAAGGATAGTTTTAAAGAGAAAACAGTATTGATGCTAACACATGATTTCCAACCAATTATTGATTATGTCCATGGAAACTTCTTTACGCGATATGGATTGATTACGCCGGTTCATGCTTCATTTATACAGAATATTGAGGGATCGATTTGCGAATCGCCAATTACGATGAATGATTTGAAAAATACTGTAGAACTAACCAAAGATATTGTAATGTCTTCAAATGCAAGTATGGCTGTTAAAATTGTGAATTTGCGCAAATATGTTGAATTAACTAAGCCTGAATTCGGAACATCAGCAATTTATGAAGTTCTTTCAAATGTAATTCACGGAAGACAAAATCCGATATATAAGGATGGCCAAGAGATATCTGCGGATGTACTTGAGCAGGGAATGAGAGAAGTATCACAATATATTCCGAACAAATCGTATACTGATTTAATAAATGGAACGTCTACAGAAATTTTGATTAGTTCAATGTCGTCGGATGATTTATATCATAGAATTATCTCAATTAGGTTACTTTTTGAGAGGGTAGAAGGAACGCTGTCATTACTAAGAAAAAAATATCCAGCAGCATGTAAGTTTGTTAATGAGACTAATCATGTTGAAAATGATTATATTTATCAATTGGATCCTAGAAAGTATTTTGGTATTCCAAATTATTATTTGCAACAGATAGAGAATTTTATTCAAGAAAATAAAGAAACTATTCTTGCGGGAAATATATTGACTGAGAATACAGAATTAGATCAAATAGGGGATAACTAAGCTGCATTAAGTGAGAAAGAGAATGGCTCAATGAAAAACGGTAAATGTAAGGAGAGAGGATGGCATATTTATTAGAATAAAATTTGTTTAGAAATAGTTATTTATAATTGTCGAAAATAGTTATTTCGCAAGCTAATTTAGCACAGTAAAGTCTGGCTTATATGACATATACTGTGCTAAATTAATAATAAAGGAATCAAAAGAGGATTACTGAAAATTAGTATGTATAATATTTTCAGTCAAATAAAAGGAAATCTACCACTTAAGCAGGCGGAATTTAAATAGAAAATTTAGGCCCCTTGGTTTTCTACTGAAAGTTAATGCGTAAACAATTTCAAAATGTTATAATGTACAGCAAGTAGTATGATCATAGTGGGGGTACAGATGATGGGACTTCTCAGCAAAATTTTTGGATCAAAAAAAGATGTGTCCAACGTTGATATAGATAATAAAGCGAAAAGTTCTGTGAAGAATGTTCCGCGTAATGAGAATTGCATAAAACTTATGGAATTTGCATCTCACATGGAAAAATTACTTGCAGAAGATAGATACATTGCAAGAAGTGACTATAAGAAATATATAGATGAATATCAGAAAATCATAAGTTTCTTTGAGGTATTATCAGATAGCGGTATGCTTGGGAATTTCTGCGATGTTAATGGTGTGGAAGAAAAGGACATTGTACAAGCGATTGACTATTACAATAATGCAGAAACATATGTTGAAGACCACAATGAGGAATTTCTTGCCAGAGCAATGGTCGAGGAAAAAGAATATCTGGATAATGTTCTTAAGGCAGTAGACCCGGTAGTTGTACTGGATGAGGATCAGAGAAAAGTAGTACTTACGGATGAGGATTATTGTCTTGTTATTGCCGGCGCCGGAGCGGGAAAGACAACAACGGTAGCTGCAAAGGTAAAGTATCTTGTGGACAAAAAAGGAATTGATCCTGCACAGATTCTGGTTGTTTCATTCACTAATAAGGCGGTGAATGAACTGAAAGAAAAAATACAGGATGATTTGGGAGTACCATGTCCTATAGCGACATTTCACTCTACTGGAAACGCGATTATTCATAAGAATTCACCAGAGGAAAAACTGAATATAGTGGATAATTCTAAGCTATATTTTGTAATCAGAGACTATTTTCGTGGATCTGTGATGAAAAATGAGAGTGTAGTCAATAAACTCATCATGTTTTTCGCGACTTATTTTGATGCACCCTATGAAGGCGATGATTTGAACGGATTTTTTAACAATATTGCGAAAGCCAACTATTCCACGATGAGAAGTGACTTGGAAGATTTTAAACGTGAGGTCATAGATACCAGAACGAAAAAATCTGTAACAATTCAAAATGAAATTTTGAGATCGCATCAGGAAGTAGAGATTGCCAATTTTTTATATTTGAATAATATCGAGTACGAGTATGAACCTATTTATCAGTATAACATACAGTATTCGCATAAGCCGTATACCCCGGATTTCGTGATATATCAAAATGGTAAAATTGCCTATATTGAACATTTCGGAATTACAGAAAACGGGAAGAACGACAGATATAGTCAGGATGAACTTGAACAATACAAAAAGGCAATAAATGATAAGATAAAGTTGCATAAACAGCATGATACTACTTTGATTTATACTTTTTCAGTCTACAATGACGGAAAGCCATTAACAGAGCATTTGCAAGAGGCTCTGGAAGCAAAGGGATTTGAACTCAAACCAAGATCCAACAAAGAAGTTATGGAACTGCTGGTAGCAGGGGAAGAAAACAGATATGTCAGAAAGCTGATTAATCTGATCTGCAGATTTATATCAAACTTCAAGGTGAACGGTTATAATGCGGAAGAATTTAATCGAATGTATCATTCTACACAAAATGTAAGAAGCCGATTATTCCTTGAAATTTGCCATGATTGTTATCTGGAATATGATAGATGGTTAAAAGAAAATAAGGCCGTGGATTTTGAAGACATGATCAACGAGTCGGCAAGACTTTTACGAGAAGTAAAAGAGATGAAACAAAAACTAAGCTTTAAGTATATTATTGTCGATGAATATCAGGATATTTCCCGGCAGAGATTTGATCTGACCAAGGCTTTATCGGAGGTTACAGACGCTAAGATTATTGCGGTTGGTGATGACTGGCAGTCAATTTATGCTTTTAGCGGATCGGATATTACGTTATTTACTAAGTTCTCCGAGAAAATGGGATATGCGAAAATGCTTAAAATTGTTAAGACTTATCGTAATTCCCAGGAAGTTATTGATATTGCCGGTAATTTTATTCAGAAAAATTCAGAACAGATCAGGAAACGTTTATTATCTCCGAAAAATATCACAGATCCGGTTATTATTTATACATATGATAGCACGGCCAAAGGCCGAAAAGGAGATAGAAGAAGTGGTTCCAATTATGCAGTTGCACATGCCGTAGAAACCGCACTTACACAGTTGATAATGTATAAAAAGCAGGAAGGCAGACTGCCGGGGACAATTTTACTGCTTGGCAGATATGCATTTGATGGAGACCATCTTGAAAAATCCGGGCTTTTTGAATTCGTGCGGGGTGGAAGTAAAATAAAAAGTGTAAAATATCCAAAGCTGGATATAACATTCATGACAGCACATTCATCAAAAGGACTGGGATATGATGATGTTATTATTGTAAACGGTAAAAATGAAACATATGGTTTCCCGTCAAAAATTGAAGATGATCCGGTACTGGCTTTTGTAATTAAGGGGGACAGGTCGATAGATTACGCAGAAGAACGAAGATTATTTTATGTGGCTATGACGAGAACCAAAAATAGGGTGTTTTTTGTGGCACCGGAACAAAATCCTTCGGAATTCCTTTTGGAACTGAAAAGGGATTATAAGAATGTTGTATTACATGGAAACTGGAACGAGGAGAAGCCTCAAAGCATTGCGAAAAAATCCTGTCCGCTATGCGGATATCCGATGCAGCTAAAATACAAGCGAGCATATGGACTTAGACTGTATATATGCACTAATGAACCGGAAATTTGTGGCTTTATGACAAATGATTACAGGGCCGGGAAGCTTTGCATTCAGAAATGTGATAAGTGCAGAGATGGTTATCTGGTTGTCAAGTCAAGTAAGGAGAACGGCTATTTTCTGGGATGTACCAATTATAAGACGAATGGAACCGGGTGCAATAAATCTATCGGTATGAAGTATTACTATGATCAGATGGGATATCAGATGGAAATAGTAACGGAAAGTCCCGTAGCAATCAGTAGGATGGAAAAAGAGAATCCAGTGAAAAGAGTATCTGTAACACCGGTTTCAACGGATGATTATGTTGAAATCGAAAAAACAACGGCGGCCTCTGTCAGATATACGCGGTGGATTCTGAATAATGTTGTGGATACAGTATTAAGGGCATTACAGGATGTCAGCAAGGTAAGATATTATGGTGTTACCATGTTGACGGATATTCTTCGCGGCGCAAATAGCAAACGCATTCTGGACAATGGCTTAGAAATGGTGCCGGAATATGGCATGTTAAAAGAGATACCAAGAGAGACTATCCAGAATATTATTGAATGGCTTATCAACGAGCACTATATTTTAAAAACAAAGGAGAAGTACCCCGTTCTTCATTCTACTTATGAAGGGCTTCATTACAGTGAAAGCCTGACAGAAACCAAATTAGAAGAACTCAAAGCATACCTAGAGAAAGATGAGGCATAATGGGAGCAGCTGCCGTCCCTCGTCCCGCGGTGGCAACCTCCGTAAAAAAGTTTGTAAGATTCTGTCGCATATTGTCATGTATATAATAGAGGGAGCAATTTTACATAGATTGCAGTATTCCTAAAAATATGCTATGATACTTTCAAATGAGCGAAAAAAGTAAAAAGAATCAGACAATTCAATATTATGATCAAAATGCCGCCGATTTTGTGGAGAACACGCGTAATGTAGATTTTCATATAATGCAGGATGAATTTATAGAAGGGCTTCCTGCAGGGGCGAAGATCCTGGACCTGGGCTGCGGCTCCGGAAGGGACACGAAATATTTCTTGGAGCATGGCTATCGGGTAGACGCGATCGACGGCTCCGCGGAACTGTGCGCGTTGGCATCAGAGTACACGGGGATTCCGGTGAAATGCCAGCTGTTCCAAGAGCTGGATGCATCGGAAGTGTATGACGGTATCTGGGCGTGCTCATCGTTGCTACATTTATCCTATGGGGAACTGGATGAAGTGTTATATCGCATCGAGAAGGCACTGAAGCCGCAAGGCATTTTGTACATGTCATTTAAGTATGGTGTATTTGAGGGGGAAAGGAACGGCAGATATTTTCTGGATTTTACAGAAGAGAAACTGGAGCAGCTGCTGAAAAAACATACAAGTTTACAGCAGCTGCGGAACTTTCTGACAGAAGATGTACGACCGGACAGGGAAGAAAGATGGCTGAATCTATTCCTGAAAAAGATCAATTCTTAATTGCATATCCGAACTATGTCCTCCGGGAGACAGTGACTTACCCGAATGGTGGTGTAAGCCGCTTTTATGATGATGGAGTGGACATGGTCATTATCGATGATGAAATCTGCTCCTGCCGGGAAGGCGAGCAGATTTTTCCTTATACACTGATCACAGATAAACAAAACCACTATATGAAAATATACCGGAGAGTGTTCCGATTCCTAGGATTCGATCCGGAAACGATAGAAAAATGCCTGCAGAAAAGCCGACAGGAAGTGTTGCACTCTACCAAAAAGATTTCCGAAAGAGGAGAGCACGCGGACTCTTCACCGCTGGAACTGCTGTTTGAACAGAATTTCACGGATGTCTACGGTATGCGGGCATTGAAATACCTGCAAAAAGAATTCCGGATATCCGATGAGGACGGCAACAATTACTTCCTCGATTATCTAGTAGATACCGCAGACAGCAGAGTGGCCATCGAGGAAAACGGAATTCATTACCACCATCCGCAGTTGATCGGAATAGAGGGCTATCGGAAACAATTGCGCAAGCAGAATACCTGCGCATTGTGGGGATTAAAGCTATACCGTTTTTCCACGGAAGATTGCCGATTCAAGGATCGTATCGAGGATGATATCCGGTATTACCTGGGAAAAGATACCAGCGGATTCCGGGAAGCGGGATTACTGCTGGAACGTAAGACGGAACTGTATGAGCACCAGGAGATCAGCCTTGCACAGATACAGGAACGGCGGGAAAAAGGGATTCGTGTATTCCTCATTGTATTACCTACTGCAGCGGGAAAATCCCGGATCGTAGAAGAAGATATTCAGAAATTTGCAGCCGGAAAAGAGCAGTTCCGGGCATTGATCCTGGCACCGAATATGAATATCATTGCGGACTGGAAAGAGAGAATCGACAAGGACCTGCAGCCGTTGCAGGACCGGATCGATATTAAGACTTACAGCTATGCGGTAAGACATTACCATGAAAAACCAAGGGATTATTATTCCTATATTGTAGTGGATGAGGCGCACCACGCGGTGGCTCCGATGTTAAAGCGGGTGATCCAATACTATGCACCGGAATTCCTGATAGGATTGACAGCGACGGATCAGCGCCCGGATAAAAAGAAACTGGAAGAAATCTTCGGAAATTATACAACAGAGCTTTCTCTGAAGGATGCAATGGAGAAGGGAGTTGTGGCGAGGGCGAATGTCTACCGGATCGAGACGAATATTGATCTGAGCCATGTCCGTTTTAACGGAAAAGATTATGTGAATGCGGATCTGGAGAAGAGTGTGCGCGTCACTTCCCGAAATGAATTGATCGTAAATGTGCTGAAGGACTATTTCACAGAGGGGGATGCCGGAAAACGTCAGGGAATTATCTTCTGTATCAACAAGGCGCATACCAAAGAGATGGCACGCCTGCTGAACGCAGCCGGTATCTCAGCGCAGGATTACAGTGGAGATACAAAACATCCGGAGAAGGTTATGCAGGAGTTCAAGGAGCATAAGATACGTTTCCTCTGCGCCTGCGATATGATCTCGGAAGGCTGGGACTATCCGGAACTCGGAATCCTCGTTATGGCGCGTCCGACGCTGTCGAAGGTGCTGTATCTTCAACAGATCGGCAGAGGTTTGCGCCGGACATCCATCAAGAAAAATGTGTTCGTCATTGATGTGGTAGATGAATACGGAGCCATGGTAAGACCCTGCAGTATGCATGCTATCTTCGGAAACTCATTGTATGTTCCATTCGGCGATATCACCAGACAGGATTACCTGCCGGGACAGATGATCGAGATCGATGGCATCACCGAGCGTGTGGAACGGATCGTGGAAGTTGACATCCATACCTTTGAAGAAAAGTATGGGGATTACTACAGTCAGGAACAGCTGGCAAGAGAGTACTTCGTCAATACCGGAACGATCACCAGCTGGATCCGTAAGGGGAAGATTACACCAACGGTGGAATTCCCCTTCGGCAGCAAGAAGATCAGCCTGTTCAGCCCGGAGGATGTGGAGAAATACAGAAAAGAACTGAACATTCAGGAACATAACGATGACACCGTTAGGGATGACTTTTTTGCATTCCTGGAGGAAAGAGATTATTCATTGTCTTATAAGATGCCGTTTCTACTGTCGTTTATCGATCATATGGACACGATAGGCGATGCGAAGATCGAGGATGTGCTGACGGATTACATAGCCTTTTATCAGGACAGGATCGATAAAGGACTGCCGGTGGATCGTCCCAGCTGCCCTTATAATGCCGAGACTCTGAAAGACCGGAAAATGATCAAAAGCAGTATGCTGACCAATCCCTTTGAAAAGTTCGAAAGAAAGAGATTTATGTACTACTCGAAGGACCTGGGAGTGATCTCACTGAATCATGCGTTGTTGGCGAAGATGAGTGAGGGGGATTGGGAGAGAGTGAAAGGGCAGATGAGGGAAGATTTGGAGAGGTACTATGAGTGATTTTTACGGACCGAATAAAAGCAGTGAAAGAAAACTATTTAAAGTTTCCAAGAATAGAAGTAGCAAATGAAGGAGAAAAGAAGCAAACCTTAGACTTACTTGCAAAATTATAAGAGATGAAAGGAAAAGCTTATGAAGAAGGGAAAAAAGAATAATATAATAACAGCCAATATTTGTAGGATTTTCCGTAATTGGGGAACAGCAGTAAAAAATAATTTTCTTCGTGGTGGAGACAAGTTGAAACTTAATGTCAGTGATACAGCTGATTATGGATATGTGGGTCTTGGTCCAACAGATGATGCGGAGAATGTATCGGAATATTTGAGGGCTATGGAATGGGCAATAAATGATAAGAGTGTTACTAACATAGCTCTTGCGGGTCCTTATGGAGCTGGAAAAAGTAGTATCATTAATACTTTTTTGAGAAAACATCCGAGCATAAAGTATATCAATATTTCGCTTGCAGCATTTAGGGAGAATAACCAAGAGGAGATTGATGGCGAAGATGGAAATTTTGAGAAGCTATTAGAGGAAGGGATTCTTAAACAACTCTTTTATAAAGTGCATTACTCAAAGATACCACAGAGCAGATATCGTAAACTCCATAAGGTTTCGTTTAGGACTAGCTTACTGCGAGTTCTGTTTACCCTGGCACTGGTTATTAGTTTTACTTTCCTTCTTGCGCCTGCAAAAATTGAGGAAGCAATAAGTGCATATTCAGACACCATGTCAAATCTTCTTGGTCGGAATGAATTAGAGCAGATTGCTTTTGCGTTTGGTTTTGGACTAACCATAATAATTATTTTGACAAGCCTGTTTAGATGGATAAATACAAAATGGAAATCCATAGAAATTAATGTGGCAGATAAAGCAGTTATTAAGGCAGATGAAGCAGGTGAGGCTTTATCTCTTAATAAGAATATGGATGAAATTCTGTACTTCTTTGAGGAAACAGATTATTCGCTTGTAGTGATAGAGGATCTTGATAGATTTGATACGCCAGAAGTCTACACAAAACTTAGAGAAATTAACAAGATTATTAATGAGTATGATGCTATTCAGAGAAGAATCGTATTCGTATATGCATTGAAGGATGACATTTTTCATAATGAGGATAGAACTAAATTCTTTGATTTTATCATACCGGTTGTTCCTTATATCGATGCTACAAATTCAGGGGAATATTTAAAACATCGCTTGGATGAAATCAGATCTACAGGGATGGAATTTGACATTACAGATGAATACATAATGAATGTAGCTCCTTTCATTTCAGATATGAGGGTACTTAACAGTATCTGCAATGAATTTATTGTTTTCAAAAAAACCATAAAAGATAGCCAAGATCTTGGGAAACTGCAGGATATTCAAATGCTGTCTATTATGATTTTTAAGAACATGTATCCTGAAGAATTTGCGCTGTTGCAAGGAACTGAAGGAATAATAAAAAAAGCATATACTGACAGAAATGATTTCATAAAAGTGACATCAGCAGATTTGCAAAAAGAAATAGAGGATGCCGAAGAAGAAAGAAGAAAATCGGATAGTCAGGAAATGTTACATGCGGAAGATGTAAAACTTGCATTCATCCAGAAGATTGTGGGTGACAGAGGTGTTTTTACTAAGATTCAGGGAACTAAAGGAAATTTCACAAGAAGTGATATTTTAAAGGGGGATTTTTCTCTGGCGCAAATTGGTGTAGGAGCAGCTACAGTGTATTATCGTCAGCCAAATTATTATAGCGTAGAATCATATATTATAAATGAGATAGAAAAAGTGACATGTTCGGATGGAGTAACTTATTACGAAAAGTGTGACAGAGCAATTGCGAGAGATAAGAAGCGTAGGAAACAGATTGCCCAAAACTTATTGGATAAGCAAAGACAACTTTATGAATTACGTTCTAAGCCAATGAAAATGTTGATTAAGGAATATGGGGCGGATGAAGTATTAGGTGACGATGTAAGAAAAAACAAACTTCTGGTGTTTATGCTTAGGCATGGATATATTGATGATACTTATCAGATGTATATAAATTACTTTTTGCCAGGAAGCATTTCTTCGGATGAGTTGAATTTTATTATCAATGTTCGTAACTACGCAGGAATAGCAGATTGGAATTATAGAATCATTCATCCTGGGAATGTTATTAGCCGTTTGTTCGATTATGAACTTGAGCAACAGAAAGAGTGCCTAAATTTTGATTTGGCAGAATTCTTTTATGCTGATAATAGAAAATCTGATAAGAAAACTGGATTTTCAAAGCAATTGGCAAAAGACGATGAAGATAGCAGAAGATTTATCAAAGAATATTATGTGAGAGCAAAAAATAGGGCAGAGTTTATAAGATGCATTGCAAAAGAAAAGCCTCTGTTCTGGTTTGATATATGTTCTGATGAGAGTTTAGGCCATCAGGATAAGGTGACCTACTTAAAAGATATCTTCATGTATCTTAAGGCTGAAGACATTGTTTTGCAAGATACAGCAGCTAATGAAGTTAATTCTGCGTATTCAATATGTACCTTTATTGTTGAGGCAGATGAAGTTCTTGAACAATTACAGGATACTGGCACAAAGAAAATTGTGACTGTATTGACGCAGATAAAGACAAAGTTCAAGAACATTAACATACAGACCGTAGATGCTGAGATCATTAAAGGTGTTTTTGCAAATGAATTGTTCGAGATATCACTGGTTATGCTTCAGAAGTATGCAGATTTTATCGCCGGCGAAGCAGTTGAAGGATTTGAATCTAATATCTATACACATATATTAGATCATGGTGATATACAAGTAATAGAGTACCTTGAGCGAAATGTAGGAAAATTGATTAAAGAGGTAATTTTGCCTACCGAGGCTAATACAGGTGAAGATATAGAGACAATATATCGATGCATGGAATTGCTTGATTACGAAGACTCTTTGTCTATTCAGCTTGTTCAGAAGATGAAAGCTGTAATGAGCAATTTGAAGGAATGGCATAGCACAATAAAAGATCAACGAAGAAATGTAAGGAATATAGTTGATGCATTCCTGACTGAAAATAAAATGGTGGCATCAGTTGAAAATCTTGATACATATAAATCATTATTCTCATTTTCAGCTGTGCTTTGCAGATTTGTTGATGAAAATATAGAGGCTTTCCTTTCAGATGAGAACCTTGATGATGCACATGTGAAAGAATTTTTAAAGAAAGATATCAAGGATGAAACTATAGAAAAAATTCTACAGAATTACCAAATGGATTCATTTAGTGAGAATTTAAATAGCTATCCTGATAATGTTGTGCAGGCGATGATTGAGCTGAAATATTTTAAGTACACAAGAAGCAGATATAATGAAATTCTTTCTGCGTTTTCAGAAATGCTTCCGTTGTTTGCTGAACTTTACTGGGATGAATTGAAAACAGAAATTCCGAGCATAGACTTTGATTTAGCAATAATAGACAGATTTATGGAATCAGATCTTGATGACGAAAAGAAAGTAGTATTTCTTGATAGAGCCGAAGTTTCACAAATAACTGATGCGATGTGTTCGTTTGTAAAGAGCACAAGCGCAAGCGTCCCTAAAAGGTATTTACAGGCAGTCTGGAATAAGCTGGATGAGAAAGATAGACCAGAATTTATGGTTAAGCATTTTTCAGAGTTTACTATTATTGAGATTCAAAACATGTTTATGCAAATGCCAAAAGAATACAATGCATTACGACAAGAGGGAAGATGGCACGAAGCATTACTTGAAAAAAATGCTATAAACGAATCTCTTTGTAAAAAGCTTTTGAGAGCGGATTACATTTCTTCTTATGATATAAAGAAAGAGAAGAATATATTGTTTACTGGTGACATTGAGAAGTATGTTGCAAGAGTAAGAGCAAAAAGGTAGGGATGATCTAGGAATTACAAGATATACAAGAAAAATAAATAACCTTCTTGCAGGAACAGAGCGAAAGATTGTTTTCTGGTATGACGATGGCGCTTCTTACGCAGATGATATTGATGCACTGCAGCTAGAAGATGGATGTAAGGTTTTGAAACTTACTGGAAGAAAGGAAGAGATTTATCGTATTATCATCGGTAGTTCCAATATCACGAGTGCTGCTTTGACGAAAAATAAGGAGTCACAGAGTTTCTGCAGGTCTTCCAGCTGGATCAGGAGATCAATAATATCGCCTTTAGAGCGTAATTCGGAGACAGCATCCTGCCAAAGACGGTAATAACGGTCAGCTTCCTTTTTGAGTTTTTCTTCCCGGTGGAGCTGTTTTTTAATCTCGGCTTCAAAATGAGCCCTGAGTCTGTCAATGCTAAGGGAGGACTCCAACTGCTCCAGGTTTTTCCGGAGCCTTGCGTTTTCGCTATGAAGTTTAAAATTTTCTTCATAAAGGGAATCTTTCATGGGAGGTCATCCTTATTATTGAGGGTCGGACAGTTCATCAAGGAGTGTCTGCTGCTTATCACAAAGAGCCTGAAGATTCAGGATAAGCTTATTCTGATTCAGAATAAGAGCTTCTTTGGTATCCAGAAGTTCTTCAAGAGTCTGGCAGCGTTTTTGGAGAGCATCGTTCTGCTTTTGGAGATTTTGAATCATAAGTTGTTCGATTGTGGGATGTGGCATATCTATCACCTCGGTTCTTATGAGATGATTATACAGGAAAGCGTGGAAAAAAGCGAATCCGGGAAAAAAGAGGAACCGTCAGAATGCCGAGTGGATAAGTTGTAAGGAGAAGGAAAAAGAGACTTCTGGAAAGAGAAAAAAGGACAAAAGGGAGTACTCTGCAATGAAAAAAGAGGATAAAAGAGGGAGGCTGGACAGAGAGGTGGATAAGAAAATTTCAAGGGAGATATTTGTGCAAAATGAAAAAATAAATTTCGGCGATATGCACAAAAACATCCATTTACTGGTGTGGGTGTGAACTGTAACCCGTTTTTTATTTGGAAATAATTAAGTACGGAAAATTGAACGAAAAATATAGATAATAAAAATATCAGAAGGAATTAAAGGACGTCGAAAAGATGGGAAAGGAGCAACAGATGGATATGAGAATTGTAAGCGCAGGATCTGCCGGTAAGGTATATCATCGCCTGGAATGCAGATAAGCACGGAAGATTTACAGAAGGAATCGGGAACAAATTACTATTTCGGACAGGATTTTTTCAAATCCGGAATGAAAGTAAAATTAATCAAAGAACCGGACAACACCTATGACAAAGAAGCAATCCGGGTGGAACTGGCAGGACTGGGTACGGTAGGATATGTGGCGAACAGCCCGTACACGGTCCAGGGCGAAAGCATGAGCGCCGGACGGCTTTATGACCGCATGGAGGATACTGCCAAGGGGACGGTGATGCTCGATTGTCATTCTGTGCGGTTTCATTCGTTCTGCTGTGTGCTGAAAAAGTTTTTTGTAAGAATCTGTCGAAATCCGCCATGTATATAGTGTAGGGATATATCAAAGCATTTTATATCGCATGGATGGTAAGGAACAAAATGAATATGAAAAATATAAAGTTATGTATTTTGAATGTGATACTTGGGACGATTATCTTGATACAGATGCCATTACGGTAGAAACATCTGCAGCAGCAACTTATACGGAGACAATTGATGATTCCGGAGAAGTGTTCTATGACAGTGATGGAATTAAAATAGTTGGAAAGGGACTTTCCTCGGATGATTCTATCTTTGGACCGGGGCTTATTATTTATATCGAGAATAATTCAGATACAGATCGTACGGTACAGGTAAGAGATACCTCAGTCAATGGATTTATGATTGATACCGTAATGTCCCAGGATGTAGTGGCCGGGAAGAAGGCAATTACAGCGGTAACTTTTTTGAGCAGTTCCCTGGAGGAGAATTCAATTACAGATATTACCTCTGTTGAAACATCATTTCACATCTTTGATACAGAGGACTGGTCAAATGAAATAGACACAGACCATATTACAATCAATTTTTAGGTAGATACGAAATAAACCGACATTGGTGGAAAATCTGCTGATGTCGGTTTCTATACCAGTTAATGGTACGATTTGGGAGAGAAGGATGAATAAAAAGAAATATTCATTGGATAAATATTGGGAAGATAAATTGAATCTTAGATATGAGGAAGAAATATTGCGATATAAAATGCTGTGTAATGATAAAATTCCCAAAAGAGTTGCAAAGAAATACAATATCAATCCCAGATACAGTGCCTTCGGTGAATGGGAAAAATATATAAAAGAAAAGATATCAAAAATATCGAATGAGGAATTGAGAGAATATCAGAGGTATATTAATTTAAAAAGAACAAATGTGACTTCAATATCGGAATTGTTAAATGTGTTTTTTATTCCTTTTCTAATTGCATTGATTAGTCCGCTTATAGTAGAGGGTTTGAAGGCGTGTACAGAAGTCGAATTTGATAATATAATAGCAAGCATAATATATTTCCTCTTTATATATTTCCTCTTAATATGTGGGGGATTATTAATAATAAAAAATCTTTCAAAAGAAGACAGGGAACAAAAAAGGAATCAACTTTTTTACAATGATATCTATGAAATTGTGCAAAAGGAAATAGAAAAAAGAAGTAATTATACATATTTAATTTGATATTAAATTCGGGATGATTGCATTGCAACTAAAGGAAACACCGGCGATGGCTCCACGGCTCCTAAAAGTTCTTTGTAAGATTCTGTCGAAATTCATCATATATATAATAGAGGACGCAATTTTACGAAGATTGCAGCATTCCTAATAATATGCTATGATACTTTCAAATGAGCGAAAAAAGTAAAAAGAATCAGACAATTCAATATTACGATCAAAATGCCGCCTACTTTGTGGAGAATACGCGAGATGTAGACTTCCATGTGATACAGGATGAATTTCTGGAAAAACTTCCTGCGGGAGCACAGATACTGGATTTGGGCTGCGGTTCCGGACGGGATACCAAATATTTTCTGGAACATGGATATCAGGTCAATGCCATCGACGGTTCCGCAGAATTGTGCGCACTGGCAACGGAATACACAGGTATTCCGGTAAAGTGCCGAATGTTCCAGGAGTGGGACGAGCAGGAAGCGTATGACGGTATTTGGGCGTGCTCGTCGCTGTTGCATTTATCCTATGGGGAACTGGATGAAGTGTTATATCGCATCGAGAAGGCACTGA
>OAWW01000444.1_pt1 | contig 36655 bp, 32 predicted proteins | sample 1517191 | NCBI WGS metagenome assembly OAWW01 (sample SAMEA2580253, study PRJEB22360) | human gut metagenome | biome: human gut; feature: human-associated habitat; material: faeces | place: Denmark | collected 2008/2010 | reverse complement strand
TGGGGAAAGGTGTTGAAAAATGGGGCGGTTCCCCATATTATTAATGACGTCGACAGGCGGGGTGGTTCCCCGCGTACGTGCCATCTGAGTAACCGAGGGGAGGGCGCACATGGGAATGACGGGTGCATACGAGCGCAATCTCGATGCAAAAGGTCGTCTGTCCCTGCCTGCACCCCTTCGCGAGGAGCTTGGAGAGCACGTTCGCGTGTTCAAAGCCCTGGATGTCGATGCTCTGTACGTGTTCTCTGCCGAGGCCTTCGATAAGTGGGTCGAAGGGCTCTTCGCGGGTCGTGAGGGCCACGAGGGTTTTAACCCGCGTGACATTAATGACCAGAAGCTCATGAGGGCGATCAACAAGCGCACCACGTCGATGGACGTGGACAGCGCCGGTCGTATCGGTCTTTCCGAGTCTCTCCGCAAACAGGCGAACCTCGACCGCGAGGTCACGGTTGTGGGCAACTACGACCACCTTGAGGTTTGGGATCGCGCCGCGGCCGATGAGGACGATGACGATGAGGCCCTGCTGGACCTCTTCTTCTCGTAGGGGCAAGGCACGGGTAACGGATGGAGCGTGGGATCTTGACACAAGAATATCGGCATGAACCTGTCATGCTCGGCGAAGTGCTTGAGTCGCTGCGGCTAAAGAGCGGCTCCGTTGTCTGCGATTGCACCCTTGGCGGTGCCGGCCATTCGGTAAAGATGGCCGCGCAGGTGGGGGAGACGGGCCTTTTGCTCGGCGTCGATCAGGACGACATGGCCCTCGAGGCCGCTGGCGCCCGTCTGGACCGCGAGGTTCCCGGCGTTCCGCACCAGCTCCTGAAGGGCAACTTCGGCGACTTGGACGAGCTTCTTTGCTCGGCCGAGGTGCCCGGGGTCGATGGCTTCCTGTTCGATTTGGGCGTTTCGTCGCCGCAACTCGATATCCCTGGCAGGGGCTTTTCGTATAACGAGGACGCCCCATTGGACATGCGGATGGATCCGGGTAATAACACCTTAAATGCAGCTGAGGTCATCAACACCTATAACGAACACGACCTCGCCCGGATTCTACGCGTCTACGGCGAAGAGAAGTTCGCCTCGCAGATTGCGCGCGAGATCGTGCGCCGCCGCGAGCAAGAACCGATCGAAACCACCGGCCAATTTGTCGAGATCATCAAGGCGGGTATCCCGGCTGCCGCTCGTCGGCATGGCGGACACCCGGCCAAGAAAAGTTTCCAGGCCATTCGCATCGAGGTCAATCACGAGCTCGATGTGCTCGAACGAGGGCTTGATGCCGCCACCAGGTGGCTCAACCCGGGCGGACGTATCTGCGTCATCTCGTATCACTCGCTCGAGGACCGTATCGTAAAGAACCACTTTAAGGAGATGAGCCAGGGGTGCACGTGTCCGCCGGAGATTCCGGTGTGCGTGTGCGGCAACGTGCCGATACTCAAGGTCATCACCCGCAAACCCCTGGTTGCCCAGCCTGATGAGGTTGAGCGCAACCCTCGGGCGAGATCAGCCAAAATCCGCGTGGCGCAGCGTCTGTAGGCGCGACCGCGCGATATTGGACCTCCCGCTCGCACCATAAACGAAGCTTAAACACACTACCAACGTACTCGGGATGGGAGGCGGCATATCATGGGCTACAACACTTCAAGCGCAGCACTCGCCTATGATATGAACGCCATGCCCGCCTATCGTGAGACGCCGCAGGCCCCCGTTGCTCCCCGTGAGCAGCGCACGCCGCGCTTTGATGTCTACACGGGCGCGGGCCGTCAGGCAAACCAGGCGGTAAGCCCGGTTTTCATGAGCGTTCTTAAAACGTTTTGCATCATTGCGGCTATCTTCATGACGATCGGCGTCGCCCGCGTGGCGCTCGCCGGCGTTACGGCCCAGGTGCTCAACAGCAACGCCGAGCTTACCAGCACGCTCGAAAAGGCGACCGATGAGAGCTCCGACCTGGAGGTCATGCATTCGGTCTATGGTGCCGACACGCGCATTCGCGACCTTGCGGGCGCTTATGGCATGGTGGAGCCCAGCGAGAGCGTTACACTTGACTTTTCGCAGGATGCAGCCGCGGGCGCCAACGCGACCGCGACCGCTCAGTAGCAAGACGGTAGCTGAGTATGACAAATGACTATCGCCGCGGTTCCGATGGGGGCCGCGGTTCTGGACGTCCCTCGTCGCGGGGACGTTCTGGTTATCAAGGAACGGGTCGGCAATCTTACAACGCCGGGCGGTCCCGTGGCAACGACCCGGCGTCGCGACTTCGCGGCTCGGGCGGCCCTCAAGTGCATAACACCAGGTCGCGCAAGAGTTCGTCGACCGAATGGCTCACAGGCGCGCCTCTGCCTCGCCGCAAAGCCGTCATGGGCTTCATCGGGCTTGGCTTGGGCTTGGGCGTCTTTCGCCTTGCCGACTATCAAATTGTCGAAGCCGATAAACTGCGCGAGCGTGCCGATGCGCGCCGCCTGCTTGCGCAGACCCTCTATGCCAAACGCGGCACCATCTACGACCGCAATGGCAACGTGTTGGCGTCGTCGGTCGAATGTCGCAACATCGCCGTGAACCCGCAGCTTGTCGAGGATGTTGACAAGACGGTGTCAGCGCTGGTCAAGGCAACTGGAATCGATAAAAAGACCTGCCGCAAGCTCGTTGAGTCCGATGGAACCTGGGTGTATATCAAGCGCCAGGTGGACGAAGACGATGTTGCGGCGCTGGAGAAGAAGAACCTGCCCGGCGTGCTTTTTGAGCAGGCCATGAAGCGCGTATATCCATACGGCAATCTGGCATCGCAGGTGCTGGGTGTAGTGAATGTAGACAACGACGGCTTGACGGGTCTCGAAAAGCAATACAACAAGCTTCTGACCGGCACGAACGGTTCTCTCGTACGCGAGCGCGCGAGGGACGGCAGCTATATCGCGGGCGGTGCCTATAAAAAGGTGGCTGCGGTCGACGGCGTTGATATCGTGACGACGCTCGACGTCAATATCCAGCGAGCGGCCGAGGATGCCCTGGCAGAGGCAGTTGAGAAGACTAAGGCCAAGAACGGCTCGGCGCTGGTCACCGATCCTACGACAGGCGAGATCTTGGCAGCCTGCTCGTACCCGACCTACGACCAGACCGATCTGGAGAACGCCAAGACCGAGGATATGAACCTGCGCCTGGTCACTGACGCCTACGAGCCCGGCTCGGTCTTTAAGACGCTCGTGGCGGGCGCCGGCTTCGACTTGGGCGTCGTACGATCGAGTACGTCGTTTGAGGTGCCGGCGAGCATCAAGGTGGGCGACGATACCGTTACCGATGCCGATAAGCGCGACTATGGCATGACCATGGATGTGCGCGAGATGATGCGCCGTTCGTCAAACGTGGGCTTTGTCCTGGTGGGGCGTAAGATCGGTGCCGATGACTTTGCCGCCTATGTGGACAAGTGGGGCATCGGTCACAGCTCCGGTGTCGATTTTCCGGGCGAGAGCCTGGGTATCGTCAAGGAGCGTGACCAGTATGACGGCGCCACGCTGGGCTCGATGAGCTTTGGACAGGCACTGTCCGTCTCGCCGATTGAGATCGCACGTGCCGTGGGCGGCATCGCCAACGGCGGCGTGATGATGACACCGCACTTCTATAAGTCCAGCAAAGGCGACGAGAAGGACTGGGGCGAAGGCGAGCGCGCGATTTCGGAGGACGCCGCATCCCAGGTGACATCGTGCATGCAGACGGTCGTGTCCGAGGGAACGGGCGTTGGCGGCGCGGTTGACGGCTATGACGTGGCGGGTAAGACCGGTACGGCCGAACGTGCCGACGAGAACGGCGGCTACCTCAAGGAGAACTACATGTCGTCCTTTATGGGCTTTGCACCGGCACAATCGCCCAAGGTACTGTGCTATATCACGCTCGACGGAACGCCGAGCGGCTCAGATGCCGCTGCGGTGCCGTTCCAGTCCATTATGGCCAACGCGCTCGACGTGCTGGGTATCCCGCACACGAAGTAGGGGGTTACAATCTTTGGGGCGTGGTTTGTTATCCCATATGAGGGGTGTTCACATGCCCTGCACCACGCATACGTGGCGCTGGGATACAATACGCCGATAGCATTATTAGGTTTACAGGGGAGCTGCAATGATAGAGATCGCCGTCAACAACCTCGCGGCCGCAACAGGGGCCCGAACCGTGACGGGAGAAGCCGATCGGGTATGCCGCGGGTGCGTTATCGACTCGCGCCAGGTCGAGGAAGGGACGATTTTCGTCGCCTTTCCCGGTGAAAACGTCGACGGCAATGATTTTGCTTCCCGTGCCGTCCAGTCGGGTGCCGGCGCCGTCGTGATGACGCGTGAGCCCGAGGCCGAGCTGGTCTCGCTGGCGCAGGACAAGGGGTGCGCCATCCTGCTGACCGATGATCCCGAGGAGTTTCTGCTGCGTTTGGCGCACACGTATCGCCTGGAGCTTGGCTGCCTGGTCGTTGGTATTACCGGTTCCATCGGCAAGACGACGACCAAGGACGTGCTCGCCGCCGTGCTCGCCAAGCGCTATCGTGTCTGGGCCACTAAGGGCAATTTCAATAACCTGATCGGCATGCCGCTCACGGTGCTTTCCGCTCCGGCCGATACCGAGGTCCTGGTGCTCGAGATGGGCATGAACCATTTCCACGAGATTGAGCGCCTGTCTCAGTCCGCCAATCCCAACCTTGCCATCGTGAGCAAGATTGGTACCTCTCACATCGGCATTTTGGGCAGCCGCGAGAACATCGCCCGCGCTAAGGCCGAGATTGTCCAGGGTATGTGCGCCGCCGGCGACTTCTTGCCGCTGCTGGTTTTGGGCGGTGAGGACGACTTTACGCCGTTCATTCGCGATACGTTCGCCCAACCTGCTGGTATCGATGTGATGCTGGCCGGCGTCTCGGACGATGATGAGGTCCGCGCCCGCGACATTCGTGTTGATGACGAAGGCCGTCCGGTCTTTACGCTCGATTTTGGCCAGGGTGAGACGACCGATACCATGCTTGCCATCCCCGGCGTGCAGTCCGTCCCAAATGCCGTTAAGGCCGCCGCAGTTGCCTATCGCCTGGGCGTGACGCCCGAGCAGATCGATGCTGCCTTTAGGGGCCTCACGATCACCGGTCACCGCCAGGAGATCAAGCGCGCCAAGAGCGGTGCCCGCGTCATCGACGATTCCTATAACGCCAGCGCCGAATCCATGGCTGCTGGTCTCGATCTACTGTGCTCGCTTTCGTGCACGGGGTCTCGCATGGCGATCCTGGGCGAGATGGGCGAGATGGGCGATGAGGCTCCTCGCATGCATGAGCTCGTGGGCGCCTATGCCGCCGCCAAGAAGCTCGACATGCTGGCGTGCGTGGGTGGTGAGCTGGCCCAGCTTATGGCCGATGCCGCGCGCATGATGGGCATGGACGAGGACCGCATCCAGGCGTTCTCCGATTATCAGCAGGTGCTCGACCACATGGGCGGCGCGCTTGAAAAACATGATGTTGTACTGGTCAAGGGTTCCCGCTTTGTTGAGCTCGACCGCTTTGTGGAAGGTGTGTGCTAGCCCATGTTCGGCAATCCCTCGTATCCAACGTATCAGGCTTTTTTGGGGCTTGGCATCGCTGCCGCCATTGCGCTGCTGCTCATGCCGTGGTGGATCAAGCTGCTCAAGGTCGAGGGTATCGGCCAGCAGGTCCGAGCCGACGGCCCCAAGCGTCATTTGGTTAAGCAGGGAACGCCCACCATGGGTGGCGTTGTCATCCTCGTCGCGATCTCGCTGACCTGCCTGCTGATGGGCAAGCTCACCACCGAGCTCGTGCTCGTGCTGCTCGCCACGCTGGCGACCGGCGTGCTGGGCCTGATCGACGACCTGACCTCCGTTACGCATGGGCGCTCGCTCGGTCTGACGCCTCATGCCAAGATGATCGGCCTAACCATTATCTGTGTCACCTTTACGGTACTTGCCGTTAACTGGTGCGGCGTCGCCCCCGAGATTCGTTTTCCCGGCGGCCTGACGATTGACCTTGGCGTGCTTTCGACCACCATCTGCGGCCTTTCGTTCCCGTGGCTCTACATTGTCTTTTGCTGGCTGATGATCGCCGGTCTTTCTAATGCCGTGAACCTGACCGATGGCCTTGACGGTCTTGCTGGCGGCACCTCCATGATTGCCATGCTCGCCATGGCTGCCATGGCGTTTTTGCACGGAGACGTGAACCTGTCCATCTTCTGCACCGCGTGTGCCGGTGCCTGCTTGGGCTTTCTGTGGTTCAACTGCTATCCGGCGAGCATCTTTATGGGCGATACCGGCTCGCTTGCCCTGGGCGCCGCGTTTGCCTGCACGTCCATCATGACCAACACCGAGGTCGTCTCCCTCATCATCGGCGGCCTGTTTATCGTTGAGACCCTGTCGGTCATGATTCAGGTTGTCTACTTCCACTTTACGCACAAGCGCGTCTTCCTTATGGCGCCCATCCATCATCATTTCGAAAAGAAGGGCTGGGCCGAGACCAAGGTCGTCATCCGTTTTTGGATTATCGCTGCTGCCTTTGGTGCCGTTGGCCTTGCTCTGTTCTTCCAGTTGGGATAGTGGTCTTTCATGTCTCTTGCTGATGTCTTTAGCCTGCTCGTTTTGGGTCAGGGTAAATCCGGTCTCGATGTCGCCCGCTGGGCGCTGGCACATCCCGAGCGCGTAAGTGCCGTTACCGTGTATGGCGGTGGCACCTCTGAGCCCAATGACGCCACGCGTGCGCTCGAGGCTGCTGGTGCGTCGTTTGTCTATGCGACCGAACAGGTCGAGGGCGCCTATGACGTATGCGTGACGTGCCCGGGCATCTCGGAGTTCTCGGGCTTCTTTAAGGCCGGGCGCGAGCATGCCGCCCAGATTATGGGTGAGCCCGAGTTTGCCTATCGCCTGTCGCCCGATAACTGGATTGCCATCACGGGCACCAACGGCAAGACGACCACTACGTCGCTGACTGATTATCTGCTTAAGGCTGCCGGCGAGGCCAGCAACATCGGCGAGCCGCCGGTCAACGAGATTGACGGCCGAGCCCACAACGAGTGGTTTGTGGCTGAGCTCTCGAGCTATCAGATTGCTACGACAACCGAGCTCCACCCCCGCGTGGCGGTGCTGCTCAACATCACTCCCGACCACTTGGGCTGGCATAAGAGCCATAAGAACTATGCGCTTGCCAAGATCAAACTGTTTGACAATATGGTCGATGACGATCTGGCGGTTGTCGACGTCGAAGACGCCGGCATTCACGAGTTCGATGAGTACATCTACACGCCGGGTCGTCGCATCTGCAAGGTTGCCTTTGACGAGCCTGAGGGCAAGGATGCCGCCTTTGTGCGCGATGGCAAGATGATCGTGCGTCTGAAGGGTGTCGAGACCCCGCTCATCGCTACATCCGAGCTCAAGATCTCGGGCCATCACAATGTTATCAATGCCCTGTGCGCTGCCACGGCTGCCTTGGCGGTCGGTGCCGATGTCGATGGTGTCTGCCGCGGTCTTGCCTCGTTCCAGCCGCTCGAGCACCGTGTGGAGCCGTGTGGCGAGATTGACGGCGTGCGCTACGTCAACGATTCCAAGGCGACCAACACCGATGCGGTCGAGAAGGCGCTGACGGCATTTCCCGATGACGATGTGATCTTGCTGCTCGGCGGCCACGATAAGGGCACGCCGCTCACGGACTTCGCGCGCGTTGTTATGGATAACGTACGCTCGGTCGTCTGCTTTGGCGATGCGCGCGAGCGCTTCACCGCCGCTATGGACGAGGCCGATGTCGATGGCGATGTGGATATCGCCCAGGCAGATGACCTGCGCGACGCCGTGGACGTTGCTCGTTCGTTGTCGAGCCGTGGTGACGTGATCTTACTATCACCTGCCTGCTCTTCGTTCGATGAGTTCTCGGGCTATGAGGAGCGCGGCCGCGTGTTTAAGGACTACGTGGCTCAGCTTGCCGCTGCGGCGAAATCGCAAATGGAATAGGGGTTGCGGTGAGAGAGGAGAGCCCCCGACAAGGTATGAGGAGGCCCGACTCGGACCGTGCTTCCTCACGTCGCACCACACCGCGTTCCAGCCGCGGCGGGCAGTCGTTTAGCGAACGCTATATTGCCGGCGTTCCCGCCCGTATCATGCGCCCCCGTTTGATATTCATGGCCTGCCTGTTTACCTTGGTATGCTTTGGCCTGCTGATGGTGTACTCGGCGTCTTCGGTCGAGGCGCTGCACGAGAATGGCTCGGCGACGTTTTTTCTGGGTCGACAGGCCGCGTTTGCCGTGGTCGGTGTTCTGGCGCTGATTGCCATCGTGCGCGTTTTGCCGGACAGCTGGTTTGGGGAGGATGTGCTCAGGATCTTCCTTATCGGCATGATAGGGCTACTGCTTCTGGTGTTCTTGGGGGGTAGCGGCAGCCGTGGCGCCACGCGCTGGCTCAACATCGCCGGTATTCAGTTCCAGCCTTCCGAGTTTTTAAAGCCATTTGCCATTGCGTATTCGGCCATCATGCTTGATCGCTTCTTTTCGCCCGGTGGCAACATCAACGAATTCCTTCGCAAGATGGGCATCTACCTGGGCATTTCGCTCTTTCTGATCTTTATCCAGCCCGATTTCGGTACTGTCCTGATCATCCTGTTGACCCTCATGTGCATGGCGTTGTTTGCGGGTCTCGACCCCAGATTTATCATCGGCGTGCTAATCTTCGGCATTCTCGTGATCGTGATTGCGCTTGTCGCAGAGCCGTACCGTATGGTGCGTATTCAGGTTGCCTTGAACCCTTGGGCCGACGAGTATGGTGACGGCTATCAGGCCACGCTTGCCATCATGGCCTTTGCCTCGGGCGGTCTGTTCGGCCGTGGCATCGGCAACTCAACCATGAAGTACTCGTATCTGCCCGAGGCACACAACGACTACATCTTGGCCATCATTGGCGAGGAAGTCGGTTTTGTCGGAACCGTGCTGTTCTTCTTGGTGTTTGCGATGCTGATCTACTCGGCGTTTCGCATTGCCGAGCAGGCGACCGATCGTCGGGGCGCGCTCATGGCGTCTGGCTCCGCGGTCATTCTCGCGGTACAGTTTTTGATTAACGCGCTGGGCATCCTCAACGTGTTTCCCATGACGGGTAAACCGTTGCCGTTTATTAGCTACGGCGGTTCGTCGATCATTGTGTCGCTTATGCTTGCCGGGTTGATCCTGCGCGTTTCGTACGAGAGCGCCCGCCGCGATGAGTATGACCGTCGCCGTGAGAGCTTTGCCGTTATGGACGAGAGCACCGCCGGCGTAGCCCATGTGCGCGGTGAACGACCTTCGCGTAGCGGCTTTACCGTTCTGGATGGTTCTGCATCCGAGCCGGCAGCTCGTCCACGCTCGCGAACGGCTCCGCAAGGCCGTCCGCAGCGCCCCAGCCCTCGCAACGCGGGCGGCGGATATAATCGAATCGATTTGAACTCGGACCCGTCGGCGCGTCTGCGCACCGACGACCAGGGACCGCGTGTACGAAGGGACTACCATGACCGATAAAATGACCGTTGCTATTGCAGCCGGCGGCACGGCAGGACACATCAACCCCGCGCTCGCCTTGGCCGAAGAGCTGCGTGACCGTGGTCACCACGTTGTGTTCGTGGGCCAGTCGCGCAAGCTCGAGGGTCGTCTGGTCCCCGACGCTGGGTTTGATTTTGTGCCCATTACGGTCACGGGCTTTGACCGCTCCCGCCCTTGGACGGCGCTGACCTCGCTGTGGCGTGTCAACAAGGCCAAGCGTGCGCTCGCCAGTCATTTCTCAAAGGTCGGCAAGCCCGATGCCGCCATCGGTTTTGGTGCCTATGTCGAGGTTCCGCTGTTGGGGTGGTGCAAGGGCGCGGGCGTTCCGTATCTGCTGCATGAGCAGAACTCTGTTCCGGGCCTGGCCAACAAGATGATGAGCTCCCACGCCGCCCGCGTGTGCATCTCGGTGCCGGCAGCGCGTTCGGTCTTTGAGCGCGAAGGTGACCCTGACCACGTGCTCATGACCGGTAACCCCGTACGTCGCTCGGTGATCGAGGGCAATCGCGCTCGCGGCCGCAAGGCACTTGGTGTTCCCGAGGACGCTACGCTGCTGCTCGTCTTTGGCGGTTCACTTGGCGCCCAGCACCTCAACGAGCGCGTGGTTTCGCTCAAAAACGAGCTGCTTTCGCGCAAGAACCTCTATGTGTTGCATTCGACTGGTGCCGACGGCTTTGAGGAGACCGAGCGCGCTTTGGCGCTGACGCCCGAGGAGGCGAAGCGTTACCGCGTCCAGCCATACATCGACAACATGGGCGATATGCTGGCTGCTGCCGATTTGGTGCTCTCGCGTTCGGGCGCATCGAGCGTGGCCGAGATCGCTGCGCTCGCCGTGCCTTCGGTGCTCGTGCCGTACCCGCATGCGACAGCCGACCACCAAACCACCAATGCCCGTTATCTGGTCGACGCCGGGGCCGGCGTGCTCTGCGCCGATGCCGATATCGACGGTTCTACCTTTGCCGATGAGCTGCTGCACCTGGTCGATGACGCGGCGGCACGCGACGCCATGCGTCAGGCGGCGCGTGGTCTGGCTCAGGATAGGGCCGCCGCTCTTCTGGCGGATGCGGTAGAGGGTTTGCGTTAGTTAGACGGGATATCGTCGGTCGCCCTCGCGCTGATGCGGTAGGTGCGGTACAGTTAACGGGTTACAGGCAGTGTTTACGCAAGGAGTACACGAGCACATGGCTGATTCCCAGACTGCAACCTCCGCGCCCGAGTTTAAGAGCGCCCACTTTATCGGTATCGGCGGCGCCGGCATGAGTGGCATCGCCCTCGTTCTTCACGAGCGCGGTTATGCCGTTACCGGCTCCGACCTTAAGACGTCACGTTATATTCGCCAGCTTACCCGCGCTGGTGTGAAGGTGCATGTGGGCCATGAGGCCGCCACGATCGACGAGGTCAAGCCCGACGTGGTTGTTGTCTCCACCGCTATTCCGGAGTCCAACCCTGAACTCGTGCGCGCTCGCGAGCTTGGTATTCCCGTGTGGCCCCGTGCCAAGATGCTCTCTGCTTTGGGCCACGGCTACACCACCGTTGCTGTTGCCGGCACGCATGGCAAGACCACCACGTCTTCGATGTGCGCCACCATGCTCGACCGCATGGGTCTGGATCCGAGCTTCTTGATCGGTGGCATCGTCGAGGGCTATGACACGAACGGCAAGAGCGGCTCGGGCGAGTATTTGGTCGCCGAGGCCGACGAGTCCGATAGCTCCTTCCTGTTCCTGAACCCCAACGTGGTCATTGTGACCAACGTCGAGGCCGACCACCTCGATCACTACTCGGGTATCGAGGAGATCGAGGCGACTTTCGCCAAATTCATGAGCCTGGTGGGCGAGGACGGCACCGTCATCGTCTGCGGTGAGGACCCGCATCTGGTCGAGCTCGCCAAGTCGACGGGCCGTCACGTGCTTTCCTACGGCTTTGCCGAGAGCAACGACATCGTCTGCATGCACCCGGATGTCAAGGGCATCCAGAGCGACTTTATCGTTCGCTTTGAGGACGGCACTGAGCACGCTGTGGAGATCAAGAGCAATCCCGGTCGCCACAACATGCTCAACGCCACGGCGGTGCTCACCGTCGCCCATGTCCTGGGCCTCGACGTCGACGCCGCCGCCAAGGCGCTCTCGAGCTTTGAGGGCGTCCGCCGTCGCTTTACCCACGTGGGCGATATCGATGGCATCACCGTGGTCGATGATTACGGCCATCATCCCACCGAGATCAAGGCGACGCTCGCTGCTGCCTCTTCGCTGGGCTACAAACATGTCGACGTCGTGTTCCAACCGCACCGCTATTCGCGTCTGCAGGCCCTGTGCGACGACTTTGCCGATGCATTTGCCAATGCCGATAAACTGCTGCTGATTGATGTGTTCTCGGCTGGCGAGATGCCCATTCCGGGTGTTACCTCTAAGATGCTCGCCGATACCGTGCGCGCCAAGCATCCTGGCAAGGAGGTCGTGTACTGCTCCAGCCGTCTTGAGCTCAATCAGGAGCTCGAGCAGATGGTGGGCGAGGGCGACTTGCTGCTCACTATGGGTGCCGGTGACGTTACGACCGTCGGCCCCGAGTTTATCGAGTATTTGACTGCCAAGAAAGACGCTTAAGTCTAATGGGTCTGTTTAACGCCGTCATGGCGCTCTCGGGCATGATCGACACGGATGTGATCGAGGACGAGCGCCTTGCGCGTCATACGAGCTATCGTATCGGCGGCAAGGCTGACCTCTTTGTGACGTGCCATAGCTATCATGCCCTCCGCCGCGCCGTGGCGGTGCTCGATCGCGAGCAGGTGCCGTGGGTCATCATCGGCAAGGGCTCCAATCTGCTGGTTGCCGATGGCGGTTATCGCGGTGCCGTCATTTCGCTCGGACGTGAGTTTCAGCGCACGGTTGTTGCCGATGACGGTTGTACGCTGACGGTCGGTGCGGGCGTGATGTTTGCGCGCCTGGTCAACGATGCCCTGTCGCGTAGCCTCTCGGGCCTTGAGTTTGCCGTTGGCATCCCTGGTTCGGTCGGCGGTGCGATATCTATGAATGCCGGCACACGGACCGAGTGGATTGGCTCGCTGGTTGAGGATGTCGTAACGTTTGACCCGGCATCCGGTATCAAGCATTATGCGGGGTCCGAGATCACTTGGGGCTACCGCGAATGTAGCCTTCCCCGCAATGAGATCATCCTCGAGTGCGTGCTCAAGCTTAAACCGGCGCCCAAGGCCGACATTCGCGAGCGCATGGAGCGGTACCTTACGAGGCGCAAGCGTACACAGCCCATGGGTCGCGCATCCTGCGGGTCGGTCTTTCGCAATCCGCCCGATGCGAGCGTGGGCAAGCTTATCGAGGATTGTGGATTAAAGGGTTTTTCGATTGGCGGCGCGGAAGTTTCGCCCGTTCACGCTAATTTTATCGTTAATAACGGAACTGCCTCGGCCGATGACGTTGCCGCGGTTATCAGACATGTGCACGGAAAGGTGAGGGAGGCGTATGGCATCGAGCTCAGACCGGAAGTTAAATTCCTCGGCTTCTAGAGCATCGAAACCCACCTTCCGTCGCGCCGGAGGGCGTTCCGGCGCGCCTGCCAAACCTCAACGCAATACCGTCGCGCACTCTAAGTCTGTCGGGCATGCTCGACAGACCAGTCGTCCGGTTGTCGGCTCCCAGCTCGGTAATCGTCCGGCCGCAAAAAAGTCCTCGCGTCCCTCGGTGACGTCAAAGCCTGTTATGGGCGCCAAACCTGCCCGTCCCATGGCAACTCCTAAGCCCTCGACGGGAACTAAGGCGGCGCGTCCGGGTCGCACGCTGGGCGCATCGAAACCGCGCTCGCTGACATCGGTGCCGGCTACCGCCAAGAAGCCTTCGGGTAAAAAAGGCGTCAACCCGTTGTCTTCACTTGGGGCGATGGCAAATAAAACGTCAGACGCCGCTTCTCTCGTTACAGGCAAAGGCAAAATCGTGGGCGGCGTTCTGGCCGTCTTGGCCGTGCTCGTCGTCGTTGCCGTCGTGGTGATCAACTCTGGATTGTTTACCGCCACTGATATTCAGATTCAAGGCAGCGAGCATGTGACGAAGCACGATGCTATCCAGCTGATCGATTTGCCCGAGGGAACGTCGCTTTTTAACGTCGATCCTGACCAGATTACCGAGGACCTCAAGCAGAACCCGTGGGTGTCGGGCGTGGATGTCCAGCGTCAGTTCCCGCATACGCTCATCATTACGCCGATGGAGCGCAAGGTCATCGCAATTGCCTATATCAGCTCCGATGACCTTGCCTGGGCCATCGGGGATGATGACACCTGGATCGCCCCGCTGTCGACGTCGGTCGAAGTGGATGACCAGGGCAACGTCATCACGACGGGGCAGGGCTCAAATACCCTGACCGGCATTGATGCCGCGCTGGCGCTCGCTAAGCACTATGGCGCGGTGTTGTTGACTGATGTCTCGGCGGATGTCGCTCCGGTTTCCGGCCAGGCGGTGAGCTCCAAGGCCGTTAAGGCTGGCTTGGATTATGTGCGTGGTTTTTCGAGCGAGTTCTTGGGACAAGTCAAGGATATTTCCACGCCTTCGGTCGAAGCCATCTCGGCAAACCTCAATAACGGCATTGAGGTGTCGCTGGGTGATTCGAACGATATCGTCAAGAAGGAGCGCGTAGTCACCAAGCTGCTTTCGCAGGTAGAGGGCGTAACGTATATCAATGTGCGCTCTCCGGGTAACTATACATTTAGGAACGCTCCGACCTCGTAGCGCTGGTTGATGCTTTGTTGAGGGGTCATACCACGCCGTTTATCTGGTTTGTTTGGTTTTCACGGTCAATTATTTGACTGATACGTTCATAATGTGCAACCATAATACGGTTTACCTTTGCATTTACTTTCAACCTGAAGGTTAATGTGCGCGGGGTCGACCCATGCTATGGCTATAACCTTTGTTCGGAGGACCGACATGCACGAGACAGAGATCAACAACTACCTTGCCGTCATTAAGGTGGTCGGCGTCGGCGGCGGCGGTACCAACGCGGTCAATCGAATGATCGAAGAGGGCATCCGCGGCGTCGAGTTTGTTGCCATCAACACCGATGCTCAGGCACTCGCGATCTCTGATGCCGATATCAAGGTGCACATCGGCACCGACCTTACCCGCGGCCTGGGCGCCGGCGCCAACCCCGAGGTTGGCCGCAAGGCTGCCGATGAGTCCCGCGACGACATTGCCGAGGCGCTCGCTGGCGCCGACATGGTGTTCATCACCTGCGGCGAGGGCGGTGGCACCGGTACCGGCGCTGCTCCCATCGTTGCCGATATCGCGATGAACGAGGTCGGTGCGCTGACCGTCGCCGTCGTGACCAAGCCCTTCACCTTCGAGGGCCGCAAGCGCAAGAAGAGCGCCGAGGAGGGCATTAAGACCCTCTCCGATTGCGTCGACACCATGATCGTCATCCCTAACGATAAGCTGCTCGACATCGCCGAGAAGAAGACCACCATGCTCGAGGCCTTCGCGATTGCCGATGGCGTCCTTTCCCAGGGCACCCAGGGCATCACCGACCTCATCACCGTCCCCGGTATCATCAACTTGGACTTCGCCGATGTTAAGACCATCATGAAGCAGGCCGGTACCGCCATGATGGGTATCGGTACCTCTTCTGGGGATACCCGTGCCGTCGACGCTGCCCAGCAGGCCATCTCCAGCCCGCTGCTCGAGAGCTCCATCGATGGCGCCACGCGCGTGCTGCTCTCCATCGCCGGTTCCAAGGACCTGGGCATCCAGGAGATCAGCGACGCCGCCGACGTTGTCGCCAACGCCGTCGACCCCGAGGCCAACATCATCTTCGGTACCGTTGTCGACGAGTCCCTGGGCGATCAGGTGCGTATCACCGTCATCGCTACGGGCTTCTCCGACTCCAACGTCAACCGTCAGGACGAGCTCTTTGCTGCTCAGCAGTCTCAGAGCAAGGCCGCTGCCTCCGCTGAGCCGCAGCGCACCGCTCCTGCCACGAGCCCGGCTCAGGCCGCTCCGACCCGCAACGTCGGTGGCACCGAGCTTCCTAACTTCGGCAACGATCAGTTCGAGCTTCCCGACTTCCTGAAGCGCGGTAGCTTCTAAGTCGTTCTTTGCATTGTTGTGCACAGGGGCGTGTCCGTATGGACGCGCCCTTTTTATTTCGACTTTGTAAACTAGAACCTCCAATCTCTTTACGTTCCCTTTACGATTGCCTCCAGCGCAGCAGGTATCCTTTTAGAGAAGTATGACAGCCGTATAAACGCGGGCTGTAGCGGCGATGCCGCGGTACTTGTGTTATTAGGAGGCTTTAGTATGGCAGCACGTGCGGACAACGTTTCGCGTGTCGACCATGATGGAGTTACGTTGGTGGAGGGCGCGACATCCGATGTTCGCTTTGCCTTCACCGAGCGCGCCGGTGGCGTTTCCGAAGATGCGTACTCCTCACTCAACTTGGGCTCGCATGTTGGCGATGACCCCTTTGCTGTTCAAGAAAATCGTCGTCGTGCGCTCGAAGCTATGGGTGCCGCCGAGTGCGAGCACAACCTGCTCGTTCCCAATCAGGTCCATGGTGATCATATCGTTGCGGTGACCTCGAACGGCGCCGATGACCTTGAGGACGTTCGCGAGCAGATTGCCGAGGGCTGTGATGCCATCGTCTGCACGGCGCATAACGTGCCCGTGCTGCTCTGCTTTGCCGACTGCGTTCCCGTGGTGCTGGTGGCCCCTGGCGGATTTGCCGTGGTGCACTCCGGTTGGAAGGGCACGATTGCACGTATTTCTGCCAAGGCGTGCCAGGCGCTTTGCGATGCTGCCGGCTGCGATGCGAGCAACGTTTCCGCCTATATCGGCCCCCATATCTTGGGTGACGAATATGAGGTATCCCAGGAACTCATGGATCGCTTTGCCGCCGAGTTCTCTTGCATCGATGCGAGTGCCTCTCGCATGCTCGATCTTTCCGCTGCCATTCGCGAGGCGCTGGTAGATGTCGGTGTCGACGCGGATAATATCGTGGATACCCAGCTTTCGACTGTGCGTCAGAACGACCGCTTTTATTCCTACCGTAACGAGGACGGCACCTGTGGGCGCCATGCTGCGATCGGCGTGATGCTATGAGAAAGATCGTATCGGTCCTGAGCGCCGCTGTGCTTACGCTTACGCTGTGCGCCTGTTCTTCGGGATCTTCTACCTCTTCCATTACCGTCGCCGGCTCCACGACCTGCCTTCCTATCGCCGAGATTGCGGCCGAGGGCTTTAAGGAGGAGACCGGCATCGACGTGCTCGTTTCCGGTTTGGGTTCTTCCGCTGGCATCGAGGCCGTCAGCGCCGGCACAGCCGATATCGCCAGCTCCTCCCGTGGACTCAATGCCGACGAACAGGATCTGGGCCTGACTCCCATCGTCATTGCCCACGACGGTATCGCGGTCATCGTGAACGACGATAACCCGGTCGATAACCTCTCGACCGAGCAGCTCCGCGATATTTACGCCGGCAAGATCACCAACTGGAAAGAAGTCGGTGGCGAGGACCTGAGGATCCAGGTCATCAATCGAGATGAGGCGTCCGGCACGCGTGAGGCCTTCCGCACCATCGTGATGGACGGCACCCCGTTCGATCGCCGCTCGGCCGTTCTTTCGGGCACGGGCCAGGTGCGCGACGTGGTATCTCGTTCGCGCGGTGCCATTGGCTACATTTCGCTGGGCTTCGTCGATAGCCTCAACGCCAAGACCTCGGTCAAGGCCGTCTCGGTCAATCATGTTGATGCGTCCGAGAAGACGGTCGCGAGCGGCGGCTATCCCATCTCGCGCGACCTTTACTTCTTTGTGAAGGGTGCGCCTTCGCAGCAGGCGCAGGATTACATCGACTATGTGACGTCCGAAAAGATGGACAAGCAGATTCGCGAGGCGGGCTTTATTCCCGTCACCAACGACGAGAAGGGGAGTGAGTAGCATGGAAGCACAGGAAAACTCCCAGACTGAGCAGAATGTTCAGACGCCCAAGAAGCGCGAGCTGGCGCTCGTATCGCACAGTACCTATATCAAGGAGAAGGCGCTGCAGTGGATCTTCTTTGCCTGCGCGTTCTTGGCGGTCGTTACCGTCATCCTGATTTTTGTCTTTACCACGTACTCGGCGCTGCCCGTCTTTACCGACATCGGTCTGGCGGACTTCTTTAGCTTTACGTGGGCGCCTTCCGAGGGCCACTACGGCATCTTGTCGCTGCTTGCCGGCTCGGGTCTGGTGACCGTCGGTGCGCTCGCCATGGGCGTGCCGCTGGGCGTGGGCACGGCCGTATACCTGGTCGAGATCGCCGGCAAGCGCGTGCGCAAGCTCATCAGCCCTGCCGTCGACCTGCTGGCCGGCATCCCTTCTATCATCTACGGCTTTTTCGGCATGATCATCATCCGCCCGTTTATCGCACAACTGACCGGTGGTCTTGGTTTTGGTGCGCTGACAGCGTGGTTCGTGCTCGCCATCATGATCGTCCCTACCATCACGACGCTTACCATCGATGCCCTCAATTCCATTCCCATGGGCATTCGCGAGGCATCGTATGCCATGGGCGCCACCAAGTGGCAGACCATCTATAAGGTCGTGCTACCTGCCGCGAAGCTGGGTATCGTTGATGCCATCGTGCTGGGTATGGGCCGTGCCATCGGTGAGACCATGGCCGTGCTCATGGTCGTGGGTAACGCTCCGGTTATTCCCGACAGCATCGCGAGCCCCATCTCGACGCTCACGAGCCAGATTGCGCTCGACATGAGCTATTCCTCGGGTCTGCACCGCTCGGCGCTGTTCGGCATGGGCGTGGTCCTGTTTATCATTTCCGCCACGCTGGTGGGCATCGTCCGTCTGATTTCCAAGAAGAAGAGGGGGTGGCTATGTCCGATTCCGTTGACACGACGGTCGATACGACCTCGTCGCGCGAGCGCATTAAGCGTGCCCTTTCCCACGGCAAGAAGGGCCGCATCAACAAGGACCTGTCCAACAAGATCATGCTTGGCGTGTTCCGTGCCGCGGCATACATCACCACGCTGGTGCTGGTCGCTATCATCGCCTACGTGGTCATCAACGGCCTGCCACACATCTCGCTCGACTTTATCTTCGGTTGGCCCCAGGGCGTCAACGCCGAGGGCGGTATTTGGCCCACGATCGTCTCGACCGTCTATGTGACGGCGCTCGCCATGCTTATCTGCACGCCGATCGCTGTGCTGGCAGCCGTCTATCTGGCCGAGTACGCCAAGCAGGGCAAGATCGTCGAGCTCATTCGCTACGCTGCTGACGCTTTGGCCTCGGTGCCCTCCATCGTTATGGGCTTGTTTGGCTACGCCTTGTTTGTCGAGGCCATGGGCCTGGGCCTTTCGATGGTCTCTGCCGCTCTGGCGCTGGCGCTTCTGATGCTGCCCATCGTAATGCGCACCACCGAAGAGGCCATTCGCGCCGTTCCGCGCTATATCCGTTGGGGCGCGTACGGCCTGGGCGCCACCAAGTGGCAGGTTGTCTCCAAGATCGTGCTTCCTTCTGCCTTTGGCCGTATTGCCACGGGCATCGTCCTCGCCATCGGTCGTGCCATTGGCGAGACCGCGGTGGTGCTCTACACCATGGGCCAGGCCATCAATCTACCTATCTCGCCGCTCGATTCCGGCCGCCCCATGACGGTTCACCTGTACCTGCTTGCCAACGACGGCATCAACATGAACGCAGCCTATGGCACCGCGCTCTTGCTGATGGTGATCATTCTGGCCTTCAACCTGTTTGCGCGCTTCCTGTCGCGCAAGCGTCGCTAGTTAAGGAGTCCCATGTCCGTTTATCAGTCCGCTCCCACGCTGGAGCAAGCGGCCATTACGGCCAAGGATTTCAACTTTTGGTACGGTGACTTTCATGCGCTGACGGGGCTTGACCTCAACATCGCCAAAAACGCCATCACCTCCTTCATTGGCCCTTCGGGCTGCGGCAAGTCGACGTTTTTGCGCTGCATCAACCGCATGAATGACCTGATCGAGGGCACGCGCGTCGAGGGCACCATGACGCTCGACGGCAACGATATCTATGCCGAGGGTGTCGACCCGGTCGACCTCCGTCGCCGCGTGGGCATGATCTTTCAGCAGCCCAACCCGTTTCCCAAATCCATCTACGAGAATGTCGCCTTTGGCCCTCGTCTGCAGGGCGTGACTAGCAAAAGCGACCTCGATGACATCGTCGAAGAATCGCTCAAGCGCGCCAACCTCTGGAAAGAGGTATCCAATCAGCTCAACAAGGATGGTTTGGCGCTCTCGGGCGGTCAGCAGCAGCGTCTGTGCATCGCGCGCGTGCTTGCGGTGCAACCCGATGTCCTTCTGATGGACGAGCCCTGCTCCGCCATCGACCCCACGTCCGTCTCTAAGGTCGAGGATTTGATGGCCGAGCTGGCGCCCGAGATGACGATCATCATCGTCACGCATTCAATGCAGCAGGCAGCTCGTATTAGCGACTACACCGCATTCTTCTTGCAGGAAGTTGCCGGCGAGCCCGCCACGCTCATCGAGTATGGTCAAACCGACGCGATCTTCACCAGCCCGGTGGACTCGCGGACGGAAGACTATATCACCGGCCGCTTTGGCTGATCGGTGCGACTAGTCCCAAGCTGATCGGACCTGGTCCGGTGCGTATTCACTGTGCGGGCGGCATGACCGCACCCAACTGATTGGAGTGAACCATGCGTAAACTGTTTTCCCGTCAGCTCATCGAGGCCCGCCACGAGATGCTAAGCATCTACGAGGCCGTCGATCTGGCCCTCCACGATGCCGTTAAGGCCTATGTGACCGACGACCGCAAGCTCGCCACCAAGACCAAGAAGCGCACACTTTCGATTGACGCTCGCTGCGCCAACCTGGAGGCCGTCTGCTACAACCTGATCGCCACGCAGTCACCGGTCGCCTCCGACTTCCGCCTGCTTCAGACGATCATCTACGTCGACTTTAACCTGCAGCGCATGACCGATAAGGTTCGCCAGATCTGCCGCGCCACGCGTCATATGATCAAGGCCGATATCTCGCTGCCCAAGGAGCTTGTCGGCACGGTCGAGGCCGAGGCTGAGGCCGTCTACCAGGTGCTGGGCCCTTCGCTTTCCGCGCTCGTCACCAATGATATGTCCATCATCTGCAACTTGGCCGTCGAGGACGAGCCGGTACACGCCGCCTACGAGAAGTTCTTCCGCACCTTTAACCGTATGGATACGGGCGACTTTATGGACGACGACAGCAACTATGACGACCTGCGCCGCGCTATCATGGTTTCGCGCTACCTCGATCGCATCGCTTCGATTTCCATCGATGCCGCTTGCCGTCTGACCTTCCTGTTGACTGGTCAGCGCATGAATGCCGGCGATATCGCCCGCACTGATGAGGATGAGCTCGAGAGCATGCGCGTGCCTTCGGGCGAGGGTGTTATCATGAGGCCCGCCGTCGACGCTCGCTACGTTGCCAAGGTGCCCGCTAACGAGGTCAGCGAGGGTCTTCGCTACCTGCTCGATCATCTTGAGGATGAGGACGATGGCGAGGACGACGAGGAGTAAGCAACCCCGTTCGTCGAAAGATTGTAAATACCTAAGCGAGCGCGGCCTTGCACATGCGGGGCCGCGCTCTTGCGTTAGCATGGGACTACTTGTTTGGCTGTCAGCGGAGGCGATTGGCAATGGATAACTATTTGGACTTGATGCGCGCTCGCCGCGAGCAGATTCTGGAACGTTTTTATGCGGCGCTCGATCGCGCAGGCCGTCCCCACGACGCCGCGAGCCTCATTGCCGTGTCCAAGACCGTTGGTGTCGATGAGACCGTTGCCGCCATCCAGGCGGGGTATCGCCATTTTGCCGAGAACCGCCCGCAGGAGCTGGTTCGCAAGCTCGCGGGTCTGGCGGAGCATCCGGAGCTGCCCGAGGTGCGCTTCGATATGATCGGCAACCTGCAGACCAATAAGATCAATGCGGTGCTGGGCTCAGCCGAGCTGATTCACTCGGTGGGTTCGCTGCATCTGGCGCAGGCGATCTCGAGCCGTGCTGTCCGCAAGATTGAGGCAGGCGAGCTCGCCGGCCCCCAGCGTGTGCTCATTGAGGTCAATGTGAGTGGTGAGGAGTCGAAGGGAGGCTTTTCGCCCGATGAGATTCGCGCCGCCGCGGGTGAGCTTGCGGAACTTGAGGGAATTTGCGTACAGGGGCTTATGACTATGGCGCCCCGGGGGAATAAGGATGTGGCACGCCGCACCTTTGCGGGGCTTCGTGAACTGAGGGATGAGCTGGAGGCGGCGCATCCCGATTTGAACCTGCCTGAGCTTTCCTGCGGTATGAGCGAGGACTTTGAGCCTGCCCTTGAGGAGGGCTCTACGCTCGTTCGCCTGGGCAGGGTAGTATTTAGCCCGGAGTTTGCAGTAAAATAAGGCTCTGAAGTGCGCACTGATTATCGGGGCGCCTGCACTAAACCGCGAGAGGACACAACCATGGGCTTCCTTGACGAGATTAAAAATAAGATGCACCTGGGCGGCCAGCAGGGTTACGACCAGGGTTATGGCCAGGACGACGACTACGGCTACGATGATGGCTATGACGATGGCTATCAGGGCAACGGCTACAGCGGTGCTTCGGGCGAGGGCTTCTACACCCAAGACGAGCCGAGCAACGGCCTGCTTGGTCAGACGCGCCGTGGTGAAGCTGAGTCGGTTGCCGTGTATACACGCTCCGGGCAGCTGGTCGGCGATGACTCCCGCCATGCCACGACGTATAACCCGCCTTCGCGCTCGCAGGACAGTGTTGCGAGCGGTTATCGTCCTGGTGCCTATGACACGCCGTCGAGCTACGCCGAGAACACCCGCGCCCGTGCCGCCGCTGCGCCTGCGCCTGCACCGAGCGATGCCTCGGCCTATGCGAGCAATATCATCAACGCCACACCGCAGCTGCCGGCCTATGTCCTGCGCCCCGAGAGCTATGACGACGTGGAGACCGTGGTGCGCCGCGTTCGCACCAAGCAGCCTGTCGCACTGATTTTTGTGGGCGTACGCACCGAAGTTGCCAAGCGCGTCTTGGACTTCTCTTACGGCTTTGCCTGCGGTCTGGGTGCCACGGTCAAGGAGGTGGGCGACCGCGTGTTCATGGTGCTGCCCGCCGGTTGCGAGGTCAAAGATTCCGATCTCAAGAAGCTTCGTGCCGACGGCTACCTTAAGTAAAGACAAGACGAGGAGATTCCCATCAACATCTACACTATCGTCCAGCTGGTCAATACGCTGTTCAACTTCTATTCCACGCTCATTGTCGTCTACTGCTTTATGACGTGGATTCCCATGAAGCAGGGTGGTTTGCTTCAGGATATTGCCGCGGTGCTTGATAGCGTGTGCGGTCCGTGGCTCAACCTGTTCCGTCGTTTCATCCCGCCGATGGGCGGTATCGATTTTTCGCCGGTCGTTGCGATTATTGCGTTGCAGTTGGTGCAGAGGCTGGTTCTGCAGCTTCTTATAGGTATACTCGTGTAGAACTGTCTTAGTAACTTACGTCGGGCGTGTAGCGCCGAGGCGATGAAAAAGGAGACTTGTTATGGCTATTACCCCTGCAGACATCCAGGCTCAGACTTTCTCTGAGGCCAAGCGTGGCTACGATCCTGCTGAGGTCGACGTCTTCTTGGAGACGCTGTCCTCTGAGGTTGACGCTATGCTCGCTAAGATCGTCGACCTTAAGGGTCGTCTGACTGCTACCGAGCAGCAGCTTGCCGATGCGCAGGCTCAGCTTGCCCAGGCTCAGGATGCCCCCGCCCAGGCCGTTCCTGCCGCCCCCGTGGCTGCTCCCGCCCCTGACTTCTCCGCTCAGGAGCGCCAGATTTCCGCTGCCCTGATCGCTGCCCAGCAGACCGCTGAGACCATCGTTAACGATGCCAACGAGAACGCTGAGCGTATCCGCAATGAGGCTGACGCCAAGGCCCGCGAGGTTATCCGCCAGGCTCTGACCGAGAAGCAGGCCGAGCTCGAGGAGATCGATCGTCTCAAGGCTTCCCGTGAGGAGTTCAAGGCCGAGTATCTTAAGCTCATCCAGCACTTCATGGACGATGCCCAGAACTCCTTCCCGGCCGACCTCATGGCCTCCACACCGGTCGGTTCTGCCGCTTCTCCTGCAGTGACTGTTCCCGCCGAGCCGCTGCCCGTCGCTGACCCGGTTGTCCCCGTGGCCGATCCCTTCGCCCCGATCGACAACTTCGCTGCCGACGACCTGGACTAACATTCGGCCTACAATTTAGTGCCTAGAAAGGACCCGCAGCTTGCGGGTCCTTTTTTATGACTGTGCCGGGGTGCGTAACATAAAAACCGAGCCCTGCACATAGTGGCGCAGAACTCGGCGAACGGGTGAGCGGTCAAGGGTAGGTTTTAAGGCATGTCCCAAAAATCTACTTGAGGAGGAAGTCGGGGAGGGGAATGGTGCGTGCCTCGCGATGCTCGGGATCGGCGATGTGGTCGGCAGGATAGCCACAGACGAGCATGTGATAGGGATAGACGCCCTTGGACAGATTGAACTGCTCCTGTGCCACCTCAGGCTTGAAATGGCACACCCAGCACGTTCCCAGGCCCTGCTCGGTGGCCTCCATCATCATCTGATCACACACGATGGACGTATCGATTTCGCTGGAATTCATCTGATCATACGGGCGCACCCAAGCATCATCGGTAACGCTGCAAATAAGGAAGACAAGCGGGGCCCCAAAGATAGACCCATCACGAGCAAACCGAGGCTGACAAGCAGCAGCCTTCTCCAGAAGCTCGGGCGTATCCAGCACCATCACACGAGAAGGATGATTATTACAAGCAGAGGGAGCAATCCGCCCAGCCTCAACAATGGCATCCACCACAGCCTGCTCAACAGAACGATCCTCAAACTCACGACAAGAATATCGACCCCGAGCCAGATCCAAATAAGACATACAAGCCCTCCAAATTCAATGTATCAACCCAAAGTAAAACAAAGGGTACCCAAAGCCCCATCCAGCCAAACGTTAAGGCGGTCCCAAAGTTCCCGATCGGGCCCAAAGGCCCTGCCAACAAAAGCCCCATCGCTTTCAAAGTATCAGCCAAAGTTCCCAATGGTGGTATGTAAGGCGAAGGGCCGGCCACGGTTTACTTTCGAACGACTCTGCAAAGCAGCCGGAGTGAGAAAGCAAACCGTGGCCGGCCCTTCGCCGCCGGGACACGTACCCCCAATTAACTGTTCTTCATGACAATCGAATCCACGACATCGGCCACATTCTCGCAGCAGTCGGCGCAGTACTCCAGGAAGGCGTACACGTCACGCCAGGCGATGACCTCGAGCGGATCCTTGCCGTTAACGTGCAGGTTGCGCATGGCGTTGATATAGAGCTCGTCGGCCTCGGACTCGATGGTGTTGATCTGGATGACCAGCTCGCGCAGCGTTTTGGACTTGCGGTAGTTGGGAAGCTCGACCATAAGGTCCTTCATGGCGCGGCAGGCATCGGTTACCTTGTGAGCGATGACGATGGCATCGGGGTGGATGCTCTGGATGTTGGTGAAGTAGACGCGCTGCACGACGCCTTCGATGCGGTCGAGCACGGTGTCGAGCGAGCAGCTCATCAGGTCCAGATCCTCGCGCTCAAGCGGGGTGATAAAGGCGGTGAGCAAGGCGTCTTCGAGTTCGTGGTGCTTCTTGTCTGCCGCATGCTCAATCGCATGCATCTTATCGAGCATGTCGTGGATCTGCGCGGGGTCAAAGTTCTCAAAAATCTTGGTGAGCAGCTCTGCGGCCTGGACGGCGAGGTCGGCGCAAGCGACGTAGTTGTCAAAGTAGAACGAATCGGGTTTCTTTGCCATGGGTGGGTCCTTTCGAGGCGAAGACGGGTGGGCGAAGTGTTGCGGTCCGGATGGACGCTCGGTTTGATTAGAGGAACATCATGAACAGCTTGGCCATGACAAAGCTGATGAGTCCGCAGGCAGGGAAGGTGAAGAACCAGGTGAACATCATGTCCTTGACGACGCCAAAGTTGATGGCCGAAAGGCGCTTGACGGCACCGACACCCATAATGGCGCAGGTTTTGATGTGCGTGGAGGACACGGGGATGCCGGTAAGGGTGGCAAGTAGCAGGTTCGCGGCGCCCGCGAGGTCGGCGGAGAAGCCCTGGTACTTTTCGAGCTTAACCATGCTCTGGCCGACGGACTTGATGATGCGCTCGCCGCCCACGCTGGTGCCGATACCCATGGTGGCCGAGCACAGCAGCATAATCCAGATGGGGATGCCTGCATCGCCGACGCTCGTCTGGCCGCTGGCAAAGGCCACGCCTAAAAAGAGCACGCCGATGAACTTCTGTCCATCCTGCGCGCCGTGCATAAAGCTCATGGCCGCAGCGCTCGCGATCTGAGCGTATTTAAAGAAGACATTGGCACGTCGCCTGTTGGCGGCGGCGAAAAGGATCGAGACGAGCTTGCACAGGACCCAGCCCATGACAAAGCCCAGGCCGATGGAGAGTGCCAGGCCGTAGATGACCTTCATCCACTCGTGGACGTTGACGCTGCTCGCACCGCCGAGGGCGATGGCGGCACCGGTCAGGCCGGCGATAAGGCTGTGGCTTTGCGAGGTGGGGATGCCAAAACGCGACGCTGTGGCGCCGTAGACGACGATGGAGAACAGCGCCGCGCATAGGCAGGCGAGCGCCATGGTGCTGTTTCCGCCAAAGTCGACGATATGTGAGATGGTGTTGGCGACGCTCGCGTTAAAGTGCGTCATGATGAGCACGCCGAGGAAGTTGAATGCGGCGCTCATGAGAATGGCGGCGCGGGCGGGCATGCAACGCGTAGTGACGCAGGTCGCGATGGCGTTGGGCGCGTCGGTCCATCCATTGACGAAGATGGCGCCCAACGCGAGGATCACGGTGACGGCAAGGACTGGGTTCGACACAATTTGGCCGAGGAAGGTTGAGAACGTTACGTCCATATATGGGCTTTCTCGAAGTTTGCAGACACGTTACAAAAACATGATAAATCGTATCACCTCCTGCGGGTCTCTTTACCGAGTTCTGATGGGAGAAGTGAACTTTTTGGCACTAAAATTGAATATTAGCCCTGTTGACCGCGGGTGTTCTTTTTGCTAACACGCCATGCGGACACGTGCGATTACTACGACACTCCAAAACCACAGTCTGTTCGCTTTACAACATGCAAACATGCGTTCGATAATAGGGGGCATGGAATATCGACAGACAGACGGCAAAACTCGGCGCGTACACAAGCAGTATGTGGACGTCGTGGCTCGCATCCTCGCGGGCGGACAAGTCGTGCCGGTCACCGTCTGCTGGGTCGACGGACGTTGTTTTACAATCGATGAAATTATCTCGACCACCGGGTTTGGCCTGACGGTCCACGGCATCCGTACGGCGACCTATAAGGTGCGTTTTGGCGGGCACGCGACCGAGTTGTATCTGGAGGACCAGACGCGCGAGCGGGCGGACGGCTCGCAGGCACACGTGATGCGTTGGTGGGTCTGGGCCTTTGATCGCACGCTCGAGGGCGAGCGCCGTAGGTAAGGACGCACGGCATTCGGGTACAATGACAGGAATCTTGTCATCTGCTGCGCCGTCTTTCACGGCGCTTTGTGAAAGGACGAAGTATGAACGATATCCAGGGCTATCAGAACGGCCCCATCGAGAGCGGCGCAAGCCGCGCCAAGGAGATGTCGCCGCGCGCGTACAATCTCGCCATGTCTGCCCTGATCTTCTTGGGCTTTTGCGCCATGGGCGCCGGCGCCTACTTTACGAGCACCATGTCGTTTGCGCGCATGATGATGAGCGGCGCCGCCTTGCCGCTGGTCTTTGGCTCGTTTATTTTGACCATCGTCGGCATGGTCATGATGTCGGCCGCCGCCAGCAAGCAGTCCGTGGGCCTGTCCCTTGTGGGCTACGTAATCTTTGCGAGTACCTTTGGCCTGACCGCGTCGTTTGGCCTTGCCAACTATGACCTGCCCACCATCAACACTGCCTTTATCGCCACGGCCGCCATCACCTTTGTCTTTGGCGCCTTGGGCGTGACGTTCCCCAAGTTTTTCCAGCGCGTATATGGCATCGGTTTTGGCATTCTGCTCGCCACTATACTGGTTGAGATCGTGCTGATGTTCATGGGCGTCTCGCAGACCATCACCGACCTGATCGTGATCGTGGTGTTCGCCGGCTTCATCGGCTACGACGCCTATGTTGCCACGACGGTGCCGCCTACGCTGCCCAACGCCGTGCTCACGGCGTCCAATCTGTTCGTGGACATTATCAACGTGTTCTTGCGCATCCTGAACATCCTTGGCCGTCGCGACTAGTGGCGAATTGCGGCGGTGCTTGCCGTGCGTGCAAATCGATGCGAAAGGCGGTCCTTCGGGGCCGTCTTTTTTGTACGCGGCGGGGTATCATGGATGGGAAAAGCCGATGGCGGCAGCGACAGGAAAGGTGACCACTTATGGCAGACGTCGACAACAGGAACCGTAACCGCAGGCCCAACCGCGCGGGACAGCCCAACCCCAAGCGCGAGGCTCGCGCCAAGGCCGCCGAGCGTCACGTGGCAACTGTGTCCGAAGCGTGCGCCAAGGATATCGAGCGTTCGCTTGCCGGTGTGTGCGAGTTCGATGGTATGCCTGCCGGTTTTGTCGCGGCGATGAAGGCCAAGGCCCAAGCGGCCGACGCTGTCGAGGAACAGGTTGCCGAGGAGTCTGAGGCCGCCGAGGCCGAGACCGCTGAGGTTGCGTCCGCCGAGACCGAGGTTACGGCCGAGCCTGCACCCGCAGAGGAGGCCACGGAGACCGAGTCCGCGCCTGCCGCCGAGGAGCCCGCTCCGGTCCTGCCCGAGGTCACCGTGCTCGACGCCTCTGCCACGCAGGCCATTCTGGATAACGGCCGAGGCTACGCGCAATTCTGCGACATGGCCGTGCTCGCCTTTGCCTCGTTCACCAACCCGGGCGGCGGCTACATCCAGGGCTATCTGGGTCAGGAGGCCACGCTCTGTGCCGATTCGTACCTGTACAACGTGCTCGATAAACAGCGCAAATGGTACGGCGAGAACCGTCGCCGCAACATCAACTGTGAGCTGTACCGCAACCGTGCGCTGGTGGTGCCCGCGGTGCGTTTCGACCGCAACCATGTGCACGCCTATGCCGACGTAATCGTCGCCGCCGCGCCCAACGCCAAGCGCGCTCGCCAGGAGTATCGCGTGGGTGACGATGCCTTGCTGGACGCCCTGCGCGATCGCATCCGCTTTGTGCTTGCCATCTGCGACGAGCTGGGTCGCGAGAAGCTCGTGCTGGGCGCTTGGGGCTGCGACAACAACGGCTTTGACGCCGAGGCCGTGGCCGAGCTCTTCCGCAAGGAGCTCGCATCGGGCGACTTTAAGGTCAAGCAGGTCTTTTTTGCCGTACCCTCTACGCGCTGGGACGAAGATTTTGCCAAGTTCGAGCACGTGCTGGCAAACTTCCCCGAGCGCAACGAGGAGTCCTATGCCCAGGTTGCCGCTCGCGCTGCGGCTGCCCGCGCCGCCGAGCAGGCCCAGGCTGCCGCCGAGGACGATGAAGACGATGACGATTGGCGCAAGTACCTGTAATCGGTGTGTGCTGACAGATAGGTCGATCCGGCGGGAGAGACTGCTCCCGCCGACTTTTTCTTTTTACTAGAGGAAGGGCTTACGATGAAAAACGTTCTGTGCTTTGGCGACAGTAATACCTACGGCTATGATCCGGCGGGCATGCGCGACGGCACCGCGGTACGCTATGCGCACGATGTGCGCTGGTGCGGTGTGGCCCAGCGCGACCTGGGCGAGGGCTGGCACGTGATTGAGGAAGGCCTCAACGGCCGCACGACGGTACGCGACGACATGTGCCATCTGGACACTAATCTCAACGGCATCCGCGCGTTGCCGATGCTGCTCGAGGCTCATAAGCCGCTGGATGCGATCGTGATTATGCTGGGCACCAACGACTGCAAGACGGTCTTTAGCGTGGGGGCTGCCGATATCGCTGACGGTGCCATGGCGCTGATTCGCACCGTCCGTGCGTTTCCCTGGACCGAAGCCGCGCCCTGCCCGCGTATTCTGCTGATGGCGCCTATCAAGATTAAACCGCAGATCGCCGATGTGTACATGACCGACTTTGACGAGCGCTCCGTCGAGGCCTCGGAGCATTTTGCCGAATACTATGCGTATGCTGCTAAACAGTTTGGCTGCGACTTTTTGAATGCCGCTGATTTTGCCGAGCCGGGCGATATCGATTATCTGCACATGATGCCCGAAAGCCACGAGAGCCTGGGCCACGCCGTGGCAGCCAAGCTCCAAGAGATGCTCGGAGAGTAGCGCGACCCCAAGCCACCGCAAAGGGGACGGGCGCCTTTGCGGTGGCTTGGGGCTGCGGATCTTAATACTGCCACATGTGGTTGACGGGGCCGGAGCCTTTGCCCATGTCAAAGCCGGCGGCCAGAGCGCCCGTTAGGTAGGCCTTGCCGGCGTTGACGGCGTCGGCAAGATCCATGCCCTGGGCCAGCGCGCAGGCGATGGCGGACGAGAGCGTGCAACCGGTGCCATGCGTGTTGCCGGTCTCGATGCGCTTGTGGCGAAACCACGTGGTGAGCGGATCGCCCAGGTGGTTGCCCTCGTCATCGAGCGGCGCGGGCTCTGCTAGCACATCGTTGGCCTCATTGACAAAATGCCCGCCCTTAACGAGGGACGCGCAGCCAAAGCGGCGGGTGAGGAGCATGGCAGCGTTTTGCTGCGTGCGCTCGGAATCGACCTCGTAGTCGAGCAGCGCCATGGCCTCGGGAATGTTGGGCGTGATGACGGTCGCCAACGGGAACAGGCGACGTGTGAGCGCCTCGGCGGCATCCTCGGCAATGAGGCGAGCGCCCGAAGTGGCGACCATGACAGGATCGACGACGATATTTTGTGCGTCCCAGGCACTCAGGCGGTCGGCGATAACCTCGATAATCTCGGCAGAGGAAACCATGCCGATCTTGACAGCGCTGGGTCGGATATCGTCAAAAACGGCATCGATCTGCGCCGCGACAATATCCGGGGAGATATTCTGCACGGCGGTGACACCGAGCGTGTTTTGTACGGTGATAGCGGTGATGGCTGTCTCGGCATACAGACGGTGCGCCGTGATGGTCTTAATGTCTGCCTGAATGCCGGCGCCACCGCTGGAATCGGATCCTGCGATGGATAGAACGGCTGGTACCTTACTGCGATCCATGTTCGCTCCCTTGTCCGGTCGGATTCAAATGGGTCTTTTACCCCGCATTATAAAGATGCCCAGGCCGGCGATATGCCGAACCCGGGCGCGAGATGCAATTTTTACGCAAATGCAGGCAAATGTTCACAAGTTAACAATTGGCAGGTGCTGCGGCGAGCCTATAGGCGATCGCGGCGATAAGGTTAGTCCTCCATGCCAAGGTCGATCGTCGTACCCTCAAACACCTTGTTAACGGTGCGGACGGCGCACATCTTGCCACACATGGTGCAAGTGCCCTCGGTGGCGGCGGGAGACTCCTCGTAGCGCTTCTTGCCCGTAACCGGGTCGAGCGCGCACTTCCACATGGCGTCCCAGTCGAGCTTGCGGCGTGCCTGGCCCATCTTGTCGTCCATGTCGCGGGCGTGGGGCACCTTTTTGGCGATATCGGCAGCGTGTGCGGCGATCTTGGTGGCCATGAGGCCATCGAGCACGTCCTGGGCGTTGGGCAGGCACAGGTGCTCGGCCGGTGTCACGTAGCACAGGAAGTCGGCACCGGAGCTGGCGGAGATGGCGCCGCCGATGGCAGCGGTGATGTGGTCGTAACCCACGCCGATATCGGTCACCAGCGGCCCGAGCACATAGAACGGGGCGTTGTGGCACAGGCGCTTCTGTAGCTTCATGTTGGCAGCGATCTCGTCGAGCGCCATGTGACCCGGGCCCTCGACCATGACCTGGACGCCGGCGGCCCAAGCGCGCTTGCACAGCTTGCCCAGCTCGATCATCTCAGCGGTCTCGGTGGCGTCGTTGGAGTCGTAGAGGCAGCCCGGGCGGCAGGAGTCGCCGAGCGAAATCGTCACGTCGTACTCGTGGCAAATCTCGAGCAACTCGTCGTAGAACTCATAGAACGGGTTCTCGTTACCGGTGACCTCCATCCAGCCAAACAGCAGTGAGCCGCCGCGGCTCACGATGTTCATCAGGCGGCCGGTCTCCTTAAAGGTCTTGGTGACCGACTTGTTGATGCCGCAGTGAATGGTCATAAAGTCCACGCCGTCCTCGGCATGCGCGCGCACGACTTCGAACAGGTCGTCCTTGGTAAGCTTGACCAGCGGCTTTTCCATGTAGCCGATGGCGTCGTACATGGGGACGGTGCCTACCATGAGCGGCGTCTCGTCGATGAGCTGCTGGCGGAACTGGCGCGTCTTGCCCGAGTTGGAGAGGTCCATGATGGCGTCGGCGCCAAAGTCCTCGGCGATCTTGACCTTCTTCCATTCCTCGACGGCATCGGCCTTGTCGCCCGAGATGCCCAAGTTCACGTTGACCTTGGTGGACAGGCCTTCACCGACGCCAAAGGCGCGCATGCCTTTTTTGATGTGCACGATGTTGGCGGGAATGGCGATGCGGCCGTCGGCCACGCGCTCGCGGATGTACTCGGGGTCGCGATGCTCGCGCTCGGCGACTTCCTTCATCTGCGGCGTGATCTGCCCGGCACGGGCGAAGTCGATTTGCGTGACGAGCTTGGGCTCGGTCTGTGTGCTCATTGGCACGGCTCCCTTCGTTGGCATTACCCATATCAGGTTTGCGGGTCAGGGCGGGCGCGCCCAGTCTCAGCCTGCCGTCTTGTCCTGCAAGCTCCCCGTTTATGTAATGGGCTCAAGTATAGCTCGAATGGGTACGATTGGCCTAAAGAGCGTGCCTGTGGGGAGGCGTACATGGAAGACAAGCATCTATATCGAGAGACACGATGGGATGTATCGGCCGAGGAGGGCCGTGCGCACCATGGCCTTGTCGCGATTGGTTTTGCGGTGCTTGCCGTGCTGGTGATTGCCTTTTGTATTTGGACGTTTGGCGGTCGCGGCGGCGCTGCCTGGGAGTTTGAGGCCGATGATAGCCTACCGATTATGGCGGTGAGGAGTACTGGCGGTAATGCCAATACGCTCGCCGTTCCGGGCGATTATTGGTACCCGCGCGATGAGTTTGTGCAGTTGCAGCTGAGTGGTGGGTCCATTCCAGGCGAAGAAATCGAACGCGTGACGTTTGACGCGGCGCTCAAAACGCTGACGGTGAAGCTCAAAGATCAAGGAGATGTGCCCACGACCATGGATATCGCCCTGACGGAATGGCGTCTGGAGCCCCCGTCGGGCGTCAAGGTGTCCGAGGTGGAGCATGTCAAGATTACCTATCAGGACGGCACGACAAATGAAATTGCCAAAGCCGACGGCTTGGCGGAATAGACGTCGTGCCTAGGCAGCACATTCAAGAGTAGCGGTGGTCCTACAAGGCCTGTTCGTTCAGGAAGACCAAAGTGTTTTTATTTGAAAGCTCGGGAAGGTGACGATAGCCAACGTCGAACGCGGTGAGCCCGCTTACATCCTCGAGCTTGTTTTCTGCCATCCAGCGCACCATGGAGCCGCGCGCCTTTTTGCTGGCGGTCGAGCGCTGGATGGGCTTGCCGTTGCGGATGTCTTCACCAAAGAGGCATGTGACGACCGTGACATCGGTGGTGAGGCGGGGCAGAACGGCTTTGGCGTATTCCGCGCTGGCGAGATTGACGATCGTAGCGTTGGAGCTCGCCGGAGCGATGGTCCGTGCGAGCTTGTCGCCCCAAAACGCGTAGAGGTCTCGGGCATCGTCGACGGCAAGCTTTGCGCCCATCTCCAGCCGATACGGTTCAACGGCATGAAAGGGGCGTACGCATCCGTAAAGGCCCGAGAGGATCCATAGATGGTCTTGCAGCCATGCGAGCTGCGTGGAATCCATCACCTCGGGCGCCATGCTCTGGTATTGAATACCGTGATAGGACATGACGGCGGGGGAGAGGCGACGTGCGATACCGGAATCGGCGAGGTCGGCATCGCTCAGGACGGGCATAAATTCGTGAAGCGTATCCAGGCACGTTGTAAGCAGCCTGTCGCTCACGTTCCAAAGGGCCTGAAGGCCTGCCGCGCCGTCCTCGTGTTCGATGCCCAGCAGTGCCTGATGGAGCCGGGCCGTCTGATGTGCAAAAGGCGGTATGCCCCAAACGTCAAAGGCATCTTGAGCTGTCCGCATCTGTTTGGCGGGCGAAATGACGACCTGTAGCACGGAATCCTGCTCCCGCTAAAAAAGTTGCGGTGAAATGCAGACTGCTTTCCCTGTTGGAAGGCCTAATGAATCCGTATTTCACCGCAAGTTATGAAGGGCTGATTGGGCTCGTTTTACGAGGGCTGGTTAGGCGCGCTCGAGGAAGGCCTTGTAGCCGCGATAGGCCTCGTAGATATCGGCCTTGTTGGCGACCTCCCACAGGGCGTGCATGGACAGGACGGCAACGCCGGAGTCGATGACGTTCATGCCGTACTTGGCCATGATGTAGGCGATGGTGCCGCCGCCACCAGCGTTGACGCGGCCGAGCTCGCAGGTCTGGAAGTCCACGCCGGCCTCGTCCATGATGTCGCGGACGAGGGCCACGTACTCGGCGTCGGCGTCGTTGGAGCCGCCCTTGCCGCGGCTGCCCGTGTACTTGTTGAAGCACAGGCCACGACCCATGAAGGCTGCGTTCTTGGTCTCGAACTTGCCGGCGTAGCCCGGGTCGAAGCCGGCGGACACGTCGGAGGAGAGCATACGGCTGCGGGCGAGCGCGCGGCGCAAAGCCAGCGGGCTGTCCTCGCCGGCGAGTGTCATGATCTCGGCGACGGTGTTCTCGAAGAAGCGGCTCGTCATGCCGGTGGCGCCCACGGAGCCGATCTCCTCTTTGTCGACGATGAGCGTGATGCTCGTGCGCTCGACATTGGCCACATTGATCTGGGCGAGCATGGAGGGGTAAGCGCAGACGCGGTCGTCGTGGCCATAGCCCAAAATCATGGAGCGGTCGAGGCCCATGTCGCGGGCGGGACCGGCGGGCACGACCTCGATCTCGGCGGAGAGGAAGTCCTCCTCCTCGACGTCGTACTGCTCCTTGAGGATGTCCAGGAACATCTGCTTGACGGGCTCCTTGGGGGCGTCCTTGTCGTCCTCATCGAACTTGACGGGACGGCCGCCCACGATCACGTCGAGGATCTCGGCGTCGACGGCGTCCTTGGCGGGCTTGGACATTTGCTCGCTCGAGAGGTGAATCAGCAGGTCGGAGATGGTAAAGACCGGATCGTCCGCCTTGTCGCCGATATTGATGTCGACGGTGGTACCGTCCTTTTTGCAGATGACGCCCACGAGTGCGAGCGGGGAGGCTACCCAGTGGTAGCTCTTGACGCCGCCGTAGTAGTGCGTGTCGAGATAAGCCATGTCGCCGGCCTCGAAGGCGGGGTTTTGCTTAAGGTCCAGGCGCGGCGAGTCCACGTGCGCGCCCAGGATGTTAAAGCCCTGCTCGAGCGGGGCGGTGCCCAGGTTGACGAGCATAAGGTCCTTGCCGTGGTTAGCGGCATACACCTTGTCGCCTGCCTTGAGCTCGCGGCCTTCGGCGATTACGGTCTCCAGGTCGACGTATCCCGCCTCCTCGGCCATTTTGATACCGGTCTTGACGCACAGGCGCTCGGTCTTGTTCTCACTCAAAAACTGCTTATAGCCGCGGCAAAGCTCCTCGAGCTCCTCGATCTGCTGTGGCGTGTACTTTTTCCATGCGCAGGGACGCTCCATGACGCAGGCTCCTTTCGGATCGATCGTGCTGGTTGATGTACCGTGAGCCATCGTATCACGCGCGGGCTCACGGTGGCGGGGGAGCTTGATGTGAGGTGGCCGCGGGGCGGGGAGCGTGTAAACTGGAGTGAGCAAACCGTGCCCAGCCCAAAGCGAGGTATTTAATATGTCTGACAAGCGCCGCCCCTTTGCCGTTATCGACGGCAACTCGCTCATGCATCGCGCCTTCCACGCCGTGCCGCCGACCATGAACGCGCCGGACGGTCGCCCCACCAACGCGATTTTTGGCTTTCTGAACATGTTCCTTAAGATGATCGACGCCTTTAACCCCGACGGCGTTGTTGTGGCGTTTGATAAGGGCAAGCCGCGCGTGCGCATGGAGATGCTGCCGCAGTATAAGGCGCAGCGGCCGCCCATGGACCCCGATCTGCATGCGCAGTTTCCTATGATCAAGGAGCTGCTCGTCGCACTCAACGTGCCGATTCTGCAGTCCGAGGGCTGGGAAGGCGATGACATCCTGGGCACTATGGCACGTCTGGGTGAAGAGGCCGGCTGTGACATGCTGCTGGTGACCGGTGATCGCGATATGTATCAGCTCGTGACCGAGCACGTCAACGTGGTCTCGACCCGCAAGGGCCTGTCCGACGTGGCGATCATGACGCCCGAGAGCGTGGACGATCTGTATCACGGCATCACGCCGGCGCTCGTGCCCGACTTTTATGGTCTGAAGGGCGACACGTCCGATAACATCCCCGGCGTGCCGGGCATCGGCCCCAAAAAGGCGAGCGCGCTCATTGCGCAGTACGGTAGCCTGGACGAGGTCATCGCGCATGCTGACGAGGTCAAGGGCAAGATGGGCGAGAACCTGCGCGCACACATCGACGACGCACTGCTGAGCCGTAAGGTGGCGACAATTCGCACCGATGCGCCCGTCGAGCTCGACTTTGAGGCGACGTCCTTCCCGGCGTTTTCTGCCGATGAGGTTTCCGCGGCGCTGGGTACGCTTGGCATCACCGCCATGCAGAACCGTTTCTTGGCGCTGATCGGCGGCGAGGGCGGGGTTGCTGCTGTCTCCAGTGTGTTTGAGATACCTGCGATGGCTCGCGCAGCCGCCGGTGATGCCGACGCGCTTGGTGCCGTTGCGGCTGAGGTCTCCCGCGCGATTGATGCCGGCGAGTGGGTCGCCGCCGTGGTGGACGACGACAAGGAAGAGGGCGCGCTCTTTGGACTGACGCGCACGCTGTGGTTGGCGACGTCCAAGGGCCTGTTCGCGCTCGAGGAGAGCGACAGCTGTGCGGTGGCTGAGGGTGAGGGCTTCAACTTCGTCCACGGCGTGATTGCCGGCCTGCTCGCGCGTCTGTTTATGGAGG